>ERZ772921.1086-NODE-1086-length-16161-cov-2.561840_pt1 | contig 16161 bp, 13 predicted proteins | sample MGYA00512117_ERZ772921 | MGnify/ENA primary metagenome ERZ772921 (study PRJEB29015, sample SAMEA2737944) | human oral metagenome | biome: human oral; feature: human-associated habitat; material: dental | place: China | collected 2150 ... | reverse complement strand
GGAGAAGATGCTGAAGCTGTTGGGTTTTAGCCGTCTGGATGATTTTGTTGATGCGGTGGTGCCGCAGGATATTCGTTGCAAGGAGATGCGTTTGCCCGCGCCGCTTTCGGAGCGCGAGGCGTTGGCCGCGTTGCAGAAGATTGCCAACAAGAATCAGGTGTTCCGCTCGCTGATTGGTCAGGGCTATTACGGCACGGTGGTGCCGCCGGTGATTCTGCGCAATGTGCTGGAGAATCCGGCGTGGTACACCTCTTACACGCCCTACCAGCCGGAGATTTCGCAGGGGCGGCTGGAGGCGCTGCTGAATTTCCAGACGATGGTTTGCGACTTGACCGGCATGGAAATCGCCAACGCCTCGTTGCTTGATGAAGCGACAGCGGCGGCAGAAGCGATGATGCTGGCGCGGCGGCAGAGCAAGGCAAAGTCCAATGTATTTCTCGTCGATCAGCGCGTGCATCCGCAGACGATTGACGTCCTTCTCACCCGCGCCGGTTATCAGGACATTGAAATCGCGGTGGTTGATTGCAAAAACGAACTGCCGCAGACGGAATACTTCGGCGTGCTGGTGCAATATCCGGACACGCACGGTCACGTCGCCGATTACCGCGGTCTCGCGGAAGTCGCCCATGCCAACGGCGCGGTGCTGGTAGTGGCGACCGACCTCCTCGCGCTGACCATCCTCACCCCGCCCGGCGAATGGAACGCCGACATCGTCGTCGGCAACGCGCAGCGCTTTGGCGTACCGCTCGGCTTCGGCGGGCCGCACGCGGCATTCATGGCAACGCGCGACAGCTTCAAGCGCGCCATGCCCGGCCGCCTCGTCGGCATCTCGCAGGACAGCCACGGCAAACCCGCCTACCGCCTCGCCCTGCAAACCCGCGAACAGCACATCCGCCGCGAAAAAGCGACCAGTAACGTCTGCACCGCGCAAGCGCTGCTCGCCATCATGGCGGGCTGCTACGCCGTCTGGCACGGCGCCGAAGGCCTACGCGAAATCGGCGTGCGCGTGCATCGCCTCGCCACCCAGCTGGCACTCACCCTGGAAAAACACCACTTCAAATTCACCTACGAAAACTTCTTCGATACCCTGCACATTGACGTTGGCTCACGTGCCGACCTCATCATGCAGCGCGCGCTTGACGCGGGCTACAATCTGCGCCGCATTGACGCCAGCAGCATCGGCGTCTCGCTGGACGAACTGAGCAGCGAAGCCGAAGTCAAACTGCTCGTCGCCATCTTCACCGGACGCAACGAAGAAATCCCGCTGGAAAAACCGCAGGCAATGCTGCCCGCCTTCGCCGTGCGCAGCAGCCAGTACCTCGGCCACCCCGTATTCAAGGAACACCGCAGCGAGACCGAAATGATGCGCTACCTGCGCAAACTGAGCGACTGGGACCTCGCACTCGACCGCACCATGATCCCGCTCGGCTCCTGCACCATGAAACTGAACGCCGCGGTCGAGATGATGCCGATCACCTGGCCGGAGTTCGCGGATCTGCACCCGTTCGCCCCCACCTCGCAGTCGGAGGGTTACCGGGAGCTGGCGGCGGACCTGGGCAGGCTGCTGTGTGAGATCACGGGCTACGACGCGTTCTCGATGCAACCCAACAGCGGCGCCCAGGGCGAGTACGCGGGGCTGCGGACGATCGCGGCCTATCACCGCGCCAACGGTGACGAGCGCGACGTCTGCTTGATCCCGACCTCGGCCCACGGCACGAACCCCGCCTCGGCGACCATGGCCGGAATGAGGGTCGTGGCGGTGAAGTCCGCGGAGAACGGCGACATCGACCTCGACGACTTCGCCGCCAGGGCGGAGGAGGCCGGGGACCGGTTGGCGGCCGCGATGATCACCTATCCGTCCACGCACGGCGTGTTCGAGGACACCGTCCGGAGGGTCTGCGAGATCACGCACGCCCACGGCGGGCAGGTCTACATCGACGGCGCGAACATGAACGCCCTGGTCGGTCTCGTGCGGCCGGGGGATCTGGGCGGCGACGTCAGCCACGTGAATCTGCACAAGACCTTCGCCATCCCGCACGGCGGCGGTGGTCCGGGCATGGGTCCCATCGGTGTCAAGGAACATCTGGAACCGTACCTGCCGGGTGATCCGGCCTCGGGTGAGGAGGGCGCGGTCTCGGCAGCGGCTCTCGGTTCTGCCTCGATCCTGCCGATCTCGTGGGCCTACATCCGGCTCATGGGCGGCAGCGGGCTGACCCAGGCCACCCGGGTGGCGATCCTGAGCGCCAACTACCTGGCGAGCAGGCTCTCGGAGGCGTACCCGATCCTGTACCGCGGCGGAAACGGACGGGTGGCACACGAGTGCATCGTGGACACGCGCATCTTCGCGCGTCACGGCGTCACCGTCGATGATTTCGCCAAACGGCTGATCGATCACGGTTTCCACGCCCCCACCATGTCCTTCCCGGTGGCGGGCACGTTGATGGTGGAACCCACGGAGTCGGAGACCCTGGCCGAGCTGGACCGGTTCGTGACGGCGATGCTGGAAATCGCCCGCGAGGCCGACGACGTGGCCTCGGGGAGGATCGCCGCCGAGGAGTCGCCGCTGCGCCGCGCCCCCCACACCGTGGAGGATCTCGTCGCCGACTGGGACCGTCCCTACTCGCGCGAGCAGGGCTGTTTCCCGGCCGGTGCGTTCCGGGTGGACAAGTACTGGCCGCCCGTCGGAAGGGTGGACAACGCCTACGGCGACCGGCACCTGGTGTGCAGCTGCCCTGCTTGGGAGGGCACCACGGCCTGAGGAAGTTCCGGGCCCCGTCCGGAAGTAGCGGGGCCCGGAAACGCACCAGCCACCACAGCCCATGGCTGGGTGAAAAGGTTCCGGGCCCGTTCCCTGCGCAGGGAACGGGCCCGGAACTGGTTCTCCGGCTGGATCAGTTGCTGCCGGTCAGCTTCTCACGAAGGGCCTGGAGGGCCTCATCGGAGGCAAGGGAGCCCTCGACGGGTTCGGTGGAGGTGGAGGCGTAGCCGGTGCCGGCGGCGGTGGCTGCCTGACGTTCGGCCTCCGCGGCCTCGGCCACCTGGCGCTTGTGGGCCTCCCAGCGGGCCTGGGCCTCGGCATACTGCTGCTCCCAAGCGGCCTGCTGCTCCTCGTAGCCGGGCTTCCACTCGTTGGTCTCCGGATCGAAGCCCTCGGGGTAGATGTAGTTGCCCTGCTCGTCGTAGCTGTCGGCCATACCGTAGAGGGATGCGTCGAATTCCTCGGCGGCCACGTCAACGCCCTCGTTGGCCTGCTTGAGCGACAGCGAGACGCGACGACGTTCCAGGTCGATGTCAATGACCTTGACCATGACATCGTCACCGACGGAGACGACCTGCTCCGGGATCTCGACGTGCCGCTCCGCCAGCTCGGAGACGTGCACCAGGCCTTCGATACCGTCACCGACACGGACGAAGGCACCGAACGGAACCAGCTTGGTGACCTTGCCGGGCACGATCTGACCGATCTGGTGCAGGCGCGCGAAGGTCTGCCACGGATCTTCCTGGGTTGCCTTCAGCGACAGGGACACGCGCTCGCGGTCCATGTCCACCTCGAGCACCTCGACGGTGACCGGGGTTCCGACCTCCACGACCTCGTTCGGGTGATCGATGTGCTTCCAGCTCAGTTCGGAGACGTGAACCAGGCCGTCGACCCCACCAAGATCCACGAACGCGCCGAAGTTGACGATGGAGGAGACCACGCCCTTGCGGATCTGGCCCTTCTGCAGCTGGTTGAGGAAGGTCTGGCGAACCTCGGACTGGGTCTGCTCCAGCCAGGCGCGACGCGACAGCACCACGTTGTTGCGGTTCTTGTCCAGTTCGATGATCTTGGCCTCGAGTTCCATGCCGACGTAGGGCTGGAGGTCGCGGACGCGGCGCATCTCGACCAGCGATGCGGGCAAGAACCCGCGCAGGCCGATGTCGACGATCAAACCGCCCTTGACCACCTCGATGACGGAACCGGAGACGACACCATCTTCTTCCTTGATCTTCTCGATCGTGCCCCAGGCGCGCTCGTACTGGGCGCGTTTCTTGGACAGGATCAGGCGGCCCTCCTTGTCCTCCTTCTGCTGAACCAGGGCTTCGATCTCGTCGCCGACCCGGACCACGTCGAAGGGATCGACGTCGTGCTTGATGGAGAGTTCCTTGGATGGGATGACACCTTCGGTCTTGTAACCGATGTCGAGGAGGACTTCATCCCGGTCGACCTTGACGACAGTCCCGGAGACGATGTCGCCGTCGTTGAAGTACTTGATGGTGGCGTCGACGGCCGCCATGAAGGCTTCCGGGGAACCGAAATCGTCGACCGCTACGGTCGAGGCCTCAGTGGTGGAGGAGGACATGTAGTAGGGCTTTCACAATAAGGTTTCACCCTGCGCCCTGTCCCTCATCCCGGGTCGGGATGGGACTCGGGAGGACGGACACGCCGGCCCCACTCGGTCCGAGGGCAGGCAGGCCACAGTGCACATTAACCCTATCGTCGCCCCGGGGGGCGGTCAAGGTCGATCCGGACCAAATAATACGGGGAAAACAAAATGCGGTAGGCCTGTTTGCCACGGGTGGGGCAGGGATTAATCTGTTCCCCGTGAATCTCGTCGAAGCTCTCAAGAACCGGAAGGTGCAGATCGGCATAGCCGCAGTCGCCGTCCTACTGGCCGTAGCCCTGACCCTCGTGTGGGTCCTCCAGCCCAAGAACGACAACCCCCAGGCCGGCGCCACGGCGTCGTCCAGCGGGACCGCCGACGGTGCGGCGGTCACTTCCCCCGAAGCATCCTCTCCCCCAGCCAGCCCAGGGGCCTGCGTAACGCCCGACGCTGCTGGTTTCGTCCCGGTCCGCTACTCGATTGAGAGCATAGGTGTCGAGGACAAGGTGATCTCCGGAGGCCGCGAGGAGGACGGTGCCGTTGCGGCACCGCCGAAGGGTGAGCCCCGGACCGCGCTGTGGTGGAACGAAGGTCCGAAGGCAGCCTCCAACGCCGGCCAGGTGGTGCTGACCATCCACACCTACCAGACCGGTGACGCCGTGGGGAACATGCTCTACAGCGACAACGGTGGCCTGCTCAAGGAGGGCGCTGTGCTGAAGCTCTACGCAGAAGACGGTCGCGTCGCCTGCTACAAGTACACCGAGTCCCAGAAGATCGCCGTCTCCGAGTACAAACCGGAGTCTGACGTTCTCGAACGCCACGAGGGAGACCCCGCACTCGCCATCGTCATCTGCTGGGATCACAACAAGAGCACCAACGATTGGGATTCCCGGGCCTTCATCAAGTTCAAGCCGGTGACCGACGCGGCCTGATCCCAGAAGGGTCGGCGGCTCAATGAGCCGCTGTGAACCACGAGTCGCCGACCCCGACCGAAACCTCCAGGGGCACCGCCAGATCCATGGCGGTGCCCATTTCCTTGCACACCAGCTCCTCCACCGCTTCCCTTTCCCCCGGATGGATTTCCAGGACGAGTTCGTCGTGCACCTGGAGCAGCATGCGGCTGCGCAACCCTTCCGCGATCAGACCGCGTTCGACCTCGAGCATCGCCAGTTTGATGATGTCGGCCGCGGAACCTTGGATCGGGGAGTTCAGCGCCGCTCTCTCCGCCATCTCGCGCCGCTGTCGGTTGCTGGAGTTCAGGTCCGGCAGATAACGCCGCCGCCCCAGCAGGGTCGAGGTGTATCCCACCTTCCGGGCCTCGGTCACCACCTCCGCCAGGTACTGCTGCACCCCACCCACTCGCGAGTTGTAGACCTCCATCAGTTCCTTCGCCTCGGTGACGGAGATCCCGAGCCGGGTGCTCAACCCGTAGGCGCCGAGCCCGTAGGCGAGACCGTAATTCATGGCCTTGACCCGGGCCCGCATCTGCCCCGTGACCTCTTCCGGGGCGACCCCGAAGACGATGGCCGCCATCTCCGCGTGGAAGTCCCTGCCGGACCTGAATGCGGCGATCAGCCCCTCATCGCCTGAGACGTGCGCCATGAGGCGCATCTCGATCTGCGAGTAGTCGGCGCTCATCAGCGCTTCGAACCCGTCGCCGGCCACGAAGGCGCTGCGGATCCGCCGCCCCAGCTCGGTGCGGATGGGAATGTTCTGCAGGTTCGGGTCGGTGGAGGACAGCCTTCCCGTCGCAGCGATGGTCTGCACGTAGGTGGTGTGGATGCGGCCGTCGGGCTGGATGGCGGCCAGCAATCCGTCGACGGTCTGCCTCAGCCTGATGCGGTCCCGGTGCGCCAGGAGATGCTCCAGGAACGGGTGCCCGGTGCGTTCGAAGAGCCCTTCGAGGGCCTCCGCGTCGGTGGTGTACCCGGATTTCGTGCGTCGGGTCTTCGGCATGTCGAGTTCCTCGAACAGCACCGCCTGCAGCTGCTTCGGGGAACCGAGGTTCACCTCGTGCCCCAGCACGTCCCACGCCGCCTGCTGGGCGGCCACGACGGCGGAGTCGAACTCGGCCCGCAACCCGTCCAGGACATCCCGATCCACGGCGATGCCGACGCGCTCGCAGTTCGCCAGGGTCCGTTGCAGCGGAAGTTCCACATCCCTCAGGAGCTCCGCCGCGGGCTGGGATTCGAGTTCGGGCCGCAACACCCGGGCCAGTTCCGCGATCGCCCGGGCATTCAGCATGGCCGCTCCTGCCGTGGCTCCCTCGTCGACCTCGAACAGGGATTCCTGGGACTCGGTGGCCGTCTCCGCCACCAGCTCGCGGTGCAGGTACCGCTGCACCAGGGAGGCCAGTTCCTGCCCCCTGACGTCGGGGCGCAGCAGATAGGCCGCCAGGGCCACGTCCAGGACCACCCCACCCAGCTCCCAGCCCCTGGCCCAGATCGCCAGCAACGGGCCTTTTGCGTCGTGGACCACCTTGGGGCGTTCCGCATCCGCCAGCCAGTTCGCCATCGCTTCGTCGTCGGCGGGGGTCAGTTTTCCGGGATCGATGAACGCCTCCGGCCCCTCGGCGGCCGCCAGGCCGAGGCCCCGCAGATCGCCCGTCCCGGCCCCCCAGACACCGACGAACGAAAGAGCCACCTCTCCCTCGGCGTTCTCCTCCAGCCAGGTCGCCACCTCACCGGGTTCCAGGGCCCTTCCAGTGACGGTGAACGCCTCCCGGGTCTCGTTCTGTTCGTCCCCGTTGTTCCCGTACAGCTGGGAAAGCCGTTCCTTCAGGGAACGGAACTCAAGGGCGGCGAACAACTGGGTGATGGCCTCCCGATCCCAGTCGCGGCGTTCGGTCTGCTCGAAACCCAGGGGCAGTTCCAGGTCCCGCAGCAGCCGGTTCAGGCGCCGGTTGCGCCGCACTTCGTCGAGATGGTCCCGCAGCGACTGGCCCGCCTTGCCCGGAACCTGCTCGGCGCGTTCGATGATGTTCGCCAGGCCGTCGTAGGTGTTGATCCACTTGGCCGCGGTCTTGGGCCCGACGCCGGGAACCCCGGGCAGGTTGTCGCTGGTCTCCCCCACAAGCGCCGCCAGCTCCGGGTAGCGCTGCGGCGGCACGAGGTATTTCTCCTCCACCACGGCGGGTGTCATCCGCACCATGTCGCTCACCCCCTTGCGCGGGTACAGCACCGTGGTGTGGTCGGTCACCAGCTGCAGGGCGTCGCGGTCGCCCGTTGAGATCAGCACCTCGTAGCCCGCGGCCTCCGCCCGGGTGGCCATGGTTGCGATGATGTCGTCGGCCTCGTAGCCGGGCAGTTCGACGTGCGATATCCGCAGCCCGTCAAGAACCTCCTTGATCAGCTCCACCTGCCCCCTGAACTCCTGCGGCGATGCGCTCCGGGTGGCCTTGTACTCCGGGTAGGTCTCGTTGCGGAAAGATTCCCGTCCCACGTCGAAGGCGACGGCCACGTGGCTCGGTTCCTCGGCGGTCAGCAAACCGATGAGCATGGAGACGAAACCGTGCACGGCGTTCGTGTGCTGTCCCGTCGAGGTCTGGAAGTTCTCGGCCGGAAGGGCGAAGAAGGCCCGGTAGGCCATGGAGTGTCCATCGATGAGGAGCAGGCGATTCACGTCCCCAATCTACTGTGCGAGACTGACGGTCATGATCGACGCCACCGCGATACCCCACTCTTCGCTGCACGAAAAACTGGGCATCGAGATCACCCGGGCCAGCGCGGCGGAGGTGGTCGGCTCCATGCCAGTGACGGGAAACACCCAACCCGCCGGGCTGCTGCACGGGGGAGCGACCGCGGTGCTGGTGGAGGGTTTGGCCTCCTTGGCCGCCTGGTTGCACGCCCAGCCGGAACGGGTCGCGGTGGGCGTCGACCTCAACCTCACCCACCTGCGCCCCGTCGTCTCGGGCAGGGTCACAGGCAGGGCGGTTCCCGTTCATCTGGGAAACGGAACCACCGTTCACACGGTTGAGGTGCACGATGAAGAGGGACGACTCACCGCCGTCGGCCGCCTGACATCCCGGCTCGTGGCCCCCCGGGAATGATCACTTCTTCCGTTTGTGGGAGATGACGCCCTCGGCGACCTCGCGCATCGACTTGCGTAGGTCCATGGCGGTCTTCTGGATCCACCGGAACGCCTCGGGTTCGGTCAGCCCCAGCCCCTCCTGCAGCATTCCCTTGGCCTGGTCGATGATCTTCCGGGATTCGAAACGATCCTCAAGATTCGCCAGCTCCTCCTCGATCGCCCTCAGCTCGGCGAAACGTCCGATGGCGACCTCGATGGCAGGCACCACCTCGTTGGCGCCAAAGGGTTTGACGAGGTACCCCATCACCCCGGCGTCCCGCGCCCGCTCAACCAGCTCGCTCTGGCTGAAGGCGGTGAGCATGAGAATGGGTGCGATACGTTCCTCACCGATGATCTCGGCCGCGGTGATGCCGTCCATGCCGGGCATCTTCACGTCCATGATGATCAGGTCGGGCTCCAACTCCCGGGCGAGCTTGACGGCCTCCTCGCCGTCAGCCGCCTGCCCCACCACTTCAAAACCTTCTTCGGTCAGCAACTCCACCAAGTCGAGGCGGATGAGCGCCTCGTCCTCGGCAATGAGCACCTTCTTCGGCCGCTTCTGGCCCATGCTTCTAGCTCCATTCCCCTTCGAGTGGACCGACAGGTCTCCAGACATGGATTCAGCAGGCATTCTAGCGCGCCACTAGGGGTTTGGGCGAAGAAACGGGCAGTTGTGGCACAATGGCCTTCGTTGCCCGGGTGGCGGAATGGTAGACGCGACTGACTCAAAATCAGTTGGCCCAAAAGGCCGTAGGGGTTCGAGTCCCCTGCCGGGTACGACGAGAGGGTGGGAACCGAGAAACCGGTTCCCACCCTCTCCTCGAGAGAAGCTCAGACGTCGATCTCGTTCTTGGCCTTGACCTTGTGGACACGCAGGTTGTTCGTCTTCCCCGGAACCCCCATGGGCGAGCCGGACAGGATGACGATGCGCTCACCGACCTCGATCATGCCCCGTTCCCGGAGGAACGCGTCGACGGTTTCCACCATCTGCTCCTGGACCGTGAAGTCCGGGGTGATGTGGGCCTCGACACCCCAGGTGAGGGTCATGGCCTGCCGGGTGGTGACCTCCGGGGTGAACACCAGCAGCGGGATGGAGGGGCGCAGACGGGACAGCCGCCGGGCGGTGTCGCCGGACTTGGTGAAGGCGACCAGGTAGCGGGCCCCGACCCTCCGGGTGACCTCCACCGCCGCGTGCGCGAGAACACCTCCGGTGGTGTGGGGATCCCAGTCGATGGCGTGAATCTCGGCGTGACCGTCATGTTCCGTGGCCTCGACGATCCGGGCCATGGTCTGGACGGTCTCCACGGGGTAGTCACCGACCGAGGTCTCACCGGACAGCATCACGCCGTCCGCACCATCGAGAATCGCGTTCGCCACGTCGGAGGCCTCGGCGCGAGTGGGTCGCGGAGCCGAGATCATGGACTCCAGCATCTGGGTGGCGACGATGACGGGCTTGGCCCACTTGCGTGCCGCGCGAATGATCTGTTTCTGGACCAGCGGCACGTCCTCGAGCGGAAGCTCGACCCCGAGGTCGCCGCGAGCGACCATGAAGGCGTCGAAGGCGTCGACGATCTCCTGGAGGTTTGCGATCGCCTGCGGCTTCTCCAGCTTCGCGATGACAGGGATGCGGCGGCCCTCCTCATCCATGATCTCGTGGACCCGCTTGATGTCATCGCCACTGCGGACGAAGGACAAAGCGATCATGTCGATGTCCTTCGAGAGCGCCCAGCGCAGATCCCTCTCGTCCTTCTCGCTCATGGCGGGAACGGAGACGGCGACCCCGGGAAGGTTGATTCCCTTGTTGTTGGAAACCGGACCCGCGACGACCACTTCGCAGAGCACCTCGGTGGGCGAGACCTCCAAGGCCCGCAGCCCCACCTTGCCGTCGTCGATCAGGACCTGGTCACCCGGTTTCACGTCCCCGGGGAGACCCTTGAAAGTGGTGGAGCAGCGTTCCTTGGTGCCAAGGATGTCCTCGATGGTGATGGTGAAGCGGTCCCCCCGCTCCAAGTAGTGTTTCTGGTCGTCGACGAACCTGCCGAGACGGATCTTCGGTCCCTGGAGATCTGCCAGGACACCCACTGTGCGACCAGCGATCCGGGCGGCTTCGCGTACGGCATTGAGACGGCCTTCGTGCTCGTCGTAATCCCCGTGGCTCATGTTGAGACGAGCGACATTCATTCCGGCGTTTATGAGTTGAACGAGACGGTCGGTCGTGTTTACGGCCGGACCCAGAGTACAAACGATCTTTGCTCTACGCACGCCGCAACCCTACCTCACGACCTCAATCCGACCTCACCTCGCGCAGGGCGTGTTCAAGGTCCCGCGGCAGCTCCGATTTGAACTCGACACGGTTTCCCTCCACCGGGTGTTCGAAGGCCAGGCGGGTGGCGTGCAGCCACTGCCTGTCGAGCCCGAGCCGCTTGGCCAGGGCGGGGTCCGAGCCATAGAGCGGATCCCCGCAGCAGGGGTGCCCGATCGCGGCGAAGTGCACCCGGATCTGGTGGGTGCGCCCGGTCTCCAAGCTGACCTCGACGAGGGTGGCCGCGCGGTGTGCCTCGAGGGTCTCGTAGTGCGTGACCGATTCCCGGCCACCCCCCACGATCGCCATCTTCCACTCATGCCCCGGGTGCCGGCCGATCGGGGCGTCGATGGTTCCCGAGAACGGGTCGGGATGTCCCTGCACGAGCGCCTGGTAGGTTTTGTCGACGGCCTTGTCCCGGAACGCCTGCTTCAGCACGGAATAGGCCCGCTCGGAACGGGCCAGCACCATCAACCCGGAGGTCCCGACATCGAGCCGTGAGACCACCCCCTGCCGCTCCGGTGCTCCAGATGTGGCGATGGCGATCCCGGCAGCGGCCAGGTGTTCGGTGACGGAGGGACCCGCCCAGCCTAGGCTCGGATGGGCCGCAACCCCCGCCGGTTTGTCCACCACGACTATGTCCCGGTCCTCGTGGATGATCTCGAGGCCGCCGACCAGCCGGGGCCTCGACGCAACCTGGGTGGGGCGGGGATCGGTGACCAGCTCCAGCATCGCCCCCGCGGCAACGACCTGCGAGGCCCGCTTCACGATCTCGCCGTCCAGCAGCATCCCCCCGGTCGCGATCAACTCGGCCACCCGGGAACGGCTGTGCCCCGTCACCCGGGAGGCAACGACATCGATCCGCTGGCCCGCCAGGGCGTCCGGTACCAGGAAAACGCTCATGCCCGCTTGGACCTTTTCTCCCCCTCGGAAGGGCTGCGCAGGCTCAACAGGATCACCAGGATGGCGGCGCTGGTGATGCACATGTCGGCCACGTTGAAGATGGCGAAGTGGGGAAGCTGGATGAAGTCGACGACATGCCCGAGCAGTGGCCCCGGAGCACGGAACAACCTGTCATGGAGATTCCCCGAGACACCTGCCATCAGTAGCCCGACCGCCATCCCCTGGGGAAGGGTACGCACCTTGCACAGGGCGACGAAGACGCAGACCGCCAGGGCGACGATCGCGAAGACGCTGAGCGCCAGCGTCATTGACGTCCCCAGACTGAAGGCCGCTCCCGGGTTGAAGGTCAAATTGAACCGTACGAGGTCTCCAACGATCTCCGTGGGCTGCCCAGGGGACAGGGCCTCCAGCACGGCCCCCTTGGATGCCTGATCCACCCCCAAACCCAACAGGGCGACGCCCACGGCGAGCAGGGCCGGGGGCCTGCGGTTCAGCGGCGTTCCTCGCGCTGCTTGCAGGCGACGCACATCGTCGCCCGCGGGAAAACCTGAAGCCTGCCCTTGCCTATCGGGTTACCGCAGACCTCACAGAGCCCGTACTGGCCCTCGTCGAACAGATGCAGGGCGAGCCTCGCCTGATCGGCCATCTCGCGGGCGTTCTGCGCCAAGGACAGTTCCTGGTCACGTTCAAAATTGGATGAGCCCACGTCCGCCGGGTCTCGTCCGGCGCCGTCATTGCCCTGGAGCAGAAGATCGCTCAGCTCGCTGTCGGTGGCGGCCACCTTTTTGTCCAGCCTGTCCAGCTCCTCAACGAGGACTTCGCGTTGCTCCTGGATCTCCTCCGGGGTCCATGGCTCCTCACCGTCACGAACTGGAAGGATCACAGGCTCTGGGGGGTTGCTGGGTGGCATTGTCGTCCTCGGGGGTTTTGAGTTGGATGGTCCGGCGAGAGTACACCCTCACCGGACCATCACCAGTTTTCTGCCTTTCACTCAGGCCAAGCGGTCCTGAGCGGCGAGCGCATCCAGACGCGGCGTCCTGGAGCGCTCGGCCAGTTCCGGAACATCCAAGGGTTCCGGCAGGTTCTGTTCAAGGGATTCGAGATGCCGTGACAGATAGCCGCGCATGTTCTCACGGTAGCTGGACTCGAAGCCACGCAGCGCCGCGACCTTCTGGGTGAGGATGCCTTGTTCCCGCTCCAGCTCGGCAAACAGTTCCGTGCGACGGCGATCCACCTCACCATTCATACGATCCGCACGGCTCTGGGCTTCGCGGTTGATCTGATCGGCGTTGACGCGGGCCTCGGATTCGATGCGTTCGGCCCGGGTACGGGCATCGCTGGTGATCTCGTAAGCCTGCTGCTTGGCCTCGTTGATCTTGCGCTGGGCCTCGTTGTTGGCCTCGTCCACAAGCCTTTCCGCCTGCTCGGTGGCCAGCGACACGAGCCGCACGACGGCGGGGGTTGCTTCTTCGCGGGTGGCGACCTGGAGGATCTCCGTGTTGCCGGCCATGTGGCTGACGCGGGAGCTGCGGGCCTCGTCGAGTTCACGACGGGTACGGTCGAGCTCACTGCGGAGCCTCTCGTTGTCCTGGGTGAGCTGCGCGACGCGCTTGTCATCCAGTTGCCCGGGGGCAACCACGGGAACCTGCTGCTTGGCCTGCTGGGCCACCTGGTTGCGCAGCCGCTCGATCTCGCCCCGGAGCGAGTTGATCTCGTGGTCCTTGGCGGCCAAGGCCTCGTCGTTGCCCGCAGGCACCGAGTCCCCGGTCGTGCGAGCGGCCTCCACCTCCCGGCGAAGCAGGTCCCGCTCGTTCTCGAACTGCGCGAACGACTCCTCCACCTTGTCAATGAAAGTGTCGACATCACCGACCTCGTACCCGGTGGCACCACGGCGTGCCATCCGGAACCGGACTCGGCGAACCTCTTCCAGGGTCAGGCTCATCTTTACTCCCACACGGTTGAAGAATCTTTGTGCCCGATCCTGAGAAACCCCGGGCACAACGTTAAGGTTACTCTAATAGTTCACCAGATCCAACGAGCTGAACGAGCACGACACGCCCGGTCAGAACGGGATCCGGAGCGCGAAACTCCTGAGCAGGTAGATCACAAGGAACAGCACCAGCACCCCCAGATCCAGTGAAATCGCCCCCATCCGCACCGGTTTGATGAACGAACGAAGCAGCTTCAGGGGCGGGTCGGTGACGAAATAGACGGACTCCACCACCACCAGCACCACCCCTCGCGGGGTCCAGCCCTGGTTCAGCAACGGCACCCAGGAGAGCAGGACCCTCACCAGCAGGACCAGCATGTAGACCTGGAGGATCCAGAACAGCGTCAGGGCAACCACAGGTCAGCTCTGGTTGAAGAAACCGCCGGTGGCCAGCTTCTGTTTGTCCTCGGGCCCGACGACGAGGTTGTGCGGGCACAGCAGGAACACCTGGCTGGAGATGCGTTCGATGTTGCCGCGCAGCCCGAAGATCAGGCCAGCGGCAAAGTCGACGAGCCGCTTGTCCTCTCCGCGCTCCATGTCCGAGAGGTTCATGATGACGGGGATCCCGTCCCGGTAGTTCTCCCCGATGGAACGGGCCTCGTTGTAGCTGCGGGGCCTCACATAGATGATTCGGCTGAGATCTGTCACCTGACGCGGCTCCGAGGTGGGGGTGGGTACGGATGCCGCCCCGGATGCCGGGGCAGGAACCGGCGCGGGGGCCGGAGCCGGTGCCGGCGCGGGCGCGGTGGCATCGGATCTGACGGCGTGGGGACGGCGGTGGAGCTTGGCCACGGGCTTGGGCTCGGGCTCCGGCTCCGCGTACTCATCCACCGAGTACTCCTCGGACAGCTCGTCCTTGGGGTCGCTGTAGCGCCCGTCCTCGACGAGACCCATCCATTCAGCCAGCTTCCGTACACCCACGGCACGCCTCCCTAAAACACTTTCGTCGCTTGAGATTACAGACAAGGTGCCCGGAACCGGGTGCAATGACCGCCGACACGCCGTCACTTCATGAAGTCGGGCACATCCAGGTCGTCATCATCGTCCGCCCGCAGCGGCCGCGGTTCCGGGCGGGTCGGTGGCATGGGCGTCACGTGCGGAGGGGCCAGGCGGGAACCGCCACCACCGGTGAGGGGCGTTCCCCCCGCGAGCGGGCTGGGGCCTCCGCCAGGAACAGGAACACCACCGAAACCTCCGCGGGGCTGGGGCGGCTGCTGCTGGTTGCTGCGGGCGGTCTCGAGACGCGGCGGACGGGGCGGATGCCCACCGTCGAAACCGGCTGCGATCACGGTGATGCGGACCTCGTCGCCCAGCGCGTCGTCGATGACCGTGCCGAAGATGATGTTCGCCTCGTCGTGCGCGGCCTCCTCGATGAGCTGGGCAGCGGCCGAGACCTCGAACAACCCGAGATCCGAGCCGCCCGCGATCGACAGCAGCACCCCGTGGGCACCGTCGATGCTCGCCTCCAGCAGCGGGGAGGAGATCGCCATCTCCGCCGCGGCGCGGGCCCTGTCCTCGCCCCGGGCGGATCCGATGCCCATCAGGGCGGAACCCGCCTGGCTCATGATCGATTTGACGTCCGCGAAGTCGAGGTTGATCAGGCCGGGGGTGGTGATCAGGTCCGTGATGCCGGAAACACCCTGCATCAGCACCTGGTCCGCCTGCTTGAAGGCGTCGAGGATGGCCACCTGGTGGTCGGTCATCTGTAGCAGTTTGTCGTTGGGGATGACGATCAGGGTGTCCACCTCCTCCCGCAACGCCTCGATGCCGGAATCGGCCTGGGTGGCGCGGCGCCGCCCCTCGAAGGAGAACGGCCGCGTCACAACACCGATCGTGAGGGCGCCGAGGGAACGGGCGATCTTGGCGACTATGGGCGCGGCCCCCGTGCCGGTGCCACCTCCTTCACCGGCCGTGACGAAGACCATGTCGGCGCCCTTCAGGGCCTCCTCGATGTCCTCGGAGTGATCCTCGGCGGCCTGGCGTCCCTTGGAGGGATCCGCTCCGGCCCCCAGGCCACGGGTCAGCTCGCGACCGACATCGAGTTTGACGTCGGCATCACTCATGAGCAGCGCCTGAGCGTCGGTGTTGACGGCAATGAACTCAACACCGCGCAACCCGGCCTCGATCATTCGGTTGACGGCGTTCACCCCACCGCCGCCGACACCAACGACCTTTATAACCGCCAGGTAGTTCTGAGATGCGCTTGCCATGACCGCCATTCCTGTCCTCGTAGTCGAAAAGAAGGCTAGGGGCAGACGGGCGCACTATCCAACGACCATGCCGCAACTTCCAGAAATCACCTCAACCAGAGGTTGAGGGTTTCACGGGTTGTCAGCGTGTCGTCGGAGCGTGCGGAGCCGAGACGTCATAGACGCTGGCTTCCTGACTCAGCAGCACCGAAAGCACCCGGGCCTTCACCTGGGATTGTTCCGCACTACCCCACACGACGGTGTCACCGTCGGACAACTGGATCTCGATTCGACCCAGGTAGGCGGGCATCGCCCGGTAGTGCCCCATGGCCAGCAGCGTGCGGGAGG
>ERZ772921.1084-NODE-1084-length-16178-cov-2.508342_pt1 | contig 16178 bp, 11 predicted proteins | sample MGYA00512117_ERZ772921 | MGnify/ENA primary metagenome ERZ772921 (study PRJEB29015, sample SAMEA2737944) | human oral metagenome | biome: human oral; feature: human-associated habitat; material: dental | place: China | collected 2150 ... | reverse complement strand
TTGGCGAATGACCTGCAGGTAAGACAGGCTTATCTTGGAGAGAATTTCCGTTTTGAAAAAATTTAGAATAGAATACTAAAATTATTGATATCTTTTGTGTTCTTTATTCTTTAAAAATCTTTTTGTAAAAGGTTTTATTAGTGATTTATATTTTTCTACATCAAATATTTGCGAATCTGTTAGGGCTTTGTAAGTAATCCATATACTGAAAGGGAAAAATATAATATTAGGAAGCCATGCTGCCAGATATGGATTAAGCTCTCCTTTCCAAGCCTCATTTTCAGCGGTTAGATTGATGACAAAGAAAATCACGAAAATGATGATAGCAAAAATAACAGGAAGCCCAAACCCGCCTTTCCTCACAATAGAACCTAAGCTTGCGCCTATTAAAAAGAAAATAAAACACATAATGGAATAGGCTATAATCTGCTGCTGATACATGACAACTTTTGCATAGCTTTTGGCCATTTGCAAAATAGATTCGTTTTGTGATTTTTTAGCCATTTCTAAGCCTTCTATTTTAGAATAGGCATTGGACAAGACTTCTAACTTTTTTTCTTGTTTTAAAGTATCGATGGAGAAAGGCTCTGTAATTTTGCTTTCTTCTGATTTTTTAGTTGATTCTAAGATATAATTGCTGCTCTGGCTTACCAAATCTTCTGATATTGTTTTTAGGTTATTTTCATTAGTTTCTGCTAATTTATCTATTGTAGAATTAAGCTGAAGGTAGGTTTGGAACTGGTAATCATCGGTTATTTTTTCACTTTCAATGGCTTTGTCTAAGAGCTCACTGATATCAAAATGAGAAACTAAAGTATCAAATTTTATATTTTGATTTTCTTGTCTCAGGCGGTCATTGAAGTTAGGTTTAGCAAGATTATCTTCAAAGATAAATCCATCATACAATATGAATTTCAGATAGTTACTGCCTGGTTCAGAGATTATTTTTCCTTTTTTAGCAACAATAGTTCTTTGGTCTTCATAAGCACCAGCCGTTTTATGGATAAAAACTCCATTCATCAGGTTATTATTTTCGCCATAGAGTTCATCAAACCTTATGGAAGTGCCTGGCAGAGAGGTTATAAATTGTCCTGGTGTAAAATTAAGTGCAGGTTTGGAAGTAAGAATATTATACATCATGTTTTTGGCTTTTTTTTGAAAGTCTGGGATGATGTAATTAGAAAATAAAAATAAAATGACAGCTAAAAATATGTTTGTAAACAAAAGAGGACGCATGATTCTCAATAGAGAAATGCCCACAGCCTTCATTGCTGCTAGCTCAAACCGTTCCCCAAATCCCCCAAAAGTCATGATGGATGCCAATAAGATAGTGAGTGGCAGCACCATTTTTACAATTCCAACACTCAGATAATAGAATAATTTGGTTAACTCCCAAGGAGTCAGTCCTTTTCCTCCAAGATTAAACATCTGTATCCAGACAATATTCACCATAAAAATGAAGAATAGAATACTGAAAATGAAGAAAAAAGGACCTAAAAAGGTTTTTATTATGTATAAATCTATCTTTTTGGGCATTACAGCTCGGTGATTAGGTAGTTTTTGTAAAGATTTTTATTGAAAGTGAATATTTTAGAATCTACTTTTGGATTTTCTTTGTATTCGGTAATGGTAATGGTCGTTATATGCTTATCCGTAGAGTATTGCTCTATTTTTTCAACATTGTTTTTTGAGGTGTTTACATATAGAAAAACCTCTTTTATCCCATTATTTTTGGTGGGAGTGAGTTTGATGATATCCAGATTTTTATTTTTCCCGATGTAATGGATGTTGTAGCCTTTTTTATAAGAATCAATATAATTTATAGGAGACAATGTTTCTTTCGAATTTTGTTTAGCAATGGTTATTTCCTGCTCATCTTCGTTGATGCTGTAGGTTTTAATTGCGTCAAAAATCTGTTCATTTCCCATGATTTTGAGCTTGTATTTATCTTTTGATGCATAGAAACTCCCTGTTTGATTTTTGCTGATTTTCCCGCTGCCCGTTCCGTAAGAAAATTTGAAGTACAGCGTATTTTTAGATTTGTAATTAGCAGAAACGGCATCTAATATTCCTTTTGCCTTATTATCAATCTTTTGTGCATGGATAAGATTGATAATTCCAACAGTGGTAATTAGTATAATTTTATTAATAAAATTCATAATAAGTTGTTTTTCATTTATTTTTTCAGACTCTCCAAAAATTGTTCCAAAGCATTTAAATCACTGATGAGCACTTCTCTTGCTTTTGCTCCATTAAATCCTCCCACAATACCAGCGGCTTCCAGCTGGTCCATAATTCTTCCAGCGCGGTTGTAGCCCAGTTTTAGCTGTCTTTGCAGCATAGATGTTGAACCTTGCTGAGTTCCAACAATGATTCTTGCAGCTTCTTCAAACATGGCATCTCTTTCATTAGGATCAAAACTTCCGCCTCCACCGCTTTCGCTTTCTCCCACATACTCAGGTAGTTGGTAAGCGTCTGGGTAACCTTTTTGTTCGCCAATGAACTCTGCAATTTTTTCTACTTCCGGTGTGTCTATGAATGCACATTGGATACGAGTCAGGTCATTTCCATTGAAATAAAGCATATCTCCTTTCCCTATCAGTTGTTCCGCCCCTGGAGAATCCAAAATAGTTCGGGAATCAACACTTGAAATTACTCGGAAAGCTGCTCTCGCAGGGAAGTTGGCTTTAATCATCCCTGTGATAACATTCACTGATGGTCTCTGTGTAGCAATGATAAGGTGGATGCCTACAGCCCTTGCCAATTGGGCTAAGCGGGCGATAGGATGCTCTACTTCCTTCCCAGCGGTCATGATAAGGTCTGCAAATTCATCTACAACTAACACGATATAAGGTAGATAGCGGTGTCCATTCTCTGGATTAAGTTTTCTCTCGCTGAATTTTTTATTATATTCTTTTAAGTTTTTACAGAAAGCATTTTTTAACAATTCGTAGCGATTGTCCATTTCAATACAGAGTGAATTTAATGTGTTGATAACCTTAGAGTTATCGGTTAAGATAGCATCTTCTGTATCTGGTAGTTTTGCCAAATAATGCCTTTCTATTTTAGAATAAAGAGAAAGTTCCACTTTTTTGGGGTCTACCATCACAAATTTTAGTTCGCTCGGATGTTTTTTGTAAAGCAAAGATGCTAATATTGCGTTGATTCCCACAGATTTACCTTGCCCTGTTGCCCCTGCCATCAGCAAATGAGGCATTTTAGCAAGGTCAGCCATAAAAATTTCATTAGAAATGGTTTTCCCAAAAACTACAGGCAGGTCCATTTCCGTATTTTGAAATTTCGCTGAAGAAATTACGGAACGCATAGAGACCATGGTAGCATTTTTGCGCGGGACTTCTATTCCGATGGTGCCTTTCCCTGGCATCGGCGCTATGATACGGATTCCTAAAGCGGATAAATTTAGGGCAATATCATCTTGCAGTTTTTTGATGGCAGAAACGCGGATTCCTGCCTCAGGAACTATTTCATAGAGGGTTACGGTAGGGCCTATGGTGGCTTTTATCTGGGCAATACCTACATTAAAGGTTTTGAGAAGCCCTACGATTTTGTTTTTGTTTTCTTCAAGTTCATCTTTGTTAATCGTAATTTCCTCATTACCATATTCTTTTAGTAGGTTGATGCTTGGCATTTGGAAATTCGCTAAATCCAATTTATGGTCGTATAGACCGTGTTTTTCTACTAAATTACTGACAATATGCTCAGGATCTACAACTTCTGTCGCAGGAGTTTTCTCTATTTTTATTTCAATTTCCTCTGATTTTTCTTGTCCTTCTTGTTTTAGAGATTCTTTTTCTTCAGCATAATCAGGCGTAGGAGAGATAATTTCTGTGAAATATGTATCTGTCTCATTTGTAACAACTTCTGTGAATGATGGCGTTTCAGGATTTATCTCTATCGTTTGACCGAAGTTAGAAATAACAGGTACTTCTTCAATTTTTTCTTCTATTGTATTTTCTTGATTTTCAGTAGTATCATCTTCGTTTTCTGGTTTTAAAGAAGCTACTTTATCTTTAACTTCATTAAATTTTGAAGCCAAATGTTCAGGACTGAGATTAAACTCTAAAATAAAATAGAGCAGAAGGCTTAAAAATAAAACCAGCCATAGCCCAAAAGTCCCAATAATAGAGCTGCCATAGTCATAAATTTCGTATCCAAAAACACCGCTTATTACACTGTTTCCCTTAGTGATAGCTCCCAAAAACACAGGAATCCAACAGATGAAAAACAAACTGTGCGAAAAGGTTTTCCATGGTTTGAAATAATTTTTCTTTAAAATCACCAATCCCAAAACCAAAAGCAGAAAAGTAATTATAAATGCGGCTATTCCTATACTTTTAAAAATGAAAATATTTCCCAGCCAGTCTCCTAATTTCCCAAAAATATTAGAAGATTTTACGCTTTTATCCAGCATGTGTCCTATTTGGCTTTGGTCTGCTTTCCAATTCGAGAGGTAGGAAGCAAAAGAAATAAAAAGAACTCCAGATGCCGCTAAACACAACAGTCCAGAAGCAATTCTGTATTTAGATATAGTTTTTGTATTTTTATTAAAATTTTCCATAATCAGAAATGCAAATTTAATATAAAATTAGAGAAGTTTCAGTGTTTTTATTTTAAAATAAACATGTAGATATTTCTGCTAAAAAACTTAAATTTGTCCAAAAAAATGAAATCTATGGAAAACAAAAAGCAATTCTTCTTAGAGGCTTACAAATTAGAAATCATCAAGTTTGGCAGGTTTACTTTAAAGAGCGGTATAGAAAGCCCTTTTTATGTTGATTTGCGTCCTTTGGCCTCAGATCCGGATATTTTGAAGCATTTAGCAGCTCATATGCTGCATTTAACACCTTCGGAGGGGGTAGATTTACTCTGCGGGGTGCCTTATGCAGCGCTTCCGGTGGCTACAGCTATGTCTTTGCAGAGCGGAACACCTCTCATCATCAAACGGAAGGAGGCAAAGGCCTACGGAACTAAGAAACTGATAGAAGGCATCTACAAAAAAGGTCAAAACTGCCTGCTCGTAGAAGATGTAATCACCTCTGGAAAGTCTCTGCTGGAGACCATTGCCGAAGTAGAGCGAGAGGGACTTCTGGTGAAGGACATCGTCGTTATTTTGGACAGGGAGCAGGGTGGTAGGCAGCTCTTGGAAGCTCAGGGATACCGCGTTCATGCTCTTTTTACCATCTCGGAGGTGGTTTCTATCTTGGAAGAAGCTCAGAAAATCTCCGCCGAATCTGCTCAGAGAATTGCCGATTTCCTAAAAGGCAGCGCCATAAAGTTCGAACAGCCCAAGAGACTTTCTTACGAAGAGAAACTCGCTGTTGCAGAGCACCCTGCCGCTCAAAAACTCCTCTCCATCGCCTTAGAGAAGAAGACCAATCTGATAGCTTCTGCCGATGTGATGTCTACGGAGGAGCTTCTCCGCCTTGCAGACAGCGTCGGACCTTATATCGCGGCACTCAAAACTCATATAGACATCCTCCGCGACTTCCATCAGGACAAAACCGTCCTTCCGCTCATCGATTTAGCTAAAAAACACAACTTCCTCCTCCTTGAAGACAGGAAATTTTCTGATATAGGCAACACGCAGGAGCTTCAGTTCACCGAGGGACTTTATAAAATCTCCAACTGGGCAGATATGGTGACCTCCCATGTCATCGCGGGAGCGCAGTCCTTAGATTGTTTCAGGAATGTAGGTGTGGTGGTCATCGCCGGCATGTCTTCCAAGGGCGCGCTTACCGATGCGAACTACCACGAAGAAGCTGTGAAGATAGCCCAAGAGCATCCGAGCGTGATAGGATGTGTATCTCAGACCAAAATACCTGAACAACTCCTGCTCTTTACCCCTGGTGTGAATGCCGATGATGAGGGAGACAGCAAGGGACAGCAGTATAACACGCCTGAACATGTTTTCCGCACCCTGCATACAGATTTTATGATTGTCGGCAGAGGAATTTACAGAGCCGAAGACCCAGAAAAGGCGGCGCTCGCTTACAAAAACAGAGGCTGGGAGGCTTATTTGGAGACTTTATAAGCATTAAAGAGCTTGAAACATGTATTCAGCAACAATAAACCGCTGTTATGCAGGGATAAATCACTTACATAGAGGTTTTAAACTCATCATAGCCAATCCACCGTAGTATTTTACTGCGGTGGATTTGCTTTTTACATCATGTAAGCTGTTAATAACAAATATGGATAGCCATTGCTGATGTATTTTATTCTATTTTTGAACGATAAAGTTTAAAATAATAAGGACAAACTATTATTAAGTTAAATTTTATCTTTAATAAAAGTAATAAAATAAGTAAAATAAAGGTTAATGTTATTAAATAAACTAACCGAACTTGATAAAAACAGGTTCGGTTGGTTATTTTAGATTGATGAAGTATTTAATAAATATTAAAAAGGTCTTTGTATGATATTGATAGGTCAAAATAAGAAAATCATCTTTGTTAATAAGATAAATGTTTCATTTGTTTAATTCTTTGTTAATGTTAATTTGATTTTAGTTAAAGAAAATTAATGCTTCATCGCTGTTAATAGGACAAATGTTTCTGTTATTTAATGCTTTATCTTAGTTGTTTTGATGTTTTTCGGGATAAATAAGACCTTTATCATGGTAAATTATTGCTTCATCGCAGTTGTTTTGACCTCCGGCGTGGTTATTTAGAGGTCTGTCGCGGTTATTTTGACCTTTTTCATAGAAAAGAAGTGATATTTCTTGCTTATATAATGCTTTTTCTTGGTTATTTTGACCTTTGTCGTGGTTATTTAGAGGTTTGTTTCGGTATTTTAGACCTTTGTCGTGGTAATTTAGACTGATGGAGGTGTAAATAAGACCTCCGGTGTGGTTATTTAATGGTTTTTCGCAGTAAGTTAGACCTTTTTCGCAGTTGTTTTGTGGTATTTTGTTATCTTTTAATCCGATTTGTCAGTATTTTGCATCATTGCTGATGTTTTATTCGCAAACGGAGGTAATAATAAAGACCTCATAGAGGTCTTTTGCATTTTTGTAGGTCTTTAAGACAGCTTTATTGCTGTATGAAAGATGTTAATCTGTGCTTTTTTCTGCTTTCTCGGGTTCATGTTTATATTTGAACGCGAAAATAAACAGAATGGTGACCACCAGAGCATAGGCGGAGAATATCCCCCACGCCGACTGCCATCCGCTGAGCTTCGCCACCGGATCTGAATTGGAGAATATACCATAATAATTCACAATTTCCCCTGCTACGAGCATCCCTATCGTTGCTCCGAAGCCGTTGGTCATCATCATGAACACCCCCTGCGCCGAAGAACGCATGCTCTGACCTGTTTCTTGGTCCACGAACAGTGAGCCGGACACATTGAAAAAGTCAAAAGCCACCCCGTACACTATCATGGAGAGGATGAACATCCAAACGCCGCTCCCCGGATCTCCTATGGCGAACAGTCCAAACCTTAAGAACCACGACACCATTGCCATAATCATCACCTGCTTTATCCCGAACTTCTTCAGACAGAAAGGGATGAGCAAAATACATAAAGTTTCCGACACCTGAGACAAAGAGATGAGGGCGTTCGCGTTATTTGCCCCCCACGAATCTGCATATTGCGGGATGTCTTTGAAACTGGCGATGAACGGATTAGCATATCCATTCGTGATTTGTAAAGAAACCCCCAGCAGCATAGAAAAGATGAAGAATACCGCCATCTTTCTGTCCTTGAACAGGCTGAAAGCCTTCAGCCCCAGTGCATCGTAGAGCGTCTGCTTCTCTTCGGACTTGTTTACCGCACAATGTGGCAGCGTGAAAGAGTATAAAAACAGCGAAATCCCTAAAATGGAAGAGACAAAAAACTGAGAATAGGTGTTCTGAAAGCTGATGAAGCCCGCTTCATGAGTAAAGTTGAACGAGAAACCTCCATCTTTCAGCCCCGCGAAGTTTACGAAGAGCATCGCAAAGATAAAGCCCACCGTTCCAAAGGTTCTGATGGGCGGGAAAGTCTTGATAAGGTCAAAATTATGGTTAATAAGCACCGAATACGCTACTGAATTGGACAGCGCGATGGTCGGCATGTAGAACATGACACTTATAGAATACAAAGAAAACAGTGTGGTAAAGTCTACGCCCTCTCCGTGAAGCATTCCGTAGTATCCCGCAGCCCCAATGAAGAGTGCCGCAACGAGATGGCATATTCCGAGAAGCCTCTGGGCAGGTATCCATCGGTCTGCGATGATTCCCATAACGGCCGGCATCAGTATAGAAACGAATCCCTGCATTGCGTAGAACAGCCCGATCTTTTCACCAAGCCCAATAGAGCCTAAATAGTTCCCCATAGAGGTAAGATAAGCGCCCCAAACGGCAAATTGCAGGAAACTAAGAATAATAAGTCTGAGTTTTATATTCATTATTGAAATATTTAGTCGATTTTTTTATTTCTTGCTTTTATTTCTTCTTGGATTTTTATGGCTAAGTCAAAATCTTCGTTCTTCACGGCATCATCCAGTTCGCTCTGTAGTTCTTGGATGCTCTTGGATGGAGCGTAGGCGGGTTCTTCATCAGCATCATCGCTGTCTTCTTCATGAAAGTCTAAGTTTAGGAGAATGCCAGCTTCGTTCAGGACTTCTTTTGTAGTGTATACCGGAGCATCAAACCTCACCGCCATAGCTACAGCATCGGATGTTCTGGCATCAAGGGTAATATTATCTCCGAGAAGCCTGTTCACAAAATTAATATTGGAGAAAAATACACCATCTACTATCTTATAAATGACAACAGACTCCAATGTATAGCGGGCATTTTCTACAAATTCCGCGAATAAATCATGCGTAAGAGGTCTTGGCGGTTTTAAATCTTTTTCCAATCCCATAGATATAGATTGCCCCTCGAAACTGCCGATGACTACGGGGAGTTTTACGCCTGTTTCTGGGTGTTCCAGCAGGAGAGCATATGCCCCTGACTGGGTCTGGCTATAAGAAATTCCTCTTATGATAAGCTTTTTATAATCCATGACTACAAAGGTATTATATTTTTAAGCAGAAATTAAAATAAAAAAGTAAAAAAATGAATAATCTGTAAAAGAAAAACTGCTTATACTAATATAAGCAGTTTTTCGGATATAATAAAATGAGAAAAATAAGATTTCAATTTTTACGGCATAATGAAGCCTTTTCGGGTAATTCTTCCGTATTCATCCAGATATACTACGGAAACAGTTCCTTTGTAATTTTTAAGGATGTTTTCTATATCTTTCTGAGAATTAACGGGTTTTCCATTGATTTCCATGATGATATAGTTATCTACTACGCCTATTTTAGAGAGTTCTCCGCCATCTACGATGTTTTTAGCGATTACTCCACTGTTTAGTCCGTAGCTTACTTTTACCCTGTCGCTCAGCACTTCAAACTCTCCGCCTATTTTTTCCGAAACAGATAAATCGGCTTTGCTTCGCAGAGAAGTATTTCCTTTTTGGTCTTTTAGGGAAACCGTAGCTTTATTTTCTTTACCATTTCTAATGTAGGTTATCGCTACTTTATCGCCAGGTCTTTTGCTTCCGATTGCCAGAGTTAAATCAGAAGAAGTTTCAATTTTGATATTATCTACTTTTTTAATGATATCTCCTTGTTTGATTCCTGCATCTTCTGCACCGCTGTTTCTAGCAACTTCGGTCACATAGATTCCTTCTTCGGATTTTAGGTTGGTTCTGTTTCTTTGGTTGTAAGTTTTTACTTGAAGGTCGTTAGACAAGTCTAATAAACCAATTCCAAGGAAACCTCTCTGTACCAATCCGAATTTTTTAATATCCTCCACTACTTTTTTAGCTAAGTTGGAAGGTACGGCAAACCCATAACCTTCGTAATACCCTGAAGATGAAGATATAGCAGAGTTGATACCAATTAAATCTCCATTAATATTAACTAAAGCTCCGCCGCTGTTTCCTCTATTGATGGCAGCATCTGTCTGTATAAAACTCTCAATAGGAGTACGGCTTTGTTGGCTTAAAAGGTCTATGCTTCTTCCTTTTGCAGAAACGATACCGGCAGTTACTGTGGAGTTAAGCCCCAATGGATTTCCCACAGCAAGCACCCATTGCCCGACTTCTACCAAATCAGAATTTGCAAAATTAAGGTAAGGCAGCCCTTTGTCTTCTATTTTTAACAACGCGATGTCTGTGCTTGGGTCTGTGCCAATTAGCTTCGCGGTATAAGTTTTTTTGTTGCTGAGAACGACTTCCAGTTTATTGGCATTTGCAACCACATGGTTGTTAGAAATGATGTATCCATCAGAAGAGATGATTACGCCAGAACCCAGACCAGACGGCAGGTCTTTCGGGGTTTCTCTTTGCTGGCTTCTATTATTTTTAAATCCTTCTCCGAAGAAAAATTCAAAAATATCCTGATCCATTGATCTTCCTGAATAAGCATTGTTTTGGTAGTTTCTTATCGTAACTACAGCAGGGACAGTGGTTTTGGATGCTTTTACGAAATCATCACTTATTCCGGCTGCATTTATTCCTGCAAATTTCCCATCATTTCTTGCTGATGAAAAATAAGAAAAATCGGTATTGTCTTGTTCGGTCTTAAAATAATTAATCGCTCCAAATGTGGTTGCTCCTGAAATTACTCCTACAATAGCAAAAGGAGCTAATTTTTTCAATTGTTTTTTCATATTTTTAAATCTTAATCATTTATTGAATGCTGATACAAATTTAATGCAAAAAAGAATCTACAAACGCTGAAAAACATTTATTTTAACGAAGTTTAACAAGAATTATAAAACTTTAAATGATTAGTGCTGTTTTTTAACTAAATTTTGTTTGCGGACATAAATTCTTCCGCTTTTTCTACCATTTCAGAACTTCCGCAGAAAAACGGCACCCGCTGGTGGAGTTCAGTAGGCTCTATTTCTAAGATTCTTCTGTATCCATCGGAGGCCTTTCCTCCAGCTTGTTCCGTTAGAAACGCGATAGGATTGCACTCGTAAAGGAGGCGTAATTTTCCTTTGGGAGCAGCAGATGTTGGTGGATATATATATATGCCGCCTTTTATCATATTTCTATGGAAATCTGCTACTAAAGACCCTATATATCTTGATGTGTAAGGTCTGTCTCCTTCTTCTTTTTGGCAGTATTTTATGTAATCTTTCACGCCTTGTGGGAATTTAGCATAATTTCCTTCATTGATGGAATATATTTTCCCTTTCTTCGGATATTTCATATTTGGATGAGATAGATAGTAGGTTCCTATGGAAGGGTCTAGGGTAAAACCATTTACGCCGTTTCCTGTGCTGTAAACCAGCATGGTAGAAGACCCGTATATAACATATCCTGCAGCTACCTGATTTTCGCCTTTTTGTAGGAAATCTTCCATTTTTACAGGAGTTCCTTCGGGGGAGGTTCTTCTATAAATAGAGAAAATAGTTCCCACAGAGACATTTACATCTACATTGGAAGAGCCGTCTAATGGGTCTATGAGGACAACATAATTGTTCATCTTGCTGTTTTCTCCGCCTTTTATTTCTATGAAATTTTCATTTTCCTCTGATGCTATGCCACACACTATTTCTCTGTGAGAGAGAGCTTCTATAAATATTTCATTGGCAAAAACATCTAATTTCATTTGTTCTTCGCCTTGTATATTTTCATTTCCTGCTTTTCCGAGTATGTCTGCAATTCCAGCTTTATTTACTTCTCGGTTTACAATTTTTGAAGCAATTTTTATAGAACTTAAAAGCCTTGAAAGTTCTCCGCTGGAGTATTTGAAATCCTCCTGTTTATCGATGATAAACTCGCCTAATGATTGTAAAGTCTGGTCTGTCATATTTTCAATAAATTTATAGATTCGCAAAAATCGGAAATTTAAGTTGAAAAATAATCTTTTTTATATCAATCTTATTTAATATTTTTGTAAATTATACTTTTTGTATCAAAAAAAGGTCAATGATAAAATTTGAATGAAAGTTTTTAAATTTGGTGGAGCTTCTGTAAAAGATGCAGAAGGAGTAAGGAATGTAGTGAGAGTTCTTGAAAATCAAGGATTTGAATCTTGTATGCTCGTTGTTTCTGCAATGGGAAAAACCACCAATGCCTTAGAAAAAGTGGTAAAAGAGTATTTTGAAGAAGGAGACTATCAGCAGTGGATACAAAAAATAAAAGAAGAACATATTGGCATAGCTGGGGAATTATTTGAAAAAAATCATCCGATTTTTGAGGAAATTAAGATTATTTTTGATGAAGCAGAATCTTTTTTAAAAATAAATAAATCGCCAAATTATAATTTTGTATATGACCAAGTTGTAACATGCGGAGAGATAATTTCCTCTAAAATATTGAGCAGTTATTTGAAAGAAGCAGGATTTTCAAATGAATGGCTGGATGCCCGTGATTTTATAAAAACGGACGCAAACTATCGCGAAGGCTTGATTAACTGGGAGATAACAGAGAAAAATATTTTGAAATTAGACAATGATAAATTCTATGTTACTCAGGGTTTTATCAGTTCGGATGATAATAATTTTACGGTTTCTCTTGGGCGGGAAGGATCTGACTATTCTGCGGCGATTTTTGCTTACTGCCTGAATGCCAGTGATGTAACTATCTGGAAAGATGTGCCGGGGGTAATGACAGGCGACCCGCAAAAGTTTGATAATGTGGAGCTTCTGACTAATATTTCTTACGAGGAAGCGATAGAAATGGCGTATTATGGGGCGTCGGTTATTCATCCGAAAACGCTTCAGCCGCTGCAGCAGAAGAAAATTCCTTTTTTTGTGAAATCCTTTATTCATCCTGAAAAACAAGGAACGAAAATTGGAATTTGTGATGAAAACCAGAGAAAGGAAAGTTATATTTTGAAGGAAAACCAAACATTGATGAACATAGCGACACGGGATTTTTCGTTTATTGCAGAAGACCATATGAGCTATATTTTCGGACAGCTGGCAAAATATAGAATTAAGGTTTCTCTGATGCAGAATTCGGCGATTTCTTTGGCATTATGTTTAGAAGATAAATTTGATAATATTGAAAAACTTAACCAAGAATTAGAACAAAATTTTAACACAAAAATTCAGAAAAATGTTTCATTGTTTACAGTGAGAAATGCAGATTTGGATAAATTAGAAAACATTTATAAAGCAAAAAATGTCTTGCTGGAACAAATAACAAAAACCACCATACAAATGGTAATAAATTAATTTTACGCAATGAGTCTTATTTCTAAAAACGATTTAGTATCAGCAGCGGGGCTGGGAAAATGGGGATTATTGAAATATCCGATAGTTTCGGCGGTAATGAGGTTGGCAAAAATTAATAAAGTAAATGACCTCTATGACAAGATAAAGGATTTGGAAGGGCAGGAGTTTTTTGATAAACTTCTCGAGGAGTTGAATGTCAAATATTTAGCTTTCCAAGAGGATTTGGCTAAAATTCCAAAAACAGGTCCTTTTATTTTGGTTTCCAATCATCCTCTGGGCGCATTGGACGGGGTCATTATGTGTAAAATACTTACGGAAATTCGGCCGGATTTTAAGGTAATGGGGAATTTCCTTTTGACAAAGATAAAGCCGATGGAGCCTTATGTAATCTCTGTCAATCCGTTTGAAAAGAGAAAAGAGGCTTACAGCAGTATGTCTGGAATGCGCGAAGCTCTGAAACACCTTTCGGATGGAGGTTGTCTGGGGATTTTTCCTGCTGGAGAAGTTTCGAATAAAAATAATGAATACAACGAGATACTAGACAAAGAATGGCAAGAACCTGCATTAAAATTGATAAAAAAAGCACAAGTTCCTGTTGTTCCGATGTATTTTCATGCGAAAAACAGCAAGTTGTTTTATAATGTTTCTAAAATTCACCCAGATTTACAAACGCTGATGATTCCAGCAGAAATGGTGAATAAAAGAGAAAAACCAATCAAAATAAGAATAGGAAGACCTGTAACACCCAAAATCCTAAATGAATACGAGACTCCTAAGGAATTAGGAGAATTTCTGAGAAAGAAAGTTTATATGATGAAATCCTATTTTGAGGATAGAAAATCTGTTGCAGAATTCCTGAAAGTAAAGAACTTGAATATTTCACCAAAGGAAGAAGTTGTGGTTCAGAATATTATAGATGAAACACCTTTGGCGGAAATTTTAGCAGATAGAGAAAATCTTAGAAAAAAAGAAGGAAAAATGCTCTTTTCTAATGGCGATTACGAGGTTTATTTTACAAAATTTGATGAAATCCCAGCCATGATGCGCGAAATTGGGCGTCAGAGAGAGCTGACTTTCAGGGCAGTAGGAGAAGGAACAAATCTCCCTTTCGATTTAGATGAATACGATAAACACTATCATCATTTAATTCTTTGGGATAATGTAGCTCAAAAAATAGCAGGAGCCTACCGTATGGCGCTTGGTTCAGAAGTAATGAAAAACTACGGAATAAAGGGCTTTTATACAAATTCTCTTTTTGATTTTGACCAAGAATTACAGCCTTTCTTCAAAAAAGTGATAGAAATGGGACGGGCTTATATTTCGTTAGAATATCAGCAGAAGCCTTTGCCGCTTTTCCTTTTGTGGAGAGGGATTGTTCATGTTTGTTTAAGAAATCCTGAGCATAAATTCCTCATGGGCGGGGTAAGTATCAGCAATAGATTTTCGGATTTTTCTAAGTCTTTGATGATAGAATTTATGCGGTCTCATTATTTTGACCCTGCGGTGGCACAATATGTTCACCCTAAGAATGACTATAAAGTATATCTCAGCGAAAGGGACAAAAGCCTTTTCTTTGAAGGTTTGGATGATGATTTGAATAAATTTGATAAACTTATAGATGATTTTGAGCCTGAGATGAGGCTGCCGGTTTTGATAAAAAAATACATTAAGCAAAATGCAAAGGTTGTTGCTTTTAATGTTGATCCTAATTTTAATGATGCAATAGATGGACTTATGTATATCAGAATCAGTGATTTACCAGAAGGGACAATAAAGCCCGTTTTGGAAGAAATGAGCGAGCAGTTGAAAAATTGCGAAAAAAATAATGAAGATAATAATTAATATAGTTGCATGTTAAGATAAAACTTCATATATTTGCCACCGAATTAAACAAAAAAGGTTTCTTAGCTCAGTTGGTAGAGCAACGGACTGAAAATCCGTGTGTCCCTGGTTCGATTCCTGGAGAAACCACTTTCCCTCAAAAATAGCATTTTTTGAGGGATTTTTATTTTGAAAATGCTTTAGAAATTTCGCAAAAAATAGTTTATTTTTGTCCAAAATAAAATTTTGTTTCAGAAAATAATCATATTTCCTTTTGTGATGCTGGTTCGCTTTTATCAGCTCGCCATTTCGCCGTGGCTGGGGAGCAACTGCCGTTATCAGCCCACATGCTCTCAGTATATGCTGGAAGCCCTGAAAACGCACGGTCTTCTGAAAGGATTATTTTTAGGAACAAAGAGAATTTTGAGCTGTCATCCATGGGGAGGCAGCGGCTATGACCCAGTTCCACCTAAAAAAAGAAAGTAAATTTAAAATGAAAGATAAAATAAGATTTTTTATTCTGTTTGCATTATTGCCGTTTCAGTTGTTCTTTTCGCAAGAATACAAAAATGGTTTTTCTGACGGAAGTATAGTAACTAAAAAGGGAAGCACTCCCGTAAAAATATTTGTAAGCCCTGATATGAAGCAGGTTTATGATGCTCTTGGCTCAGAGAATGCAGATGTTTTGGTTATTCTTAATAAATATAATACAGAGCTGTCCAGCCAGAGAGAATATGAGTATTTGGCTCCATATTATGAGGAGTTTAAAAAGAAAGGCTATTTTATTCTTAATGAGAATTTTATGCCTGTTGGTGAGGAAGGAATGTCCGCAGAATCCCTAAAAAGTTACAAATATATTTTGAAATCTGGTCAGCTAACAAAGCAGGATTTTCAGATGAGTAAAATGGTATGGCTAAATACCAAGTTCAGCATTTGGAATCCAAATGAAGGCATAGACATTTTTGGTTTTAAACTGAGATATTACGGACTGATGTTTGTTTTTGCTTTTGGATTTGGAATTTTGATAATGAGACAAATATTCAAAATAGATAAAGTAGATGAAAAATTTATAGATCCGCTCTTTACATGGACATTGCTGGGGACTATTTTGGGGGCGAGAATAGGACATGTGGTTTTTTACGAACCAGAATTATTTGAAAATGA
>ERZ772921.1083-NODE-1083-length-16189-cov-4.552684_pt1 | contig 16189 bp, 14 predicted proteins | sample MGYA00512117_ERZ772921 | MGnify/ENA primary metagenome ERZ772921 (study PRJEB29015, sample SAMEA2737944) | human oral metagenome | biome: human oral; feature: human-associated habitat; material: dental | place: China | collected 2150 ... | reverse complement strand
CCTCGGCGGCATGATGGGCGTGCTCTACAAGCAGTTCGCGCTTACGATTGCAATCTCGATGGCGATTTCCGCCTTCGTTGCGCTGTCGCTGACCCCTGCACTCTGCGCACTGATGCTGAAGCCCAAGAAGGAGAATGGGACAAAGAGCGCACTCGACCGCTTCTTTGACCGATTCAACAACTGGTTCGATGCGACGCGCAAGGGCTATGTCGGCATCGTCAGCAAGTTCATCCGCAAATCGAAGATTGCCGTCATCTTCCTGCTCATCGTCTGCGGGCTGACGGCGATCATCTATCGGAATCTGCCGTCCACATTTGTCCCCGAGGAAGATCAGGGCTACCTGATGATCGCGATTCAGCTGCCGCCGGGCACGTCCACGAATCAGACACAGAAGACCGTGGACAAGATCCAGCAGGCGGCACAGCGCGAGATCAAGGGGCAGAGTGCTGTCATGTCCATTAACGGCTTCGACATCCTCGCGGGTGGTGCAAACTCCAACGGTGCCGTCGTGTTCGTCGGCATGAAGGACTGGTCGCAGCGTGCAGGGCTCGCTGAGTCCGTTGCCGCTGCGGTCGGCACGATGTTCCGCGTCGGCGCGATGGAGGCACCCGAGGCTCTCGTCATCGCCATCAATCCGCCCGCGCTGCCGGGGCTCGGCAATGTCGGCGGCTGGTCGCTCCAGCTGCAGGACATGACCGGTCATTCCGACACCGAGCTCAACGACATCGTGAATGCGATTCTTGCCGAGGCGAATACGCGCCCCGAGCTGCGGGGCGTGCGCTCGACGTTTAAGATCAACGCACCGAGCTATCAGTATGAGATCGACCGTGAAAAGGTCAAGAACCTCGGTGTTCAGCTCTCGGATGTATTCACGGCACTGCAGGTCAACTTCGGCGGCTATGAGGTCAATGACTTCAACCAGTTCGGGCGCACCTATAAGGTCGTCCTGCAGTCTGACGTGACCTATCGCACCGAGGCGGAGGCGGCGAAGTTCGTCTTTGTCAAGAACTCGCAGGGCGGCATGGTGCCGCTTGATACGCTGCTCAGGCCCAAACTTACCACGGGACCGACGCAGATCAGCCGTTTCAACGGTGCACGTTCCATCCAGATTCAAGGCAGTGCGGGGTCAGGCTACAGCTCGGGTGAGGCGATGAAAGCCATCACCGAGATTGTCCAGAAGCACACTGGCTCCGGATTCAGCATCGAGTGGTCGGGGCAGAGCCGCGAGGAGCAGAAGTCGGCGGATTCGACCATGCAGGTGCTTGCCCTCTGTCTTGTCTTCGTCTTCCTCTGCCTTGCAGCACTCTATGAGAGCTGGAGCGTACCGTTTGCCGTGCTCTTCACGGTACCGACGGGTATCTTCGGGGCACTCTTCTCCGAGTACATCCTCGCAACGATCTTCGGTACGATCGGCATTCCGGCGGCGGGCTATCAGAACAGCGTCTACATGCAGATCGGTGTCATCATGGTCATCGGTCTTGCTGCAAAGAACGCCATCCTGATCGTCGAGTTTGCAAAGGTACGCGTGGATCGCGGCATGGATCCGCTGAAGGCGGCCATCCAGGCGGCAGGACTGCGCCTGCGCCCGATCCTCATGACCTCGTTCGCGTTCATCATCGGCTGTCTGCCGCTCTGTATGGCGTCCGGTGCGGGCGCAGCTGCGCGCAACGGCATGGGGGTTGCCGTCGTCGGCGGAATGCTCTGTGCGACGGTGCTCGGCGTGTTCCTCATCCCTGTGTTCTACGTCATTGTCGACCGTATCTCGCGGATGCTCGGCATCAGTAAGAAAGCGAAGACACGCACGGCGGACGATTATATGTAAACCCAAAGGCCTTCCCCGTATGACGGGGAAGGGGCACAAAGATAAGGCTGCTGCACGAAGTTTTACGCTTCGTGCAGCAGCCTTTATTGTCTTTATGCAGCAAATATGAACTGGACGAGGAGCATATAGACTGCCGTTCCGCCGCCGATGGAGAGGAGCATCTGACGGAATTTCAAATGCAGGAGTGCCGTGACGGCGATGGCAATCCCCTCAGGTATGCCGTGCGTCCCGCTGAGGAGAGACACATCTTTCAGGCAGTAAACGACGAGCATTCCGAAGACGGCGGCGGGGAGGACGTTGCCGAGGTAGCGAACAAGCGGCGGCGTCGGCTTTTTCTCCGAGAGGAGGAGAAAGGGGAGTGCGCGCGTGAGCACGCTCGCAAGCGCACAGAGTCCGATCGTGATGCACTGCTCGGTAAGACTCATGCCGTCTCCCTCCTCTCGATGATGGGGCGCAGGATGAGGCATCCGAGGAGGAGCATCCCCATGGTCGGCAGCATGAATGCATCTCGGCCGAATATTACGAGCGCAAGTGCAGCAGCTGCGATACCGAGGATGCCCGTCAGATGCTGCGGATCGTTCTTCCACTGTTCAATGAAGATCACGACAAAGAGTGCGGTCATGGCAAACTCAATGCCGGATGTGTTGATGGGCAGAGCGCTTCCGATCAGTCCGCCGAGCGTGGCCCCTGCGACCCAGTAGAGCTGGTTCAGAAGGGTGACAAAGAACATGAACCAGCCTGTGTCGATATGCGGTGGTATCTTTGCCGTATAGTTGATGGAGAATGACTCGTCACACATTCCGTAGATCAGGTACGGCTTTTTCCATCCCATTCCACGGTATTTCTCAAACATGGAGATGCCGTAGAAGATATGCCGTCCCTGCACCATGAGGGCGAGCAGGAATGTCTCAAGCGGCGCAAAGGGGGCGCGGAGGAGCGCCGTGGCAATGAACTCAAGCGAACCGCCGAAGATGATCGCGCTCATCGCCATTGGGTAGAGGAAGGAGAAGCCCAATGCATTCATGTAGATGCCATAGGCAATCCCAAGGAAAAAATTGCGAGGATGGGGACGGTGTAGGGGAAGGCGGCGCGCAGGGCAGCGAGCGGGACGTTCGCCATTCCTTTCATGGCTGCCTCCAGTCGCAGTCCTCTGCGTGTGCGGCAAGCACGCCGATTGCCTGCAGTGTCGAGTAGATCGACGTCGAGCCGACAAATTTCATCCCGCGTCGCTTCAAATCCTTTGTGATGCGGTCGGAGAGGGGAGATGTGGTGCGGAGCTCCCAGCTCTCGCGGATGGACTTTCCCTCGGTGAAGCCCCAGATATAGGCGTCGAACGAGCCGTATTCACGAACGATGTCGAGAAAGACGCGGCTGTTCGTGATGCTCGCCTCGATCTTGCAGCGGTTGCGGACGATGCCCGCATCCTGCATGAGCGTATCTATCTTTGCTGCGTCGAATGCGGCGACGCGCTCCGGGAGAAATCCCTCGTAGGCACGGCGGAAATTCTCGCGCTTGTGCAGGATCGTCGCCCACGAGAGTCCCGCCTGAAACGTCTCCAAGAGAAAGAGCTCATAGAGTGCGTGATCGTCATGGAGCGGGACGCCCCACTCTTCGTCATGGTACTTGATATAGATGGGATCATCTGGATTGACCCATGCACATCGTCTGCATTTTTTCTCCATACATCCTCCCCGTTGTTCTCCTCTCCCGCCTTGCGATACGTCGTATTCTAGTAATCTTTGAATAAGTTGTCAAGGACAGAGGACAGCGCATCTTCCGTGCGATAGCGATAGATTCTATAGATTAGCGTATCATTTGATGTTATCCCACTAGCTTTTTTCTTGTTGTCCATGTATAATGAAAAAGATTCAAAAATTTGATAGGAAAGAAAAGGTGGAGATTCGATGCGGATGAAAACGGCAATGAAGGCAGTTGCTCTTGGCGTCGCCGCCCTCGGGCTTCTGTCTCTCTCAGGCTGTGGGAAAAGTCAGCAGGCGAGCGGGGAGAAGACCTATAAGATCGGTGTCGTTCAGCTGGTGGAGCACAATGCGCTCGATGCAGCGAACCGTGGCTTTGTCGACGGGCTGAAGGCACGCGGCTACGAGGAGGGGAAGAACCTCACGATCGACCGCCAGAATGCACAGGCGGATCAGTCCAATCTCCAGAACATTGCGCAGCGTTTTGTCAGCGACAAGGTCGATCTCATCTGCGCGATTGCAACGCCTGCGGCACAATCGGTAGCGAATGTGACGAAGGCTATCCCCATCGTTGGGACGGCGATCACGGACTATGTGAGCGCAAAGCTCGTCCAGTCGAATGAGAAGCCGGGCGGAAATGTGACGGGCACGAGCGATCTGAATCCGATCAAGAAGCAGATCGATCTCCTCATGCAGCTCTATCCGAATGCAAAGGTCATCGGGACGGTGTACTCCTCGAGTGAGATCAACTCGGAGACGCAGATCAAGGCGATGAAGGAGTATGCGGAGTCGAAGGGGCTGACGGTACGCGCTGCGACGGTATCGACGGTCAATGACATCCCGCAGGCAGCACAGAGTCTTGTCGGAGATGTCGATGTGTTCTATGAGCCGACGGACAATGTGATTTCCTCCTCGATTCCGACGCTCGTCAGTGTTACGGATGCGGCGGGCAAGGCGGTCATTTGCGCCGAGCCGTACATGGTCACGGGCGGCTGTCTCGCGACCTACGGCATCGACTACTACAAGCTCGGCGTGCAGACGGGTGATATGGCGGCCGACATTCTCGACGGCAAGGCAAAGCCCGCAGATATGCCGATTGAGACGGCACGTGACTTAACGCTGGTGGTCAGCAAGGGCAACGCAGAGCGGCTCGGGCTGACGATTCCGGAGGAGGTCCTGAAGGATGCAACACTGGTGGACTGATGAATGGATGATGATGGGACGTTGATGCGGATGAATAATTGGATGAAATGTGCCGCTCTTGGACTGACGGCACTCGGACTTGTGGCGGCGGGCTGCGGACAGCAGACGCAGCAGGGGGAAAAGACCTACAAGGTCGGGATTGTTCAGCTTGTAGAGCACAGCTCGCTTGACGACGCAAACCGCGGATTTGTTGACGGGCTGAAGGAACGCGGCTATGAGGAGGGGAAGAACCTCGCGATTGACCGCCAGAATGCGCAGGCGGATCAGTCCAACCTCCAGAATATCGTTCAGCGCTTTATCAGCGACAAGGTTGACCTGATCTGTGCGATTGCGACACCGGCAGTACAGTCTGCCGCGAATGCGACGAAGGATATCCCCATCGTCGGTACGGCTGTGACGGACTACGTGAGTGCGAAGGTCGTCGCATCAAATGATGCCCCGGGCGGCAACGTGACGGGGACGAGCGATCTCGCGCCCATCGCTGAGCAGATTGACCTCCTGATGCAGCTTTATCCGAATGCCAAGACCATCGGAACGATCTACTCATCGAGTGAGATCAACTCGGAGATTCAGGTCAAGGCAATGACGGAGTATGCACAGTCCAAGGGACTGACGGTGCGTACGGCGACGATCTCGACGGTCAACGACATCCAGCAGGCAGCACAGAGCATGGTGAACGATGTGGATGTGTTCTATGAGCCGACGGACAACGTGATCGCATCGGCGATTCCGACGCTCACGAGCATTACGGATCCTGCGGGCAAAGGCGTGATCTGCGGCTATGTCGGCGGTGTTACGGCAGGTGCGCTTGCGACGAAGGGCATCGACTACTACAAGCTCGGCGTACAGACGGGCAATATGGCGGCGGACATCTTTGAAGGAAAGAAGCCGGCCACGATGCCGATCGAGACGGCACATGACCTCACAGTGGTCATCAACAAGAAGAATGCAGAGAAGATCGGGCTGACGATTCCTGCGGATGTGTTAAACGGTGCGACCATCGTCGAGTAACAAGCCATCGACACAAAGAGAGCGGGCACGCACGGTGTCCGCTTTTTTACGGAGTTTGGGAGTGACATTATGGATCTCGTTGTAGCGACGGCTGCGCAGGGTGTCCTTTGGGGACTCTATGCGCTGGGCGTCTATCTGACCTATCGCGTACTGGATATTGCCGACCTGACCGTGGAGGGCAGCTTCCCGCTCGGTGCGGCAGTCGCCGCCTCGATGCTGATGGCGGGCTATGCGCCGATCACGGCGATCTTTGCCGCCTGCATGGCAGGGTGTGTCTCCGGGATCGTGACGGGATTTTTCTGCACGAAACTCAAGATTCCCGCGCTGCTCGCGGGCATTTTGACGATGATCGGGCTGTACTCCATCAATCTGCACGTCATGGGAAAGGCAAATCTGCCACTCCTACAGCGTGAGACGCTGTTTACCCAGTGGAACATCTGGGGGCTGGATGCCTCGACCAATATTCTCCTCATCGGGACGGTCGTTGTTGTTCTTGCCATCCTGCTGACGTACTGGTTCTTTGGCACGGAGCTCGGGACGGCGATTCGTGCGACAGGCGCGAACCCTCACATGATCCGCGCAAACGGCGTGAACACGGATGTGATGATCGTCCTCGGACTGCTTCTCTCGAACGGGATGGTCGCGATCTGCGGCGCCCTTGTCGCGCAGAGCAACGGCTTCGCCGACGTCGGTATGGGGACGGGTACGATTGTCATTGGACTTGCCTCCGTCATCATCGGCGAGGTGCTCTTTGGCACGCGCAGCTTTAAGAACTGGCTGATCTCCGTGGTGCTTGGCTCGGTCGTCTATCGCGCCGTCATCGCGATCGTGCTTCAGCTCGGTATGCAGCCGAATGACCTCAAGCTCTTTACAGCGATCCTCGTGGCGATCGCACTCTCGCTCCCGCTCATTCAGGAGAAGTACCATGCGATGCGGAAGGGGGCAGAGTGATGCTGCAGATCGAGGATATTAAGAAAACATTTAACCCCGGGACGATTACGGAGAAAAAGGCGCTCTCGGGCATCAGCCTTCACCTTCGCCCCGGTGATTTCGTCACCGTGATCGGCGGCAACGGTGCAGGCAAGTCCACGCTGATGAACGCCATCGCGGGGGCGATCTCGGTCGATGCGGGGAAGATCTACATCGCGGGCGAGGACATTACGAAGTGGCCGGAGCACCGCCGTGCAAAGTTCATCGGACGCGTTTTCCAAGATCCGATGATGGGGACGGCGGCACGCATGATGATCGAGGAAAATCTCGCCATCGCGGCGCGGCGCGGGCAGACGCCGACACTCAAATGGGGCTCGACGAGTGAGATGCGCGATGTGTTTCGTGAGAAGCTCGCACGCCTGAAACTTGGCCTGGAGGATCGCCTTTCCTCGCGTGTCGGGCTTCTCTCGGGCGGACAGCGACAGGCACTGACACTTCTCATGGCGACGCTCGTCAAGCCGCATTTGCTCCTCCTCGATGAGCATACGGCAGCCCTTGATCCGAAGACGGCGGCGAAGGTGCTGGAACTGACCCAGCAGATCGTCGCGGAGGATCAGCTGACGACGCTGATGATTACGCACAATATGAAGGATGCCCTGCGCTATGGCAACCGCCTCATCATGCTGCACGAGGGACGCATTCTCTTCGATGTGCCGCAGGAGAAAAAGGAGGGGCTGACCACGCGCGACCTGCTCTCCATGTTTGAACAGGCAGCGGGCAGCGAGCTGGCGAGCGACAGCCTCCTGTTGAGTTAGGAAAGCATTGATAAGATGAAGTTTGCCGTATTAGCATTGACTTTTGACCGTGCTTTGGCGCGAGATCTCGATCTTAGATTGTAAAATAATAGGCAAACGATAGTTCTTAATTAAAACCTAACGCGCTTCACAAGGCGTTTTAAAATCGCTCCGTTATAGTAATCACTGTAAGCGAGAGAGCGACGCAGAGCATGCTGAACCAAACGCTTACGACCGATTTCGGTGAATCTCCTGCGGTCTTCCCTTCCGCAGGGTTCACATACATTCCCTACATTTCTTTCTCTCTATCGAAAAGCGTCTTCCGCTGCCCGGCGGGAGGCGTATTTTCTTTGCGTACAATTCTTGCCTTTTCGCTAATTCGTAGTACAATAAAAGGATGGATTCGAACGCATGAACGGGAGGAGGGAGCAATATGGTATGGGAGTGGAGGCCTGCAGACGGCAGGCATACAGGGGGGAATCTCTATGGCGATGAGGCAATCCCGCCGCAGCCGCCGGCGGAGAAAACACCGAAACTGCTCCGTGCCATGCGCTCTCTTGTCAAAACCTCGACGAACTTCTGGCAGTCCCGTTCCGAGCTTTTCCTCAAGCAGGCGCGTCTCATGGCGAACTATGAGGACGACTATGACTATCGGGGAACGGTCAATCAGTATTTCCCAACGTACGATTCGCTCACCGATCCCGAACTGCGCGGGTATTTTGCTTGGCGGACGAAGGTACGGCGCGGGGAGGTGGAGCGGCGGGGAATGTCCTACGCGTCGCTCTACGCCTATGAACTCCTGGCACTCGTTGGCTGCACATCGCCGATGGACGCTTATGAGCGCCTGCATACCTTCGGTCACGCCTATGGTGCTCTGGATCCGCAGATTCTGCGCTGCCTCAAGGATTGGGAGCGTGCGCTCATCATCTACTATGGGCTCAGCCCTGCGCTGTTGGAGGAGCATGATGGGGCGGTGCAGGAGCGCAGACAGGATGATGTTGTCTATGTGATGCTGCATCAAGAGGAGCATACGGCAGAGGAGATCATGGCGGCAGTGTGTACGCTTTCCTCGTATCGTTTGGAGCGCTCCAAACTCTATCGTGCACATACGGCGGAAGCGGATGCCATTGTTCTCCGCGTCCTTGCACGTGTCAAAGAATACTATGAAAAACACCGCATCTGCGATTTTTTCTCGGACTGTATCGCACATTCCTGTACGAGGTCGGTGGATCTCTTTGCGTCGGCCGTATTTCATCCGCCGCGCGCGGAGGAGAACCGCATCTATGCCGTGCATCCGCTGCGGCAGTATGAGTGCGCCGGCGGCGCATGGCAGCTGCATTCTTATGAGCGTACGGATGGTGCGGCACAGCGTATCGGTGGGCTCCTGCGCGGGGTGGATACGCAGCTGCGCGAGCACTATGGGCTCACGGAGATTCGTCTGCCGCAGCTTCTAAAATGGCAGTGGAAGATCATCCGTGAGGAGACGGCAGAATTTTTCGCGGCACAGCGCGAGATCGAGGCACGCCGCGTTCATTTGGATTTCAGTCAGCTTGACCGCATCCGCGCCGATGCTGCTGTCACCGAGGAGCGCCTGATTGTGGATGAGAATGATGAATTGCTCCCCGTCGCAGGGGAGAACGTATCACCTCTTATGCAGGAGCATTCTCCGCCGCCCCCTGCAGCGCAGAATGCAGCGGCAGCGCCATATACGAATCCGCAGCAGCAGTATACACCGTCCTCGTCGTCCGTCGATTATGGCCTGACACAGGCGGAGAAGCGTCTCCTCTGTGCACTCCTCACTGGTGGGACGCTTGACTGGGTGCGCGCGGAGGGACAGATCCTCTCCGTGCTCGTGGACAGCATCAACGAGAAGCTGTATGAGGACTTTTCCGATACGGTGATAGAGGGCGAGCCGCCTGCCGTTGTGGAGGACTATCGTGATGAATTGGAAGGGAGGTACAGTCATGGCATCGAATGAAACGCGGAAGGTTCCGCGCCGCATCGCACAGACGCTCATCAATGCGCTCAAGGGGGGCGTTGTGCCGCGTGTCGGGCTTCCCTATATCACGGTGGGGCGTCGGCGTGAGATCGAGGCGCTCCTGTCGGATGTGGATATGATTACGGAGGGCGGCGCATCCTTTCGTTTTATTATGGGGCGCTATGGGAGCGGCAAGAGTTTCCTCCTTCAGACCCTGCGCAGCTATGTGATGGCGAAGAATTTCGTCGTGGTGGACGCAGATCTCTCCCCGGAGCGCCGGCTTCAGGGAACGCGTGGGCAAGGGCTCGCAACCTATCGTGAGCTGATCCGCAATATGGCGACCAAGACGACGCCCGAGGGAGGGGCGCTCACCCTCATCCTCGACCGCTGGATCAGCCGAATCCAGCAGGAGACGGCGGACGAAACGCCGCCGGACAGTGCGGACTTCTCGGCGGCAGTGGATCGGCGCATCGCTGCAATGATTTACGGTCTGAATGATCTTGTCCACGGCTTTGATTTTACGCGTCTTTTGACGCTCTACTATCATGCTTACCGCGACGGTGACGATGCACTGCGTGCACAGGTAGCGCGATGGTTTCGCGGGGAGTATACGACCAAGACGGAGGCACGGCATGCGCTCGGCGTGAATATCATCATCACAGATGATGACTGGTATGAGTATCTGAAGCTGTTCGCCGCATTTCTGCGGCAGGCAGGCTACGCGGGGATGCTCATCTTTATCGATGAGCTGGTCAATATCTACAAGATTCCCCATGCGATTACGCGCCAGTATAACTATGAGAAGATCCTCACGATGTATAACGACGCCATGCAGGGGCGCGCCAAGTATCTCGGGATGGTTCTCTGCGGCACGCCTGCCTGCATGGAGGACACGCGCCGCGGCGTATACAGCTATGAGGCGCTGCGCTCGCGCCTTGCCGAGGGGCGCTTTGCAGGCGAGCACCGCGATCTGCTCTCGCCCGTTATCAAGCTGCCGCCCCTGACACATGAGGAGATGCTGGTGCTGGTTGAAAAGCTGTCAGGCATCCATGCGGAGCTGTACGGATACGAGACGACCGTCACGCAGGAGGATCTGGCGGACTTTATCCGCATCGAGTTCGGGCGCATCGGCGCAGATGACCACATTACGCCGCGTGAAGTGATTCGTGACTTCATTCAGGCACTGGATATCATCTATCAGACACCGACGCTCAAGATGGCAGATTTGCTCCTGTCGGAGAACTTTTCCTATGCCGCCAATGCGGTGGAGGGGGCGGAGGTCAGTGCGCAGTTTGCGGAGTTTGATCTATGAACGTGTTTGACCGCTATGCGCCCTGTGTCCGTGAGTACATCTACGGGCAGGATTGGCGCAGTCTGCGCGGGGTTCAGGTCGCGGCAGGCGAGGCGATCTTTGGGTCGGAGGAGCACGTCCTCCTCACTTCCTCCACGGCGTCGGGGAAAACGGAGGCGGCGTTCTTTCCCATCATCACCCTGCTGCTGGAGAGCCCTCCCAGTTCCGTCGGCTGCATCTACATTGGCCCGTTGAAGGCACTCATCAATGACCAATTTGAGCGACTGACGCCGCTCTGCGCGACGGCGGGGATCCCCGTGCGGCATTGGCATGGCGATGTCGGCCAGACGCACAAGGCGCGGCTGATGAAGCATCCGTCGGGCATTCTGCAGATCACGCCCGAGTCACTTGAGGCGCTCCTCCTGCATCGGCATGCGGCGATTCCGAAGCTTTTCGGTGATCTGCGCTTCGTCGTGATCGACGAGGTGCATTCTCTCCTGCGCGGGGATCGCGGCGGGCAGACGCTCTGCCTGATCGAACGTCTCTCGCGGATCGCCGGTGTGCAGCCGCGCCGCATCGCGCTGTCGGCAACCATCGGCACGCCCGCAGAGACGGGGGCACTGCTTGCGGCGGGGACGGGGCGCGGGACGCTGGTGCCGGAGATCGCAGCGAAGGGAAGCCGATGGCGGCTTTCCGTGGAGCATTTCTACGTGCAGGACACGCAGGCGGGAGAAGGCCGTACGGATATTGATCTGCCCACCGCGCCGGATGCACCGACCGATATGGCACCGGAGGGGGCGGATCCGGGGATTGCCTATATCTTTGAGCATACGCGCGGGAAAAAATGTCTCGTCTTTGTCAATTCGCGCGAGGAGTGCGAGGCGGTGACGAATACCCTGCGCTCTTACTGCGAGCGCAGGCATGAGCCGGATCGGTTCCTCATCCACCACGGCAATCTCTCGGCTGCCTTTCGTGAGACGGCAGAGGCGCGCATGAAGGATGAGGAGAGCTGTCTCACGACGTGCACGACGGCGACGCTTGAGCTCGGCATCGACATCGGCAGACTTGAGCGCGCGTTTCAGATCGATGCGCCGTGGACGGTGTCGTCCTTCCTCCAGCGCATGGGACGGACGGGGCGGCGCGGGCAGCCGCAGGAGATGCACTTTGTCGTGCGCGAGGATGTTCCCGATGCACGCGCTCTCCTGCCTGCAGCGATCCCGTGGAAGCTCCTGCAGGGGATTGCCCTGATTCAGCTCTATCTTGAGGAGCGCTGGGTGGAGCCGCCGCGCCTTCATCGTCTCCCGTTCAGCCTCCTCTACCATCAGACGATGAGCACCCTCGCCTCCTGTGGCGAGCTCTCTCCGCGCGCACTGGCGGAACAGGTACTCACACTGCCTGTTTTCGCACGCGTGACGCAGGAGGACTATCGCACACTCCTGCGCCATCTCCTGCAGGAGGAGCATATCCAGCGGACGGAGCGCGGCGGCCTGATCGTCGGACTGGCAGGGGAGCGCGTCGTGCAGTCCTATCGCTTTTACGGTGTCTTTCAGGAAAACGAGGAGTACACGGTTCGCTGCGAGTCCCAGGAGATCGGAACGATTGTCACGCCGCCGCCGGTCGGTGAGAAAATTGCCATTGCGGGGCATGTGTGGCGTGTACTGGAGGTGGACCGCAAGCGGCATCACGTCTACTGTGAAATGGTCAAGGGGAATGTGCCCGCGTATTTCGGCGAGTGTCCCGGGGACATCCATACGCATATCCTGCATCGGATGCGGCAGGTGCTCGCCGAGGATCTTCTCCCTCCGTATTTGCTGAAAAATGCCGCGGCGCGTCTCATGGGAGCGCGGAGGGCGGCACAGCATTCAGGGGCGGGGCGGGACGTGCTCATACCGCTCGGCGGAGCAATGTATGCACTTCTGCCGTGGCTTGGCAGCTATGCCTTTCTCGCGTTGGAGCGCTTTCTGCGGATCCGCTGTGCTGCGCGTCTTGGCCTGCGCGGGCTGGAATCCATGCGGCCGTATTTTATGCAGTTTACGATGAAGGCGTCTCCTGCCGACTTTTTCCGCATTCTCGCGGAAGAAGCTGCGGCAGACTTTACGTCGATGGAGCTCCTCTATCCGGATGAGGTGCCTGTGTTTGACAAATACGATGAGTATCTCCCTACGGAACTGGTACGGCGCGGATTCGCGGAGGGCGTGCTGCACACAGCAGAGATGCGGAAAACCGTTCTCTCGTGGCGGGGAGCGCGGGTTGACAGTATTGCGCGTGCATGATAGAATGATTTCTATGCGGATGTGGCGGAACTGGCAGACGCGCTGGACTTAGGATCCAGTGCCGCAAGGCGTATGGGTTCGACCCCCTTCATCCGCACCATTTTGGCTTATCGGAACCGCTGACGGGATCGTGGTCAGCGCTTCCTTTCCTTTGTTCTCGTGGGTTCGCTGCAGGGTCATGTCGTCTTCTTTTCCTTGGCAGGACGAAGCCGCACCCATGGTGCACAGTTCCTTCCGACTGCAGTGCAGTCGGTATTTTTTTAGGGAATCACGGATGAAATGAAGCCCATCATTTGTTGTATAGGAGTGTGAATCTTATGTCTGTTCTTGCTGCTTATGCTGTACCACATCCGCCGCTCATTCTTCCCGCGATCGGCGCGGGACGCGAGCAGGAGATTGCGCACACCGTCGCCGCCTATCGTGAGGTCATGCGTGCGGCGGCAGAGCTCCGTCCCGATACCGTCGTTGTCATCAGCCCGCATGCTGTCGTCTATGAGGATTACTTTCATATCTCACCGGGAGAGCATGCGGAAGGAAATTTTGCGGCATTTGGACATCCCACGATCTCTGTCGGTGTCGACTATGACGAGGATTTCGTACGGGCGCTTGCCGCGACGGCGATGGATCACGATATTCCGGCGGGAACCCTCGGTGAGCGGGCGACGGCACTCGATCACGGCACGATGATTCCGTTGGCCTTTTTGAGCGATTATCTCGGAGATGCGCCGGCCAAGGTGGTGCGCATCGGTATTTCGGGTCTGCCGGCATATCTGCACGCGCGGCTCGGTCAGTGCATTGCTGCCGTGGCGGAGCGGCTGGGGCGGCGCACGGTGTGTATCGCGAGCGGCGATCTCTCGCATCGGCTCAGCCCTGCGGCACCGAATGGCTTTGCGGAGGAGGGGCCGGAGTTTGACCGCCTTTGTACGGCGTTTATGGGGGCAGGAGATTTTTTCTCCCTGCTGCAGATTCCGGGGAGCTTTGCCGAGGCGGCAGGACACTGTGGGCTGAATGGTCTCTGGGTGCTCGCCGGAGTGCTCGACGGCAGTGCGATAGAGAGCCGTCTCTGCAGCTATGAAGGCCCCTTCGGTGTCGGCTATGCAGTGGCGTCCTTTACGGTCACGGGAACGGATGAGAGCCGCGGCTATACGGCACAGCTCGTTCGTGCGGAGGATGCGGCGATGGAGAAGCTGCGCGCATCGGAGGATATGTATGTACGTCTCGCGCGGGCGAGCGTGGAGCACTTTGTGCGAACGCATAGCTATGCCGCTCTGCCGCCGGATATGCCGGAGGAGCTGACGGATGGACGTGCGGGGGCTTTTGTCTCCATCAAGAAATATGGAAAACTGCGCGGCTGCATCGGGACGTTTCTGCCCGCACAGCAGAGTCTCGCTGAGGAGATTCTCTACAATGCAGTCTCGGCAGCGGCACACGACAGCCGATTTGAGCCGATTGCCGTGGAGGAACTGGATCGTCTCGTCTACAGCGTGGATGTGCTCAGTACGCCTGAGCCGATCACGTCGGCAGAGGAACTGGATCCACATGTCTACGGCGTTATCGTAAAAAGTGCGGCGGACCGTCGGCGCGGTCTCCTGCTGCCCGATCTCGCGGGGATCGACACGGCGGAGCAACAGATCGCCATTGCACGGGAGAAGGCACACATCATGCCGAAAGAGCCAATTTCCCTCGCTCGATTTACCGTCGTTCGGCATCATTGAACAGGAGCATTTCGCCGCGTGAGAGGAGTATTTGCATGGGAGATAAGCCGGACTTTTCCTTTTGGAATGCCTGGTGGAAGGAGAAATTTCACGAACGCGTGGAGCACATACGGGCAAACCCGCAGGTGGATTATTGGGACAAGCGCGCACGAGATTTCTCCGCCATGCGCCGCAGCAACGATTATGACTACGGGCGGAAAACCTATGCGGCACTGCGGCATATTCTGAGCGCGGACGCGACGATGCTCGATATCGGCGCGGGACCCGGCTCCTTTATCATCCCCTTTGCCGAGAAGATCAAATTTGCTGCGGCAGTGGAACCGTCGCACGAGATGGTCCGCCTCCTGCGGGAAAATGCCGCTGCGGCAGGAGTGTCCAACTATGCGGTGATAGAGGAGCTGGTGCAGGATCTTCCCGTCGGCGGGGCACTTGACCGCGCGTTTGATCTCGTGACGGTGTCGCTCGTCTTCTGGATGTATGCGGATGTATGGCCTCTCATCCTTCAGATGGAGGCATATACGAAGGCATACTGCGCCATTGTTGCCGAGATCCCCGACAAGAAAAACCCGCGCTCGGCGAGCAGCTGTGACGTGGAGGAGTTCCAGATTCTCTACAATATGCTTGCTGCGCAGGGACGGTTTGCCAACGTGCGCACAATTGACTATCGCTGTGAGCGCAGTATTGAGGATGAGCTGCGGTATCGGCTGCTCGCCTATGAGCAGTATGAGGGCGATGTCACGGATGCCGTGCGTGAGGAGCTGCACCGTGCCGTCTGCGCGGAGGCAAAGAACGGAAAATGCACTGTTGCAACGCGCTCGGCCGTGATTTGGTGGGATGTGCGGGAAATGCTCTAACAACTGCATCAAAAAAGCCGCCTCGTTGTCGTGAGGTGGCTTTTTCGTGCGTATTTTGCTTACTGTGCCGCGGCTGTCTCGCCGACCGTCTCGTTGAGCTTGTCGATGAGCGCGTCGATGTCGATACCGTGTGCCAGTGCACCCTGCTCGATGTTCTCGAAATGTGCCGCCGCGCAGCCGAGGCAGCCCATGCCTGCGTTCATCAGAACCTCGACCGTGTCGGGATACTTCTGCACGATCTCGATGATGCTCATATCTTTGGTAATCGCCATAATGACCTCCTATGGGAAAATATAGTGAAAGTAAGGGAAATATCCTTGACTTTTTCACATTATAGCACAAGATATAAAAATTGAAAGTACCATTTGCAACATATACGTCCATGCTGTGAAGAAAAGCGTCGGAAAACTGTGTTGGAATTGACCTGTGCATGGGTTGTGTGCTATAACATAACGTGTATATCTGTCATAACGTGTTTTGGAGGAATATCTGTGAGCAACCTTGAAGTCGGAATCGTCGGTCTGCCGAATGTGGGAAAAAGCACGCTGTTCAACGCCATTACGAAGGCGGGCGCAGAGGCGGCGAACTACCCGTTCTGCACGATTGAGCCGAATGTGGGCG
>ERZ772921.1082-NODE-1082-length-16198-cov-3.522641_pt1 | contig 16198 bp, 19 predicted proteins | sample MGYA00512117_ERZ772921 | MGnify/ENA primary metagenome ERZ772921 (study PRJEB29015, sample SAMEA2737944) | human oral metagenome | biome: human oral; feature: human-associated habitat; material: dental | place: China | collected 2150 ... | reverse complement strand
TACAATTTTATTATAAAAAAGGAGAATTGTAAAGATGAAGGTTAATTTGCATTTAAAGTGCAACACTATTCTATAATAAAATATCAAATCCATTACTTTTATTCTTGTATCATTTTATCCCCCCACTAAAAGTATAGAGCCAAAATATTTAATAGATAATATATACACTAGATAAAAAACAATAACACTAGATAACAAATAAAATGATATTTTTCAACTTTTTAAAACTCTCTAATCCCTTGATATATAAAGAAAAGCTAGTAATATAAGTACTTTTACATTACTAGCTTTTTTCATTGTTTCTTGGTGCAGTTGGCCGGAATCGAACCGGCACGAGGGTTAAGCCTCGCAGGATTTTAAGTCCTGTGCGTCTACCTGTTCCGCCACAACTGCATATTGTTTGGAACATCCATTAATATGGTGGGCAGGGTAGGATTCGAACCTACGTACTCTCACGAGAACAGATTTACAGTCTGCCGCCTTTAACCACTCGACCACCTACCCGAATAAATTAATGGTGCACCCTCAAGGACTCGAACCTTGGACCCACCGGTTATGAGCCGGTTGCTCTGACCAACTGAGCTAAGGGTGCAACAGTACTTTTCAGTACATGAATAATTTTAATATATATACTCTCTTTTGTCAATCTATTTTATATATTTTTTTCTTTATTTTCAAAAAAGATTGAAATAAGTAGAGTATATACATTATTTTTCTTCTAAGTATTCAAATAGCACATTATATTCTTTATACTCATCACTTGAATTTACAAGCCCTTTTATAATTCTTTTAGCATTTTCATCTGCAAATTTTAACATATTATTTGCTTCCGCATCTTTTACAGCTTGTTCTTCCATTTTCTTTAAACTTTCATTATGTTCACTCATATTTATTTTTGTAAAAATACTATCAGAATCTAAATATGATCTAAATGAATCTGTATTTATCTTAGCCTTATATATTTTTGCATGTGGCAATTTTATTTTAACATTTTTTTGTTCTTTTTCTACATCATATGTTATTTTGCTAAAATCAACTCCTGCATCTACTTCTATATCATAACTAAATATCTTTCTTGTTTCTGTGAAAGGTATTTTAAACAAATTAAAAAAATCTATATTTTTCTTATTATCTTTTACAACTGTTAAATATGCTGTTTGTGTTACAAGTTGTCCAACATTTTCAAATCCTAGTTTAGTAGTTTTAGGTGAAGAACTTATATATTTTGTTCCTAAATTTACTGTTATTTGAACTGCTGCTATTGCAATAATAATTATAGCTGCCCATTTTACTATAGTTATTACTTTATCCATTATCCCTTTATTTTTCATGATAGTTCCTTTTCTAAATTAATAATAATTAAATTATATATTCACATATGTGGTTTGTCAAACAGTTATATTAGAAAAAGATCTCAAAAATGAGATCTTTAATTTAAATCATTTAAATTATTTTGTTATTTTTTCTACTAAAGCTTTAAATCCTTGTGCATCATTTACAGCCATTTCTGCTAACATCTTTCTGTTAATGTTTATATTAGCTTTCTTTAAACCGTTTATTAATTGACTGTAAGTAACATTGTTTGCTCTTGCTGCTGCATTTATTCTTATTATCCAAAGTTTTCTAAATTCTCTTTTTCTTCTCTTTCTTCCGAAATATGAATAAACTCCTGATTTCATAATAGCTTGTTTAGCTATTTTGTAGTTTGTACCTTTTCTTCCGAAATATCCTTTAGCTTGTTTTATTACTTTTTTATGTCTTTTTCTAGTAGTTTTACCTGCTTTTATTCTTGCCATTTCCTACCTCCTATTTAATCTTTCCATATGGTAATAGTTTTTTAATTCCTTTTATTCTTGATTTATCAACCATTCCATCTTGTACTCTTGCTGTTTTCTTTTGTCTCTTTGTTTTATTTGCTAATAAGTGTCTTCTATTTGCTTTAGTTCTTTTTAACTTACCTGTTCCTGTGTGAGCATATCTTTTTGCTGCTGCTCTATTTGTTTTTATTTTTGGCATTATATTCCTCCTTTAAAAATATACTATTTTTTCTTTGATAATATCATATACATTGATTTTCCTTCCAGTGATGGTTGTTTTGATACATCTGCAATTTCTTCTAATTCTTCTGCAAACTTAACTAATACTTCTTTACCCATATCAGTTTTAACAATTTCTCTTCCTCTAAATCTCATTGTTACTTTAACCCTATTTCCTTTATTTAAAAATTCTCTAGCGTTTTTAACTTTGAAATTCATATCATGTGTTGCAATATTAGCAGATAATCTAATTTCTTTTGTTTCTGCCATTTTAGAATTTTTCTTAGATTCTTTTTGTTTTTTAGCTCTTTCAAATGCCATCTTCCCATAATCCATAATTCTTGCTACAGGATTTTCTGTATCTGGAGACACTAAAACTAAATCTAATCCTTTAGAATCTGCAATCCCTTGTGCTTTTTCTGTATCCATTACTCCTAGTTGTTCACCATTTTCATCAATAACCTTTAATTTTTTAACCTTAATTTGGTCATTCATTATTTGTCCTTTTATATTTTACCTCCAAAAAAATAGACTTACCAAAAAAAAGAAAGTCTATATAAAATATATAACACATAATTATAACATGTGTTTTATTATTATATTATTAACCTTAGTCCTAACATATTCTTAAGGTGAGATCATTTTCTTCTTTTTCGTAAGTAAATAATACTATATTTCTAGCTAATTGTCAAATATGCAGACTGAAAATTCAATTCATTCAGCATATGTATATTATTATATTATTTATTATACAATTCTTTATTAAAATCAAACATTTCATTTTCTATTATAGTATCTAATGAAATCTGTCTATTCAAAAAATCATTTAATCTATTATCATTAGTATAAAAATATTCATTTTTCATATTTGTATTTTTTTTTCCAGCCAAGTTTCAATCATTTTATTGCCTTCTTTCAATTCTTATTTATCCCTATCGTTTGATTTAAACATAGCTTATTTGCATTTTTAATCCCTATATTTCTATTTATTTCTTCAAATATATATGTTAAATCTTTATGATATTCAAGGATCATTTTATCATCTGGATTTTCTACGATATGTATTAAATAACTTTCTATCGTTGAAAATATATCATCTCTTTTTAATTTTAGATCATATTTCTTATCTAATATATAATTATATTTTTCATTAAATTCATCTATCATTTTTTTTGAATATTTTTTTGGATTATTCATTGCAAAATAAAATAATTTTTCTGATATTATTTTTCTAATAAATTCTGCATAACACATAACTTGTGAATTCTTTACACTTATATGTCTTGCATATACAAAGTTTTCTTTTGTTTCATCTAAATATACAATTATATTATCATTAATTCCTAATATATTACAAACTTCATAATCTGCAAAAATATCTATTATATTTGAATAATGTCCACCATATTCTGGATATCTTCCTTCTTCATCTTCTATATAATATCCATTAGAAAAAATCTTTCCACCTTTTCTATGAATATTTACAATTTTTTCTAATTCTTTATATATCATTATTTTAAACTCTTTTATAATTCGTTCTTTTGAAATTTTTTCATCTAACTCTATAAGCTTATTATAATTATTTGACATATGGTAATATACTTTCTTTTCATCATAATTATAATGTACATATATTGAATGATATTTTTCTATTTTCTTAAATGCTATAACGTTTTCTTGTAAGTTATATATATACTTATCTAACATTGCAATACTATTTTCTTTCCCAACTATCTTTTCCAAATGACTAGTTTTATCATACAAATAACTTACTATAATTATCTTAAAAAAACTCTCAATATTAGTTCTTCTAAAAAATTGTGTCAATTTTTTAGTTATCTCTATTTTATCGATCATTATTTCTCCTTTCCCATATTAATCATCATAATCTCTATCATAATAATCATCTTCGTCATCATATTCATCATAATAATTAGAACTATATTCTCCATTATGATATTTTTCTAATGTTGGATTTCCATTAATCGATACATCATATACTAATTCTGGATTATAATCACACATATTTGGATCAACCCAATCATGAGCAGTAGGATCATCCCATGAATATCTATCTTCTGTACAAAATAAGTATGGAACCTTATCTGAATTACATAAACTTGCCATTTCACATATTGAAGATAACCCTTCAAAATCTGCAAGAATTATTGAAAACTCTGCATCATTTGCCATCTTTGCTGCAGTTAGAGGTGTTGGACATGCAATTTTACTTACTTCTCCTGCATTATACTTTTCTAATGTCTTCCTGGTATTATATACTTTATCTTCTACCATGTCTCTACTATAGAATCCATTACCACATGCTGCTAAATGGCAATCATATCCTTGCTTTGCAAGTAATGAAACTACTTCTGGCATAAAATCTTGAAGTAACCTATTTGAACTATTCCCATATACTCCTGATGTATCTATAAAAAATTGAATATATCTAGCATCTTTTAAGTCATATTTATCTCCCATTATTTTATAACTTTGCTTTTTTAATATATGTTCTAATATTCTTTTTTTATCATATGTTTCACTACCGTCTTGTTTATCTATTCCAGCATGTTTTGCTGCTATTTTTTTTATAATTTCAATCATATATTTTTTCAAATATTCATCTTTATTATCTTTTTTAACCAACTCTTCTTGTATTCTTTTTCTTTCAAACATTTCTTTTATCTGTTCTTCTAATTCTTCAGGACTTGTAATTGGATTTATTTTGGATGGATTTTTACCACTACCTGTAATATAATATTCATCTTTTCTGTTATTATTTTTTTCTTCATCACCTATCTCATCATTTTCGCCTATTCCACCAGTATTGTTTTTTTGTTTTCCATCTTTATTTCCTTTTTCCGATGTTCCACTATCATTACTATCTTTCTCACCCATGCCTTCTTTATTGTTATCTCCAGTTCCTTTTCCTTGCCCTTCTTGACCATTGTTGCTTCCATCATGTTCACTAGTTTCTGCATTTTCCTTATTTTCTAACTTTTTACCTTCTTCTACCTTTTTCTCTCTATCACTATTTTCTCCATCTTTTGCTGCATTAGGTGAATTTTTTATTTCTTTTGAAGCTTCATCTCCTCCATGTGATTCTTCAGTTTCCTTACTTGTCGGTTCATGAACTTCTTGTGTTTCTTTAGCATCTTCTGGTGATTCTAAAGATTTATCTTCTTTTTCATACTCCATTTTTTCTTCTTGATCATTATTTTTTACTACTTCTTCTTGTATTTCTTCAATAGTGTAATTTTTTTCTAATTCTTCCTCTTCTTCAAGACTTTTTTCTCCTATATTTCTTTGTTCTTCAATTACTTTTTCTTCTATCTCCCTAAACAATTTATCAATATTAACTTTAAAAATCATAATATTAATTTTCCCTACTCTCTCTTTTTCATCTTTATCATAATCTTCATCTATTTCATATACTAATTCTCCATTTGCATCATCAACAATTTTCTCATTAACTTCTTGTTCTTCTATTTCTTTTTTTCCTTGCCTAAACTCTTCAAATCTATCTAATGAACCAACACAATGCTGTAATTTCACCTATGCTTGTTTAGATGACATTGTACTAATCAGAATATCCTCTGAAGAAGTAATAATTCCCATACCGCACATCACCTCTCAATCTAAATACTTGCTTTGCCACTCCATAATAAAGCGTGAATCATAGCTTTCTATATCATCATATCCATAATCAGCATTATATGTACCATCTCCCTCAAGGATATAGCTAAACGATGTCCAAGAATCATTTACTTGTTTACACAGAGTGTGTAATTCCTTACACAAATCTTCAATATTAATAATGGCATCATCATATCGTTCTGTATCCCATGATAACTTAACCAAATCGGAATAATCATCCTTATCTTTATTCAACACAAAGAATTGAAGATGCGTTACATTAGATATTTCAATAAAATACCCGATCACAACTTTTTCCCAACCATTCTCCAACACAGGCAGAACTGCATTTCCAATTTTTTGCATTAAGTTGTTTAATGCTCGCTTGTTTTCTCGTATATCTGACATTTTACTTTCCTCCTTCTTGTCCATTGTTACTTCCTTCATATTTATTGGTTTCTTCATTTTCTTCATTCTCATTCTTTTTCCCTTCTTCTACTTTTTTCTCCTATATTTCTTTGTTCTTCAATTACTTTTTCTTCTATCTCCCTAAACAATTTATCAATATTAACTTTAAAAATAATAATATTAATTTTCCTTACTCTCTCTCTTTTTCATCTTTTTCATAATCTTCATCAACTTCATATTCTTCTACTGTTTCTTCTATTTGGTCTTCTTTTTCTATATCTTCCTTATTTTGTTGACATCTTTCATATTTTTCAATTTCACTTCTTGTACCAGAATCTAAAAAGATGTATGTTTTTTGATTTTTTTCTACAACTTTAAATAATCCATTTTTTACTAATCCAAACTTTGTTCCTTGTTTATCTTCAACATTTCCAGCCCACACAATATCTTCATCTGTCATTTTTTCTTTTTCTTTTTCAAATTCAAACCATCCTTCATATCCTGTAAAATCTACTCCTTCTTCCCTTAAAAGTTTCAACTTTTCCAATGTAGGTACAACAACATATAATTTTCTTTCTAATTCTCCATAATTTTCTTCTTCTTCTGAAACAAATTCGTATTCTTTACTGTGTTTGTTCAAAAAGTTATTCCATGCCTCAGCATCACATTCATATAAGTCGGTTCTAATTTCTATCTTACATTTCTGTAGATCATTAATATGAACTTCAAAATTTTCATCATCTATTTTTCTCATTTTTTGTAAATCATCAAGTGTATTTATTTCAAGTTCTCCCAGATTTATATATTGTGATAATGCTTGTTCATCTATTTTTTCACCTAAAACCTCTAAATCTTCCAAATATTGTCTTGCCTGTCTTATTGAAAAATCAGGGCATTTATCATATACATATCCTAAATAATGATTTTTGGGTACTCCTAATATTTCTAAAAACAATTCCTTTTCTGGTCTTGGAACTTCAACTCTTTTACTTCTATTTAAAAGAGCATCATCAATTTCTCTTTTATCATTTGATGTTATAAATGTGTAAATTGAATGTTCACCTTTTGTATATGTATCAGTTCCTGTAGTTAACCTACCATTTTCCAAAAAATCTAATAAAAATGAATCTACCTCAGGTCTCGCTTTATCAAGCTCATCTATAACAAGAACTACTGGGCCTTCTTTTGAACTATTTAAAGCTTGTAAAAGTACACCTTCTTTTAGTGATTTATCTGGATCTTGTTTAATAACCCCTTCTATGTTTACATCATATTGAAAATTTTCTGTTCCCATTCTAGGGAAACATTGAACAAATTTTTCATCTGCTCCAATCATCTTTGCAAAAGTTTCTGCTAAAAAAGTTTTACCTGCACCAGACTTTCCTTGTAGAAGTAATGTTGGGATACTTTTCCTATTTCTTTTACCTGCTTCATTAAATAATAATACTAATTTTGCTAGATCCTTAGATGCAAAATATCCATGTTCTTTTAATTTCTGTTGTATTTCATCTATTTTTTCTGACATATTCTAACCTCTCATATATTTTATATAATCATATATTATAATATTGTAATAATAATATATATTATTATTACAAAAATTTAATCAGTTATTCATCAACTAATTATCTTACAATAGCAGATATTTTAATTCCCTTATTTGACAAGAATTTATAACTATGCTATACTTTATTTGTATCGCGGAGTGGAGCAGATGGAAGCTCGTCGGGCTCATAACCCGAAGGTCGCAAGTTCGAGTCTTGCCTCCGCAACCAAATATTTATGTTTAAAAAGCTTGATAAATCAAGCTTTTTTTCATTTAAATAATAATAAAGTGATAGTTATAAAAAATAATTAAACTTTCAATACTTTTAAAATTCACACTAAATAAAAATAAACAAATATATTAGAATTTATAATATTTTGTTCTATATTTTAATGTATACTCTATTGATGCAAGTGATATATCAGGATATTTTTCTATTGTTTTTCTTAATTCAAACTGTCTTTTTATTTCATACAACCATCTTTGTTTCCCCATCTTTTTTGGTGGCTTAAGGCTTTCATAATATTTTCTTAATTTTTGCCATTCTTCCTTTGTATATTGTTTACTTACATATTTACCATTTTCATAATTTTGTATATCAGCTTTATCTAATAATTCATTTTCCTCATTCATAATCTTTCTCCATTTAAAAATAATATATTATTTTATAACTATTATATCATTATTTTTAAAATTTTTATCATTATAAGAAAATACACACCTTTTATTATTGGTGTGTATTAATTTTTCTATATTTTATTATTTATCTATTTTTATTTACAAAGACAGCATATTTTATAACTTGTCCTTCATATTCATCTAAATTATATGGTCCATTATTAGTATTTACCACAGATGTTGGATCATTTATATATACTTCTCCTTTATCTGTAGTATCTCTATATACAACCCAATGTATATAATCTGGTGCCCACTTCGAATTTTTTACAAGTGCTGCAACTAAATTACCTTTTTCTAGATTTTCAAGCATAACTTTTCTGTCTGTAGTTTCCTGTACTTCTATAGTCCCTTTGCTAAGTTCAAATGCTGCAACTTTCAAAAGTCCTATATCACTTCCATTAGAATTACTATAATTAATATATCTTGTTGCTAATTCTTCTATTGATACATTTTGTTTATTCATTGTACTTAAAATCATTGCACACACTGCTGGACCACATCCATGTGTTGATACTGTTCCTGACCCAAAAGGTAATGTTATACCATTTTGCATCATAAGTGGTACATTCCACTTATTATTTCCTTTAGGAAAACTTGTTTCTTTCTTTTCTCCTAAATACATTTCAGAAAACATAGTACCTTTCCCTGATTTCTCTTTTTCTTCTTTTTCTTTAACCTTTTTTGCTCTTTCGGTTGTTATAGGTGGTGATGCTATAATTGTCATTTTATCAGAATTATCTTTTGCCAAATAAAAGATATTTTTCCCTGTTATATTTTCATTATTTGTATCATTTTTAAATATAATTGTAATCATTAAAACAGTTAAAAATAATAATATCATTGTTTTTACTGTTTTCTTGCTTAATTCTTTTATTCTTCCTTTTCTTTTATTCATATTAATAACCTGCCTCTTGTGCTTTTGTAAGAGCTTTTGTCATAAATTCTACTACATAATCTTCCCACTGTTTATCACCACTAGTTCTTTCACAATATGTAGGTCCGAATTGCCCTTACATCATATTTTCCTGTATTATAATAATATTTTCCTCTTGCAATATTTTGTCCAAATGCATTAAGTGAATCTTGAATACTTGCAAATGTTCTCCAACCACCAGATGCTGTTTTTTGACTAAAATAATTGTTTCCACCTATTTTTAAATTTGTACCTCCGAGTATTTTCTATCATTGTTACTGCAGCTGCAAATATTGCATTAACACCATATTCTTTTTGCATATTTAAAAATGCTTGTGGATCTTGTTCCATGATTGTTTCTTTACCTTGAACCCATCCTGCAAACATACTCTTAAAGATATTTGCTGATTCTGGATCATCTGGATCTAACTCATTAAATATTTCTTCTGGTAATTCTCCATCATATGTAGAAGTTCTTGTATCATAATTTTCATCTATTTTTATGTTAAATCCACTAGATTTCATGTTTCTTACAAAATAATCTGCTGGTCTATCTACAATGCTCTCATCATTATTATACATTGTAATAGTTATTGCACCTGTTTGACTTGCATCTTTTACTTTACCAATTATAGTACCTTCTTTAACATAATCGCCTTGTTTTTCTGGTGCATCTTTTTTTTCTTTTTCTATCTTTTCTACTTTTTCTCTTTCTTCTTTATTAGCAATTTTATTTAAAGCATTTTTACTTATTTGTTCCTTATATTTTCCTTTTTTATCTGATGTTGCCTCTTCAACACCTTCTATTTTTATCTTATATCCTGCAATTATTCCTTTATATTCAGTTTCATAAAATCTCTTGTAACCTTCTGGAACATTTGGCAAATCATCTTCATCCAATGCTTTTATTATAATTTCGCCATCTTTTCCTTTTTCAAGTTTACCTGTGACCGGTGATACAACAAATTCACCTTCTTTATAACCTGTACCATATCTAGCTTTTAACTTATTATATACAGGATCATCTTTTATACCTTTACTTGGCTTTGGTCCTGAAGGTGTACTTCCATTTTCTCCAGAATTATTAGATGATGAACCACCTCCAGTTCCACTATTTGGTGTGCCTATTCCGCCACCTCCACTAGTTGCACCTGTTGATGTATCTATTGTCATATTCATAAGTGAAAATGGTAAATCAATTCCATATTCTTTATATGATTTTTTAAGCTTGTTAAGCATAAATTGTTTTATTTCATTACCTGTTCTCATACGACCACCTTTATCATAAAAGATTGCCTTATTATAACTTGCTTCTTTAGGCATTATACTTGCCATTGGTTTATTTAAATTTTTTGAAAATTTCTTATAACCACCTTCTCCAAGAAAATGTATCATATAAAAATCTAAGCCTGTAGGATTACTAATACCAATTTTTTGAAAATATCCTGAATCTCTAGCATTTGCAAATCTTGATGCAACCCAAAGTACTGCTTGTTCATTATTTTTAGGTTGAGGTGTTGCACTTACACCATATTTTTTCCCCCACTTATATCCGATCTGCCCAGTCTTTTGGACGAATTTGCATTATTCCTGTAACTGTTGTTCCGAGGACCACCTGTTGCATTAGGATTAAATCCACTTTCATTACCTGCAATTGCTGCTAAAAGTCCTGATTCTATACCTGTCTTTTGTCCTGCTGTTACAAATGCTTGTCTTACTTGCATAAACTTAGACTTACCACTCGCACTTGTTTTTGTATTACTTGGATCTATATCGTTACTGCCTCCTGTAACTCCAGAAGATCCTGATCCACCATTTGATGATGTATTTGTATTTGGATCTACTGTACTTGATGTATCACTATCTTTTTTATCTTTGTTATCTTTCTTATTTTTTCTACGCTTTTGTTCATCTTCTAAAATTTTTATTCTTTTTTCTAAACTTGATTTTTTAGTCTCATTTGTTTCTTTACTAAGCTCTTGTTTCAAATTCTTTAATGCTTCTGCTATTTCTTCATCTGTACCTTTTGCTGCTATTCTTATTGTTGATTCTTCTAATAATCTAAGTTGTGTTTCTAAAAGTTTCTTCTTTTGTGTTTCCAATTCTTTTTCTAATTCATCAATTTTTTTCTTTCTATCTTCTTCATTTAAACTTGAATCTTTTTTAGTTCTATCAATATTTCTTCTTATTTCCTGAATTTGTAATTCTATTCTTTCAACTTCTATTTTCTCATGCGTACTTTCTGTAGCACCAAATTCAGCTTTTATTGCTTCTTCTGATAAAATCTTCACACCATATTTATTAATATCTTTGTTTTTTTCACCAGATGGCCATGTTTCTCCCATTGTTCCATTATATAATGGCCATGTAAGTACCTTTCTTATAGGATCTTTCAAATCTTCTCTTTTATAATATTTTAGATCTACAAGTAATTCTTTTAAATCCTTATATGCATATTTTGAATCTAAATCATCTGATTGTTGTAATAATACTCCTGCTTGAAGCACATTATCTGAAAATGTTATCTTCTTTTTTAATGGATTAGTATTTCCATCCAATTTTTGTAATATATTCTTTGAGTTTTTTTCTCTATCATCATTTATTTGTTTTGCTGTTCCTTCACTTCCATCATATTTGTACCAAGCATAGTTGTTTATAAGATCTAAAAGTCTTTTATTTGTTATACCTCTTTTACCATCTTGATATTGTTTAAATACATCTTCACTATATGTTTCTTTAAGCTGTATTTTATTTTCTCCAAATATTTCTCCGAAGTTTACCTATTGCTTCTTTTAAATCTGCTGTATTATTTGCTCCTAAAAAACTTCCAATTAATGTTTTTTCTTCATCATCAACATCTGCTGCTGTTATATTTGTAACTTGTTCTGTTCCTCCACTTTGTCTTTGTTTTAAGTCTTCTTTATCTTTTTCTGTTAATGGATCATATGCACTCCAGTCTTTTTCTTGTTGCTTTTCTTTTATGTTCCCATCTTTATCACGTTCAAGCCACAACTCTCCTGTTTTAACAAGATAGTCCGCATCTAAATCAACATATTTATCACCTTTTTTTTGTCTAAAATATACATCTCTATACCAATGATTTTTAACATCTGTAATTAAAGGGACAACTTTACTTATTTCTACACTTTGTTTTCCCTTTCCAAACTTATCTACTACTGTTTTAAGTGCTGAATTCACATCATCTTCTGTATAACCTTTATCTAAAAGTCCATATAATCCATTTCTTTGGAACATATTTCCTTCACCTATTGCCATAGTTCCACCTGCATTAGTTATAGGATTTCCTGAGGCATCAACTGCAACTGATTTATCTTTTATTTCATGTAAATTTCCTGAAGATGATTTATAATATAATGCTTGACTTGTATTTATCGGTGCTTTTAATTCTTCACCACTTGCATTATATATTTTACCATTAAAACCTAAATCTTGTGGTAAAGTTATTTGTAATGTTGCTACCCCTTTTACTTCCTTTAACTCTATAGTTAATTTTGTTTTTTCATATTTTCCGTTTTCATATTTTGTTCCTTTTATAAGTTCTGAAAGCATATCTGGTGCATTTGTAGCTCTATGCATTGTAAGAAGTAAGTTAAGTGGTAATCCATATCTACCAATCCATCCTTGAATATCATAAACATAGTTTATATTACTTCTATTATTTCCAAAAAAGTCTTTTGCTTCTGTTCTTAATGTATATGTATCTAAATCTATTTGAGTACGTGGTGCTCTATTTCCCACTTTATCCAAAAAGCTTTTTCTACTTTCATCCACAATATCAATCATCCCTGGGAATTTTGTTGCACCTGAATCTTTTTGTTCTTTCTTTTCTTTATCTTCATCTGATCCAAAGAATGATGTATATGTTTCTCCTATCCAATTAAATATTCCACCTGTTGTCCTTCCTATCATTCCCCATATTCCTGGAAATTTATCTATAAAATATGTATAACCATCAATCCATGTATATAGCATAAGTGGACTATTTTCATAATCTACCATCTTAACATTTCCGAGACTCATCTTCATATATTCCTTCACTTGTAACATATGTGTCATCTTCTGTTATTTCGCCTGCTTTTATTTTTTTATCAACTGTTTCTACTTTATCTTTATCCTTATCCTTATCTTTTTTCTTATTTTTCTTTGCTAACTCTGCCTCTGCTTTTACTTGATCAACCTTTTTGTATATAAATCCATCATTATATAAGTTAAATCCCATCCTTCTTATATATGTTGCATTATCCAAAATATGAACCATTTCTTCTCTCTTAAATTTAGACTCATCTCCACCTAGCCAATGAACAACTCCTGTTATTCCAGTTTCAATCCATTCTTTAATTGTTGATAATATAAAAGATGGCATAAATATAATTGCAGATATAAGTCCTATAAGTAATATTACTATTAATATAATCAATGCTATTATCGCAACAGTACCAATTGCAAAAGCTGCACCTCCTGCTGCAGCTCCCCCTGCTGTTGTTCCTGCTGCAGCTACTGCTCCTCCAGAACCTGTTGTAACTGCTGTTTGTGCAGCTGCTTTAGCTCCCTCTTCAGCCGCTTTTTTTCCAAATTCTTTAACAACTTTTTTTGCTTGTTTTTTAACTTCTTCTTTTGCTGCACTTTTTGCTTTATCTACCGCTTTATCCTTAAGCTGTCCTGCTTTCTCACCTAAAATACTTTTTTCATCATCAAATCTTTCTTCATCCATACTTTTTTTACCATATTCCTATTAAATTTATTATTACATCTAAAATCCCTTTATTAGTAAATACTAAATATATAATTATAAGTTGTATTATTATTATTAAAGTTATAGAAATCTTAAATGAATTTTTTTTAGTTTTATGTCTAAAAACTTTCATACCTAAAACTGCACCTATTATCCCAAAACATGATGCAAGTGTAAGTAAAAACTTTTCTGATATTCTATTTTTTTCTTTATATGCAAGATATTTATCTACACCATATATAAGAAAAGTTATAATATTTATAATCAAAATGTATTTTATCATATAACTTCCTTTCTAATCTATCTAATTATATCATAATCCCTTTATTTATAGCTACTTTTATTGTTATTTACTTCTTTTTTGTAACATTTGACTTTTTTTTATAAATATATTAAACTTAAAAAGGATTAAAGGAGGTGAGATTATGCCTGAAATAAAAGTTAACAACGGAAATCTTGAAGATGCAATAAAAAGATTTAAAAGACAATGTGCTAGAAATGGTATCATTCAAGAAATTAAAAAAAGAGAACACTATGAAAAACCTTCTGTAAAAAGAAAGAAAAAATCAGAAGCAGCTAAAAAGAGAAATAGAAAATAATTTATATAATAAGAATTACAAATTAAAGAAAAAAGATCTGGTAATATAATCAATTTAATATTACTAGATCTTTTTATTGTTTTATGGTGCTGATATCCATATTATAATTTTCGTTTTTCCTTGACATATATAGATTTCATTTTAATAAGGTGATAATAGAAGTGATAATTAGCACAAAAAATAAGGGAGCTTTTAATTGCTCCCTTTAATCTATCCATGATATTTAACATAACCTGGTTTATATTCATCTTTACCATCAACTTTATATTCAACTAAGTAAACACCATTTGTTACTTTTACACAAACACATTCTTCATATTTGTTAAGATGCCCTATTTCATCTTTACATGCACTAGTTCCATATACTGGTTCTATTGTACTTCCATTTCTATATATTCTCATTTCATCTCCTCCTTCAATGCTTGCTTGTTCTGTTTCTTTTATATTTTCTTGATTTTTAGGTCTTAAGAAATATAACTCACCTTCAACTTTGTAACCTCTAACTTCTCTAGTTAGTTTTTGGTCTCCTCTTCTGTTTTGCTCTATTGTTTTAAATTCATGTAGTGTACCTCTTTCAGTTACTATTCCTACATGTCCCCATTTACCACCAGTGATAACAAATACATCACCTTTTTCTGGTATAAAATCAGGTGTATTCTTATATACTGTAAAAAATCTTATATTATCTTCTGTAGTTACTATGTCTTTTGCTCTTGCACAACCTGTTTCTCCTTTTTGTGTATCAAGTACCATTCTACAATAATAATTATATAAGTCCATACATTGTTTACCATAGTATCCATCGTTATCTATACCATCTATAGATATAACATGATTAATAAATTCATCAAATCTCATTTTTTCCTTCCTTTCTACTCAACTCTTTTAATTAAAATTCATCATTTTTTATTAATATATTTTGTTCTTTTATATAAACATCTAAATACATTTCATTCTTTTGTCCATTATATGTAATTTCATATAACTTCTTATCTATCTTATTTGTAATAAATACTCCTTTTGTATTGCCTAAAGCTTTAGCTAACCATACTACAAAAATATCATTATCTTTATCTATATTTGTATAAAATAGGCTGCGCCTCAGCAATTTATAACTTGTTTTATTGTATTTGACTTACACTATATTGCATAAAACTAAATCAATAAATTCTAACCATAAACTTGACAACTGCCTATGAACAAAGTAAAGAATAATAAACAATCTCTTTGAGGGAAATAGCGAGAAGGACAGGTCTTTCTCTGCCTTTTTACACTAAAAACGTATATTTAATTATCTCACTAACCATTATGTCAAATCAAACAAATTTAAAATTAAAGCGGACGTGGATGTCTTGCTTTATCTTATTGTTGTGCAATATATATGCTTTTGCACAAGACATTGCCGTTACTGGTTATGTACGCGATGCGCATAACGAACCGCTTATCGGTGTAAGCGTCGTTACTAAAGGAACAAACACGGGTGGAGTAACCGACTTAGACGGTAAGTTTAGTATTCGTGCACCACGCGGTTCGGTGTTACACTTCTCATATGTAGGCTATCTTCCCAAAGACGTAACTGTTAATTCGAGCACGATGAACATTGTATTGGAAGAGGATAAAAAGACC
>ERZ772921.1079-NODE-1079-length-16236-cov-2.769050_pt1 | contig 16236 bp, 17 predicted proteins | sample MGYA00512117_ERZ772921 | MGnify/ENA primary metagenome ERZ772921 (study PRJEB29015, sample SAMEA2737944) | human oral metagenome | biome: human oral; feature: human-associated habitat; material: dental | place: China | collected 2150 ... | reverse complement strand
TATATGTAATATTTCTCTGTTTTTATATACTCATGAACTCGAAAACTCTTTAAAGAGCATTGAGTATAACGCGGAATTAAATTATCAGAGTCCGCAATAAATGGGGTCAAAAATTTAAAAACTGTATCAGGATTTCTCTTCTTAGCAATGATTACCGTACTTGCTAAGATGATGCTTCTATTCGTATTTTCTAATAATTCATGAGCCTCATCAACAATGATGCAATCAAACGACAGCTGATCATCCTTTTTCAGAAGTCTCTGAAAGCGTTCCTGCGTAAGCACTGCGATGCAGGCAGCGTCCTTGCTGTTATACATTTCCGGATGCATAACAATTTTCTTTCCAGAAACAACTCCTGAAGAGACAATGCGCTTTTTCATTTGCATAAGCAACGCCTTAGTTGATGTAACTATGCAAATTTTCTTTCCCTGATACTGTTTTATCGACTCTAATATAAGCTCTGATTTCCCATACGATGTCGGAGCAACTACAGAAACATTATCGGCTTTTCCGTCTATGTAGAAGTCATCAAGTTCTCTTTGCTCTTCGGTTTGATAAATTGAATCATGATGATACTGTTCAACTGAAGCATCATTCCATGCCGAGAAGAAATTTCTCTCATCATCAGCTATATAATGGTCCTCGATAAATTTACTGACTGGATATAAGCCATAGGAATTTGCTATTTCATACAGTGGCCTGTAATTTCCAGAATTGTTGCAATAGTCAACAATAATCCTGTAACCCAAATGCTGAAGAGTCACATTTTCAATATTAACAAGATAAACAGCAACAGAAAGAAGCTTTTCCATATCGTGTAATGGCAAATACCCATTAAGCATGTATCTTGAATACAGTTCTGGAAATACAGTGTTTTTTAGTCTGTGAAGCGTTAACTCATTGCCCATCATTTTCCTCCCTTTCTAGGAACCGATATACCGCATCATACGTAGATTTTTGAATAGCAACAGTGATTACTGAAGCAAATACGTTCTCCTTAGCAATTCGTAGATGTTTTGCTTCAACTTTCTTATAATCAACCTCATCATCAACATGATGAAACAATACGCCTACTAAAATCACATTTTTGTCGCTACTAATATATATGTCTGACTCGGCATCATCTGAATATTGTCCAAGCAACGTCATTATGGCCACCTTCTCGTCTTTGATATCAGAAATTGCATTCCGAGCATGATTTATTGCATTTAACCAAAGGCTATTATTTTCAGATGTAAATCGTTCCTTCAGATCATTTTTTGCGGTATTTAGCAGTCCAACCATTGCAGCAGAAGAATTCGCCTGTGATGTTTGCATTTCACCAGACTTAACCTCAGCGATCCACAATTGATTGCTTTCTGATGAGTAATATCCCGAATCAAATCCCTTCTTAAAGCTTCTTTCCTCCAAGTTAAAAAAAGCTGAGATTGGTATATAATCTCCCTCCATGCCAAAAACCACATGAAACAAAAGCTCTCCAATCATTCCTTTATTTCTAGTATTATTTTTATCTGGACTTTCCTTGTATCGTCTGATGAATTCCTTCACAGTTGCACTATAAGAGTATGCCTTTAATGTGGAGTCTGCATTGGCTTTTCCATAGCATATCTCCACCAATCTTTGGCGGATTTCCCGTTTGATATCATCAGTCAACTCTTCGATGACAACAATTATACTGTCACCTACAGTAGTTTTCCTTATACCGCTTAACAACGCTGACACCTCCATACTCTATGGCAAAATTTTTTGCTTCGTCACGACTAAATACAAACGATGCCTACAAGTTCATTTACAAAACATATTTTCTCCAGAGCGGACAATGGGAAAAGTAGCCTTTATAGATTTCCTCACTCCATTCCCAGTGCCTTAAACACAGCATCTTCCGCACTGCTATAAAAAATCAGATTAAAACTACCTACCAGCTCTGCCGGCACGCTCCCGAGGTCAGCCGCAGACGTAATGGGCAGCAATACCTTCTTCGCTCCGCTGTCGAGGCATACCTGTAAGGAATTAGCCAGCTCATCCACCTTAAGCATAGTTCCGGCAATACTGATTTCACCCAAGACAGCCAGGCTGGAAAGTGCCGGTCTCCCGAGTGCAATGGAAGCTAACGCGATCAATGTCAGCAAGGCCAGCTTATCGGTCATGCCAATTCCCTGCAAGTCCTGATAATTGACAATATAGTCTTTCATTGTCATGCTGATGGAGCCACTGATGCGGTTTCCGTTTGCCTTCAGATAGTTGAATGCCGTATTGGCAGCTTCTTTGCTCTTGCCTTCGGAGCCGAGACCGGTACGCTCAAACTTTCCATTTCCAGGCAACATCTGGCTCTCCAGACGAAATACGCCAATCATGCCGAACTTGCCTCTGGACACGGTATAGACCTGACCTGGGTTACAGATTCCCTCCGGGATCAGCTTGCCGCCGCCCTGCTCCGGCATAGAGGCAAATTTTTCTTCAAAGGTATCAAGGTCAGTATAGCTGAAGTTCACATCGTAGAACTCCATTCCGCCCAGCTTTTTCAGCTGTTCCTTGACGCGGCGGCGCATCTCCAGCGCAAATACAAGGATTTCTTCAAGCTGCTCTTTTGTGAATTCCCCATTTGGATACAGTAGCTTAATGAAGTCGCCGACCATCTTACGAACGGCAATGGTGTCATGCTGATCAAGGTTCTTTCCAAGGTGGAAATACTTATCGAATGCATCACCGTACTGCTCCTTACGCAGCTCACGAATGAACTCTGCTAGATAATCCGTGATAAATCCATAATCGTCTGTAAAATGCTCCGGACGGAACTTCGGAATCTCCCAACCAGGGATATAGCAATGCAGACGATCCAGAACTGCCGTATCCGTTCCCATCTCTGGCGGAAACGGGTCAAACAGGCTGGATGTCTTCGGCAGCACATCCACGCTCTGATTGATGTTGCCTACGAAGACCATAGAAGCCGATGCCGCCTTCTCCTCTTTACCGCGAGCGAAGGAGCCGGATGCCATGTAATCCTTCATGATCTGAATGCCGTCTTTGTCCTTGAACTTGATTCCGGCAACCTCATCAAAGGCTACGCAGTCCCACAGGCCAACCAAGCCCACGGTCTTGCGTCCCATGTTATAAAACAGATTCGCAACCGTCGTCTGGCCACCGGACACAAGGATGCTGTTCGGGCTGATTTCCTTGTAGGTATGAGATTTGCTGCGCGGGCCAAGCTCGCAGAGGTTGAAGTTATTCTCCACCAGAGGAATCAGTCGCGCTAACAGCAGCCACTTCTCCCTCTGATTCAACTGATCCGGCTCATAGCCACAGAAACGAAGCAACACATCTATCCACTCTTCCTAGGGTAAATGCTTTTCGACCTTCCTTCAGCTCATTGATGTCCACATGGGGCATCTGAATCGGCGTCAACTTGCGAATGCTGATGGGGGAGATATCCTTCTTCTTCTGCTTGGAAGCAATCGGATTGCCATTGATGTCCGTCAATCCAAAATCGCTGTCACCCTCGGTCTCATATTCCAGCTGCACGATGCACCAAATGCCGCCGCAAAGCAGGCGGTCATATTTTTCGGGATAATCATCCGTAATCGGCACATTGGTTAGACCAAGGTTGGAGAACTCCGCAAAGAAGCAATCCTTCTTGATATCCAGATGCACCGTCACCATGTCAATGATGGTATGGCTGCCTTTCTTACGCAGCTGCGAGAGTATTTTCTGTGCCTCATCCGGACGGACATAGTTGTCCGCCAGAATACGCTTGACGTTGTTTACTCCTTTTTCGATCACTTCTGGATCATCGGATGAGCAATATTGCCCCAGTAGAAATCCCAGGACATAAGCAGGGACATTTGCCCCTTCCTTGATATGCTTTGTCAGATCTTTGCGGACAATACGACTGTCAAAATGCTCGCGCAGCTTATTCTTAATGATGTCACGGCTGCTTGTGACTTTCTCAAACTGTTCCAATGTATCGCCCCCAGACTTACAACCTTCCTTTTAGAAGAAATTAAACTCATCAACCGCAAACGCAATATCAATCTGGAATTCCTCTCTCTGCGGCATTTGCAGACCGCTCTCGTCGGCAATCACAAGGTAATAGGTTTCCTTGCTGTCAAACGAGAGTGATTTCAGGTTGAAGGAACACCGGAATGTCCTCTCCTGTGCGTTTTCGCTGGTTTTATCCGCAATGATGCGCACGGTATCGCTGACTATCTTCCCAGCTGAATCGGTAAAGTACAGCGAGTAATTTGCCTTTTCGCGGTTATCTCCCACTGCATCCTTCTGATAGAAGTTGAGGGAGAAAATCATATTGCTGATCTTTCGGTTTGCGGACAGGAGGTTTACCTCCACCGGCTTCGTGTCGATTTTGGCACGGTTCTTCTGATATGCCTTACTGTCTGTGCGCAGGTAATGATAATCGATCAGCGGAACTACCATCTCCTGCAAGCTGATACCGCCATGGACGAAATTCAGCCCACCGCCGCTCATCTTGATGCGAACATTCTCACGCGGAGCAAATGCCGCATAATCCGTCCTGCCATTTAGAAACTGTACCGGCATCAGATATTCCGGCTGCGCATCTTTTTCCATGATGGCGTAGCGCCTGCCGTAATCGACTTCTTTTCCCTTCCAGCTGTCTTTGGATACCTTGTCATCTTCCGTTAGCGGACTATATGTATAGAGGAATCCATGGTCAGCAGTAATCAGAATGCGGGTGCCGCTGAATTCATTTACTATGATACGAACAAGACTCTTGATCTCGTCGATTGCTTCATCACAGGCAGGAAAAACGGAGCTGTCCGAGGTATGAGACGCTTCGTCAATCTTGTCGTGGTAAATGTATACGACCTCCATGCCCTTTACGAGCGCTTGGCGGTCTGCTCGTTTCAGGCCAATGATATTACGGTATTGCAATGCCACACTGGCCGGATTTTCCGTCTTCAACACCTTGTCGCGATTCGTGCTCTCTGTTGACTTACCATCTGCCAGTACGGCAAGTCCGCCATTGGGCTTTTCCTGCACCGTAAGCTCCTTATACGGCAAAAGTGCAGCCATACCGTAAGGCGTAATAGTCGGGAAAATGCCGCACATGCTGTCAAGTTCTACCTTGCTCTGCGTTTCCCTGCGGAGCTGCTCTGCCAGAGAAGCTGCCACCTCATAGCGGAGGGCATCGGAAATGATGACAAATATACGATTGTCGCTGCTGCCCACATTTCTCCGGTAAAAATCCGTATGTTGATTTACATCCTGAATATAGCCATATCGCTCCAGCTCTTCCGCTGCAACATTCGACCAGTTGCTGCCAAGTCCATTCAGATACCAGCCGGAGTACAGCGCCTCGACCTTTTCCACCACATGCTTGAAAAGGTCATCCAGCAATTCGTTGGAACACTTCAGGCTGCGCTGAAAACACAGATGGAAGGCCCGATAGCAGCTGTCCATCCGGCAATAATCGGTGGTATATTCCTTCCAGATATCCTTCGGCTTTGCGGTATGGAAGCCTGCCGAATGCTCCAGAAAGAAGGCCCGCATCTTTGCAATCTGAAGAAGTCCCTCATAGTAGCTGGATAGAACATCGTACCAGACGAACGTGCGGCGCTTCTCCACCGTCTGCGCAATCACTTCCACCTGGATGATCTGGTCTTTGACCTCCGTCATCATCTTGGTGAGGATAACTTCATTCACACAGGGGAAGCACTCTGTATCCCGCAAATCCTCAATATTCAGCTTACTAAAGCGCTGATACAGTCTGGTTTCTGCCTCCACCTCACGGGCAATCTCGTAAAGTGCCTGCAAATCATCCGAATGAAGCCAGTCAGATACGAAGTCATAACAAAATGACTGATGGGGGATAGAGATGAAATCATCCAAACCGTTCAAATACTCGCGGTGCAATGTCCGTGTGACAGCGGTCAAAAGAATATGTGCCGCAAGCTGTGCCAGGTTCACTGCATCGCCGGCATCCTTATATCCTGTTGCCTGTACAATCAGTGCCCAAAACGGTGCCTGTGCACCGTAGCTTACAATGCCCTGATAAATAGCATTATTCTCCGCAGAAAGTCCGCCCTTCAGGATGGCGCGGATAATGCTGCCCGGGTTAATGTCTTTGACACCACAAGTGACCGCCATCACTGCTAGATGCATCTGCGCCGGTGTGTTAATGTTGCCTGCCATCACCGCCACTTTAGCGCGGCGCTCCTTGGAATTAAAGAACTTATGGTACTGCTTCACCTGCTTACGGAGCATCTGTGAGGCGGGAAGTCCCATCTCATCCATCCAGATTGTATTCAGATCCGCACGGAACGGCTCTCCGCTATACAGTTCAACATTCAATAGCCAGTTATCTTCCGGACGCTCGTAGGAAATCGGGCAATAGACGAGATAATTGCTTGCCGTATCGTCCATGACCAAGAGCTTTTTAATGGAAAAGCTATTGGAACCGGTAACCTTAACGATCTTCGCATCATTCAGTGCAATCTCGTCCACCTGATCTTCAAACTCTTTATCCTCATCGTACCAGAAGATGACGCGGCGCTTATAAAACTCCGGCGGAGGAGCCGCAAACTGCCGATTCAAATCCTGTATAATCTTTTCGACATCCATGCTGCGTCACCCTCTTTCTGTGCTTTGTACATAAATTGTGCTCCGAGATGAACCCTCTTTTCTCAGCCATCCGTCTTTAACCATTTTTACCAGAAGTTCTCTGGTTCTGCGCTCTTTCAGGTCAAGAAGTTTCATTGCTTTCACTGTTGTAATGCCGTTATTTTCTAATACATACTTATAAACCAGCTGCTCCTGTTCATTTACCGGCATTTTATCGGCGGTTTGTCGGCGGTTTGTCGGCGGTTTGTCGGCATTATCTGGCATTCCAGTTCCGGATACTGTCTCCTTGGCGTTCATTGTGGCGTTATTCATGGCGCTATTTGCCGCCTTTGGAGTTCGATAGATATTGATGCGCAAATCCACATCTCCGCCGATGAACTCCGGCTCCTGCAACCCAGCAGCCTTTACCTTACCGATAATTCTCGGAATGCCGCTGCCCCAGTGCTCAATCAGCTTCATATAGGAAAACGCATAAGCCAGCGCTTCATTTCGGATTTTGGAATATCCTTCCTTCATGCGCTCTATGGTCTGACCCATCGGAAGCTTTCCGGGAGAAGTGATTTCCAAACGGTCATCATATATCGCAACCTGTATCATCCCGTGATCCAGATAGCTGCGATGTACCATCGCATTGATAATCAGCTCACGGATGGCATCCGGCGGAATTTCATAGACATCCTGTCGATAAACGCCCTCAAATGTTGCTCCGAGATGAATGTTCCGAAGGACAAACTGGTACGCTTCCTCGATCTGCTCCCACAGCGGGCCGTCATATTCTCGCCGATCCACAAAAACTTCTTTGGTTCTGCCTTTGAATACACCACATTGCGTAGCAACGTGAAGTCCACCGTTGCCAGTCAGAATAGCAAAGGCGTTGGATGGATAGTCTTTTCCATACCGTTCAATCAAAATTCCCCAGGAACGCAGCTGTTGTCTGCCGACATCCTTGATGGATGCCTTATGTTCCTCACCGCGAGCATTCTTTACAGCCTGTTCTTTCATGGCCGTGCAAAGGCCGTCAATCTCCCCATCCGTGATAGTCAATCCAGTACACAAAACCTGATCGAAATGACGGTTACTGCCCTCAAATAACAGCTCCTTGATCATGTACTCGTTAGCAAGGCGAGTAGTGCCCACAACACGGACATATACGCCACCTTCTCTGCCAAGGGCTTTGATATAATACGGGCGCTGTCTGCCTTCGGGAACCTCCACAACGATCACCGTCTTACCAGCGATCGTCTGTGCCGTAATATCCGGAATAATGGCCGGTTCACAGCTGTCAGATACCGCATTGGCGATGGCATCTATTTTTCTGAACACATCTTCTTTGTCAAATCCAACCACCTCTCTGGTTTTATCGGCAATTCCAAAGATGATTTTTCCGCCGGTTCCGTTTGCAAAGGCAACCACAGACTTCATATATTTGATGCTTTTCTCCGGCAGGTTTTCCTTGAACTCCACGTTCTTAGATTCTCCTCCAAGTATTTCTTCCATGGTCATACTGACACCTCGCTCTCCATTTCCTTTCGCTCATCCTTTCGGACAATTTGGGAACAATGTGTCCTAATGAATAAGTGGTTCGACGAACTGAATCAACGCCATCACTGCTGCCACAAATTCAGCAGTACCCTTTAATGCCGTCAAAGTTGATAATGCTGTCTTCAGCATTCCTTTTTTAGGTTTATTTTCAACTGCTTCATTCTTGATAACCTCGATACACTCAGATACAGTCTGCTTATCTTCTTCACAAAAATTTTGCGCAGTTGACTGAATATCCGTAATCAACCGTTTCAATTCATCACGATCTACGCTCACATTATTCGTTGCTGTAACTGTTGTATTATCAGCCGCAATAATTGCCTGTCCATTATCTACTGTTACGTTATAAATCACTCTGTCATCAATCCCCATATCAATTCCTACCTTTGTCAAATATCCCTCAATGTGACGAATCAGAATCATGACAAAACGCTTATTGAATCCCTTTATCTTGTCTTGATATTTGCCGGAAGAAGAATATCCCATAGCCACTCCGTGGTAAATTGAGTTATTTGTCTCAACCAAATAACTCAACACGGCATAAACATTGCGTACTTCCTCCTCGTCCGTTTCACCGGTCCCGAGTATTTTCCGCCCGTAAGCCATTTGAACACTCTGAATAATTTCTTCCATGTCCCAGTCACAGACTCCGCAATCCTTGATATAGTCCAAAATAATTGGTGCGTTATTTAGAAACTTAAGGAACTTCCCCAGTACCTCCGGGTAATCTTGATAATCAGCTTGAAGGAGTCGATTGCAGATACTGTTAAAATCATATTGCAATTTTCTAAGCTCTTTTTTATTCAATTTCATAATTTTTCACCCCACAAAAAGGACAGTATGCACCAGTCATCTTCAGCAATGGCTTTATTTTTGCCGTACGTTTACAACAAGGGAAAGTACATATTTCCAACGCCTCTATACCTGAACGAATGGGATCTTCGGCCTCATGATGCGGTTTTTTTCCTGCCTTGAACTTAATTATGCTATTCTTTCTGTTATGGCGCTCCAAATCTTTGAACGCATCATAAATCATGTCATTAACAAGATTTGTTGTCATGTTAATAGCAAGTTCCAGAACATCATCTGTTACATAGCTGTCGCTGATCAGCCCACAGCTTGGGCAAAAAATGTTCAGCACTCCATCATCTTGCAAGTCAGCTGGTGTTCCCTTGAAAAATGAGCCACAATATTCACACTTTAAGAGAGCATACCCATCATCATCTGTTGGAATGGAAATGCTCATATGGATCTCGTCATCCACAAAGGAACTCCTTTCTACTTACTTAATCCTCGCCAGCACGTCCGCAAACTTGGCATAATTCACCTTCACGCCGTCGTCCAGATCAATCGGAATCATTGTTCTGGTCAAGCTTCCCTCTGGCATGTTCCACAATCCGCTTATAGAATACGAACTCCGTATCTCCCTCCGCAAAGATCACAAGGCATTTATTCATCCGGATCATCCTCCAGATACTCTAAAATGCTGTCATCCGGGTCGGAAAGAAGAGAAAAAAGATAATCTCCCAGTGAACTATTGTACTCTTTCGCCTCTCTCTCAAGCCGTTTTTGCGCATTCCTTTTCAAACAGAAAAATTCCGCCACACCCGAATCATCACTATGTCCCACGCGAATCCAGGCCGGATTGAGGTAACTCACAATGTATGGTGAATGACTGGTGATAATCACCTTGCAGTCATCAAGAAGCTGATGGATGATACTGATATACGCCTTAAATAAGCCCGGATGCACGGAATTCTCCGGCTCCTCAATCGCAATCAATGCAATATTGCTGACCCTTGAAATAATAATCTTGGTAAGGATCATAAAGACTCGCTTTGCCCCGTCCGACATCATCTGAAAGTCAATCGGCGCAACAAGATTCCTGTCTTTTACATAGAGAACATAAAACCGGTTCGCAAGGATAAAAGGCGAATCCTCCGGTAGACGCCCCTCCGTGTGCTCTCCAAGCTGATACTGCCTTACAATGATATCCTCAATGGCGGGAAAAAGCTGCTTGTACACATTTATCAAAAGCTCATAGTTTCCCTCATTCTCTGTCTTCAGCTTGAATATGATCCGCGGAAGATTCTCTGCATTGAGCATTTCATTCTCAAGTCCCTTCCGTATGATCGGATCCGGCTGATAGAAGCTCTTTACATCGAGCTTGTTTTCCATGTATATACGAATTCCGCCAAGCTCTTTTATAAGCTCTGCATAATACAGGCTGTCATAAGAATTATATTTCAAAAAAACGTAATTTATAATGCATTTATCTCGAGCCGGGCCTCTTCCGGATCAGAGTCCTCTCCGCGGATTTCCCGAAGAAATGATAGCCCGATCCTCCCTCACTGATGACATCCAAAAGCTCATCCGGCTTTGTCACGGAAATCCCGCCGAGCATAGTGACACCGCGGGAAAAGAGCGCATCCGGGAGCATACCTGCTGTGGGGCCGACGAGCAGGATCTCCGCCCCCGGCTTTGCCATTTCCAAAAGTCCCGGCAGGGTATCGTTTAAGATCGTCACACCGGTGATGACCAGTAGATCCGCATCCGGCACGCACTCTGCTGCCCGCTCCGGCGGAAGATAATAGGGAAGCTCCCTCTCCTTCAAGGTCCTGGGGTCCTGCTCCATAACGCGGAAATCCGAGGAAAAGGCTAGGAGTCTTTTCAGCATAGGCACCAGCGCGCCGACCAGCACGGTCTTAGGATAGCGGCTGAGATCCAGCTCATCGAAGGCATCCCTCCCCATTAAAATCTCATAATCTCTGGGCGGGGACTTCTCCCACACCGCCGTGCTCAGAGCATTCAGTGCCGCAATCCCCAGAGTACGGCGGAGAATGTTTTCGCAGAAAATATCCTCAAGATACGCCCGGACGGGCCGTCCCCGGAGCCGCCCCGAAAGCGGCATCGCTTTCGCGGAGCTCGGGCAGCAGACCGCCTCCGGAATCTCCTTCACCGGTGTAAAGCAAAGCCCCCCCTGTCCCGTAGACAGCTTCACCCCGGAGAAAAACAGACCGAAGACAGCCCTCTCCACTGTGATTTCCTCCAGCTTCAGGCTGTCTTCCAGTTTAGATACGGATTCCCTTAAGATAGAAAGTTTTTTCATATTATCTCTCTCCCCTGTGCGCTTTATTTCCCCGATTGAAAAAGAGGCGACAGAACATCCTTGTATTTCTCAAATAGCTTGGGCAGATACGGATCCTAGTGTCTGGCATCCGCCGTCGCGCTTCCAAACTCGTAGTTCTCCTGACCATAGTCCATAACATCAAAGCCGGGCGCCGGGACTCAGTGTCAGAAGAGGTACTGTCGTTTTTTTTATCGCGCTATGCCCTCTCAGTTCATCCCCGTCAGCGCCATGCCGTTGACGTACAAAAAGCATGGCCGCTGCTGATAACGTTTGCTGCGCTTCCGCTGAATTCCGTCACATAACTGTCTGCGCCAAGAGTCCGGCTGCCGCCCTCGTTCCCGTTTGAAGCATCAGTGGAGCTGCTCTCAGAGGAAGCCTCTTCCTTCGCGCTCTTTGTATCCGCGGAAGGATTCCCGTTTCCGCAGGCTGCAAGGCTGAGGGGCAGCAGTGCCGCAAGGAGTGCCAATGCCTTTCTCCTGTGTTTCATATGGAAAGCCTCCCTTATAATAATATCGACTGTTTTTTCCTTTCCGAGCTCATTATAAAGGAAACGGATGAAAACCGCATTAAAATTCCCTCTATATCTTTCCTCAAATAGCGCTTCGCCAGGGCTTCCGGCTTCCTCCGAAAGCGAATATTCTTCTTCCCACAGTTTGAAGCCGAAAAATTTTCAAAGAGCTGCGATAAAATGCCTGCCTCATGCATTATCAGGGTGAAAGGAGGAATACAGTATGAGAGAAAGACAGTTTATATCGGTACTGCTCGTTTGTGCCATTCTCGGCGCTCTGTCCTTTTTCGTATTTCGGCAGCGTAACAGCGGGGTAAAGCTCACTCATTTAAGCTGTACCTTCCTGAAGGTCGGGAAGGCGGACGCTATCGTATTGGAATCCGGCGGAAGAGCGATGGTGATCGACACCGGTGAGGAGGATGACGGACAGGAGCTGGTGGATTTTATGAAAAATCGGAATATTTCCCTGGTCGATGTCCTGATCATCACACATTATGACAAGGATCATGTGGGAGGGGCCGACACACTGATCGCAAATATTCCGGTGGCCAGAGTCCTGATACCGGATTATCCGGGCAGCAGCACGGAATACATGGATTTTATGGCGGCGGCAAAAAATGCGTCCATAGAGCCGGAGGCGGTGAATACTCCCCTTTCCTTCCCCTTCGGCGATGCGCTGGTAAAAGTTGATCCGCCGAAATCCTATGAGATTCCGGAGGGGGCGATCGAGTATGACAACAATTTTTCTCTGCTTGCGACAGTCACTCATGGAAGCAACCGGCTTCTCTTTACCGGGGATATTGAGAAGGAGCGCATCAACGAGCTTGTCTCGGAAGCTCAGCTTCCGGAATGCAGCTTTATCAAGTTTCCGCACCACGGAATCTACAACACGGCGCAGGAGGATCTGCTGAAGACTGTCCGCCCGAAATATTCGGTGATCTGCTCCTCGGACAAGCACCCCGCGGAAAAAAAGACGCTGGAGCTCCTCAAAAAATACGGAGTGGATGTGCTGGAGACGAGGCACGGCAAGATCACCCTGATCAGTGACGGCCTGAAGCTTGAACTGCATCAGAAGGTCGGGCATTAGGAGGGATCTCTATGACACAGCTTGTTTTCAATCGATACGAGAAAAAATACCTGCTCCCGGAAGCGGTATACCGTCTGCTTCGCGAGCGGCTGCGGGGGCAGATGTCCGTTGACCAGTACGGGCTCAGCACGATCTGCAACATTTATTACGACACGGAGGATGATCTTCTGATCCGAAGGTCCATAGAGCATCTGCGCTATAAGGAAAAGCTTCGACTGAGAAGCTACGGCGTCCCCGGGAAAGACAGCAGGGTATTTCTGGAGATCAAGAAGAAGTACGAACACATCGTCAACAAGCGGCGCATTGAGCTCCCCTTATCTACGGCATACGATTATCTGAATCTGGGCATCCGTCCGGACGCCGAATGCCAGATCCTTCGGGAAATCGATTTCTTCCTCCGAAGATATCGGCTGAAGCCCAGGCTGTTTCTCGCTTATGATCGTCTTGCTCTCTACGGAAAGGAAGATCCGGAGTTTCGGCTCACCTTTGATGCACGGATTCGTTCCAGGCGGGTAAGTGTCGAGCTGGAGCGCGGCGACTTCGGGACGCCCCTTCTCCCGGATAAGTGGTATCTGATGGAAAGCAAGGTCCAAAATGCCGCCCCGAAATGGTTTTCGGAAATTCTGGCGGAGCTCAAAATTTACTCCTCTTCGTTTTCCAAGTACGGAAATATCTATAAGAAGGAGCACGGCCAATGGAATGCGGAGAGATGGATGCTGCATCGGATCAAAGATTGGAAAAATCTTTCCTATGAAGGGCTCCATGAAGGACAGGAGCTTCATGAGGAGCGGGAGGACAGGAGGGAAATGGTATGCTAAGCAGTATCTTTCATGCGGGAAGCTTTGAGATACAGTCCGTCGCAATGGCTCTGACAGCGGGACTCGTTCTCGGACTTGTAATATCGCTCATCTATCATATCACAAATGATGAACCCGGGAGGTTCGCCGTGGTCATCGCGGCAATGCCGTTTTTAATGACAGCAGTCATCATGATCGTAAACGGAAACCTCGGAACCTCCGTGGCGGTTCTCGGCGCCTTCGGCCTGGTCCGATTCCGAAGCGCCGCCGGCTCGGCCTGGGAAATCGTATTTCTCTTCTTCTCCATGGCCGTCGGATTGGCCCTGGGCATGGGCTTCCTCTCACTGGCCGCAATCATTACCCTTATCGTGGGAGCAATGCTTCTCATTCTGGACCGGAGCGCCTACGGTCAGGGCATTTCCAGGCAGCGGGAGCTCAGGATCACGATCCCGGAGGACCTGAACTATCCCGGACTTTTCGATGACCTCTTTCAGCGCTACACGAGGAAAGCCTTTTTCCGGCGCGTCAGGACGACCAATATGGGAACCATGTATGAGCTTAACTACCGGGTCGAGCTCAGGAAAGCATCGGAAGAAAAGGAGCTGATCGATCAGATCCGCTGCCGGAACGGAAACCTCAGCGTGATTATGGGTCTTGTGGAAAGAGAGAAGAACATCTTATAATCACAGCTGAGCTGACAGGGAAGAAAGAGGTGACAGACGTGCTGATATTCGAAGCAGTGGTATACGAGACACCGCCTCAGCAGGCTGAGATTTTGCTTGATGAGTCTCTGTTCCCGCGCATTGCTTCCGGAGACAAAGCGGCCTTTCTCGCTCTGTATGAAAAATGTTCCTCCCCCGTCTTTGCCTATGCTCTGAGTATTCTGCGAAGCCGCAGTGACTCGGAAGACGCCATGCAGGATACATTATCCGAAGCGCCGCACATCTCTATAAGCCGCTGGGAAAGCCTCTGGCCTGGATCTTTACGATCACCAGAAATATCTGCCTGATGATGTACCGGCAGCGTGCCCATACCGCGCAGCTTCCGGAGGAGGACAGGGTGCAGGATCTGGGCTTCGACCGGATCCAAAATGCAGAGGACAGGATGACGCTGGAGAAGGCATTTACCGTTCTTCCGGAGGACAGCTGCAGGATCATCATGCTCCACGCGCTGAGCGGCATGAAGCACAGAGAGATCGCCGAATTGATGAATATGCCTTTATCAACCGTACTATCGAAGTACAAGCGCGGTATTGAAAAGCTGCGCTCAGAATTGGAGGGGATGCTATGAAGAGCCTGAGCGAACGGCGGATCAACGACCATATCCGCCGGGCAGCATCCGCCATGACGCCAAAATACGCGGAAGAGCTCTGGGAAAAGCCGGTGGAAAAAGCCGACGGTGACGCCTGGTTCCTGGATGGGACAAAGCAAAAGAGGAAGAGGCCGCTCCGCCGTTATATGAGATGGACAGCTCTCGCCGCAGCGTGCTTTGCCATCGTTTTTATCAGCTGGTTTCAGCTCTTCCATATGACGGACGCAACCATCTATCTGGATGTCAATCCCAGCGTCTCCGTCGATGTGAACCGTATGGGACGGGTCCTTGATGCGGCGGCGGATAACGAAGACGGAAGAATCCTTCTGGATCAGATGAATCTGAGGAATGCGGATATCGATGCGGCAATGAGCGAGCTGCTCACTTCGATGGTCCGGCACGGATACCTGTCCCGGACGCAGAACACGCTGCTGCTTTCTGTGAGCGGAAGGAATGAAAAGCGAGCAGAAGCCTTAAGGCAGAGAATCTCCTCGGATGCGGAGCAGGCGCTGAGCACACTCCTGGGACAGGGGATCATCCTGGAACAAAATGTGGATCCGGATGAGGCTGCGGATGAGATTTCCGAGCACTACGGGATCACCCCCGGAAAGGCAGCCCTGATCCTGAAGCTTTTAAAGGACCAGCCTTCCTGGGATCTCAAGGAGCTGGCAGGCGCCCATGGCTGATCTGATCCGCTCCTGTCAGACCGCCGGCATTGATATTTCCCATTATCTGGGTGAGGGCGGAGAGGTCATCGGCGATCTGAACTCTCTTCTCAATCCGGATGAGCGAGACCGTGACGGTGACAATGACGATGACGACGATCCGGACCGGGATGATGATCGGGAGGATCATGAGAAAAATCGGCCGGAAAAAGAGGAGCTGGAGAATCATGAGAAAGATCAGCTGAAAAAATCAGAACATCATTCAAAAGATGAGAGCTCGGAAAGGAAGGCAAATAATTCTGACAATTCTGACGATGACGACGATGGGGATGAGCGAAAAGCAGCCCATCCCACGGGCTCGGGGCGAAATGACACCGATAGAAATGAGAGTAAAGCGGCTCATCCCACGGGCTCAGAGCGGAATGATGATGACGCTGATGACAAGAAGGATAAGGAGCAGGATGATGGAAAGGAGAAAAAGAAGGATTCCGATAGGGATCGGGACGAGGTCGAAGCGGATGATGACTGAGAGAAGATTCCACTCAGCTTATCCTTATCAGCTTGTTTTGATGCGATAGATGAAAAAGGCACTGAGCAGCAGT
>ERZ772921.1078-NODE-1078-length-16239-cov-17.549740_pt1 | contig 16239 bp, 10 predicted proteins | sample MGYA00512117_ERZ772921 | MGnify/ENA primary metagenome ERZ772921 (study PRJEB29015, sample SAMEA2737944) | human oral metagenome | biome: human oral; feature: human-associated habitat; material: dental | place: China | collected 2150 ... | reverse complement strand
AGCCGGTCAGCCCCTGGGCCGCCCCCGAGCCGCCCCGGCGCCCGCCGGCCCGCCTGCCGCGAGGCAGCAGTCGCATGAGCGTCATGAGGACCATGGGCAGGAAGGAGACCGCCCCCAGCACGCTGCGCCCGCCGCCGTGCACTATGAGGAGCACCGGCCCGGCTATGAACAGGCAGGTGACGCCACCACCCAGGATGGCCCCCAGGCCCGGGCCGCCCGAGGTCGGGACGGGGGCGGCCAGGCTGCTCGGGCGCCGTCGGAGCTCTACGAGGGTGCCGCCCACCCGTAGACGTGCACCGGCCCGGCACGCCCGGGGTCGTGCGGTGAGCCTGCGCCAGCACCGGCGTCGCAGACGGGTGCCGTTGGTGCTGCCGGCGTCGCAGACCAGGACCCGGTCCCCGCGCACCCGGGTCAGGAGGTGGGCGCGTGAGACCTCGGGGTCGGTGACCACCAGGCCCCGGCCGACCGCCCCCGAGCGCGGCACCGGCAGGACCAGGCCGGCGTCGGGCCCGCGCAGGACCGCCAGGTACCACTCGCTGGCCAGCGCCTCCTGACAGGCGCGGGACGGGGAGCGCGGTGTGCGGTCCAGCTCCCCCTCCAGGGCCTCCGGGGTGCGGGGGCCGTGGGCGCCTCCGGCCCGGTCCCGGTACGGGTCAGGAAGGGTGTCCGGGGTGCGGGGGCCGTGGGCTGGGGCGGCGGTGGGCGACATGCCACCCAGGGTGGGATGGTCGGTGCCGGCGGCGCGATCGCCCGGGCCGGGCCTGTGGAGAACCCGGCCGACCCCCTCACCTGTGTGCTGAGTGAGGCCGCATAATCACGCGGATCTGGTGTGTCAAACGATTGCGTGGCACAGTGGTGGGCATGTGCGGTCGCTACGGATCCTGGAGCGCGGGCCCCGTCCTGGCAGAGGCCTTCGGTGCCAGCCCGGCGCCCGAGTGCGACGCCCTGCCCCCGTCCTGGAACCTGGCGCCCGGCAGTGACGTGAGGGTCGTCGTCGAGCGCGCCGCTGCCGGGGCGCCCGGCCGGACCCGCCGTGAGCTGCGCGCGGCCCGCTGGGGGCTCCTGCCGTCCTGGGCCAAGGACCCCCGTCGGGGTGCGCGGACCTTTAACGCGCGCAGCGAGACCGCCGCTTCCCGGCCCACCTTCCGGGAGGCCATGCGCTCCTTCCGCATTGTGCTGCCTGCCGACTGCTACTACGAGTGGCTGGCTGACGGCGCGCGCAAGCGTCCCTTCGCGGTCAGCGCGGCCGACGGCGGCCCCCTGGCCCTGGCGGGGCTGGCCTCCTGGTGGCGGGTGCCTGCCGCGGGCCCGGGTGGTGCGGGTAGGTCCGATGGGGTGAGTGGTTCGCGCGCTGTCGGTGGTATGAATGAGGCAGATGGTGCTTGTGGGGCAGTTGGTTCGGGTGGAGCAGATGGGACGGACGGCCTGGGCGGCCCTGGCGGTCCGGGAGGTGCGGATGACGCAGGTCGCCCGGGTGGGCCCGGTGGGATGGGCTGGGCAGGTTTCCCGGATGGCTCCGGCCGGGCTGCCAGGGACCGGGCCACGACGTCGGGCAGATCGGGAGACGTCGGTGTGCCTGCGGCCGGTGTGCGGCCCGGTGCGGCGCTCCACCGGCATGGCGGTGCCCTCTGGCTCCTGACCTGCACCGTCCTGACCCGGCAGGCCGGTGAGGACCTGGCCTGGCTCCACCACCGTGAGCCGGTCGTCCTGGACCGCCGGGAGGTGGCGGCCTGGCTGGACCCCGATATGCGCGACGGCGCGGCAGCCGCCCGGCTGCTGGGCGCCCCGCACCCGGAGCTGGTCTGGCACGAGGTCGGCCCGGAGGTGGGCTCCACCCGCTCTGAGGGTCCCCAGCTGGCGGCCCCGCTGGCACCGGGCGGGCCCGTTACGTCCTGACACCACTGACGTCCGCGAGAACCTACGTCCCGACCGCCTCGGCCTGGGCCTCCTCAGCCAGGGCCCGGTGACCCCGCGCGTACACCCCACTTGCCCCACCCCCACAGGTTGCACGCCTTCGACGCCGGATTATCCCCGCGCGTGCGGCCACTTGCCCCACCCCCACAGATTGCACCGCCGTCGGCGAGCTCCAGGACCTCCTCCACCTACATTCCCGCCCCACAGGCTGCACGAGTTCCTGCAGATCTCACTACTTTCTGCCAGCCTCGTGCGCGACCCCGGGATATCCGTCGGCGGCCGCCCCGCGCCCCGTAGGTGGCCAGTTCCCTGCACGACCCCGGGATATTTGCATAATCCCGTCAGGTCGGCGAGCCCCTCCTGCAGAAACTTGTGAGATCTGCAAGAACTGGTGCGCTCCACGGACCAGACCCGTTCTCACGACGAACAAGTACCGTTCTCGCGACAAACAAGTACCGTTCTCGCGACGAATAAGTACCGTTCTCGCGACGAATAAGTACCGTTCTCGCGGAAGGGGGGCGGAGGGGAGGGGAGCGGAGAGGCGGGCGGCGGCATTGGGCAGGCGGCGGGGGTGTCGGGGGTATGGGGGAGGATGTCCCCATGAGCCAGCCTGAGCCGCACTCCCTGACCGCCGTCCCCGCACCCGCCCGCGAGCGCTGGGGCGAGCTGGTCCGCGCCGTCGAGACCGCCCGGGACGCCTATTACAATGCCGTGGACGCCCAGAGCCCCGTCTCGGACGCGCAGTACGACCTGCTCTACCGTGAGCTGGAGGAGCTCCAGGCCACCTACCCGGCCCTGGACCTGCCCTCCTCGCCCACGCACTCGGTCGGCGGCCGGGCCGTCACGGACTTCTCCCCGGCCCCGCACCACGAGCGCATGTACTCCCTCCAGGACGTCTTCAGCCTGGAGGAGGTCCAGGAGTGGGCCGACCGGGTGGCTGCCGACACCTCCACCACGGACGCGGACCTGCCCATGACCGCGGAGGTCAAGATCGACGGCGTCGCCGTGGCCCTGACCTACGAGGACGGCCTGCTCACCCGCGCCGCCACCCGCGGGGACGGCACGGTGGGGGAGGACGTCACCGGCAACGTGCGCACCATCGCCTCCGTGCCCCTGGTCCTGTCCGGGGACTCCCACCCCTCGCTCCTGGAGGTCCGCGGCGAGGTCTACCTCCCCGTGGAGGCCTTCCACGCCTTCAACGAGGCGCGCCGCACCGAGAACCTGGCCCGGCAGGCCCGGGGGAGGGCGCCCCTGCAGGTCTTCGCCAACCCCCGCAACGCCGCCGCCGGGTCCCTGCGCCAGAAGGACCCGGCCGTCACCGCCTCCCGGCCGCTGGCCTTTATCGCCCACGGGGTGGGGGCCATCGTCCCGGCGCCGGGTGAGGACCTACCTGCCGAGCAGCACCGGTGGTACGAGCTCCTGGCGTCCTGGGGCCTGCCCACCTCCCCCTACAACGGGCTCGTCCGGGGGCGCCAGGAGCGGGAGGCGTTTATCGCCCGCTACGCCGACCACCGCCACGACCTCCTCCACGAGATCGACGGCATTGTCTTCAAGGTGGACTCCCGCGCCCTCCAGGACCGTATGGGGCACACCTCCCGGGTGCCGCGCTGGGCCACCGCCTACAAGTACCCGCCCGAGGAGGTCCGTACCCGGCTGCTGGACATTGACGTCCAGGTGGGCCGTACCGGCCGGGTCACCCCGTTCGGCATTATGGAGCCGGTCCGCGTGGCCGGGTCCACGGTGTCGCGGGCCACCCTGCACAACCCCACCGAGGTGGCCCGCAAGGGGGTGCGCATCGGGGACCTGGTGGTCCTGCGCAAGGCCGGGGACGTCATCCCCGAGATCGTGGCCCCCGTCCTGGAGGTCCGGGACGGCTCCGAGCGCGTCTTCGTCATGCCGAACGCCTGCCCCTCCTGCGGGACCGCCCTGGCCCCCGCCAAGGAGGGGGACGTGGACCTGCGCTGCCCCAACACCCGCTCCTGCCCCGCCCAGCTCACCGAGCGCGTGGCCCACATTGGCTCACGCGGCGCCCTGGACGTCGAGGGCCTGGGGGACGAGGCCGCCACCGCCCTGACCCAGCCCGACGCCGGGCGCGCCCAGGCCCTGGCGGCCCTGGCGGCCGGGCGGGTCCTGGAGACCGAGCGCGCCAGGATCCGGATCCCCGCCAAGGAGCTCCGGGCCCTGCACCCCTCCGCCCGCGTGGAGGCGGCCGAGAGGCTGCTGGAGGCGCGCGGGGTGGGGTCCCAGGCCCCGGTCCTGACCGGGGAGGCCGGGCTGTTCGACCTGACGGTGGAGGACCTGCGCGACGTCATGGTGTGGCGTGAGGTGACCCGTAAGGGTGAGCCCACGGGGGACTGGCGCCTGACCCGCTTCTTCTGGTCCAAGGAGACCTACGACGCGGCCGGGGCGGTCAAGAGGCCCACGGCTCCCGGCAAGAACGCCACCAGTATGCTCGACCAGCTCGTCACCGCCCGCACCCGCCCCCTGTGGCGGATCCTGGTGGCCCTGTCCGTGCGCCACGTGGGCCCTACGGCGGCCCGCGCCCTGGCGGCGCGTTTTGGCAGCATGGAGGCCCTGTCCGCCGCCACGCTGGAGGAGCTCAGCGAGGTCGACGGCGTGGGGCCCGCTATCGCCGCCTCGTGGACGGACTGGCTGGCCGTGGACTGGCACCGTGAGGTCCTGCGGCGGTGGGAGGCCGCCGGGGTCCGCACGGCCGATGACGTCCCCGCCGGGGCAGGGGCCGCCCAGACCCTGGCCGGGCTCACCGTGGTGGTCACCGGTACCCTGAGCCGCTTCACGCGCGACGGGGCCAAGGAGGCGATTATCTCGCGGGGCGGGAAGGCCTCCGGGAGCGTGTCGAGGCGGACGAGCTACGTGGTCGTGGGGGAGAACGCCGGCTCCAAGGAGGCCAAGGCCCGTGACCTGGGCCTGAGCATCCTGGACGAGGAGGGGTTCGAGCGCCTGCTGGCCAAGGGGCCTCAGGGGCTGGAGGAGCCTGAGCCGCCCGCCCCGGCCGACGCCGGGTGAGCCCCGGTGCCTGGCGGGTACGTCCCCTGGCCGCCGTCCTGGCGCCTGACCGGCGGGGACTGGCAACCGGCCCCGCGCACCGGTGGGGTCCACCCCACAGGTGCGCCTAGGAGCTGAGTGACACGTCCTGACCGCTCACGGTGACCCGCAGGCCGGCGTCGGTCACCGTGGCCGAGGTGAAGCGCAGCCCCGGTGGGAGCGAGTCGCTGCCTATGGTGGCGCTGGTCTGGGACATGCCGAGCCACTCCATGGTCGTCTTGCCCATAAAGCTGCCCTCGAGGGGGAGGGGGACGCCGCGCAGGGAGGCCTCGGTGACGGTGACCGTCAGCGCCCCGTCCGGGGTGACGGAGGGCTCCAGGGTCAGGGTGACGTCCCAGGCCAGGACGTGGCCGGTGGCGGTCATGGTCCCGGGGCTGGAGGCTGTCCCCACCGTGCCCGCCGTAATGTCGGCCTTGGGGAAGTCGGTCCTGGTGCGTGCCAGGCGCCCGACCTCGTCCCAGGACAGCGTGCCCTCCACGCTCAGCCTCCTGGCGGGGTAGGGGGAGTCGAGGGCCAGCCCGGTGGCGCGGGCGTCCACCTGGTTCAGGGTCATTGTGCCTGTGCCGTCCGGGGTCTTGGTGGGCAGGGTGACGCTGCTGGCCTGGATGCCTACGGTGCGCAGTCTGCTGGAGAGGACCTGTGGGAGCAGCAGCCCCTCGGTGGTGATCGTGGCGTCGCCCGGAAGCCAGGGAAGGGCCTGGTGGGCGACGCGGTCCAGGGAGCTGCGGACGTAGAGCTCCGCCCCGGTCAGGCCGGCGGCGGCCAGGAGCGCCAGGACGACCAGGGTGATCAGGCTCCGCCTGAGGAGCCGGCGCCTGCGTGCAGGGCGTGGGGCGTATACGGGGGGCCCGTCGCCCTCGTCCTCCTCCTCGTCCGGGTGCGTGGGTGCGCGCCGGGGGAGGATGGTGGGAGGGGGCGTGCCGGGGTCCTGGTGGTCCGCGGCCGGGGTCGGCAGGGCGGTGGTGTCCTGCGTGGGTCGGGTGGGGACCTGGAGGACGCTGGTCGCCAGGTCGGCGCGTGGGGTCGAGGTCCTCAGGACGGTGGTGTGCGTCTCGGCAGGTGGGGTCGGGAGGGAGGGCGCGTCGGGCTCCTGGGGCCCTGGGACGGGTTCCTGCACGGGCGGCTCAGCGGGATCCGCCGGGGGGGCGGGTTCCCGGGAGGGCGACGGCTGAGGGACTGCCAGGGTGCGGGGGCCCGGGGTGGGGTCCTGGGGCGGGACGGCGAGTGCCCCGGAGGGGTCGGTGACGGGTGCCGCGAGCTCCTGGGAGGCCGTGGGCTCCCGGGGGGTGTCCGAGGGGGAGGCAGCCATGGGTGCGGCAGCCGTCTCGCCGAGGGCCTCCCGCCCCGTGGCCGGGCTCACCGCGACGTCGGTCGGGGAAGGCCCCTCGGGCCCGGGGGTGTCACGCTGCCCCGTGCCCAGGTCGTCGGCCCCGGCGGCATTCGAGGGGAGACTGGCCAGGGCCTGCTGACGGCCCCGGCCGGGAGCCTGGGCGGGCTCCTGGGGCGCGACATCCTGGGGGGTGGGTCGGGGGGTGCCGGTGTGCACAGCCTGGGTGTCGGCGGCGACCACCTGGGGGGCGCCTCCCCTGAGGCCGGCCACCTGAAGGGCGCGCCCTTCGCAAACCAGCCGCAACCTGCGCAGACGTGGTGACCACCTCCTCGCGGAGCCGGTGGCGGACGTGACAGACTGGGGCCTGCCGCCGGTCGGCGCCCGCCCGACCTCGACACCCGGCACCGTAGCCGGGTGGGACGGAGGCGCGGCGACAGCACCCGTGGACGGCACCCGGGCGAGAGGAGGACTCTAATGGACCACACGGCTCCGGGGGCACCCGGCGGTCCCCTGGCGCGACGGCGCCTGCCCCTGTCCGTGGTGGCCAAGCCCACGGGTGCGGCCTGCAACCTGGACTGCCAGTACTGCTTCTTCCTGTCCAAGGAGCTGCTCTACGACGTGCCCCGTCAGCTCATGAGCGAGGAGACGCTTGAGACCTACGTGGCCGAGTACCTCGCGGCGAGCCCGGACGGGGAGGTGACCATGCTGTGGCAGGGCGGGGAGCCGACCCTGCGGGGCCTGCCCTTCTACCGCTCCCTGGTGGGGCTGTGCGAGACCTACCGGCGTCCCACCCAGCACGTGGTCCACGCCCTGCAGACCAACGGGACCCTCATCGACGAGGAGTGGGCCACCTTCCTGGCCGAGCACGACGTGCTGGTGGGCGTCTCCTTCGACGGCCCGCCCGCGCTCCACGACGCCTACCGCCTCAACAAGGGCGGTCGGGGCACCTACACCATGGTGCGGCGGGGCTGGGACGCCCTCCAGGAGGCCGGGGTGCGCACCAACGTGCTGTGCACGGTCCACCACGCCAACGAGGACCACCCCCTGGAGGTCTACCGCCACTTCCGCGACGACCTGGGAGCCCGCTACCTCCAGTTCATCCCCATTGTGGAGCGGGTCAGCGCCGCGGACCTGGCCCGCGCCGAGCTGGGCTGGGGCCGACGCCGTCCCCGTGGCCCCGTCCCCCTGCCCGGCGCGCCAGGCCCACAGGGGCGGGGCGGGGCGGGGGTCGAGAGGCCTGAGCCACTCATGTACCAGCAGAGCGGGGACCACGTGACCTCCCGCTCGGTGACCCCGCAGGGCTACGGGCGCTTCCTCACCGAGATCTTCCACGAGTGGGTGTCCCACGACGTGGGTACCGTGTTCGTCCAGGACGTGGACTCGGCCCTGTCCGCCCTGTTCGGGATCCACCCCACCTGCGTCCACGCCCCCGAGTGCGGGGCCAACCTGGCCATGGAGTTCAACGGGGACGTCTACGCCTGCGACCACTGGGTGGAGCCGGACTGGCTCCTGGGCAACGTGCGGGACGCCTCCTTCGCCACGCTCGCCGCCACGCCGCGCATGCGGGCCTTCTCCGCCAAGAAACGGGTCCAGCTGCCCGGCCCCTGCCGGGCTTGCCCGGTACGGCCGCTGTGCCACGGGGGCTGCCCCAAGGACCGGTTCGTCCGCACGGCCGACGGCGAGGAGATGAACTACCTGTGCCCGGGCTACCGAGCCTTCTACACCCGGATCCTGCCCGACCTGCGCACCATGGCCCGGCTCCTGGAGGCGGGCAGGGCGCCCGCGGAGATCATGGCCCTGACGGGCAGGCGAGCCACAGCGGGACCCGGGGGGCCAGCCGGTACGCCAGGACCAGCGGCCCCCCGGGAGCCAGCAGGACCGGCACAGACACCAGCACGCACGACAGGAGACCGCCCGTGAGCACCGTCCTCGCCCTCGTCATCGGAGTGGGGGTCGGCGTGGTCGTCGGCACCCTGGGAGCGGGGGGAGGCATCCTGTCCGTGCCGGTCCTCGTCTACCTCCTGGGCCAGTCCCCGCATGAGGCCGCCTCCGGATCCCTGGTGATCGTCCTGGTCACCGCCCTGGTCTCCCTGCCCTCCCGGGCCCGGCACCACCAGGTGCGCTGGCGCGACGGCGCCCTGTTCGGCCTGCTCTCCTCCGCCGGGGCGTGGGCCGGGTCCTGGCTCAACTCCCTGGTGGACGGCCAGGTGCTCATGCTCCTGTTCTCCGTGCTGCTCCTGGTCGTGGCGGCCCTCATGGCTCGCCGGGCCCTGGCCGAGCGCCGCACCGAGGCCCCCACCGCGCCCACCCGCGGCCGGACCGAGGCCCCCGCCGTCGAGAGCGAGCCCGCCACGCCTGAGGAGCCATCCTCCGCGGACCTGGTGGACGAGGCGGAGGACGCCGCTGAGGTCCTCATGGACATCCCCTGGGAGGCGCAGGCCGGCGCCACCGCGGGGACGACGACGTCGGTCCCGGGTCCCCGGGGGCGCCGTCTTCTCCTGGTGGTCTTGGTGGCCTCGGCCACAGGCCTGCTCACGGGCTTCTTCGGGGTGGGAGGAGGATTCGTCGTCGTGCCCGTGCTGCTCCTGGTCCTGCGGTGCGGGACCCGCGAGGCAGCCGGGACGTCCCTGCTGGTCATGGTGGTCGCGGCCCTGGTCTCCCTGGCCCAGCGCGCCTCGGACGGCCTGGAGCTGGACTGGGCCACGGTCCTGTTCTTCACCCTGGGCTCGGCCAGCGGCGGCGTGCTAGGTGGTCCCCTGTCCCAGCGCCTGCGCCCCTCCACCCTCACGGCCCTCTTCGCCCTGCTGCTCACCGCCGTCGCCGTCTTCAGCCTGGTCGGGACGCTCTGAGACGGCCCGACCGCCCGTGCCCGCTGGCCCCCCACCGCGGGCCGTCCACGCCCCTCTCCCCGTCCCTGCCCCTCAATCACCGCCCATTAGAGAGAACCATGTCCACCACCCACTGGCGGGGCGTCGTGACGCTCCTGGCCACCGCCGCCCTGACGGGCGTCGTGGGGCTGCCACCCGCCCTCGCCGCCCAGGAGACACCACCGGGCGCGGCCGCCCCCGCCACCGGGAGCAGCGCCCTGCCCTCGCTCCTGCCCCAGCCCGTGAGCTACCAGGCCGCTGCCGGGGAAGCCTTCACCCTGACCCCGGACTCCATGATCCTCGCCACCGGCGAGGCCGCCGTCGCCGTCGCGGAGGTGGTCGACGAGCTGCGCACCTCCACCGGCTACGCCCTGCCGGTCCTGGACCCCGCCGACGCCGGCCAGGGCACGGCCCCGGGCATTACCGCCGTCGTCTCCCCCGAGGCCCTGGACGGCGCGGGCGTAAGCGGGGAGGAGGCCTACACCATCGCCGTGGACGCCGACGGCGTCACCCTGCGGGCCACCACGGCCCACGGCCTGTACGACGCCACCCGCAGTCTCAAGCAGCTCCTGGGCCCCTGGTCGGGATCGGCCACCGTGGTGTCCAGGTCCTGGACCGTCCCGGCCCTGTCCCTGAAGGACTCCCCCCGGTACTCCTACCGGGGCCTCATGCTGGACCCCGCCCGGTCCTTCATCACCGTGCCCGAGGTGCTGGACACCATCGAGACCATGGCGGACTACAAGCTCAACGAGCTGCACCTCCACCTCTCCGACGACCAGGGCTGGCGCATTGCCATCACCAACGAGGGGCGGGCCGAGGGCGACACCATCGACTACACCCGCCTGGCCGAGGTCTCCGGGGCCACCGCCGTCGGCCCCACCCGGGCGACCACGCTGCCCGGGGTGACCGGCTACTACACCCAGGACGACTTCCGCACCATCGTCGCCGCCGCGGCCGCCCACCACATCGAGGTGGTCCCGGAGATCGACGCCCCCGCCCACACCAACGCCGCCCTCCACGCCCTGCCGGAGCTCAACTCCTCCGGATCCTTCCCGGCGGCCGACCCCCTCACGGGCACCACCCCGGTCAACACCACGACCTCCGTGGGCGAGTCCAGCCTCGACGCCGCCAACGAGGCCTCCTACACCTACATCCGGCACGTGGTCAACCAGATCGCCGCCATGAACCCCGAGGGGCGACTGCTCCACCTGGGAGGGGACGAGTCCTTCTCCACCACGGCGCAGGCCTACCGCACCTTCATGGACCGGGCGCTGACCGACGTCGCCAGCACCACCAACAGCTCAGGACGGCCCCTGACCCCGGTGGTGTGGAACGAGGCCGCCTCCCGCTCCACCCTGCCGCAGGGTACCTACGTGCAGGTCTGGCGCTCCCACGACGCCGCGGCCGTGGCCCGGCACGTGGCCGACGGCGGCGGGAAGGTCATTGTCTCCCTGGCGCAGCACACCTACTTCCCCCAGCGGCCCACGGCCGACGTGTTCGGGGCCACCTGGGCCTGCGGGGGCCCCTGCGGCATGTCCGCCTTCTACGACTACGACCCGGCCACGGTCGCCGGGGTGCCCGAGGCAGGTGTGGCCGGGGTGGAGGGCGCCGTGTGGAACGAGCACCTGCGTGGCCTGCCCACCACCCAGTACATGGTCTACCCCCGGCTGCTGGCCCTGGCCGAGGTGGCGTGGAGCCCCCAGGAGGCCCGGGAGGGCGGCCTGAGGGACCTGGAGTCGCGGATCGCGGACCAGGGGGCGGCGCTGAGCACCAGCGGAGTGAACTTCCACCCCACCCCGGAGGTGCCGTGGACCAGCCAGCTCACCACCGTGCCTGCCGTCGGTGGACCTGACACCCTACTCACCGTGGCCCTCCTGGCCCGCCCCGGGGTCGCGGCCACGCAGATCTCGGCCTCCCTGACCTGGTCCGACGGCTCAACCACCCCGGTGAGCGTGACCACGGAGCGCGAGCTGGTCCCCAGCAACCCGTCCTCCACCGAGGGGCGGCAGGTCAACGGCCTGTACCGGCTCACCGTGGCCTCTGCCGGGACCGCGCGCACCGGGACGCTGGAGGTGACGACGCCGGACGGGACGCTTCAGGTCCCGGTGTCCCTCGCTGGTGACCCCGGTGACCCTGACAACCCGGGCGGACCGGACCAGCCCGCGCCCCGGCCGGGTGACGACGAGGAGCCACTGGTCGTGAGCAACCTGCTGCGGCACCCCGGTGCCGCGCGTCTGGTCGGCGACTGGTACGGCGACGGACGCGACACCCTCGCCCTGCGCCGGGGCGGCGTCGTCCTGGAGCAGCAGGCACCCACCAGCTCGCAGACCGGGAGGGTCACAGTGGCGGGGCTGAGCGCCACGAGCACCCTGCGGGTCGAGCGTCGGGGCGGGCGCGACGTCCTGGTGGTCGTCGGCTGAGACCGCGGCGGGCCCTCCCCAGGCGGGAGGGCCCGCCGTGTCCCGTACGGAGCGCAGGGCACCCTGGTCTCGGGGACGTACCTTGGTCATCGGGGACGTACCTTTAAGGTACGTCCCCGACGGCTAAGGTACGTCCCCAATGACCAAGGTACGTTCCGAATGACACAGGGCCGCACCGACTGGCCGGTCCTGTGAGGCAGCTGTGAGTATGCCCGTTCTCAGCACAAACAAGTACCGTTCTCGCGACGAATAAGTACCGTTCTCGCGAGGGAGGGGAGGCGGCCTCAGCGCGCCTGGGGGCTGGGTCGCACGGGGGTGGTCAGGACCGCGCGGACCGGACGCCCCGCCACAATGGCCCGGGCGGCGGCGCGGAACTCCTCCCAGGTGGTGGGCACCTGCACGCCGGCGGCCTGGAGCATGTCCTGGTTGGCGAAGACCAGGCCGCCCATGGTCACGTGCAGGGGGACGGCGTAGGTGGCGCCACCGGCCTGGCGCACCTGGACCCCGGCGGGGACGAAGTCGTCAAGGAATCCCGGCTCCTGCTCCAGGAAGCCGTTGAGGGACATAATGTTGCCGTCCGTGCCGAACCGGGTGGCCCAGAAGCCGCCCGGCTCCTCCACCAGGTCGGCGGTGTCCCCGGAGAGGAAGTCGGCGGTCAGCTTCTGCTGGAGGTCGCTCCACTGGAAGGTCTGGACGGTGACCTTCACGCCCTTGTCGGTCTCGAACCTCCTGATCACGTCGAGGTAGGGCTGGTAGTCGTGCCCGGCGGAGAGGTAGAGGAGGAGCTCCTTGCCGGTGCGCCCACCGGTGACACCGGTGGAGCCGGCGTCGGGCAGGAGACCCCGGCGGGCGAGCTGCAGGCCGCCAGGGCGGTCAGGCCTGCGCCGAGCAGGAAGGAACGACGGGCCAAGGTCCAGGGGGTACGCGTCATTGCGTCTCCTATGCTGAGTTGGGAAGATCCTGGTCAGAGCCCCGCCGCGGGTGTCGTCCCGCGGGGGACCAGCCGCCATCGCTCGGTGATGGCGGACGTCTGGGTGGAGTCGTCGCTCAGACGGCTCCAGAAGTGCTCCAGCACGGCGGCGATAGAGGCCTGCGTCATACCGATCGTGCTCAGCGGCGGGTCGAGGTACTCGGCGTCCTGGGAGTTGCCGGTGCCCAGGACGGACATCCGGGCGGGGACCGGGATGCCCAGGTGCTGGGCGGCGAGCACGACGCCGATGGCGGTGCGGTCCGCGGCGCAGTAGACGGCGTCCGGCAGCGCGTCCCGGTCCCTGGCCTCCCGCAGCACGGCGACCGCCTGCTGGTAGGCGCAGGCAATGTCCGGCGCGCAGGTCATGAGCAGCCCCGGCTCCTTGCCGTGGACCCCCATGAACCGCGCGTAGGCCTGCCAGCGCAGGTCCGAGCGCACCTGCTCCTCCTGGCGGTGCTGGCCGGCGAAGAGGACGCGGCGGGCCCCGGCGTCCCACAGGCCGGCCAGGGCCTCCTCCACGGCCTGGGGCTCCCCGGTCATCACCACGTCGTAGCCCGGGCAGGGGGCGGTGGCCCCCAGGAGCAGGACGGGCAGCGGCGGCGTCGGCTGGGCGGCGACCAGACGCAGCCCGGTCTGCTCCGAGCAGGCCACGAGCGCCCCGTCGCACATCCCGGAGCGGATCGCCTCGACAACGGTGTCCACCTCGCCGTCCACCACGGCGATCGCCACCAGCAGGTAGCCGCGCTCCCGCAGGGTGCGCACCGCCTGGAGCTGGTAGCGCTCCACGAAGCGGTCCATGGGCGCCTCGTAGAAGAGCGCCACGGTCCGGGTGCGTCCCTGCCTCAGGGACCGGGCCGACCGGTTGCGCACGTAGCCCAGGTCACGCGCCGCCTCCACGACGCGCCTGCGGGTGCCCTCGTTGAAGCGGCGGGCCCCGTCCTTGCCGCTCAGGACGTAGGAGGCGGTCGACACCGAGACGCCGCTGCGTGCGGCGACGTCGGCGAGCTGGACCCTCCTGGCTGGCATGGCACTATGATGCACACCATGGCTTTCTGAGGTGAAACGTTTGAACAAACGATTGAAATGCGATTCGTCACATTTGTGCGCCTCTCCTCGCTGCCGTGCGCCTGACGTCCTCCCACCGGATCCACCCCCGTGTCAAGGCCCAAGGTCCCGACCGCCTATCCTGGGAGGGTGAAGCCTCTGGATCCCCGCCTCATGCGGTACGCCCGCGCGGCGCGCCGCTACATTGTGACGACGGCGGTCACCGGGACCCTCACCGCCGGCCTCCTCGTAGCGCAGGCCTACCTCGTCTCCCGCGCCGTCTCGCCGGTGGTCACCCACCCCACCGCGCCGGGGGCCGTCGCCACGCTCGCCACCTGCCTGGCGGCGGTCGTGGTGGCGCGCGCCGTCGTCCTGCTGGTCCAGGAGACCCTGGCCCACCGCGCCGCCCGGGACACCGTCGCCCAGCTGCGCCGTCGGGTCCTGGAGCACGCCGCCGCCCTGGGGCCGCGCTGGCAGGCCACCCACGCCGCCACCACCTCCACGCTGCTGACCCGGGGCCTGGACGACATCGAGCCCTACCTCACCCGCTACCTGCCCCAGCTGCTCATGTCCGCCACGGTGACCCCCGCCGTCGCCCTGGTCATGCTCACCCAGGACCTCGCCTCCACCGTGGCGGTGGTCCTGACCATCCCCCTCATCCCGGTCTTCATGGTCCTCATCGGACGCCTGACCCAGCAGCACTCCCGGGACCGCCTGGCGGCCATGGAGCGGCTCGGCGCCCAGGTGCTGGACCTCATCGCCGGCCTACCCACCCTCAAGGCGCTGGGCCGCGAGCAGGGGCCAGCCGCGCGGGTGGAGCAGCTGGGGCGCGCCTACAACCGCACCACCATGTCCACCCTGCGCGTGGCCTTCCTGTCCGGGGCCGTCCTGGAGTTCCTCACCACCCTGAGCGTGGCCGTCGTGGCCGTGGAGGTCGGCTTCCGCCTCGTGTACGGCGACCTGGACCTGGCCACCGGCCTCCTGGTGCTCATGGTGGCGCCCGAGGTCTACCAGCCCCTGCGGCAGGTCGGCTTCCAGTTCCACGCCTCCGCGGGCGGCACCGCCGCCGCCCAGGCCGTCTTCGAGATCCTGCAGGTCCCCCTACCCGAGACCGGGACGGGCCCCTGCCCCGACCTGGCCACCGCCACCATCGAGCTCGACGGCGTCGCCGTGGCCGCCCGCGGCTCCTGGGCCCCGGCACCGCTGAGCGCCACCATCCGGCCCGGGCGGCTGACGGCCCTGGCCGGGCCCTCGGGGGCCGGCAAGACCACCACCAGCCAGGTGGTGCTGGGACTCCTGCGCCCCGACCGCGGGCGCGTCCTGGTACGCGGGGCCGACGGCGACCTCGCCGACCTGGCGGGTATCGAGCCCTCGGCCTGGTGGGAGCAGGTCACCTGGGTGCCCCAACGCCCCGTCCTGTCCCCCGGCACCGTCCTGGACAACGTCATGGGGCCCGAGGCGGCCGGACGCGCTGGGGGTCAGGCGCCGCCCGAGGTCGTCTCGGCGGCCCGCGCCACCGGGCTGGCGGAGGTCCTGGCCGCCCTGCCCGACGGCTGGCTCACCCGCATCGGCCAGGGCGGGGTCGGCCTGTCAGTGGGCCAGCGCCAGCGCCTGGCACGCCATCCTGCCGCTGCTCCTGCTCGTCCCCATCCTCGCGCTGACCAGCCTCTACACCATCCACCACGCCCTGCGGCCGGTGCGCCGCCTGACGCGCGACATCGAAGCCCGCGCCGAAGACGACCTCTCACCGCTCGCCACTGACGGTGTGCCACAAGAAATGCGCGGCATCATCCACGCCACCAACCGCCTGCTCACGCGCATCGACGCCACCCTGCGCCGCGAAAAACGCTTCATCGCCGACGCCGCGCACGAACTGCGCACCCCGATGACCGCGCTCACCCTGCAAGCCGAACGCCTCGCGCCATACACGAACGACCCCGCCGCCCGCGCCCAACTCGACACCCTGCGCACCGGCATCCGCCGCACCGCCGCGCTGCTCGAACAACTCCTGCTCCTCGCGCGCAGCCAGCACGCAGAAACCACCGCCCCCGCCACGAGCCGCGTGCAGGACACCTACCGCCAAATCATCGAAACCCTGCTCCCGCTCGCCGACCGCAAACACAGCGACCTCGGCATCGCCAGCGAACAAGACGCGACCCTGCCCGTCCCCGCCGCAGAGCTATACACCCTCGGCAAAAACCTCGCCGACAACGCCCTGCGCTACAGCCCGCCCGGCAGCCGCATCGACCTTGACCTCGAAACCAGCGCCGACGCCATCACCCTCATCGTCGAAGACAACGGCCCCGGCATCGCGGCAGACGAACGCGCGCGCGTCCTCGACCCCTTCTACCGCCAGCTTGGCAGCGAAGAAGAAGGCACCGGCCTCGGCCTTGCCATCGTCAAAAGCCTGTGCGACAAACACGGCGCGACACTCAGCCTGCGCGACGCCAAAAACCACGCGCACGGCCTGCGGGTAGAAATCCGCTTTCCGCGCTGATTCCTCCATAAGTACGCCTCGACGCAGCGCACCAAACAACACCCACGCACTTTGAGAACGCGACCGCGCACCGCAGATGTCCATAAAAAAAGCCCGCATCGCGGGCTGTGATGTCGCAGGACGAACTTCGT
>ERZ772921.1077-NODE-1077-length-16244-cov-3.734388_pt1 | contig 16244 bp, 2 predicted proteins | sample MGYA00512117_ERZ772921 | MGnify/ENA primary metagenome ERZ772921 (study PRJEB29015, sample SAMEA2737944) | human oral metagenome | biome: human oral; feature: human-associated habitat; material: dental | place: China | collected 2150 ... | reverse complement strand
TTTTGTCCTCATATAGTATTAAATTATTGGATAACCATTATTTATTAAGAAACAGCTATTTGTATCTCATAATTTCAAATGATTATCTAATTTCATCTTGTAAATTATACTATATTACTTTTCACATATCAACAATAAATGATATTCCAATTGGTAATTTTAATTATTTTTTATAAATCCTTTTCAAATACAATGTTAACTTACTCTGTTTCGCATACTTATCTAATTATCTCCCAAGTATAAAAGACTGCCGTCCTGTCCCCAGGAAAGCAGTCCTTTATTTTTTCTTCTTATTATTCAGTTCTCATGACAAAATCTTGTTTCATTCCCCTTTTGGAAGTTGACATCATGCTCAGAAGCTGAAGCGGATTCCCGCATTGATTCTCCAATCTACCTTGTAATCTCCGCCAAAGCTCTTGGTGAAATCTGCATAAATCATGCTTCTCGGGCTCAAATAGTAGTTGCCGCCCAGTGCAATTTCCACCCAGGTATCCTTAAGGCTGAACGAGGAGCGCTTGCCTGTCTTTCCGGGTTCAGTGAACAGGATATGGCCGTCTCCGTCAAATTCGTGGAACAGATTTACCTTAGCATAGAAATTGCCTTTGTCACTTTCTACTCCGGCAACTACACCCAGGCGTCCGACTAAACTGTTGACTGATGACTGGCTGACACGCATGCTTTCACCGGTAGGCGCCGCTGCATCAAAGCTGTCCGATGACAGACGGCTCCATGTCAGTTCCGCCTGCGGCGTTATAAAGCCTTTGCCCATACGAATCTTTTTGCCATACTCAGCACTGATGCCATATCCGTATGTATCATACTTGCCTTCTACATAATTCCTGAGCACCGGTGCACTATATTTGTTGTAGGCAGTGAACTTATTGGAAAGTTTTCCTGCTTTCGCAATGACATCCACATACTGTCCGTCTTCCGACACTCGGGTTGCGTAGGCCGCCAATGTGTACAGTTTCGGATCGCCTTTTCCACCATATCTGTATGTTGCGCTGCCGTCAGTGTATCCGAAAGCGCCGCCTACATGCCAGCCTGATGCCAGACGTTTATCCATCCCCACCTGGGCCGCCCAGTAGCTGTCCTTCATATACGCATTGTTGGTGTCATAACTGATCCGGCCGCCGTAGGCTCTTGCCCACAAACCGCTTTCCGCACCGATTCTGAGATCTCCCATGCGCTTATACATATCATTCATATCATTCCGCCATACAAGGATAGAGGAGGTCAGAGCGCTTCTGGTACTGCTCATGATAGAAGTTTCGTAATCCCCGGTTTCAATTTCCGGCTTATCCGGCTTGGCAGGTGTGTAATCAAAGTATCCCTGTCCATCTCTCTTAAAGCTCAGTGTTTCCGTTTTCAGGGCGGCACTGCTGGATGTCAGTCCTTCAGCAATTCTCAATTTACCTTTCAGATTTCTTTCTCCATTTTGATATCCGGTATACTGCAGCTTGCCTGCCAATGCATTCAGTGCTTCGCTGACCCTGTTTTTGTCAGCTGCCTTTTTCGAGTTTGTATCCAGTCCGGCATTATCGGTAATCATATCCACCGTGGAACCGGCATCGGCTGCCGCAATGAAAGTGCCGCCGCCAAGTACCTTTGTCGGATTCGTTTTGTCATGGGCATAAATGAGAGATAAGCTGCCACTAAGCTGCCCTATATCCGTATTTCCGCTTTCCGGAGCCGTCTTATCAAGAACGCCGTTGTTGGAAATAAGCTTGCGAACCTTACTATTGTTGGTCTGTTTCCATTTGCCTTCCAGATCGACATCCGTATCACCGTTCATGCTGGCACCTGTCCAGGTACCGCCGCTTCCTACTTTAACTTTCGTTTCTCCGCTGCCGGCGCTGTTTCCTTTCCAGTTTCCGCCATTAGAAAGAGTTACGTTCGTCTTGCCTTCACCGGATACATCGCCTTGCAAGGACGCCCCGACCCGATCCATAACAACATCAGATGCAGACGCGGCATCCGTTTTGATCCCGCCGGAAACGGTTCCGTTTCTCAGTTTAAGTTTTCCGCCGTTGAGCGCGGATGCGCCATTTGCAACATCCGTATTTTCTGTTTCAATCGTTCCGTTATCCGCCGTGGTGTTGCCGCCTACGCTGCCGCCGGTCATTTCCACCGTTCCGCCCGCATTAGCAGAAGCATCGCCTTTCACGGCTGTCCCGTTTGCAGTAATCCGTCCGCCCTCTGACGCAAGACGGCCTGCACTGCCTTGTTTTAATTCCACGGTACCGCCGTTTTTAGCATTAACGGATTCATTTACTTTTGTACTCTCCGCTTTAACAGTGCCGTTATCAGCTGATACGGTTCCGGTAACTATGCCGCCGGTTATAGATGCCGTACCTCCATGGGATCCGATAAGATCCTTCACCGTGGCATTCTTAATGATGGCCTGGCTGTTTCCATCTTTGGCCGTCACCTGCCCTGCCACGCTGCCGCCGGTCAGATTGATACTGCCGCCCGCCGCTGCAGTGGCATTGCCTTCTGTTTCCGCACCGTGGAGGGAAACTGTACCGTTATCGGCTTCCACATCTCCTTTCAGTTTGCCATTCTGAAGACTTACTGAAGATCCGCCGCCCGCACGAACAGCTTTACCGCCGGCTCCTGCCGTCACATTGGTTATACCTGCTGCTTCCACAGTGCCGCCTCCAGAGGCTACGATGCCATCTCCTCCGGCAGTAATATTAGAATTTCCGGAAAGAAGTACTTTACTTCCCGCACCGTCAGCAAGCACACCGGTCTGTCCTGTAATATTGGCATTGCCTTTAATATCAGCGGTCTTTCCTCCTTCCGCTTTGACACCGACGCCGGTATTTCCGCCATTCAGATTCAGCGTATTCTCCCCGCTGTCCACATGGATATCCTTCGTGCCTGCATCGACAGCCGCACCGGAATCTCCGTTGATGGTAGCCGGATTCTTTGTGAATTTATAGGTATCTGTATCCGATTTATAAACACCGGCTTCTTTGTATGCCTGTTCAGAAGCCGCACTGCCGTCGATAGTCTTATTAATCGGATCTGTGATCTGTTCATTCGGATAAGCGGTTTCATAGAGATACTGCCCCTGACCGTTATCCTTCTTAAAGGTAATATTCCCTGTTTTGAGAACCGCTTCAGAACTGGTCAGACCTTCTGCAATTTTTACAAAACCGGTCAGATTTTTCTCTCCGTCCGCATATGCTTTATAGAAGAGTTTATTCGCAAGCGCGTTCAGTGTTTCGCTGACCAGATTCTTATCCGCAGATGCATTGGAAGATGTATTCAGCCCCTTATTATCCGTAATGAGGGAAATACCGGAACCGGACGCCGCTTTCCGTATAATGAAATCTCCGCCGATCATGGTTTTGGGCGCCGTTTCTTCGTGTGCATAATATACATCCGTGTAACCGCTATAGTTATCTACGGTGATATTTCCTGTGTCTTTCTGGAAGATCTGTCCCGCCTTATCCGCACTTGCTCCGCCGGCAAGTCTTGTCAGATGGCTGCCTTCGAAGTTTTTGCCGCCCCAGGATGTTCCGGTATCGATATACTTTTCATTCGTCCATGCGGCACCGTTGGCAAGGAACAGATTGGCTTCGCCTTTGAAGGTCAACTCTCCTGCTTTCTTCCCTTCATCGGGGAATGCATTATACACAACGCCTTCGAGTGTAGAATCCGACGTAGTCAATCCCAGATTGATCTGGGACAAAGTGCCTTTCTTATCCACGGCATTAACTGCACCGGTCGTTACCGCCAGATTTCCCTTGATATTGACTTTCTTGTCAAGGCTTCCTACGGCATTTCCGCTGCTGTCAAGCTTGACATTCATGTTAACAACACCGTCTTCTGCACGGATAGCCGCATAGGGATTTGTCGACGCCTTGTCCACTTCAATGCTGCCGCCGCCGTTGACTGTCACTTTGCTGCCGCCGGCATTGGCAAAAATGCCATGGGCTTTGCCTTTCAGATCTACATTTCCGTTGACTGTGATATCAGCCCCCATGGAATTGGGACCCATATTACTGGTGGAGTATAATCCGGTTGCCCCATAATAACTAAAGCCGCCATTGTGTCCGTCTACATCGGCTGTCACATTTCCATTAACCGTCAACTTGCTGTTTCCTTGGATATAAGCGCCCAGCGTATTGGCCGTCCCGCTTACTTTCAGATTGACATTTCCATTAATTGTCATTTCAGGCTGGATAGCCGCATTGCTGTTTGCCATATGGATGCCTTCGGCACGGGATGTGCTTGTCACTTCTACATCCAGATTCTTCGCGGTAATTTCAGCTTTCTTTTTGGTAGACTGATTGATTCCGTAGACCGTACCGCTGCCTTCCACCGTCTTCATTTTCAGCGTCTTGCCATCAGCCCGGATAATAACATCCTCTTCCACATTCACTGCAGGTCCGCCTGCGGCAATTGTGATTTCGGAATCTTTTGTAAACTTGTATGTGCCGTCTTCCTTACGTACACCGGTATTGACATATTTCATGTCTTTGGCCTTTACACCGGTGATGGTATCGGTAAATGCCGTTTCCGTCTGGTTTTCAGGAATATCTGTAGCCGGTGTGTAGAGATACTGCCCCTGTCCGTTGGATTCCTTGAAAGTTACATTCTTCAAATCAAGAGAAGCTTCCGATGCAGTCAGCCCTTCCGCCAAAGCTGCCTTGGCAGAAAGTTTTCCATCCTTTGCCAGGTAATAAAGCTTTCCTGCCAACGCATTCAAAGTTTCACTGACCAGATTCTTATCCGCCGCTTTAGTTGAAGACGTATCCAATCCGTTGCTTCCCGTCATCAATGTAATGCGGGAACCGTCCAGTGCCTTGGACACCTTGAAATCGCCGCCAATCATTTGTTTCGGCGTGTTATTTTCATGGTTGTAGTAAATGCGGCTGAAACCGCTGTACGTACCGACTTCCACATCCGCCTTGTCCTTCATGGCTATCCGGCCTGCATGCTCCGCGTCTTTCCCGCCGGTCAGGGTCGTCAGATGGGAAATGCCGTCATAAGCCCCGTACAATCCGTTTGACGGACTCGGAAGCGTCGTTTTCCCGTTATTTCCTGCCGCATAAACGGCATCGGCGCGGGAAACCGCTTCATGATTCCAGGTCGCACCATTCTGGAGCCACAGGTTGATATCTCCCTGCTGTGATTTTCCGGTAGGCGTATTTTTATTCGTATTCGATACAACACCGCTCCAGGTGGAATCAGACGTTGTCAGCCCCAGATTAATGGCACCGTCACGGAAATAGTATGTATTATCTCCATTTCCATCGTCTTTTGATGCATAGAGATTACCTACCAGATTCACTTTATGGTCGGAGGCTCCGGTCACTTTGACTTTGCCGCCGGCCTCTGTTTCAGTCTTTACATTCACATTAACAGTACCGCCAAAAGCACCCAATGCCAGGAATCCCCGTTCTCTACTCTTCGGCGTGATAATATTGACATCGCCATTCAAGGTAAGAACATTATCCAATGAATTCTGCCCTGCGACTTTATAATAAGCATCCGTTACCGCGCCGTTCCCTTTGACTGCCATATCTACATTGCCGTTGATCGTGATGGAACTGCCGCCTTCTTTGCCAAGATAAATTCCTTCCGGCGCCCAGCGGCTTCCCATATAGGTAGGATAGCCGCCGTCTTCTCCGGTACCCTTAATACCCCAGAAATCATCGGAAGACTGGTCATTTCCGGTACCGCGCATGGTGACATTGCCATTGATGGTCAGTTTGGTCTTTGCCGCTTCTGCCGCCCCCATGTGCCCCATAAAAATACCGTCTACCATATACGCGCCGCCATTGACGGTCATATTCACATCGGAATTAACAGTAATATCATCTCCGTCTTCCAGATAGATTCCATAAGTTCCCATCATACCGGCTTCCGGTGTTTTCAGGTTCAACTGTTTCGCGTTAATAACCGCTTTTACATTCGGCGTCATTCCTATCGGCGCCCAATCACTGCCGCCGGTGGTAATATTGACTGTCTTTCCTGCAAAGTTATAAGCCAGGTTCTTGCTATTTCCGCCTATCTGACTGACATATCTGCCGAATACCTTGGAATCCTTCTTATAATCGAAAGTAATCGGACCATTTGCATCAATAATGTCACCGCTCGGATCTTCTTCGGGCGTATAGATGTACTCACCCTGACCGGTCCCGTTCTTGAAAGATATATTGCCTGTCTTCTTTGCCACGGCGGATGTTGTCAATCCTTCAGCAATTTCTACTTTACCCGTAAGATTGGTTTCTCCATTTTTATACGCAGTATAAAACAGTTTATTCGCCAGTGCATTAAGGGTGGCATTTACCAAATTCTTATCTTTTGCCTTGCCAGAATTTGTATCCAATCCCCTGCTGTTGGTACGCATCGTAATACCGGAACCGGCTTCCGCATTAGCAATTATCGTATCTCCGCCGATCATTGTTGCAGGAGACGATGCCTCGTGATCATAAACAAGAATAGTGTGTCCGCTGTAATGATCAATAGTAATGGGATTACTGTCTTTCTGGGCAATTACACCTGCCTTAGCCGGCGTGGTGCCTCCTGCCACTTTTGTCACGCGGCTGCCTGCAAACAAACCATACTGGTCTTTCGCCGTCTGTCGGTTTTCCCATATTCCTCCGTCCGACAGATACAGATTCACAGGACGCTCGTCTTCATTATCAGAAACACCTGTCCACCGGGATTTACTGCTGCCCAGACCCAGATTAACAGTTCCCCCAGCTCCTAAAGAAATTGTGCCCTGCACAATGACATCCTTTCCATTGGATCCTGTTTTCGCATCATTCATCCCCATGGTAAAGGTACCTGAAGTAGCAGCCACAGCTATATAGCTGGCTTCCTCCCTGTCATCCGGCGTAAGGATTGTGCCTCCGGCAATGGTTACCGTATTTTTCTCACTGCCGCGCATATCTACGCCGACACCTTTGACCGCCATATCCACGTTGCCGTTTAAGGTGAACGAAGCACCGTCTCTGTCATAAATATTGATGCCTGTAGCCCGATATGTCTTTGTGCTGCCATATCCGCCCTTTTGAGCAACAAAAACACCATAGGCATCATTTCCGCTTCCCGTGCCTTTCATAGCCAGGTTACCGTTAATGGTCAGCGCGGAACCGCCGTTATACAGTTTGATTCCATTTGCAAAACCGTCTCCGCCCTGTTTGGCCAGGATAGACACATTGCCGGCAATGTCTGCCTTTCCGCCTTCATGGATATATATACCGTATACATCACCCACAGAAGATTTGGTATCGATGGAAATATCTTTTGCCACAGCGTCAATCTTTTTCTTCGTGTACATGCCTACAGCACTGTTGCGTTCTGTCTTATTCTCCGCATTCAGTTTCAGACTCTTATCTGCCGCATGAATCGTAATATCCTTATTGATCCCCACCACGGCGGCCACAGCCTTATGGTAGCCAAGATCTTCTGTCGTGGTATCTCCGTCATCGACAGTGACCGTATTCACCGCATTGGTAAAAGTATACACGTCATCTTTCAGCACATTGGCTTTGACATACTCCTGATCCTTATCGGCTTCTCCGGTGATAGGGGTACCGAAATCAGACGTAGTCTGTCCATGAGGGTCATCTTCTGCGGGGGTAAATTTATATTCACCTCTGCCCGTGACATCCTGGAAGCTCATATTTCCCGATACGATGGCAACCGATGCGGAACTTGCCGTCAGGCCTTCCGCAATTTCTACGGTACCTTTCAGATTATCTTTGATTGCCGCATTGTTATAACCGGTATAGTAAAGCTTATTCGCCAAAGCGTTCAGAGTTTCACTGACCAGATTCTTATCGGCCGCCTTGTTGGAATTGGTATTCAGACCGCCGTTCCCGGTTACCATTCTGACAACAGATCCCGGTTCCGCTTTTTTTATCAGCGTCCTGCCGCCAATCATCTCTTTTGGCTTTTCCGCTTTATGGTCATAGACAAGGATTGCATGACCGCTGTAATGATCTATATTGATGTCCCTGTCGTCGTTCTGTCTGATAATACCCGCGTGGGCCGCATCACTGCCGCCTTTGAAATAATCTATATGGCTGCCCATGTAAGAGCCCGTCACGGAAGCAGTCTTCTTATTATTCCAAACCGCATCATGGCTCAGATACAGATTGACCTCGCCGGCATCGCTGGAAAAACTCCTGTTATAATCGGTTACACCTGTCCATGAAGAATTCTTGCTTGCCAGCCCTACATTTACAACGGCCTTAGACCCTGATCTTCTTTCGGTGTAAATATTTCCCTGAAGCACAGTGTCTTCAGCTTTGGCAGCCGTTCCGTCCTCATTCATATTAATGAAAACAGTACCGTTCACGCCCTTAACAAGCTTTGAATTCCCCTGGGCATGTTCATCCATAGGCGTCAGAATCCTGCCGCTGCCAAGGCGCATAACGCCGCCTTTAGCGGTAGAATTGATGGCAGTCCCCTGAATTTTTACGTCCAGCGGCCCTTCAATAGTTAATTTGGCATTATTCCCGATATTGGCAATGGCAGTTACCGATATACCCGTTGTATCCTTGGCAGCTTTTACCGTTCTCCATTCATCGGCACCTGTACCGGCTATTTTCAGCCCGCCTTTAATGATAAGTTCCGCATTAGGTCCGCGGTTTGCCACGCCGTACGCCATTCTGCCTGAAGTAGACACCTTATCAATCACTACATCCCCGGCGACGGAAAGCTTACCGTTCTCGGAAACATAAATACCTGTAGCTTCTCTTCCATTCGTCTGATCTGCAGAAATAACCAGCGGTTTGTTTTTCTCCATATTGATGAAACTGATGCTCTTCTTGTTGCCGTCCGTCCCTTTTCCGACACGGACAGCCGCCGCCTTTGCAGATGCGGAAGAATCCGCTTCCAGACGGAGTCCATGATTTGCCATGTCCACGGTGATTGAATCATCGCCGTTGTAAGCTGCACTGACATATCCATCTTCAGCATGGGTGTCATCAGCAGTGACCGTAGTTTCGCCTTTCAGCAGTCTGTCTTTGATGATCGGCCCGTCCAAAGGCTCTTCCGGTTCATATACATAGGTGCCCTGTCCGTTCTTATCAGCAGCCGTATCTGTCCTGAAAGCAATATCCCCACTTGCTGAAACAGAAGAGGAAGTCAACCCTTCCGCAATTTCCACAGTGCCTTTCAGCTTTGTGTCACCTTGCGCATAAGACATATAGTAGAGCTTATTTGCTAAACTGTTCAGCGCTTTTCCCGCCGCCGTTTTATCGGCCGTATTGATTCCGCCTGCACCTGTGCGCAGCGTGATGGAAGATCCTTCTTCCGCTGTCTTGATTCTGAAATCACCGGCGCTGTAATTTTCAGCGGCAGAACCGTCTCCAGTATGGTCATAGAAAACAAGAGTGTGTCCGCTGTAATTATCTACAGTAATGGGCTTGCTGTCTTTCTGATAAATATACCCTTTATGCACTGCGTCACTGCCGCCATGAAGCTTCATTAAATAGCTGCCGTTATAGACAGGATTCTTATCGGCAAGCGTCGTAGTAGTCACATGAGACTGCTGCTCATTCGTCCAGGTGGCCCCGTTTTGCAGATACAGATCAAAATTCCCGATATCATGCATCGTATTCCCGCCGCTGCCGTAATTATCATTGTACTGTTCATACGCTGCCACACCGGTCCAGGACGAATCCTTATCTGTCAGCGCCACATGAAGATTTCCTCTGTGCTGCCAATCTGCCAGCTGGCCTCCGCTGTACTCAATAACTTTCTTTCCATACTGCCCTGTAACATACATATCCCCGATAATATTGGTTCTTGCGCTTCCTGGCGCACCATTTTTCATGTTGATATTGACCGTTCCTTTTTCCACACGGGCCGCATAGAAATTATGGGATTTATCCGCATCCACTGCTGTAGAAATAGTACCGCCGCCGACAGAAATTACACTGTCCGCGCCCGCAGTATGCAATGCCGATCCTTTAAAACCGGAAATATTCACCGGTCCCGTAACGGTCATGGAAGTATTATCGCCGGTCATCCGGATCCCGGATACGCCGATATACCGTCCCTGCTTCTCCGCTTTATCACCGTCCACATTTGAAATGGTAAGGGAACCGTCAATCACCGCTTCACTTCCGCTGCCCTGGAACGCAATACCTGCGGCGGAACTGCCTTTGGTATGCACCTTGGCAATCTCCACCGGTCCCGTTATATTCAGATGGGAATTCCCCTCAAGGAAAATGCCGTTGGCAGCACGGGTATTTGTATTGGTGGAAGTGATGCCGATTTTCTTTCCCGCATCATTTTTTACAGTAATATAATCATTATTTCCCACATAAACGGCATCAGCAATCTTATTGTCGCTTTCTGCCGCCACATTTAAATTGAATCCATTCATATCCACAATCATCGGATTGGTCTTCGTCGTAGGTGTGGACTCATTGTACATACCGCTGACCACATTTCCCTGCTTTGCATTCGGCGCAGTGCCTTTTGCATTGCGGTCAGCCGTTTCTTTTTCCGGCCCGGTAATTGGCCCGACAATCTCATCTTGCGCCGGTGTATAGAGATACTGCCCCTGTCCGTCTTCTTTTTTGAAAGTCACATCTTCCATACGTTTGGACAGGCTGGAAGCCGTCAACCCCTCGGCAATTTCCACTTTACCGGCAAGATTGGTTTCCCCATTTTTATACGCAGTATAAAACAGCTTATTCGCCAGCGCGTTCAGCGTCTCGCTGGCCAGATTCTTATCTGCTGCTTTGGATGAATCCACATTCAGTCCCTTGCTGTCGGTAATCAGATTGATTCCCGATCCGGGCTGCGCTTTAGTCACGGTAAAAGTCCCGCCGAGGATATCCGTGGGTTTCTCTTCTTTATGACCATAGTATATATTGGTGAATCCCTTATAATCGTCTACGCGGATATTGATGCCTTCGCTGTCTTCATCCTCTCCGGGTTTCTGGAAAATATGTCCCGCCTTATCGGCGCTTTCCCCGCCGACCAGCCGTTTCAAATGGCTTTCCGAAAAATCCTCTCCGAAATAAGCATCAGGCGGTTCGCCCCAGGCCTCATTCGTCCAGGAAGCGCCGTTCTGCAGCCACAGATTAATTTCCCCAAAAAATTTCTTGCCACCGGCGTCATTGCCTTCATCTTTAAACGCATTGTATGCGACCCCCGTCCAGCTGGAATCGGGCGTAGCCAGCCCCAGATTGACGCGGGTATAAGGCTCCGGCTCATTCACATTGATCGCGCCGGCAGATGCGCCTACATTTCCTTTGATCGTAACTTTGGAATTACCGGCTCTGACAGGCACCTTATTTTCGTCCCGCTCCATATTCATCGTGGTGGTGGCGCACTCCGCCAGCAGTGCGTAATACCCCTTGGTATTATCTTTATTGATTTCTATATTTCCGCCCTTGAAATAAATATCCGAATGGCCGCCATTGGCAAATACGCCGTTGGCATTCACCTTCAGATCCACCAGTCCGTTAACGGTCAGCTTCGGTCCCATCTGGAGTGTGTAATTATTTCCGGCATAGATGGCAGAGCCGCCATAATAGCTGAAACCGCCGTCATTTTCCACATAGACCGCCCAGGGGTTCTTTTCATCATGGGTATTCATGGTTACGTTCCCATTGACAGTGGTTTCCGCATTGCCGCACAGATACATGCCCAGGCCGTAATTAGCGCCATGAGCCCTGATATCCATATCCCCATTAATCGTCAGCTTGTACGGCGTATCTTTATTCGTTCCGTTCTGTCCGCCTACACGGATTCCTTCAGCGCGACTTTTCGTATTCCCTGCATTAATAAATATCTTTTTTGCAGTAATCGTAGTCCCCTGCAATGACTCTATCTCAATCGCATGAAGCTCTAATTTCTTATTATTTCTTTCCGCATTAAAAATTAAAGTCTGTCCCGATGCATCAATATTTACAGGATGGCTTAAATCTCCTATCTTTATACCATTAGCGGTATTAATTATTGCATCTGTAGTAAACAGATAATTTTCCCCATTATCCTTTAAAATCTTTCGATTTACATAAATGTCATCTTTATCTTTCTCCCCGGTAATACCATTTGTAAGCTGTATCGCATCAGGATACTTCTTTTCCATGTCTTCTAAGAAATCAGCACGAACATCATGATACAAACCAAGACTGCCAAGTAATGACAACGTAACTGCCGCCGTCAGAAACCGTTTCCCCGATTTCCATTTTGAATACTCTTTCATAACCTGCTCCTCCGCCTTTTTATTCACCAGAAAATATGAAATATATGCACTGCTTCTATCCCCGCTTCTCTGCCATAGAGGATTATCTCCGGCCGGAACCGTTATGATGCCTGCCGTTCTGCCATACTATTTCCGCACCGCCTTTCTCAGAACTCGCACCGGAAACCGGCATTCAGCTGCCACTCCCGTTTCCAGTCCCCGCCAAATCCTCTTGTCACATCTATATAAATACGGCTTACAGGTGACAGATTATACGTGCCGCCTACCGTTAATTCCCCCCAGGTATCCTTTAAATCATAGCTGGTTTCCTTAGTACCGCCGTCAGCAGCGGAATAGGACGCTTTAATTCTGCCGCCGAATTCATGGGCAATGCCCGCTCTTACATACAGATCGCCGAAAGAACCGATACGTCCTGCTTCAATACCTGCCCTCGCCACATAACTGTCAAAAGACTGCCCCTTCACAGTCATCACGGCGCTTTTATTGGAAACATCGCATTCATCAGGTTCCAAATGCGCCCAGGTGAACTGGATCTGCGGCTGCCAGTAGAAATCTCCCGTTCCGAAGCGCTTTCCATATCTCCCTGCCACACTGTAACCTCTGGCGGTAGATGATCCCGTAAACTGATTTCTTCCTCTGTCATACAGGGTAAACTTATTCTTTATATAACCCCCTTTGACGATCATATCCACAAAGGCGCCCCGGGCAAGATCTTTCGAGCCGTAGAGCGACAGGGCATACAGTTTGCTGTCGCCTCTTCCGCCAAAATCATACTTGCCCTTTCCATCTCTGTAATCCAGAGATATACCTGCACGCCAGTTACTGGGGTAACGGCGGTCGTACCCGGCTTCGCCTGCCCAATAGTTTTCTTTTATTCCGATACCGTTTCCGTCATATTTCCATCTGCCGCCATAAGCTCTTCCCCATGCACCCTCCATGCCGCTTCGATAGCGGAGCATGTCCAAACGAAGCATCCCCTGCATGGCGTTATCTCTCCACTCCAAAGCGGAATCAGTCAGCACGCTGCGTCCACCTTTCATCAGCGCCGTCTCATTATCCCCATGGACAATCGGTGGAACCGGCGGTGTCGGTGGATTCGGGTTCGGATTCGGGTTTGGATTCGGATTCGGGTTCGGATTCGGGTTCGGATTCGGGTTCGGGTTCGGATTCGGTGCTGATCCTTTTTCTACATATCCCTGCCCGTGGTTGTCTTTCTTATACTTCATATCCGCTAATTTGGCAGATGCTGATGACGCGGTCAGCCCTTCCGCGATTTCTGCCTTACCTGCCAGATTACTCTCGCCGTCCACGGATCCCTCATAATATATCTTCCCCGCCACCGCGTTCAATGCTTTCCATACAGCATCATCATTATTCATATCAATACCTGCGTTATTAGTGGATACCACAATTCCCGAACCGGCAGCTGCTTTCTTTATCCGGAAATCACCTCCGCGGTAAGATGCGGTCGTACTGCCATCTCCCTCGTGAGTATAAATAACTTTGACATGTCCGCTATAGTTCATCACATGGATTTTCGATGCTTCCTCGGGATAAATGATGCCTGCCCTGTCGGCGGAGTTTCCGCCCACCAACTGGTTCACATGGGATACTCCGTCATATTTCCCATAGTGGAATACGCTCGGTTGGGGCATTTTTTCTACCTGAAGCCCATTGGTCCGCGATGGAGAGCTGTGTTTCCATACGGCTCCGTTCTGCAGCCAGAGATTTACTTCTCCTGCCTGATCAGATCCGCTGTTGTCTACCACACCGATCCATTGGGAATCACTGTTTGCCAAAGCCAGATTGATACGGCCGTTCTGGAAAAAGTAAGGCTGTCCGTTGTGGTCTTTATCATCCCGCATGGCAATGATATTCCCCTTGATATTCACTTTATGGGAAGCCGCGTCCGCTCCTGCCATATTCACATTGATAGTGCCACCGTAACTGGCAAGGGCATAAAAACTCTCTTTATCGCTTGTCGGCGTCACTATGGTCACATTCCCTTTATTGGCGTTAATAACAGCGATATCATAGTCATCCATGCCGGCAGACTTGTAATAAGGATCCGTCTTCATTGCGGAGCCGCGGACAGCCAAGTACACATCGCCGTTGAGATCAATGGAGCTGCCGTCCGACATATCCACATCGACCCCCGTAGGTTGCCAGCGGGCACCGGTATATTCATCCGCCCATCCCGGAACATGGCCGTCCGGCCCGTAACCGCCATGTATTTCCGCCGCATTAACTCCCCATTTCGCGTCCTGGGAAGAGGAATCCGGAGGTTCTCCAACGGCTGCCGGATCCCCTATATATACGTTGCCGTTGACAGTAATGTTCGCTTTGGCTCCCGTACCGGTGCCGGCACGCATCATGTAAATACCGTCGGCAAAACAGCTGCCTCCGTAAGTCTTAATCTGCAGGTTCCCGTTTATGGTCAGCCGGCTCCCGTCAGATGCGAGAATCCCCGCCCCCTGCGAATTTCCTGCTTCGCTGCTGGAAGTATCAATGGACAGCGTTCCTGTCCCGTCCCCCACGGTGACAACGGATGTCGTTCCTTTCCCCGGCGTAATACCCTCAGCGTGATAAGTGCCGTGGATACTGATTTTTGATCCGTCTTCCAAGTTATACTTATTAACACCGTTTTCCACTTTATAGGCACTTCCGAAAGTTGCCTTATCTTTTTTTGCCTTGGTCGTGATACCGGAAGTATAAACAGGCGCCGCCTGCACATCCGAAACTGCTCCGGTGCCGCTGATAAGCAATGCTGCCATACCGGCTGCCAGCCACTTTTTTCTGCCATACACATATTTCATCATTATCCCGCCTTTTCTCCACTACAACGATCTATGCCTTACACTTCCATCTTCACGCCGAACAGCCATGTGCGCCCCGGCATGGAATACCATGTTCCCGGCGTATGGTCGCTCCATATGACATCTGTATGCTCCGCCCAAAGTTTATCGAAAATATTATTGATTTTCAGATAAAAATTAAAATCTTTTCTCGGTTCATAATTAAAGCTCAAATTATAAATTCCGTATTTATCGTTCGGCCACCCTTTCAAATCACTGTTTACCGGGTTCTTTCTCCGGATAAAATAGAATCCGTCCAGACCGCCGGTAAATTTTTTATTGTGATAGATCATGTCAAAAGTAAGTTTATCTTTCGGCGAATATCCGAGAGAAAAATTATCCCCGGGAACATTGGAGTACAAATGCGCCCATCCTACATTGGCGCTCCATTTACTCCCGATCTGCGAAATCAGCTGGGCATTCCATCCTCTTGAAACACCCTGATTAAAGTTTTTATATTTTTTTGATGAAGTATCATATCCGATAGATTGTTCATCTTTTGTTCTGAACCAGTTAAAGGTAAACATGGTCTTATCGCTGAATACATGGCTGTAGCCGACGGTATCCGTATATCCATAAGCAGGTCTGACCTTGGCATTTCCATACTGGGGAATATAAAGAACATCAAGCCCCGGCAGAATGTAGAAATCATTGCGTCCCGCATACACTGTATCCTTAGGTGTAATTTCATAGCTCAAACGATAGCTTTTGGATGTATGACTGGAAAAATCGGCAGTGTATTGATCTGTCTCAGGGCGGTCATGCCGCAGGCCTCCGGAAAGAGACCACCGGGGCAGGAAATTCCAATCTTCCTGTATATAAAAAGAATAATTTTCATACCAGTGGTTCGTTTTGACCGGATTCCCATTTACGTCAAATCCTGCCGCCCGAAGAACATTGTCCCTTCCCTTTGAATAATCCACACCAAAAGTCAGTCGGTTCCATTCATCATGGAAGCTCACCTGCTCGCCGATGATGTCATAAGTATAGTCGCTGCTTATCCCCCAATTGGACTGCGCATTCATGTCATAATCCTGAAAATAATTTGTCTTTACTTTATTCCGGCGGTAAGTAAACTGGTTATCCCAATGCTTCCCGATGGATATCTTATCCTGCAGAGTCAGCATATCGGACTTATAATCGCCATGATACCGGTTTGAATACACAAAATCATATCCTCTATATCTTGA
>ERZ772921.1076-NODE-1076-length-16254-cov-3.930057_pt1 | contig 16254 bp, 26 predicted proteins | sample MGYA00512117_ERZ772921 | MGnify/ENA primary metagenome ERZ772921 (study PRJEB29015, sample SAMEA2737944) | human oral metagenome | biome: human oral; feature: human-associated habitat; material: dental | place: China | collected 2150 ... | reverse complement strand
GTACTTCCACGCTTCTTGCGGTATGCCCCAGCCATTGAGTACTTCGTGAACGCTTGGTATTGTAAATCTTCGCAAATCGTTCAGTTGCTTACGGGCAATGAAATATTGCGTACCTGCATACATTAGAGCATCGGCGAGTATAAGTGAACAACCTATGAATGATTTGCCACCGCCTTTTGCACCACCATATAGAATTTCATCCGTTGTTACATTATACCACATCTTAACGCATTCATATTGCTTCCGATTGCCTCTTGGTGTGATTATTATCTTACTCATCAGGTTCGCCCTCCCACACTATTTTAACTTCTGTAACGCTAAAATCACCTTTGACTTCTTGCTTTATTGGAGCTTCCCAACCTTCCATCTTTGAGAGTTGTGTAATAGCACTAATGCGCTCGCGATAAGATGGGAAAAACTTCTCACCATCAATCTCTCTGCCTTTGCCCTTTGCTATATCGGCAAGTATCTTTAGAGCGTCCATTTTTGCAAATAAGTCTTTTTTACGCTCTTCTACCTCCGCGCTTATCACTTGCTTTGCTACTTCCTCATTAATCGTTTTTTGCCAATCTTTCAATTCTTTTTGAGCTTGTTTCCAATCTTTATCGAATGTAGTTTGCCCCTTACCCCACGTTGCCCCATATTTACCCCATATTACCCCATACGACAAAAGAGGAGACTTTTTGAGTTCCTCTAATATCCATTGTTGTCTATGCTTTGGGGTGTTATTCATATTTCTGAATAAGGTTTTTTGATTGTTTCACAAAGTTTTTTCATTTCCTTACATAAAGGATATAGATATTTTATTTTACCTTTTGTAACATATTCAGTTGCATTCTTATCTAAATTTTTCAGTATAAAATCTTTTCTTGATATTCCTTTCAATCCTCCTTTTTGCTTTATAATATCTGAAATCCTACGCCCGTGAATACGCTTGCCATTTATGATCCAACTGCTATCAGTTTTATTTTCATAAACCTTTCCTACAAAGTACCAGTTAGTAGCCTGATATATTATTCCTTTGTGTGATTGGTCAATATCAGCATAAGAGACTATCATTTTGCACAAAGGGACATCTTTTTTTACTTTTTTAATTGCTTTTGCTAATACTTGTGATGTAGTTTCTTGTTTCCCATTAAGTGCCATTCGCACAAGTTCTATGATTTGTCCTTGTTTTAGATTATATTCTGAACCAATATTATTATTACTACCAGTGCCAAATACTACACAACCACACCATTCGTTATTATTGTTAAATACTGAATAAGCAAATGTATTCACTGGTACTGATTTTGCATAGTGAAAATTCAAACAACTATATTTTATCGCTTTATTGCTTGCTAATTCTAATCTCATAATTCACCACAACTTACGGAAAAGTAAGCCCCTTTATATTTTCTATCAATTAACTCTGTAATATCGACTTCTGCCTTTTGCAATTGTTCTGCATTTTCAAAAGTTATTTTCATAATTGCAGGTTTGTTTCTTGAATCGTCTATTAGTTCATCTTCATTAAAACTATCTTCTGAATAGTTTATATCCTTTTCTTCAATCTCAACCCCCAAATCTTCTAATTCAAAACCATAATCCTCTGCTACTGCTTCTACCTCTTCAAGGTCTATATTATAGTTTTGATGCGCGGTAGTGTTTGCTAATATTTGTGCCTTGTAGTAGGTATCTGTATCGTCCTCTATATCATTACGCACAATTACAGGATATTCGTTTTCTGCAAGAGTTATTTCCTTTGGTACTAATCCCTTTTCATCAAACTTTTCTTTACGGGCGTGTCCTGAAATGATTGTCCCCTGCTTGGTTACCGATATACTTTCAATTACACCTACCTCATCAATAGAGTCGCCGAGTAGTCGCATACCCTTTTCCGTGTGCTTGTTTGTGTTTCTCTTACTTGGTTTTATACGTATCATTGTTTGGATATATAATTTAACAGTGTTTTTTGTATATAATTTTCTTGAATTATTGTATTTTGCTATTTCTGTATTTGATTTTCAATAACTTGTTGGAACTCCTCAAAGGTGTAGCATACGGCGTAGGTATGTCTTAATGCAACAGCTTTCTTCTGAAACTCTTTTTGGTTGTCAGTTTGGCGATTGCCTTTTACTTTCATTTCAATATAAAGACTTTTACCTTGTGGGAGTAACACAACTAAATCAGCAACCCCCGCTAATACCCCCTCTGCTTTGAGGCGTTGCGCTTCACGTACATTTCGACTGCCACCATTAGGAACGGCGTAAATAATGAGGTTCGGATATTGGTATCTGAACCAACGCACGCAGGCGGTTTGGAGTGTGCTTTCTTGGTGTTTCATTTGTTAGTTATTTGCAAATACTTCTTTTAATACTTCAGTAGGATAACTTTTTACAAATCCATATTTTGCATCGTATTCATTACCCATTGGTATATCTCTTTGTACGCATATTTTAGCAGCCTTTCTTCCTAACGCAATAGCTGTTTGTAAGGGTACTTTTTTGCCTATTATATTACTATATCCTGAAATGGTAAAGTAATCTTCATTTTTAGTGGTGATTTTAGCTTCTATTTTGATAAGGCGTTCATTTTGCAAGGCTATTTGTTGCGCTTGTAGTTGTTGTGCTTTCTCTAATGCTATCATTCCTTGTGCTTGAGCCATTAATATTTCACCCGCTGTCATTGGCTTATTAGCTTCCTCAAAGCGTTCTAACCAAGCTACTACGTGCCTACGTACAAATTTACTCTCTCTTAATAAGACTTGCTTTCCTTGCGCGATAGTGAGTTCAAACATCGGTTGTTCTCTGTTCCATTGGTCTTTATATGAGGTCAGCAAAATTTTTTGCTGACCTATTTCCTCTTCAAATTCATCTCGAATAATAGCCAGCATAGTCTTATGCTGTAGTTCTACATCCTTACCTTCTTCTTTTCTAAAAAGGTTGATTTGTTCCACAAGTTCAAGGCTTGTAATGGTTTTCTTTGTAGTAATTCCTTGTTGTGTAGGTATTGATAATTCCATTTTTTGTATTTCTTAGTTTAACGGTGCAAAGGTACGGAATGATTTAAATAATTCCTAATATTTTTTGTTGTAACTTTTTGTATATCAATATTTTGCAACGTTACTATTAACGTTGCATTTTAACATTGAAAAACGGCAATCGCCTGACTATCACACCCTATAAAGCGTAAAAAGACGAGCTTTTTACTCGTTTTTGTTTGAAAATTATTTTGTTATATTTATAACTTTTCTATTTCATACATTATAGGCATTCCTATTTCGGTAGCAATGTAGTACTCGATACGCGCGCCTTTGCTTTCTTGCCAGTCTTGTAGCATATAGATAGCCTTGCATTGTAACAGTGTGGCAATGTCTTTGACTATATGCGCTTCCCAAGTGTCGTGCTCTGATAGTCCGTTATCTAATGGATTCACGGGTTCATAGCCTAATCTTTTCATTGCTTTGGCTACGGCGGCAAAGCGTGCACGGGTTTCGGTGAGGTCTGTACCGCTGATTTTTCCTGAGATGTAGATTTTCATTTTAATTGCTCACTTTTATAGGTTCGTATAAGGGCTTTTACGAGGGCTTCACGGGCTTCCTCATAAGTCGCTCGATGAAGTATACAAATTATATCTCCATTGTTATCACGTATTTCTGTTTCAAAATACTTAACACCCTCAAGTAAATCTTCAACAATACAAATACTATGAAACATACCCTTCTCTCTGAACCACTCAAATACTTGTTCCCAAGTGGGGATAATTGCAATCTTATCTAATAAATCCTTGTCAAGCGTTTCATATTTTAACATTCTAACCTCACCATAAAATACTGCATTATAACCTTTATTACGGTGTTGAACAAGGAAGGGCTCAATGTATTGTGTGTAATTAATAGCAAACGTACAAGGTTCATCAAAACCTATCTCTTTAAGTTCTTGGGCTATATCTAAGGATACAAGCCAAGTGGGGTATTCGTAATTTTTCATATATTTATCCTTTAAACAGGTACATTGACCAACTTATAGCAACCTCTTCATTGCGATTGTCTAATTCTTTTAATAAAATATTTATTTCTTTATCCTCACTAAGTTCAGGAGGAACTTGTAAATACAGTTTCTTAATTATTTCATAATGAAATTTTGTGTGTTTTTCAACCTCTGAGAGGTGTGTTAGTGCCTCTTTTAGACACTTTAATAGTTCTTGTTTATTCATCTTTGATAAATTTACCGTTAATAATTTTGCCTTTTCGGTTTTTGATTTCGTTGTAGGCAATGTTTAGGCACTCCTCAAGGGTGGTGTTTGCTGAATGAGTTATAAAGTTGAGATACTTAACAATGTATAATATCTGCGTATAACAATTCCCAGTATAATTATACTTTGACATTTTGTATTCACTATGGAGTAACTCAATAAGTAACTTATTTGCTGAAAATGATAATATTACACAATCATCATTTGTATTATTTTTTAGCGATAATGCATTTAGAAAGATAGTGTTAAAATTTTCTTTCCTAAAATAGCAGTAGTTAATGAGTGTTACCATTACATCGCCTATGGCGTCCTGAATAGCTGGTTTGTCGTTGTCATAACACGCTTTGATAAGTTCGCCAACTTCCTCGTGCGTTTTGAGGATTTCATCAAAGGGCGTTAGTTGCTCATAGATTCTTCTTTCTTTTGCCCACTGATGAATGAGTGGGACGAGTTCTTGGATTGTTAAATTTTGTGTATTCATTTTATTCGGCTTCTAAAATTTCAATTTCGTATTCAAGGTCTTCGCTATCCTCTTCTTTAACATAGTTTATCAACCATTGCTCTAAATTCGGATATTTTGATGAGCTCCATAGACAAATTCTTTCTCTTCTATCATATGATTGCTCCATTTGTTCTGCAATTTTTTCTGGTATTTCTACCTCTGAAAGGTCTACAGAGTATGTAACCTTTATTGATAATTCTTTAAATGTTTTTGTTTTCATTTGTCGATATTTTTAGTGTTAATAATCTTTCCCAAGTATAATACGAAGTACTTCTTATTGGCTTCTGCGCCCCATTTGGTTTTGCCTGTACCAAAGCGTATTGCTTTTAATTCTATGGTGAGGCTTGGGGCATCACGTGCATAGCCATTGCGAAATACAACAGTATCGTACTCTTTTCCAATAAGGCGAATGTTGTAATACGGTTTGATTTCGCGGTACTCTTCTGTCTTTTCTCCTGAGAGAATCATATCAAACCACTTTTTCTTTAAGGTTAAATGTAAAGTGCTCATTTGTTTTGCTTTTTTAATTCTTCTCTCATTCCCATACAGTAGGAGCGGTAATTGATATTTGAGTTGTGCATTAGTCGGTAGTCGTACCATTGCAGTATCTTCCCTTGATGTTTGTTATGCTTCATATCGAAGTATATATCTTCAATATTGAAAAAGTAGTCTGATAAGCACACAACGCCCGCTTCTATATCTGAATTTTCAAATTCAAATTGTAGGTCTTGCTTGTGGCAAAATTCCTTGATGAGGTTACGTGCAGCATACTCGAATAATTCCTCTGCTTCTCTTTCTTGTGATGATTGTTTTTTCATTGTTCTTTATACTTTTCATTAATCACGTCTAAGTGCTGATATATCATTTCCGATAAGTCATTAGAGTACGACTCAAAGGCATCAATTAGCACTTTGTCATCTTTCATTGTTCTTTTGAATTGCTTGACTGCCTCGCCGCTATATAGTTTTAGTCTACGAAAGGCGAGTTTAAATTCGTGGCTGAACTTTGTATCGTCAATTCCGTACATAAGTTCGTTGAGGCTATCGGCATACGATAGAGCAAGGATAGCGTAATGGGCTATCTTCTCACGCTTGAGCACGGGCATTACTACTGCTTTATCGTGTTCGGCAATTGCGATATTCATTAGGTTTTGTGCTTCTTGAGGTGTAATTTGCAATCCTCTCGCACGGAGTTCTGTTATAAATTTATTGTTATTACTTTTGTTCATTTTTTTTAGTGTTTTTTGTGTGTTAGGTGGTTTTGAGGTGGCTGTAGGGTTGGTGTTTAGTTTTAGTTTTAAAATGGTATGTCGTCTTCAGGCTCTTTTTTTGCAAATGCTTCATTAGGCGACGCGGTGGGTATTGCATTATTGCTCCGCTCTTGTGTGGGCATTCTTGGTACGTTGTACATTGGTTTTGCCATTGTGCCTGTAAATTCATCGTAAGGATATATTGTAAAATCGTTACTATCAACCATAAATTTAAATGCTTCAAAGGGATAACCACGAGTGTATTGCGGCACAACTTCTACAATATCCTTATTGTTTTCATCGAGTTTTAGCAAAAAGACGGTTTCCGCTTTCTTTGTTACAGCACTTCCTAAGTGTCCAGTGGCTTTTGTTACTCCGTAAGCAACGTGAATGATTGTGCAAATATGTATCTTATATTCATCTGTCCACTTGATGAGTTTCTGTACAATTTGGTTACTCCATTCGAGGTTATTAACATCGTTCATTAGGTCGGCAACCCCATCGATAAATACTAATTTTACCTTTCCTCTAAAACGTTCTAAGACTTTATCAATAAACGCCACTCGTTCTTCTACTGACAACTGTAGTATTTTAAAAGTTAGATAGTTAGGATAGTTTGTTCCTACCACTTTAGGCACTCCTCTAAAAGTCCGCTGAGCGTAATATTCTGATTGCTCCGTATCAAAATCTAAGATGTAATCATCATTTTTTCGATGAGAGCATAATAAAGGAAATCGATATGAGGCATTTCCTCCGATATAGGTAGCACATAGTTGCGTTTTGAATAGCGTTTTTTTGCTCTTGCTGGGTGCAGCTATTACGCTAAAACTTCCTGCTGTCATTACTGGTGTAGGCACGTAATTGTTATACTCTTGGTGCTCTCCTATACTGATGATAATCTCAGGTGGTTTTATCGGTTTATCTAAGGCTACGAATGCTCTTTCATACTCGCGTGCGAACCACAAATCATCAAAGGGAGATAGTTCAACTCCTTCTTCTATTTCTTGTATTTTTAACGACATAATAGCGATAATTTAGTGATTTCTGACTTGATAAAATATTCGATTTCCTCTTTTTTGTATTCTTTTTGTAAAACTGCAACGCAATCAGCCATTTTTTCCTTTGCGATTTTGTTTTTTTCTCTTGCAATTCTCAAAACATCTTTAGATTTGTACTTATCTTCGAGAGTTTCACTGTCTTCTGCAGGTGTTTTATTTGCTTCCGCTACTCTTTTTGCCTCACGTAGTGCTTTTTCATAATCTTTGTATGCTGTTTCGTATCGCAACATTTTTGTCGTTTCGGCTATATCGTCTATCCACCATTCGAGGGGTTTTTGAACGATTTCGTGTACGTGTGCCAATATGCTGCTGGCAGTGGCTTTTTCGTCAATATCTTTAGCAAATAGATAGCGATTTAGGAATACAAAGCAAAATAAACGCGATAGCAACGGGTATTTATCCGTTTGTTGTTCTTGCGATGTTTTGATGAATTTTAGTACAGCGTTAAATGCTGTTTTATCATCAGGCGTTCCTTTGCGATTAGCGAGGTATTGCAGTCGTCGCAAGGCTACATCTACATCCATTGTGTTTTTAATCATTTTTATAAATTTTTTGTCGTTAATTTAAATTTACAAGTCGCCAACATTACGCGTTACACCGTTTTTACTACTTTTCCGTCCTTTTTGAAGCTCTTTATTGTAGAGTTGGGTATTTGTAAGTCCAGCGTTGTAAAACGTGCTAAAATGGTCGGGTTCTAACATTTTATCAGGCGATAGGATAAATTGCGGATAAATCTGTTTTTGAATGAATACGCCTTTAATTGCTAATTCGATTTCGCCTTGTGTGTAGTTTTTGGCTACTTCTATGAGGTTCATTCTTGCATTACCCAATATCGCAACGTTACCTATTGCCCCAACGTTGTAATGTCTTTTAGCATCATTCCAACGTTTCGACAACCAGCCCGCCAGCGCGATAGCATCTCCATTAAAATCTTCATAGGCTTTTAAGGTTGAGTTTTCGGCTTTTGGTTTTTCCTCGTGTGTGTGCGTGTTTGTTTGTTTGTTTATATTATAATCATTATCATTATCATTAGGGTTATCTTCGGTTATGTTTGGTAATGTTGGGTTATCTTCGGTTATGTTTGGGTTATCTTTTTTCTCATAATAAGGATTAGATTTTCCCTTCACAAAATTCGGATTACCTCCTTTTTTTCCATTCTCTTTATTAACCGCTAATTTCTTTTGATAACTCTCTGAAAACGCATCTAAATCTAATTTGATAAACTCAAAAGCCATTTCAACTTTCTCATCTGTTGAGCCTGCGTTTGCCCCGTTCTCCACATATTCGAATAACATTTTGAAAAGAACGCCTGCCTGCTTGTCGGACAATTTATTGACCACACTTCCGTATTTAGTCTTTAGAATAAATGTATCTTTCATAGTTACATATTTATTGTTAAAAAAAAACTCCCCTTGCCCTTAACTTGCTATTTGTACAATGGCACGCCAAATAATAACGCTCGCCAAAGACAAGGGGAGACAAATGAATGATGTATTAGACTGCTTGTTTTTGCTCTGCCTCTGCTTCTTCTATAAGGTCAAAAAGCGTTGGCATACTTATCTTTTGTGCAGCTGCTTCACAATATGCTGCACCATCTAAAAAGTATTGTGGATTGAGTTCAAAACCTACTCCATAACGCCCCTTTAGAATTGCACGATAGGGTACTGTCATTAGCCCTCCAAAGGGGTCTAATACTACATCTCCCTTGTTGCTCATCTGCTCAATTACACGGTCGGCAATGTCAAACTGCATTGGGCAAAGATGCATCTCTTTTCCTTTGCTCCATTGTGATCCGTTTAGAGTGAGCATACGGGTTACATCCGTCCATACTTCTTCGCTCCAACTTTGAGGCTGTAAGAGCATAAACGAGGTGGGTAGTTTGCCGTGTAGGTCTAATGTTTCCGCAATCTTTACATTGAAGTCGTGATTATAGACTGTTTCCAACGAAAAGCGTTTGTACTCTTTGAAGATCACATCGTGAGGTAGTTTAGCCAACTCTTCAGGGAATAAACAACGATTGCCTGAGGAGCGTGTAAATCCGTGTGCATCTATTTGCCACTTAGCACGCGAATAATCACTCTTGCTCTTAACAACTGGTTCATCAGCATAGGCGTTAGTTCTGTCTGTAGCAGGCTTTCTGAATAGTAAGAGATATTCGGGCATTCCTACTCCCATTTTAGTTCCATCTTTGCATTGCTCACTCCACCCTAAGCGGTAGGTTTGATTATTTTCACGCACAACATCAGTAACAATGGTCTTCATACCCATATAGGCGAAACCGTGCTTGGTGTAGTGCTGTATGCAATCTACGTGAAAAGGGTAGACGGTTTGTACGCCCATTCCTGATAGCCCCATTGGCACAATACGGTCTTTTACGTGTATAGCCGCTATCCTGCCAGGTTGCAATACTCTGAATAAGTTAGGGGTAAGGAAGTCCATTTGTTTAAAAAATTCCTCGTTGCTTTCAGAGTGCCCGAAATCAGCATAATTAGGCGAGTATTCATATTGAGTGCTGAAAGGTATTGAGGTAAGGATAAGCCCTACACTATTGTCTTTTAGTGCGTGTGGGTTTTCGTTAGGATTGAGTTCTACTACATTGTCGTTATTTACGATATGGTAGTAATTATTCTTAATTTCAATACGCTCCACGCCTATTTTGCGTGTAAGTACTTGCGCCATTTCAGAATGAGAAAGTCCGTATTTCTTGATTATTTCCGTCATATTCTTTACGAGTTTGTTATGGTTTTTCCACTTGTTTTCTAAGGTTTTACGCACGTTGCGTTCGGCTTCGGTATAGATTAAATCTACTCGCACCACGTTTTTCTGTAGGAAACGTTGCAGGCGGTGTATAGATTGAATAAAGTCGTTGAACTTGTAACCTATCCCTAAGTATATTGCCCAACTGCAATACCGTTGAAAGTTACACCCTGAGCCTGCTATCACGGGCTTTGCTCCCAACTCTTGCAACTCGCCATAAGAGAATTGCTTTATAATCTCTTCACGCTTTTCAAAGTCCTGAGAACCGTATATTGATTTTAGTGTTGGGATAGCCTTTTCAATCGCCTTGCGTTCGCTCTCTAAGTCGTGCCATATTACACGATGTGCTTCAGGGTCTTCAGCACGGAGTTCTAACATTTTAGCAATGCGATCATCTAATGACTCCCTTTTTTCTTGAGCTGATTGTTGTAACCCCAGTGCAGTGTCTTTAAATAACTTTCCTTGTCCGTCTTTTTCTACCCCTGCATTCTCGTGATTAGTAGGTATTTCGTGCCAACGCAAATCTAAGTCGGGGAGTATGTAGCCCATATCGTCTGCTTCGTTTTGGGTAATATCAGAAGGCTTTGTAACGAAAAGCCCCCAAGAGGATACCCATAGCCAAAATTCCTCTTCTTTATGAGCGTGCAAAGTGAGTTTATCAGCCTTAGTACTATCACGTTTAAAAAAGCGTGTTTTGGCTTGTGATACGTCCATTACCCCTAAGAAGTCGGCATACGCTAATAACTCTATATAATCATTAGGGGAGGGAGTGGCTGTGGCTACAAATCGGTATTTGATGTTGTCCGCTACTCTGCGCTGTTGCATTGGCCCGGCATCACCTGTAAATAACCTCATAAACTCACGGAATGTTTTAGAGCCTCCTAATCCTCTGAGGATACTCGCCTCATCAAGGCTTGCCACCTGAAAGTGTCGAGGGTCTAATTTGCCGTCTCTGATACTTTCATAATTAGTTAGGTAGATACCGTCCTTATCGTCCGTTTCCTCGATACGGCGTATAAACTTAGGGGCTACCTCCCAGCCGAGAATGTTTTTAGCGTCTTCGACAAACTCTTGTCGTACGGATAGCGGGCATACTATTAGCCCTTTGCCCCCTCCTAACTTTTGAAGGACTACCCTAACCGCTTCCAGCTGGGTAACGGTCTTGTGAAGCCCAAAAGAGGCAAAACAAGCACGCCTACCGCCTTCGACCATCCACTTTACCATAAGTCGATTGTGGGGCTTCATTCGTGGATTAATCTCATCGAGTGAGCATTCAAACCCTTGCATAGGAGCGATCTTGATTTTGTTCTTTAAAAATTCTTGATACTCATTCATTTTTTGATTTGAAATTAGAGATTTGATAAAGATTTATGCGCACTCAATCTCATCTCAAATCGGGTTGTTAATTATTTTTGTAAGGTTTTAATTTATAGTAATTTTCAAAGTCTATTAGCCATTGAGGCTTTTTTGTCTTTTTGTTTAAAAAGTTTAGCAGTTCTGAATGATACTTCTGAAATATGGTTAGCAGTTCAGTATTAGGTGTTTCTCCTGCTAATATATTCAGGCGTTTTTGCGCTATATGAATATCTTGATTAAGTTTGAAATTATGAGTACTTTCCTCTGTATAACCTCCTATCTCCAACACCCACGCTAATAACTGACAACAGCGTGCATCTGAAAGTACTTTTATTCCCGCCTGTTCTGCTGTCTCTATGATTGATTTATATAGTGTTTTCATTTTTTCGTAACTACTTACATAAAAATCTTCTGCAAATTTTTATTTAATGATATATTCCATATTCTTTCCATCCTTCTTGTTGACAATTTACAGGTGTATAAAGTTCTGTATATACGAGGTAACGATAGAAGGTTGTCTTTGATACTTTTAGTTTTTTGGCAATGATTTTTTTCTGCGTACCCTTTTCTAATTCTTTGACGATCCATTCGTGTTTCTCGGTACATTTTGGGTTGAGCCTACAGCGGAAACCTCTTTGCCTACCAAGTACCACCCCCTCTGCTTTTTTGCGAGCCAACGCCTCTTTAGTACGCTGACTGATAAGGTTGCGCTCAATCTCGGCTGATAGACCAAAAGCAAAAGCAAGCACTTTGCTCTGTATGTCATCTCCTAAGCGGTAATTGTCTTTGATAGTCCATACACGGCACTCTTTAGTCATACATATATTGAGAATTTCCATTATCATAAACAAGTTACGCCCTAACCGTGACAGTTCACTGCAGATAATAATATCATCCTTTCTTACTTTTTTTAGCAACTTGCCCAATTGGCGTTTGCTATAACTTTTTGTTCCGCTAATAGTTTCTTCAATCCAATCATCTATTAACAACCCTTTCTTCACGCAAAAGTTTGTAATTTCAAATCGCTGGTTCTCTATTGTTTGTTTATCGGAACTCACCCGAATATATCCGTATACCATAATTATCAATTCATTTGTTTTTAGCCCCCGCTTACGGCTCGAACGTGAGTGCTTTCCAATCGGGGTGCACGATGGACAAAAATTACAACGTTTCTTATTTTACTTTAAAACTTGTTTATTCCTCATTATCAGGTTCAGGCAAATCAAGATTGAAATTATCCATACACATCTGCCTTACTTGCTGCTTAAATTCCTTTTCCCATTCGTAGGTGCTTAACTTGGTGCTACTCACTGGTACTCGTTGTATCTCACCAGTAGCAGGATTAGGACGCTCCTCATAATTACACAAGGCTTTTAGTACATTATGCACCTCATTAGGAGGGTAAAATTCGCCCCAAGTATCATTGATAGCCTGCTGTATGATTGGTATCCAAACGCCCCAATAGAATGCATTTTGCTGTACGCTTCTTTTTTTGCTTCGCCTCTCAATGGTGATATTGATATTCGTATCTTCAAATGAGGCTATAGCGTTTTGTATAAGATTGCGATTTTGTACCAATTTGCCGTTCTTAACGTTGCTCGGAATGGTTATCTTTTTCATTGTTATTATCTTTGAAAGCAAGGCAGGACTCGAACCTGCATTTAGTCACAAACCAAAGTGAACGTACGACTCGAACGTATCCTAATCCCCTCAACCAAAGGGAGCGACTGCCAATTTCGCCACTTGCTTTTTTGTTGTATTCTTAATACGGCACGTCATCTTGTGCAGGTGCTTGTCCCATATTGTTAAACATTTGCCCCTGCTGGTATTGCGGTTGCCCTTGTGGCGGGTACGCTTCCTGCTGAGGTGGTGCGTATTGCGGTTGCTGTTGTTGCGCTACATTCGTGGTTTGAATAAGTTCAATCTTCCACCCTACAACCGTATTGAAGTACTTAACCTCACCTTGCGGGCTTGTCCATTCTCTTCCTTGCAGGTTAAAATGTATCTTAACCCTCTGCCCTACTTGTAAGTTATCCAATAAAGCGCACTTACTCTGTGTGAACTGAATTATAATATCACTCGGGTATTGCTCTTCTGTGGTGATAACTAAATCACGCTTCTGAAATCCATTCGCTCCTACTGATTCGGGGGCAAATATTACTTTAATTCGTCCTTGTATTTCCATAGTTTTTTCACTTTAAATTTCAGTTCTTACAATCCAACAGCCCATACCGTCTTCAATCTTAGAAAATCCTTTGAAACGTTTCTTGGTTAAAGGAGACTCCCCTACATCAATGAGCGGTAATAGTCTATTAACTATTTCGTGGAACGAATCAAAGTCAATGTTAAGTTCATCTAAAAGAGTGTCCTCAACAATACTAAAGTCACCGTCGACTTCTTCCACATCTAAACCTGTAATTTCACAAGCTAAATCCATTACATCATCGTAATCTGCTATAATACTTTTAATTTTGTTTTTGTTTTCCATTTTTCTTTAATTTTATTTATAAAAACTTCTACTTTTATGTAGCTCTAATACTTCGCTGCTTTCTTTTCTATTTGCCTCAATAAACGCCCTCGCTTGTTGTATGCTAAGGTGTGTATTGATATTGCCGTAAGCGTGCGTATATTCGCCCTTTGCGTGCGCTTCTTCAATTGCCTGCTGTATGTACTCCTCGCAGTAGTTATGCTCAATTGCGTACAAGTCGTAACCTTTGGCAGTGATACCCTCCAAGTACGCTGTATCGGTAGCGTGAAATATCTTTTGCCCATTGTTGAGGAATATTCGCCAACCGAAATTTGGCACGTCGTGGTAGAGCTTCACTGGCGATACTTTAAACGCCCCGTAATCGTATAACTTACCTACTTCTAACACATCGATATTCGTTAGCCCCTCCAACCTTTCTAAAAGGAAGTCAGCACAAGCAATACGCAAGGAAGGTCGCTCTGCTTGTAATCGCTGTAAGGTTCGTAATTTTAAATGGTCGCCGTGATGGTGAGTTAGGAGCACAATTTTCAAAGAACGTTTTACTTCGTTTAAGGCTTTGAGCGTAACGCCGCAATCTACCATTATTGCGTTGTCGTAAACCACAGCGTTACCCTCGCTACCCGAACTAATAACTCTTGTAGGTATCATTCCCATTCATTAGTTGTTAAGTTATAAATACCTCGTGGGAAGTACTTCATTTCGGGGCACTCATCATATTCAAAAGCCCACTTTAAGCCAAAATGCTCAACCATTACATCTCTGGGGTTTTCGGCTGTTATCTTAATCACACAATCGTGGTCTAATGTTTGCCCATTAAAGCGATATACGTGCGATTGTCCTAATGTAAAGTAATGTGTTTTCATTTTTATACATCTTTAAAATCTACCTTATTAGGCTCCTCACTTGGCGCCGGTTGTACAGGTTGTGCATTCTCAGTAGGCTCGTTTTGCTCTATAACCTCTGCGTCTTGGATATATCGCCCTTGTGGGTTGTCAATATAGTTGCCCTCATTATCTGCTTGGTCTTTTTCTATCGCTTTTTGCATTTCCACCGAAAGGACTCCGTAACGGTTTAACAATAGTTTTAGTACTGTCTTTTTTGCCATTAAATCAAACTCATCTTTCCAAAGCCCTCTGTTTGTTTTAGCATAAATCTTAGAGTACTTGCGGGCGTGTGCTTGCACTTCTTCAATTGTCATAAAAAGCGATTGCTGAAATCCGTTGAGTAACTCAATGTAGGCAAGATAACCTATAACCGCACCACTCGGATTTTCACCCAAAAAGTCAATATGCCCCGTTACCTTGTTTCTTTTGATTTCACCCTCACGAATTTCGCAAGTGTTAATCGTTTTGTACTGACCACTTCGAATTGCTAACTGAACAAATCCTTTGTACCCCATTTGGAATTGAGGAACAGTACGATTGGTTTTGCCGTCGAAATAGGGTATTACATACGCATATCCTAAGTTTTTGTTTAGTGGCAAATTCAGCGCAGTAGCATTCATTGCACACTTCATAAGGTCGGCAGGTTCGCATTGTGATAGTTCTTTGTTACTATCTGATAGTGCTAATAAGTTAGATACAAATTCGCTCTTTTTTGCGCCTAAATTTTGCTCTAAGAACTTATCGGACTTATTAAGGAAGTTCGCTAATGATTGTTTTTGTAATACTTGTGTTTCCATTTTATTCTGCTGTATATTTAATGTTATTAGTTTCTAAAAAAGCACGTAATGCTTTAAGTTGCGCCCTTGTGCCTTGTACAGTTAGGGTGTATTGTAATATCTCCTCTTGCAAGGGTGCTTGTGTAGCTTCTTGTTCTGGTTGCACTTGTGCAGGTGCTTGCAAAGGAGCGGTCTCTCTTGCCCTCTCTTCGGCGACTAATCTCGCCTGCTCGGCTCGTTTCTTTTGTTCCTCGATACGTTGTAATTCAGCTTCTCGTTGTTGCTTGCGATACTGTGCATTTCTAAGCGCAGCAGATACATCAAGCGTTTGTTTATACTCGGTTAGCACTTCGGCTTTAAACTCATCGCTTTCAGGAATAAAGTTTGCCGTTTCCAAATCTTTAACAACTCTCTCAATGGTAGAATCTATACTCTCTCTTAAAGACTTGTCAGAAGTGTTTATATTTATTTTTAAATACAACTTTTCAAAGGGTAAAAAGTCGATATTATTAGCTTGACAAGCCTCAATAAAATATGCTCTTGCACGGTCTTCTTTATCTTGTCTCAAACGGTTATCAAACTCGGTTAATTTTGATTTTAGCGTACTATCTGCTTGTTCATAATGTACTTTGATATTGTCCTTGTACGCCTTCTCGAAGGCTTCATATGGAGCATTAACCATTTCTTTAATAAGTTTTCGCTGCTGTTCAAAAGTCGCAAATTCTTTGTTAAGTTCAGCACGAGTATTTTTAAGAGCTTGTTTTGTATCCTCAGTTACTAACTGGTTGTCGAGGTTCAATTCAGCAATTTTAGCCTCAATTTGTTGCCCTACCGCCTTGATACGCTCGTATATGATGATAGGGGGCTGTTGTAATGTTATTAATTGTTCTTCTTTCATTTGGTTTATGTATTTTAGGTTATTACTTTTTGCTTAACTTTTTGTACAAC
>ERZ772921.1073-NODE-1073-length-16277-cov-6.027494_pt1 | contig 16277 bp, 15 predicted proteins | sample MGYA00512117_ERZ772921 | MGnify/ENA primary metagenome ERZ772921 (study PRJEB29015, sample SAMEA2737944) | human oral metagenome | biome: human oral; feature: human-associated habitat; material: dental | place: China | collected 2150 ... | reverse complement strand
CTTTGGCATGCCCTTCGGCTACCTCCAGAAGGTGGACCCTGCAAGTCCCATGAACCGCTCGGCCTATAGCCTGGCCCAAAGGCTGCTACCTTGGTGGAGTGGGGGCTTTGACCCTTTCTTGCACCTGATAAGTGAGTACAGCATTCCCCTTATTGCGCTCAAGGGCGCGACGTTCGATGAGTTCGCGCCGGATGAGCCCCACCTTGTTTGCGTGGGCATGGTGCTTCTGCTCATAGGCGCGCTCCTTACCATCGCCGTGTTCGTGGGCATCTTGCGTGCCACGATCAACCTACGATCGAAAACGTTTGGCGTCAAGGCGGGCACAATCTTCATGGGCGTCGTGTTTTTTAGCTACGTGCTGGGACTTGTCTACTTATCGCTGAGCGAGCCTTTCTCGTGCTCGTCTAACTTTCGCTACATCGTGCCTGTGGCGCTTCCTGCAGCCTACTTCGTGGCGCAGCTCGACAGGAAGGACGGTGGGAGAAAGGCAATTTGGTCACTGCTTGGAGCCTCGCTGGTGCTGCAGGTGGTCTTCTGGGTGAGCGCGGGGACATACGGCCTGCTCGGAGGGTAGCTTTGGGCTTTCGTCCTCACTCTGCGCCGCACCCGCAGCGTTCCTGCGGCCCCCTGCGCCGTAGACAGGATAGCTGACAGCATTCATCAGCTTTCTCAAGGCCCCCCTGTGCGTACCCTTGGCCTCCTGCGCCGCATCCTCAGACCTCAGCTCAAGGGCACGTCTATCAAGTCGTGGTCGCTTTGCGTATTTCTGGACAGGAGGCACGCAAGGGCAGACTTTGCCCTTGCGTGGCCGCTCTCGCATGTCTAAGATAGGCATGCATTTGGAAAGCGGGGTCGGTGTTGGGCCCCCACCTACATGGCGCCGCATGGTAGCCGTCTGGTCAGACAATAAAGTTCCCTTCTGCCTCGGTGGATCTTGTCTCCTAGACGCTATCTGCGTCGGGAGCTTTTTTATGCAAGGGATCCGGCGCGCGTCAGCACGCAAATGCGACGGGAACGTCGCGAGGAAGGGAAGGTGTAGAAGATAGCCAAGAACGATGGACCTCGCATCAACCGCGAGATTACCGCACGCACGTGTCGCCTCATTGGTGTCGATGGCTCTCAGCTGGGTCTCTTTGGCCTAAGCGACGCATTGCGTGTCGCGAGTGATCAGGGCCTCGACCTCGTGGAGATCGCCCCCAACGCGGATCCACCCGTCTGCAAGGTGATGGATTACCGCAAGTACAGGTACGAGCAGGACCGTAAGGCCAAGGCCGCCCGCAAGAAGCAGATCAGGGTCGAGGTCAAGGAGATGAAGTTTCGTCCCAAGATCGATGTGGGTGACTACACCACGAAGAAGAACCATGTCATGCGCTTCCTCAAGAGGGGCGCGCGGGTCAAGATCACCATCATGTTTCGCGGTCGCGAGATGGCCCATCCCGAGCAGGGCAGGATGGTGCTCGATAGGTTGGCCGAGGACCTCGCGCCCTATGCGACGGTCGAGCAGCAGCCTAAGATGGAGGGTCGCAATATGCACATGCTCGTCGCCCCCATCAAGGGAGCCTTTAGCGAGAAGGGGCCCAGGGGCGACGCCGAGAGCGAGAAGGAGAGCTAAGCATGCCCAAGATGAAGACGCACAAAGGTTCGGCAAAGCGCTTCCGTCGGACCGGCACAGGCAAGATCATGCGCGCGAAGGCGTTCAAGAGCCACATCCTTACCAAGAAGTCTCAGAAGCGCATCCGGGGCTTTCGTAAGGAAGCCGAGCTCACCCCTGGAGACGCCAAGGTTGTCTCGCAGCGTATAGGAAGCAAGCACTAGAGCACGAGCTGCGCATGCGCACGCTCTTTTGAGAAACACCAAGGAGTTGATGAGATATGGCACGTGTCAAGCGCGCAGTTGCCGGTCGCAAGAAGCGCCAGACCCTAGTCGAGCGCTCCAAGGGGTATTATGGCGCCCGCTCCCGCACCTTCCGTGGCATGAAGGAGCAGGTCCAGCACTCTGGGCAGTATGCCTACCGTGACCGTCGCAACAAGAAGCGCGACATCCGCGCCCTGTGGATCCAGCGTATCAACGCTGCCGCCCGCATGAACGAGCTCTCGTACAGCAGGTTCATGCATGGCCTGAAGCTTGCGGGCGTCGAGCTCGACCGCAAAGTCCTCGCCCAGATCGCCTATGAGGACGACGCCGCGTTCGCCGATCTCGCTACGGTGGCGAAGAAGGCCCTCGACGAGGCCGAGTAAGCAGCCCGCCCTGCGATTATGTGGGCGCCCCAGGCGTCCGTGGTGAAGCCCTCGTGACACGAGTGTGTCACGAGGGCTTTTTGTATGGCGGGACATGGGGCTGCCCTCGCGCTGGCCCAGCGCAAGGGACAGGGGTTGGTCTTTGGGTCACAGGGCCAACGTGCCAAGCAGGGTAAGGATGATAATAAGCAGAACAAGGGTGATGACGGGACTCCGGGACCCACAGACCAAGGATCAAAGGTGTCATCCACGTTTAATGGCAACGCGGGGTCCGCGAGGGTGTCGGACGTCCAGCCTGAGAGAGGTGGTGGCGACCTGCCGAAGACGGGTGACTCTTCGCCGCTCTTCGTGGCTCTTCCGCTCGCTGTCCTTGGTGCTCTTGCCACCGTACTCGGCATCGTGCTCAGGCGCAGGCGTGGCGATGCCGACTCAGGTGGGGTCGATGGCTAAGTTCCTCTCGCCTACAACTTGAGGTTCGCTGTCCTCACTGACGTACCATGTGCCCGCGTCCCGAAAGCCTTTTGCTCACGGGACGCGGGCCGCTCTGTTCGTGGCAAGATAGGGGAGAGGCCAGAGGAAGGCTTGGACTTTGTGTTTCTCTCGTGCTTATTGCTGAGTCCTAATAACTAAGCTTCTATTCAGTTAATATAGTCAGTCGCGTGGTTGATATCGGTCGATAACGGAGGATCTCAGTGAAAGGTAAGCTCTTCGCTCTTCGCAAGATGTTCGGCGCCCTCTCGGTGTCCATCGTGCTCGCTTTGACGTGCGGTGCCGCACTTCCCTCACAGGCATGTGCCCAGGGACGTGACACAAAGGCTCAGCCCGGCGCGCACAACGCCGTCGTGCTCCTGTTGGATGACTCTGCGAGCATGACGCCACGCTCGAGGGAGAGCCTCAAGGAGGCCGCGAAGAGGATTGGCAAGGGGATTCTCGAGTCCGATGCGAAGGCAAGGGTCGCGATCGTTTGCTGCGGTCGCTCAAATGCTGTCCTTCCTTTCACAGGTGAGTTTGATGACGTGAGGTCCTTTGTCGACACGCGGATGAGTAGTGGTGGGAACGCTGGCGTGAACGCAGGTGCAGGCCTTCAGAGCGTCGATGCCACGGCAAGGCGTCTCGAGAGCGCCCCATCTGACGCATACGTCAAGAGTATCGTGACCATATCGAATGGCACGTCTGTCACCGGTGACTCCGCCCAGCGACAGGCCCAGTCCATGACCTCGACGTATCGCATGTACTCTCTTGGCCTCTCGGGGAGCACTGCCAGTGCCGTTGAGTCCCTGAAACACATCCAGAATGCGGGCTACTTCGAGGAAAAGGACTTGAATGTACTGGAAAGGCACGTTGTGGAATGTGCCACAAAGTCGCTAACCTCTGTTGAGACCTCTGCGAATCACCAAGGAGGTCTGCCTGATCAGTCTGCCCTTGACAAGTTGACAGGAGACCATTCGGGCTTCATCGCCGCTTTGGGTCCGGTTAATACGGGTGGCAATGCCCCTGAGAATGGCAGTGGTACTAGCGACCAGGGCAAGGGGAGTGGGGGAGATGCTGGCGATAACGCCTTGAAGGCCCCCTCGACACCAGACAGGAGTTCCGGCTCGACAGATGCTTCCACGCCTGATGCCCCCACACCTGATGGAAACGGTCCCTCTGCCCCCGCAAGTCCAGGGGAGGGCACATCTGGGGCCGGGAATGGTGCACCTAGAGGCAGAGGCACACTGTCTCAGATGAACTCGAGCGGCAACGGTGCTGCGGGCTCAAACGATGCGGAGGGCGAGGGCGTTCGCAACAGGTTTGTCAACAGCGGTGCTGGCAATCAAGGTGATGACGCTGACCGGGATCCTGACCCCACCCCTGCCTCCGATGGCATTACCGATCGCAAAAAGGCAACGGGCGGCAATTCAGAGAAGAGCCTCCTGCCCCAGATGGATGACCCATCCTCCTCTATGCCTGCTGCCCTCCCGTTTTCTCTCGGCATACTGAGCATCGGATCAGGGCTTTTCCTTCGTCGCAGGGACGATTATGAGGACGCAGTCAATGGTTGAGTCTCCAGCTTGCCTGCGCTGAGTCTCTGGGGCTAGCCGCTGGACCTTGCTCGTTGCAGGGGACTCTGGTTTCTGGCTGGGAACTGTGCTGTGTGTCTACAGCAAGCGACACCTTCTCCGCCTCTTTCTCTTTGAACTCCAAAGTGTGTCTTTCCGTGAGGCTAGGCCCCAGGCCGAGGTTTGCGTACCCTGGCACAAACCGCCCCGCAGCTTGGCGGGTACCTTTCCGGGCACGTTTGCCCAGTTGATTCCCAAAACACGGTACCCCGCAATCTGGGGGGCGGTTTCCCCGCGACCCTTTCGGGCGGTGACGTGACGGAAAGGCGCATTCTGGGTACGGACCCTCACGGAAAGATGCGGTGGGACTCAGGTCATAGTGTCACATTTGGCAACATCTTGGGATAAGTTGACGCCCACCTGCCGCCGTCCCGCCACCGACGTCGCGCCATACGCCTCGCCCCCTACGGCAGGTGACGCCTTCCGGCCCTCTCCTCCTCAAACTCCTCCTCTGCCTCCTCGAAGTCGGGGCTGTCCTGGTCTACGAGCTCGTCGTCGCCCGTCTTCGGATTGGTGTGGTGCAGGAGCACCGGCTTGAAGAGGTGGAGTTGGTTGGCGAGGATGGCCGACACCACGAGGAGCACGAAGAAGATGGCGATACGAGGCAGAATGGCTACCTGGGTCATTACGAAGGTGCCAAGGCACAAAAACGCCGTCCACCCATAGATGAGCAGCACGGCCTGTCTTTGATTAAATCCCTCGTCGATAAGACGATGATGAATGTGCCCACGGTCCGCCTGCCCTATGCTCACATGGGCGCGACTTCGCCTGACGATGGCCGAGAAGGTGTCGATGATGGGTACCGCTGCCACGACCAAGGGGACGATGATGGTGGTGAGGCCCGCCACGCGCGTGACCGAGAGCAGAGAGACCACGCCCAGCACGTAGCCCAGAAGCAGCGAGCCCGAGTCGCCCAGAAAAATCGAGGCGGGGTTGAAGTTGTAGAAGAGAAAGCCGATCGCTGCACCCACGAGGGCTATGGCCAAGGCGGCAGAGTCGTGTCTGCCCGCAAGAACGGAGAGGATGAACATCGTCATCGCGGCGATACCTGCGATGCCGGTCGCCAGACCGTCCAAGCCATCGATGAGGTTGAAGATGTTGACGTAGGCAACGAGGTAGATGACCGTGATGGGGTAGGCGAGCCAGCCTAAGAACAGGGGACCCTCCGTGAAGGGGTTCACGATCGTCCCGATGACAAGCCCACCCGAGACGGCGATGCCTGCCGAGACGAGCTGGCCAAGGAGCTTCTGCCAGGGCGTGAGCTGGAAGACGTCATCGAAAGCTCCCGTGAGGAAGATGGTGACAAGGCCTAGGGCGATCCTGTGGTAGTCCATGCTAGAGAAGTGCGGCGCGGGGGCAAACACCGTCGGCCAGCCAAGAAAGATCGTGCCTAGATACTGTGTGATGAAGGCCGCCACGATGCCCATGAACACGGCGATGCCGCCCATACGTGGAACCGTCTTCCTGTTGATGCGTCTGGCGCCAGGCCTGTCCACCGCCCCCAGTGTCCAGGCAACCCTCTTTGCGAGGGGCGTGACCAGAAGTGTTGTCACGAGCGCCGCAAAAAACAGGCAGAGGTGGATTAACCACGATCTTGGCATATGAGGGCACGTCCCCTTAGTATGTGATCTGTAAGCGTCTGACCCGAGCAGGTGCTGATGAAAAAAATCACTACCCTCTAGTCTTGAACATTAATGAGTGCAAGTCAAGACTGGTATTGGTGTCTGGCTCACGTATAGTGGAGTTGTCGCCTCCCTGCGGCAACAACTGGGTGAACCGACAAGCGTTTTGAGGGAGCCTGCATATCGTTATCAGTACAGGTATCCTCCGTTGTTGAGGAAGCTGGAACCTGCGATGAGGGCACCCACCTGGAGAAGGTGGGTTCATTTCGCGGCTGCAGGGAGCGACTTTTGCGTCTTGCGCGGGCGCAGTCATTGGTATACTCTTGGAAATGTTGGGGCCGCAAGGGTACGGCCCTCAGGAAATCCTTTGCTTCTCGCACAGTACACAAGACATTCTCGCCGGCCCCTGAGGGGGCGCGAGCCGAGATGTCACGGTGTGCAGGAGAAGCGTCTCGAGCCTTGGGCGGACAGTGTTGAGATTTGCAGTTCGGCTTTCATAGAAGGTAGGGAAGGACTACATGGCAGAAGAAGGCACAAGCGAGATGCAGCAGTCGCGGGAGTTTGAGTCATCCGGACAGCCTGCCGGTCAGGACAGCATGCTATTTCCCGGGATCGTTGCTCCGGTGGCCGCTGGGAGCGAGGTCAGCGCGGCTCATCCGGCGCCAGCCGCAACCGATGGCGGTGTAAGCGAATCGGAAAAGAGCGCCTCGGCCGAGGTCGAGGTAGCAAAGCCAGCGCCGAAGCGGCGCCGTGGTCGCCCCCGTAAGGTCAAAAGCGAAGGCGAGCAGGTTGCCTTGGATGTCAACGCGATGACTAGGGTGACGCAGGAGGCGACGCAAGCATCTGCGGTCATCCATGAGCCGCCGGTAGCCACCCTTGCCGAGGCCGACGCGAACGTAGCCGAGGTAGCACCCAAGAGGCACCGCAAGAAGAGGGCGAGCTCTCCTACCTTTGAGCAGGACGATGGGGCACAGGCCAGCGAGGCTGGTGTTGACGCCCAGGACGTTTCCCGACAGGCTTCTCTGGAGGAGGGACAGCCCCAGTCCCAGGACGAGAGGGGCGAGGGAGGACGTCAGAGGCGCGGCAGGCGTGAGCGCAAGGACGACACAGCTGCGAGTGGCGGTCCCAGCAATAACGCCAACGGTAGCGCAAACACCAACGCCAACACAAATGGCAACGGTAGCCAGCGTGGCAGCCGCCGCAACCGCCGAAACCGTCGTAACCAGCAGGAACAGAGCTTTGAGCCCAGCCTCTCTCGCGAGGAGCTCGCGTCCATGAGGGTGGCTGAGCTCAGGAGCAAGGCGGCCCAACTTGGTGTCGAGTATGTGGGCCTCAAGAAGGCGGCGCTCGTGGAGACCATCTATGAGGCCGCCGCACGTGCAGAGGGCTTCAGGCCGGTCGAGGGCGTGTTGGACGTCCAGAACGAGGGTTACGCCTTCCTGCGTACCGGCAACTACATGACGGGTGATGACGACGCCTTCGTGCACCAGCAGCTCATCCGCCAGTACGGGCTGCGACCCGGTGACAGGATCAAGGGATCGGTTGGTCCGGCCCGCTCCAACAACAGCAAGTATCCACCCCTTCAGAAGGTCGAGACGGTCAACGGTCGCCCTCTCGACGAGCTGAGGCAGCGTCCGCGCTTCCGTGACCTCACGCCCATCTTTCCCAACCAGCGTCTTGTCATGGAATGCGGCAAGGATTCCATAACGGGAAGGGCCATCGATCTCGTAGCCCCCATCGGTAAAGGTCAGCGCGGCCTTATCGTGAGTCCCCCGAAGGCTGGCAAGACCACCGTGCTCAAGCGGATCTGCCAGTCCATCGCCTCGAACAACCCCGAGGTGCACCTCCTCTGTCTGCTCGTCGACGAGCGCCCCGAGGAGGTCACCGACATGGAGCGCTCCATCAAGGGCGAGGTTGTCGCCTCGACCTTCGACATGCCCGCGTCAAACCACACGGCCGTCTCCGAGCTCGTCATCGAGCACGCGAAGCGTCTTGTGGAACTGGGGGAGGACGTCGTCGTGGTGCTCGACTCCATCACGCGCCTTGCTCGCGCCTACAATCTGGCCCAGCCTCCCAGCGGCCGTATCCTTTCCGGTGGCGTCGACTCAGCGGCGCTCTATCCGCCCAAGAAGTTCTTGGGCGCGGCGCGTAACATCGAGGGTGGAGGGTCTCTTACCATCATCGCCTCGGCGCTCGTCGACACCGGGTCCAAGATGGATGAGGTCATCTTCGAGGAGTTCAAGGGCACTGGCAACATGGAGCTCAAGCTCGATCGCGACCTTGCCGACCGGCGCATCTTCCCTGCCATCGATCCGGTCGCGTCGGGTACGCGAAACGAGGAGCTGCTCATCAGGTCCGAGATCCAGCCCTTCGTATGGGGCATACGCCGTGTGCTCGCCAACATGAACAACGTCGAACGTGCCGCCTCGGTGTTGGTCAAGGGCCTCAGGGCGACCAGCGACAACGAGGAATTCCTTATCCGCTCCGCCAAGAAGGCACAGCAGAGCAACGAGTACATCGCCTGAGCTCCCGCGCAGCCACATCCTTCCCGCATCCTTTCGGGCGCACCCGCCGGCGGCGGCGTGCGCCTTGTCTCACTTGCTTTTGTCGGGGTCCGTGTTATCATACAAAGCAGCCCATCTTGGATCTTATCCTTAAGGGCTGGACGGCACTTGCAGATAACACGTACCCCGCCGCCTTACGCAGACCTCCCACGGGAGTAGTGTAACCGTAGCTACGGAAGACGTCGCCTCTGTGCGTGCCCGTGAAGTGGCGGACATTGGAGGTGCGGCGTAGATGAGAGAACAAGGTTCGAGAGCGGATATCATTGCGAGGCGGCTGGGCGTCACAGCGCGAGGCACAGGCGACACAAGGGGCGGGGCTACGTCGCAGCTGTACGAGAAGGGCCAGCTTGGACTTCCGTCTTGGGCAGCGAGGGTAGGTGGCGGACTGCGGGTCGGCACTGCCTTTGGGCCTAGCGGGCAGCGGGCATCAGCGGCCCGTGCCCGCGCGAGGTCGCGAATCATCGCTAGGCGGGTGCCTGAGGTCAACCAGGGAATCTATCCGGCGAAGCGCGTGGCTAGCGATCTCGATCACGAGGACATATGGGAGGCGGCCCTTGCCGCCATGGACGAGACGATCACGCTCAACTATCAGTCGTCCCGTCCCTTTGATGCGTCGGCGCCACGTCATGCGAGGCGACCGGCCGGTAGGAGGGGGGCGAAGCACAGCGTCGGCTCCACGCTCTCCAGGACCCTGCCCATACGTTCCCATGAGGCGGATGCTAAGCCCCATGTGATGGATACCAGTGCCTATGTCAGGCTGCTTACCAACAACAGATCATCCATCGGCGTCCTGTCGGGCGCTTGATGCCTGACGGGACGCCTAACGTAGAGCTCATCGAGAGGCTCGCACGCCTCTTGGTCTTCGACAGGTCCGTTTGTGGGCCTTGCATGGTGCATGCCGAGTATTTAGAAAAAAATTTAGAAACTGTACTATTTCTTATTTACATTCTTTCGAGAACGTGTTAGGGTAAAGCAAATGAGGGATAGGGTCACTCATTTTTAGATGACGGTGTATGCAGATAAGACGAAGTAGGCCGTTGCAAGACAGAGCTACCACAGCCATCCGTCTTATGTTGTTGCCCGGCATGAGTGTTCCTATATGGAGTGCGGAAACGATTGGCAGCAATGGAGGTAGCAGATGAAGAAGGAACTAGTGAAAGGTATGGCGTTAGCCATAGGGGCCGCCAGCTTTGCATCGGCTCTGGCTCCCCGTATTACCATGGCCGAATCGACAGCGGGCCTCTCCTCTGAGGATATAAGCGCGCTGCTTCCGATCATCGCCGCAGCAGTTGCGGTTGTGGCCTACGTGTCGATCTCCACGGCAACCCACCACATCAAGAACAAGGCCAAGCAGCATGAGGCAGGCATGACGTCCATTGACCTCATGAGGCTTCAGAGGATGCTGGTCGCGGTGGACGAGGAGGACGCAGCTGCCGAGGAGGCGTACCAGGGAGCCCATGCGGCCCCCGTCGCGCGTCCGACCGTCTCTGCTCCCGTGTCTGCGGGCCCGGCGCTCGGCGCATCCACTCCTGTTGCCGCAGCCGCAAGCTCGTCTGTGGCCGCTGTACGTCCGTCTGTGACGGCCTCACCGGCGGCTGTCCCGGCTAGGGGAGCTGTGACGCCTTCGGCCCCGTCCGGTCTGCCGGGCACGCCCGGCGGTACGCCCACCAACGGCGCGAGGCAGGCAAGGCAAGCGCCCGCCGTATCTCCTCAGATGGGAAGCGGGACTCGTCCTGCGGCAGCCGTGAGGACCAATGTGGGAACATCCTCTCAGGTACCTGCTCCCACCACGCCGACCGCAGACCATCGCAGCGGCGGCGAGGACGTTCGCAAGCCCAAGCACATGGCCACTCGTGTGGCAGCATAGGAGGCTGCTGTATAGAGCTATCCTCGTGGCACTGTGGGTCTGTTTCATCTGGGCTCATTCGCTCATGAATGGCACGGACTCCGCCAACGAGAGCACGCGTTTCGTATTGTTCGCACTGCCCCTCCTCCAAAGGCTGGGGCTCTCAGACATCGCACTCGCGACCTTCGTCGTGAGGAAATGCGCACATGTTTCGGAGTACGCGATGCTGGGGGTCCTGGCCTTTTTTCTGTGCCGTAGCCAGCCCGGAGTGCGACCAGAAAGACGGCTCTGGCTGTCATCGCGTGCCGTCATGGTGATGACACCCATCGTGGACGAGACGATCCAGCTGTTCGTGCCAGGACGCGAGGGGTCTGCGAGAGACGTGTTCATCGATCTTGCGGGGGTTTGCATCGGATATGCCCTTGCGCGTGCGCTATGTGCGCTGCGCACGCGCAGTCACAGAGGGTGCCGTGCGTCACGCGGGTAGACGGGTGGCAATGAGAGTGTTACGAATACACTACATCTCAGCAGTAAACCAATACAGAACTGAAGAGAGTGGATATGGTATAGGATGTCAGTCACTGGCAGAAATGTGATCGGTGACCTATCTTTCAGGGAGGACGAGATGGCTCACACATTCAATAGGCGTACGTTTGTCAAGCTCGGCGGCATAGCTGCTGGCATAGGTGGCGCATCCATTCTTTCTGGGTGTGGATCGTCGTCGGGCTCCGGAGCTAACTCCGACACCATCAAGGTCGGTATCATGGGACCCTACACGGGCGACGTTGCCCAGTACGGTCTTGCCGTCCGCGCGGGTGCAGAGCTCTATGTCTCGAAGTTCAATGACGAGGGAGGCGCCAACGGCAAGAAGATCGAGCTCGACGCCCAAGACGAGAAGGGCAACGCCACCGAGGCAAAGAACGTCTACAACAAGATGGTCGAGGACGGTGTCGTCGGCATCATCGGTGACGTGACATCTGCGCCCTCGGTTGCGATCGCCCAGACCTCCGTCAATGACAACATGCCGATCGTCTCGGCCTCTGCGACGGCTGCGGACTTCATCACCTATGGACCCAACGCGTTTCGCGCCTGCATCACCGATCCCTACCAGGGCAAGCTCCTGGCAGACTTCGCAGCCGAGCGAGGCTACAAGGCGGTAGGCACCATCTATAACTCCGGCGGGGCCTACGAGAAGGGCGTCAATGACGCCTTTGTCGAGAAGGCCCAGGCCAACGGCATCACCGTCACCACCCAGCAAGGATATGCCGACGGTGACGTCGACTTCAAAGGGCAGCTCACGACCATCATCGCCACCAAGCCCGACGCGATTCTCTCGCCTAACTACTATAAGGATGATGGCAACATCGTGACCCAGGCCCGCCAGCTTGGCTACAAGGGACCCATCCTTGGGGCGGACGGCTGGTCCAACATCGTGGGCGGTGACGAGGAGTACGCCAGTGCCAACGACCTTGAGGGTTGCTTCTATGACTGCTCCTTCGTCGCCGAGAACCCCGACGAGAAGGTCCGGAAGTTCATCTCTGACTTCAAGGCGGCCCACAACGGCGAGACGCCCGGTAACTTCAGCGCGCTCGGCTATGATGCCGCCATGGTGCTCTGCCAGGCCATCAAGACCGTCGAGACCGAGGGCAAGGCGAAGGCGGGCACCGAGGACTACAAGCAGGCCATCATTGATGCCGTGAAGGCCGGGAGCGTCGAGGGCGTCACGGGGACCATCAGGTACGAGGGTTCGGGAGATCCCGTGAAGCCGACCCTGATCATCACCTTCGAAGGTGGATCACAAAAGGTATTCAGTTCTATAGAAGCGAAGTAGGAAGCGGCCCACAGCCACAAGCAGACAAGGCGCTGGGGCAGTCGCCTCTGGCGCCTTGAGCTTGTCTGTTGCGTTTCCTGCGCGTGTCGCGCCCGCATCGGCGTACGAGAGAGGAAGTGTTGTTCATGACGATTCTGACGCAGCTGCTGAACGGCCTGCAGCTCGGCAGTATCTATGCGCTCGTCGCCCTCGGCTATACGATGGTGTATGGCATCATCCTGCTGCTCAACTTCGCCCACGGCGACATCATCATGATCGGTGGCTACGTCTCCTGGGTTGTGATGGCGCAGCTGGGACTTCACCCTGCCCTTGCCATCATCCTCTCGATTGTGGGCTGCACGCTGCTGGGCGTCTTGATCGACAAGGTCGCGTATGCGCCGTTGCGCAGCGCCCCCAGGCTCTCTATCCTCATCACGGCCATCGGCGTCTCGTACTTCTTGGAGAACGGCGCACAGCTCATGTTTGGGGCCGACGCGAAGGTGGTGCCGCCGTATTTCGACCTTCGCCCGCTCGATCTCTTGGGCGTCAGCGTCTCGCCCATATCGATCCTGACCGTCGTCGTGACGATCGCTGCAACGGCTGGTCTGGCCCTTCTGGTCCAGAAGACGAAGCTCGGCAAGGCCATGAGGGCCGTGTCGGAGGACATGGGCGCCGCTCGCCTCATGGGTATCAACGTGAATACCACGATCTCGTTCACCTTCGCGTTGGGCTCCGCACTCGCAGGCATCGGCTCGGTGCTCTATGCCATGGCCTACACGCAGGTCTCGCCCACCATGGGTGTCATGCTGGGTACCAAGGCCTTCGTCGCCGCAGTGCTCGGCGGCATCGGGTCCATTCCCGGAGCGGTCATCGGCGGCTTTCTCGTTGGCTTCGCCGAGGTCTTTGTCTCGGCCATCGGTCTTTCGGTCTGGAAGGACGCCATCGTGTTCCTCCTGCTTATCGTCGTGCTCATCGTGCGGCCGACAGGCATCCTCGGTCGCACGATGAACGAGAAGGTGTAGGGAGAAGACCATGGAAAAGAGGGACGTGGACAAGAGGCAGGACTCGCTGGCTGGTGCCAGCGACACGGAAGGCGTCGGGCAAAGGGGGCTTCCCATGCCGGCGCGCTACGCGATCAACGCGCTCCTGACCTTAGGTGCCATCCTGCTCGGTCAGCTTTTGATCAGCAATGCTGTCATCACCCGCTATCAGACCGGCGTGCTCGAGCAGGTGGGTATCTACATCATCATGGCCGTCTCGCTCAACGTCGCGACGGGCTATCTGGGGCAGCTGCCGCTCGGTCATGCCGGGTTCATGTCAATAGGAGGCTACTCCTGCTCCATCCTCATCATGCGCCTCATGCCCGTCCTTGGCGTCGGTATGAGGGACTTCGTGACCGCCACGCCTGCCGCTTGCGCCCTCTTCGTGGGCGGCGTCCTCTTTGGTGGCGTCATGGCCGCCGTCGCTGGCATCATCATAGGTGTGCCGGCGCTGCGCCTCAAGGGTGACTACCTGGCTATCATCACGCTCGGCTTTGCCGAGATCATCCGCGTCGTCATGCTCAACATTGACGGCGTCGTGGGCTTCGAGCTGACGGGTGGCGCCAAGGGCCTCACAGGCATCCCAAGCTACACGAGCTTCATGAATACCTTCGTCGTAGTGGCCATCTCGCTCTTCTTGATCCATACCATGATGAAGTCGCGTCACGGCAGGGCTATCCTGGCCATCCGTGATAACGAGATCGCGGCAGAGGCCTCGGGCGTCAACGTCACCTACTACAAGACGCTCGCCTTCGTGAGTTCGGCCTTCTTCGCGGGCGTGGGCGGCGCGCTCTACGCGGGCTGCATCGGGGTCATGGAGCCCGCCAAGTTCGGCTTCATGAAGTCAATCGAGATCCTGGTCATGGTGGTCTTGGGCGGTATGGGATCTATGCTCGGCTCCACCATCTCGGCCACGGTGCTTACCATACTGCCTGAGGCACTCCGCGCGTTTGCGGACTACCGTATGGTCGTCTACGCCATCGTCTTGATCCTGGTTATGATCTTTCGTCCGCAGGGTCTCTTGGGTGCCTATGACTTCTCTCTCTCGCGCTGGATAGAAAACGTCATGGGAGGCAGGCTCCCTTGGAAGGATGGGACTGCAGCCAGGGGGGTGAAAGGCGATGCCTAGCATGGGAGCCGCCGCGACCGCCAAGCTCAAGCATGCCGCAAGAGAGGCGCTCGACTCCGTTGCCAAGGGTGCGGCCAAAAGTGCGGTCGGCGACACGGCCTCAGCAGACGCCACGGGGAGCACAGCCAGGCGGAGGAGGAAGCGTCCCATCCTCGTCCAGATGGAGACGGCCAATCTCATTCCCGAGCGTGATTTGGGTAGCATGCCGATACTGCAGGCAGAGCGCCTGGGCATCGACTTTGGTGGGCTGACGGCGGTGGACAACTTCTCCATCGCCCTCGGTCACACGGAGATCTCGGGTATCATCGGTCCCAACGGTGCCGGTAAGACCACGATCTTCAATCTGCTTACCAACGTGTACAGGCCGACGCGCGGCACGGTTCTGCTCGATGGGTACGACACGGCCGGCAAGTCGATGGTGCAGGTCAACAAGATGGGCATCGCGCGCACCTTCCAGAACATCCGTCTCTTCGACCAGATGACGGTGGAGGAAAACGTGCTCGTGGGCCTCACAAACTCGATGTCGACGCACCTTCTGACGGACATGCTGCGTCTGCCGCAGCACTGGAGGCAGGAGCGGCAGTTCCACGAGCGGGCTCTCGAGCTGCTCGACATCTTTGGCATGCGCGAGCTCGCATCCGAGCGGGCAGGCAGGCTTCCCTACGGCGCCCAGCGCAGGCTCGAGATCCTGCGGGCCCTGGCGACCCATCCCAAGGTGCTGCTGCTCGACGAGCCCGCCGCCGGTATGAACCCCAACGAGACTGAAGAGCTCATGGGCAACATCCAGAAGATCCGCGACGAGTTTCAGATCGCGATCCTTCTGATAGAGCATGACATGAGTCTTGTGATGGGGATCTGCGAGGTCGTCGGTGTGCTCGACTACGGCAGGATCATCGCCAAGGGCACGCCCGAGGAGATCCAGAGGGACCCGAAGGTCATCGAGGCCTATCTGGGCAAGCAGGGGGTGAGCTAGGTGGCAGCGCTGCTGAACGTCAGGGACCTGCACGTCTCGTACGGCGCCATCAAGGCTGTGCGCGGCATATCCTTCGAGATCAACGAGGGTGAAATAGTCACCTTGATCGGGGCGAACGGTGCGGGAAAGTCAACCACCCTGAATACGATCGCAGGCCTTAACAAGGCAAGTAGCGGGCAGGTTGAGTTCCAGGGGGAGGACCTCACGGGCACGAGGCCCCACAAGATAGTCCAGAGGGGCATTGCGCTCTGCCCCGAGGGCAGGCGCGTGTTCACGCAGCTCACGGTTGCCGAGAACCTCGATATGGGTGGCTACACCCGAACGGATGCGGAGAACGCCGAGACGCTCGAGATAGTCTACAAGCACTTTCCGCGCCTCAAGGAGAGGGCCGGACAGTCAGCGGGCACGATGTCAGGTGGCGAGCAGCAGATGCTTGCCATGGGGCGTGCCCTCATGAGCAGGCCGAGGCTGCTGATGCTCGACGAGCCCTCCATGGGCCTGGCCCCGATCCTAGTCGATGAGATCTTCTCGATCATCAAGGAGCTCAACCAACAGGGCACGACGATCCTTCTCGTGGAGCAAAATGCCTCGATGGCGCTCTCGATCGCCGACCGTGGCTACGTCCTCGAGACGGGCACGATCTCAAAGACGGGAACCGGCGGCGACCTGCTGCACGACGATGACGTGAGGAGGGCCTACCTGGGCGGGTAGGAGCCTGCCCTCCTTGGGCCGGTGGGATCGGGCCCAAGGCGACCTGGCTGCGCTCGACGCCCGGTCCGCCCTTCCGAGTAGAACGCTTCATAAGAACTGCACAGTCCCTTTTGCTCAGTTCTTATTGAACCAAAACAGCGCAGACTGCGCCTTTCCGTCACGTCGTTGCCCGGGAGACGCGGGGCGCAACCCCCCGCCAGCCTGCGGGGCACTATGAAAAGTGGCCCAACTGGGCAAATGCGCTCG
>ERZ772921.1069-NODE-1069-length-16290-cov-9.725038_pt1 | contig 16290 bp, 17 predicted proteins | sample MGYA00512117_ERZ772921 | MGnify/ENA primary metagenome ERZ772921 (study PRJEB29015, sample SAMEA2737944) | human oral metagenome | biome: human oral; feature: human-associated habitat; material: dental | place: China | collected 2150 ... | reverse complement strand
CGAACCCCCCCAACGCATTCACGGCAGCGTTGCCGCCGCCCTAGCTGCCGCCGAACGCGGCGCCGCCATCCTGCGCGTTCACGATGTGAAAGCCACCGCTGATGCATTGAAAGCGTGGCAGGCTTTGCACTAAGCTGTTGCGGTTAAAAAGGCTACCTGAAAACAGTTTCAGGTAGCCTTTGCATCAGCCCTGCCTATTGCAAGCCTAGTATCGGCTTGAAGGCGTGCTGGATAGCGAGGAAGTCATCGAAGGAGAGCAAGGGGTTGTCGTTGAAGATGATGTACACCCCGTCGGCCAGCGGGCGCACATCGGGCACTTTGCCTGCGAGGCGGCGGATGACTTCATCGCGGTCATAGCCCAAGGCGGTTTGGCATAGGTCGTTATCCCAATAACAGGCGGGGCTGAGGGTGTAGATATTGTTGCGGCCGTTGGGGGTGATGCCACGGGCTCTTAAGTCGTTGTAGGCAGGAACTAGGGAAATAGAAAAGCCGCTGGAATCAAAAGTAGGCGATTCACCCGGGCGATATCCTTCTTCATAATAAATAGCGTAGTCTGCATAGTAGTTCTCTGCTACTCGTGGTTTAAAACTTTCAATTACTTGTGGGAAATTGGTATAAATCACATCATGGAAGTTTACTTTTTTATAGTCAGGTTTAAATTCATAAAATATTTTATCTATACATGCAAAATAGCTATCACTTTGGCTCCATCCATAATCTTCGCCACGATGTTCATATTGATAATGTTGGATTACTCGTGGTGTACTAGGATGTTTGTATTTAACATATGGTTTTTGTTGTTCGTGATGTGGCATTTTAAGGCTGTTTAAATCCACTCCCATCAATCCAAATGGAGCATTAATATGACTAAGTTTCTCTAACAAATGATAATGAAGCTCCTCAAATGGTTTTTTCATATCTGCTATTCGGAACATTCTGAAAAAAAGACTCTTAATCTCTTCCATTATTTATTTCCCTCATTTTTATATTATAATTCTTTTATATCTTCTAAAAATTTTATAAGAACTTCACTCATTTTTTTTGTAAAAGGAGAATGTCCAACTCCTTCAACTATAATAAGTTCACAGTTATTAAGTTTTTCTGATAACTTATATGCAGAAATAACTCTTGTATTTAAATCAAATCTACCATGAGCTATTTGAATTGGGATATTTTTAATTACTTCAGCTCTATTTAATATATAATCACTATCATCCCAGAACATTTTATTATAGAAATAATGTGCTTCTATAAGAGCAAGTGAAATTTCATAATCTTGAACCTCTTCTTCAGAAGGCCAAGTAAATTCAGATTCCATAGTTCTTAATTCAAAACGACTCCAAATTTTAATAGCTTCATTTCTAAGTTTCATATCATCAGAGAAAAATCTTTTATGATAAGCTTCAAGTAAATTATCTTGCTCCTCTTTTGGAATAAAATCTTTAAAGATTTTAAATTCAGCTGGATAAATTTCAGAAATTCCTTTTTGGAAATACCATTTAACATCATCTTCATTAGCTAAAAATATTCCTTGTAAAACCATTCTTTTTACTTTTTCAGGATAATGTATAGCATAAGTTAACCCTAAAGTTGAACCATAACTTCCAGCAAATATAGTCCACTTATCAATGCCTATATGTAATCTTATTTTTTCCATGTCTTCAACAGAATAAAAAATATTATTCTCTTTAAGTTCAAGAAAAGGTATACTTCTTCCACAACCTCTTTGATCAAATAAAATTATATGATAATACTCAGGGTCAAAAAATCTCCTAGCTTTTTTTCCACAACCTGCTCCTGGTCCACCATGTAAAAAAATTATAGGTTCTCCATTTGGATTACCACATTCTTCTACATAAATACTATGAATATCGCTCACTGGTAACATATATGATTTAAAAGGTTCTATTGGTGGATAGAAATCATAGTTTTTCATTTTATTCCTTCCTAATACTTATAAAAATAAGCTGTTCGAACAGCTTATTTTAATTTCTCCATAATTAGTTCATTTACAATTTCAGGATTTGCTTTTCCCTTAGAAATTTTCATAACTTGTCCTACTATTCCTTTAAGAATTCTTGGTTTTCTACCTTCATCAGCTGCTTTATAATCTTCAACCATTTTTTGATTATTAGCTAAAACTTCATCAACCATTTTTTCAATTTCACTTGTATCTGACAGTTGAACAAGTCCTTTTTCTTTCACAATAATTTCAGGATCTCTTGTATCATCAAGTGCTATTTCAAAAACTTCCTTTGCTATTTTAGAAGAGATAGTATTTTTATCTATTAATTTTATTATTTTAGCAAGATTTTCACTACTAATAGTAAATTTATCTATGTCAATATTCTTATGTTTTAACACTCTTAAAACTTCTGTTAAAATCCAGTTAGAACTTAATTTAGCATTATTTGAATATTTTACAACTTCTTCAAAATAGTCTGAAAGTTCAACTTCTTCTGTTAAAATAAGAGCATCTTTTTCATCTAATAAATGATTAGTTTTAAATCTTTCTATTTTAGCCAGTCTAGTTTCAGGCATATCTTTTTTAATTTCTTCAATTTCTTCATCACTTATAACAAGTTTTAATAAATCAGGCTCATTAAAATATCTATAATCCATAGCTTCTTCTTTTGATCTCATAACTCTTGTTATTTGATTTTCTTCGTCCCAAAGTCTAGTTTCTTGATCTACTTTACCACCATTTTCTATAAGTTCTATTTGTCTTCCAATTTCATAGTCTATTGCTCTTGCAACAGCTTTAAATGAGTTTAAATTTTTAATTTCTACTCTTGTACCAAAAACTTTAGAACCTTTCTCCATAACAGAAATATTAGCATCACATCTAAGTGAACCAGTTTCCATAGATACATCACTGACTTTTGTATATTTTATTATATTTTTTAAAGTATTTAAATATTCATAAGCTTCTTCTGAATTCCTCATATCTGGTTCAGATATAATTTCTATCAAAGGGATAGAAGCTCTGTTAAAGTTTAGATAAGATTCATTTTTTCCATGAATAGCCTTAGCAGTATCTTCTTCAATTTGAACTTTAGTTATTCCAATTTTGACTTGTCTACCAGAATTTAACTTAAATTCTAAATATCCCTTTTCAGCATAAGATTTTTCAAATTGTGTAATTTGATAATTTTTAGGTGCATCTGGATAGAAATAATTTTTTCTATCAAAACCACTTTCATTATTTATTTGACAATTAAGAGCAAGTGCAGCTTTAACTGCATAATCTACTACTTTTTTATTTAATTTTGGAAGAGCTCCAGGGTGTCCTAAACAAATTGGACAAGTATGTGTGTTTATTCCACTTTCATCATAGTCAGATTTACAACCACACCATACCTTAGTACCTGTTTTTAATTGTAAGTGAACTTCCAGTCCTATTACTGACTCCCATTCTTTTATCATAATGTTCTCCTTATTAATCCAATTTAGGTAGATTTAATCTTCCTATTTTCTTTTCAAGTGCATCAGCTACTTTTATTAAAGTTTCTTCATCAAATGGTTTTCCCATAAATTGTACTCCAACTGGTAAATTATCTACAAGCCCTCCTGGTAATGATATTGCCGGAACACCAGCTAAGTTTGCAGATATTGTAAAGATATCTTCTAAATATAATTCTATTGGAGTTTTTGTATCAGATAGTTTAAAAGCTACACTTGGTGCAACAGGTGTTAAAATAACATCCACCTCATTTAATACATTTTCAAAGTCTTGTTTTATAAGAGTTCTAACTTTTTGAGCTTTCTTAAAGTAAGCATCATAGAAACCAGCACTTAAAACATAAGTCCCTATCATAATTCTTCTTTTTACTTCTGCTCCAAAGCCTTCACTTCTTGTTTTAACATACAAACTTTCTAAATCTGTATAATCCTTTGCTCTATATCCATATCTAATACCATCAAATCTAGCAAGGTTTGAACTTGCTTCTGCTGGTGCAAGTACATAATAAGTAGGAACAGCATATTTTGTATGAGGTAAAGATACCTCAACTACTTCTGTACCTAATTCTTTTAATGCTTTTACAGCATTATCTATAATGTTTTTTATTTCAGGATTTAGTCCTTCTATAAAATACTCTTTAGGTAATCCAATCTTTAATCCCTTTATATCTTTATTTAAAAATTCTGTATAATCAGGCACTCCTTTCTTGCTAACTGTTGCATCATAGTCATCAGCCCCAGCTATAACATTCATACAAATAGCAACATCCTCAACAGTTTTAGCTAGAGTACCTATTTGATCAAGAGATGAAGCAAATGCCATAAGTCCATATCTTGAAACTCTACCATAAGTTGGTTTTAATCCAACAACTCCACAAAATGAAGCAGGCTGTCTTACACTTCCACCTGTATCAGAGCCTAATGATATAGGCACTTCTTGTGCAGCAACAGAAGCTGCTGCCCCACCACTACTACCACCAGGAACTCTATCTAAATCCCAAGGATTAGAAGTTTTATGATGGAAGGAAGTTTTTGTTGTAGATCCCATTGCAAATTCATCCATATTTGTTACACCAATGATGATTGCATCTTCTTCTTTTAATTTTTTTACAACAGTTGAATCATAGATTCCAACATAGTTTTCTAAAATTTTTGAACAAGAAGTTGATTTACCGCCTTCCATTAAAATATTGTCTTTTATTGCAATAGGAACAGCAGCAAGTCTTCCTAATTTTTCTCCATTTTTTTTCTTCTCATCTAGTTTTTTAGCCTCATCAAGTGCAATATCTTTTCTTAAAGAAACAAAACTTTTTATTTTATCTTCAACTTTTTCTATTCTTTTATAAAAGGAATTAACTATTTCTACTGCTGATAGTTCATCAGATAAAAATTTATCTCTTAATTCTTTTGCAGTCAATTCATAAAGATTACTCATATACCCTCAATATCCTCCTACTCTCCAATGACTTTTGGAACCACTATCGCATTTTCAGCACTCTCAGGTGCATTCAATAGCACTTTTTCTATTTCTAATGATGATTTTTCTTCTTTTTCTCTAAAATTGTTGACAGCTTGGTTTATATAAACTAAAGGCTCAACTTTTGATGTATCAACTTCATTTAACATATCAATATATTTTAAAATATCATTTAATTCAACCTGAAATTTCTCTATTTCTTTTTCTTCAAATGATAACTTTGATAATTTTGCAATTTTTAAAACTTCTTCTCTTGTAAGTGCCATTTTCGCCTCCTAAATTGAATATAAATATTCCACTTCTTCTTTTGTTAATTCCCTATATTTACCTTCTGGTAAATCTCCTAATGATAATTCACCAATTTTTTCTCTTCTTAACATTAAAACTTTATATCCAAATTTTTCTATCATTCTTCTAACTTGTCTATTTCTACCTTCTCTTATTGAAATATACATAGAAGTTTTATTTTTATCATATTTTACTCCCGATATTTTAGCTGGCAATGTTTTTCCATCATCTAATAAAATACCTTTTTTAAGTTCATCAATTTCTTCTTTTTTAATTTCACCCCAAATTTTTATATAGTATTTTTTATAAATTTCTGATTTTGGGTGAATTATTTTATTAAATAATTCACCATCATTTGTGAGTAAAATCAAACCACTTGTCATGTAGTCAAGTCTTCCAATTGGAAAAATTCTTTTATCAGTTTTTATTAAATCAACTACTGTTTTTCTACCTCTATCATCAGATGAAGCAGATAAGACTTCCAATGGTTTATTTAGCATAAAGTAAATCTTTTCTTCATTTATATTACTATTAATTTTTTTACCATCTATAAAAATATCATCATTTTTATCTATATCCATTCCAGTTGTAGCAGTATTACCATTTACCGTAATTCTACCTTCTTCAATGTACTTATCAATAGCTCTCCTTGAAGCAATTCCAAGAGTAGATAAAAATTTATTAATCCTCATTAGTAGTTACATTCTCCATATTTTTTATTTTTTCTTTTAACAAATTATAATCAGGTAATTCCATTATATTTCTAATACCTAAATATGATAAAAATTTATCAGTTACTTCATACAAATTAGCTTTTCTTCCACTTTCTTGTCTACCACAATTCCTAACAAACTTTCTTTCTTCTAAATTTGAAATGATTCTATCCACAGAAACTCCTCTGATACTTTCAATTTCAGACTTTGTAATAGGTTGTTTATAAGCAATTATAGATAAAGTTTCTATTGAAGCAGATGATAATTTTTTAGGTTTAGTTTCTTGCTCAAAATAATTATTTATAACTTCGCCATATAGGGGGTTAGTTGACAAATAGACTATTTCTGAATCAACTTCAAGGTTTATACCAGTATCTTTTCTATCGTCTTTTAATTCTAAAAGAATTTTTAGCATATCTTCAATAGAAATTTTAAAAAATTTAGCTAAATCTTTTATTTTATTTTCATCTCCACCTAAAAAAATAATAGCTTCAACCTGATTTTTTATACTCATTTTTTATATTCCTTAAAAATATTAATATTCTGTTTCTGTTGATACCAAAACTTTACTATATAATGAGAAGTTATTTAATAATACACCTATACCATTAATAACAGCATTTAAAGGATCTTCTGATATAGTAACTTTTAAATTTAAACCTGCTGATATTTTTTTATCTATTCCTCTAAGTAATGCTCCACCACCACTTATATATATACCTCTTTTCTTAATATCAGCAGCTAATTCAGGAGGAGTTTTTTCAAAAACTACTCTTATTTCTTCAATAATTTCTTGAACTAATGCAGATAAAGTATCTATTAATTCAGATGATGTTAAAGTAATATCTTTTGGTAGACCATTTAAAACATATTTACCACTAACTTCTATTTCCATTTCTTCTTCTTCTGGACTAACAGTACCTATTTTAATTTTTATATCCTCAGCTGATTTTTCACCAATTAATAAATTATGTTTTTGTCTTACATAGTCTACAATAGCAGTATCAAATCTATCTCCAGCTACTCTAAAAGAAGATTTTTTTACAACTCCACCTAAAGAAACAACAGCTAATTCTGATGTTCCACCACCAATATCAACTACCATACTTCCTTCTGGTTCAAAAATATTTATTCCTACACCTATTGCTGCTGCCATAGGTTCTTCAATTAAATATGCTTCTCTTGCTCCAGCTTCTCTTGTAACCTCCATAACTGCTCTTTTTTCAACTTGAGTTATTCCAGCAGGTACACAGATAATTACTCTAGGTTTATTTAAAAATGTTCCAGATTTAATTCTCTTATAAAAACATCTTAACATTTTTTCTGTAACTTCATAATCAGCAATAACTCCATTTCTTAAAGGTCTTATAGTTTCATAAGTAGAAGGAGTTCTTCCTATCATATGTTTTGCTTTTTCACCAACTTCAAAAATTTCTTTTGTTTTAGTAGAAATTGCAACAACAGAAGGTTCTCTTAGAATAATACCTTTATTTTTCATACAGATTAATGTATTAGATGTTCCTAAATCTATACCCAAATCATCTGAAAATATTCCTAAAATTTTGCCCATAAACTTTTTCATTATTTTGCACCTCATCATTAAATTTTATCTATTTGACTTATTTTATAACCAATTTTTCTTAAATTTTTTAAAAAATTTGAAATAGGGAAACCCATTATAGAATAATAATCCCCATCTATTTTTTCAACAAGTACTCTTCCATAGCCTTGAATACCATAAGCTCCAGCTTTATCAAAAGGCTCACCAGTATCTAAATACCAGTTTATTGTTTCATCATCTAAGTCAAAAAATTTGACTTCACTTATAACAACTTCTCTTATTAAAATATTTTTAGAAATATTTTTAAATACATAAGCAGTTATAACTCTATGTATTTTACCAGATAGAAGCTTTAAAAATTTAAAGGCTTCTTCTCTATCCTTAGGTTTTCCAAAAATATTTTTATCTAATTCAACAACAGTATCTGCTGCTAAAATAAATTCATTTACATTATTTTTTGCAATTTGTTCCAATTTTTTTTCAGCTATATCTAATATTCTTTCAATAACATTTTCTTTGTCACTTATTTCTTCAATATTAGATGTTATAACCCTAAAATTAAAACCTGCATCTTTTAAAATTTCCTGTCTTCTTTGTGAATTTGAAGCTAAAATCATTTTAATCTTCCCTATTAATAGTTACTGTTTTTTGTAAAGTTACTTTTCCCATTATATTTTGTAATTCTTCTTCTGATGTTTTTTCCTTATTTTTCTTCCTAGAAGCTCTTTTATTCTTTTTCATTTTTTCAAAATTATCAGCTTTTTTCTTTATAGCATCTTCTTCCATTTTTTTATGTTTTTGTATTCTTAATGCTTCTTTTCTTTCTAAATCCTCTTTTATCTTAATTTGTTCCATTAACTCAGCTTCTATTTCTGCTCTTTGTCTTTCTTTTTTTCTTTTTATATTAGATTTTATAATGCTTCTTCTCATAGGAGTAAAAATCATAAGTATAATTAAAAAAACTTCAAATCCAATTAAAAAATAATAAAAGTAGTGAAAAGGATATTGATTAAATTTTAAGCTAATGTTTATTAACTCATATAGAATATATGTAGGTAAATAACCTATATTGTATTCAAATAAAGATTTATTAATTAAAGTTCTTAAAAACTCTTCATTAATTTCAAAATTTTTAACATTTATAAAATAAACACCTGAACTGAATAAAATATACAAATATACAGTAATAATAAAAAATATAAATGCATAGTATAATCTCAATTCCCAAAAGAATCTTAGTTTTTTATCTTTTATCAAAAATACAAAACCATATAAAATAAAAAAAAGAAGTGTTGGAATTAACATTATCCCTAAGTACTTATATATTTTATCATATATTCCTCTATTAATAAAAGGAAGATTTATAAAATGACCTCCTATTAAGTAAAATAAGAATAAAAAATAGATATATACAAATTTTATTCTTTTCAAAACTACACCTCTTTAATTAAATTAATTTTTGTTTTAAACAACACTTTAATAATAACATATATAATTTTAGTTTTCAATGAAATTTTAAAAAGTCAAATAATTATTTTTAACTAAAATGATACAATTTATTAAAATAATAATTAATATATTTTTTAAATAAAAATGTATAGACATAATATTGATATTGACAAAATATTGACAACATTTATATATGTAGCTATAATGAAAAAAATAACTTATTTTTAAGGAGTTGACAAATGATTATTGGTATTGATATTGGTAATACACACATAGTTACAGGAGTTTATGATGGTGAGGGAAAATTAATTTCAACATTTAGAATAGCTACAAATGATAAAATGACAGAGGATGAATATTTTTCATATTTTAATAATATTACAAAATATAATAATATTTCTATTGAAAAAGTAGATGATATTTTAGTTTCATCTGTTGTACCCAATATTATAATAACTTTTCAATTTTTTGCTAGAAAATATTTTAAAGTTGAAGCCATAGTGGTTGATTTAGAAAAGAAAATTCCTTTTACTTTTGCAAAAGGAATAAATTATACAGGTTTTGGTGCAGATAGAATAATTGATATAACAGAAGCAATGCAAAAATATCCTGATAAAAATTTGGTAATTTTTGATTTTGGAACTGCAACTACTTATGATGTATTAAAAAAGGGAGTGTATATTGGTGGAGGAATACTTCCAGGAATAGATATGTCTATTAATGCTTTATATGGGAATACAGCAAAACTTCCAAGAGTAAAATTCACAACTCCTAGTAGTGTATTAGGTACTGATACAATGAAACAAATCCAAGCAGCAATATTTTTTGGGTATGCTGGACAAATAAAACATATAATTAAAAAAATTAATGAGGAACTAAATGAAGAAATTTTTGTATTGGCAACTGGTGGATTAGGTAAAATATTATCAGCTGAAATAGATGAAATAGATGAATATGATCCTAATTTAAGTTTAAATGGACTTTATACATTATATAAATTGAATAAATAAAAAATAGAAGTTATTGAAAATTTTAAATTCAATAACTTCTTTTTATCTAAGAAAAATTATCCACTGCTTTCATCGTTATAACTTTTATTTTTGAAAAATCTGTCATATCACTAAAAATATTGTTATCACAACAACTTGAGCCAGAAGAACAAGAGTGAGAGCCACAAGAAGATGAAGAACAACTTGAACAATGGTTATCTTTTTTTGTTTTACAACAGTCTCCTTCTTCATTTAAACTTTCTCTTTTCATAAAGTCTTCATAGCTTTCAAGATAGCCATTTTCTTCTAAAATTTTAAAACTTTTATTTAAAGTATTACTATCTATACCTAAATTTTTTATTATAGCATTCTCACTATATACAGCAGAGGATAATAGAAATTTTATAATTTTCACTTCTAATTCAGTCAAAGTAAAACCTCCTTAATATCCTAACTAAAAAATTATAACATTAAATTATAGAAAAAAAAAGAAAAATATGCTAAAATTATAAAGATCTTCTAAAAACTAAATAATTAAGGAGTTTTATCTTGGATATTACAATTTTAAAAGGGATACTGACAGGGTTTATTTTATCTTTACCCTTTGGACCAGTAGGGGTTTATTGTATGGAGCTCACCATTGTTGAGGGAAGATGGAAAGGCTACATAACAGCATTGGGAATGGTTACCATTGATATGGTTTATTCAGCAGTTGCTTTACTATTTCTCTCAAGTGTTAAAGATTATGTTATAAAATATGAGAATTGTTTATCTCTTTTTATAGGAATATTTTTGATGATAGTTTCTTCAAAGAAACTTTTAAGGAAAATTGAATTAAAAGAATTAAATGTTGATTTTAAAAGTATGTTACAAAATTATTTAACAGGAGTTGGATTTGCTATAGTAAATATTTCTAGTATTTTAGTCATAGCTACAGTGTTTGCTTTTTTTAGAATTTTAGATGAAGCAACTACTTTAACTTCTATTGAAACAGTAGTAGGAGTTGGACTTGGAGGCTCAAGTTTATGGTTTTTTACAACATATATAATTTCACGTTTTAGAAATCTTTTTGGAAAGGAAAAACTTATAAAAATAATAAAAATAGCAAACGGAATTATTTTTATATTAGCATTATTTGTTACTATATATAGTATAAGACAAATAATAATAAATTAAGAAAGGAACAGTATGATAGAAACAAAAAATGTTGCACCTGAATTTAAGAAATATCTTGAATTTGATAGCAACAATAGTAATATTAGAATTGGTGTGGCTATGAGTGGAGGAGTTGACAGTTCAACTGTTGCTTATCTTTTAAAACAACAAGGTTATGATATTTTTGGAGTAACTATGAAAACTTTTAAAGATGAGGACTCTGATGCAAAAAAAGTCTGTGATGACTTAGGAATAGAACACTATGTTTTAGATGTAAGAGATGAATTTAAAGAAAAGGTTATGGACTATTTTGTTGATGAATATATGAATGGAAGAACTCCAAATCCTTGTATGGTGTGTAATAGACATATAAAATTTGGTAAGATGTTAGATTTTATTTTATCAAAAGGTGCTAACTTTATGGCAACTGGTCATTATACAAAGTTAAAAAATGGTTTATTGAGTGTAGGAGATGACTCTAATAAAGATCAAGTTTATTTCTTATCTCAAATTGAAAAAGACAGACTTAGTAAGATTATTTTTCCAGTTGGAGATTTAGAAAAACCTAAATTAAGAGAACTTGCTCAACAAATGGGTGTTAGAGTTTATTCTAAAAAAGACTCTCAAGAAATATGTTTTGTTGATGATGGAAAATTAAAACAGTTTTTAATAGAAAATACAAAAGGTAAAGCTGAAAAACCTGGAAATATTGTAGATAAAAATGGAAATATTTTAGGAAAACATAGAGGATTTTCATTCTATACAATAGGTCAAAGAAAAGGTTTAGGAATATCTAGTGAAGAACCATTATATGTTTTAGCTTTTGATAGAGAAACAAATAATATTATTGTTGGAGAAAATGAAGATTTATTTAAAGATGAACTAACTGCAACAAGATTAAATCTTTTTTCAGTATCTTCTTTAGATAGTTTAGATAATTTAGAATGTTTTGCAAAGACTCGTTCAAGAGATATTTTGCATAAATGTTTATTGAAAAAAGATGGAGAAAATTTCCAAGTAAAATTTATCGATAATAAAGTCAGAGCTGTCACACCTGGGCAAGGAATTGTATTTTACAATATTGAAGGAAATGTAATAGCAGGTGGCTTTATTGAAAAGTAATTGGTAACAAAATTATAATATATTTTTAAAATTAGTATTTAGGAGGTTTAATGAAATTATTTGATGAATTTAAAGCATTTGTAATGCGTGGCAATGTGGTTGATATGGCAGTTGGGGTTATTATTGGAGGAGCTTTTGGAAAGATAGTTACAAGCTTAGTAAATGATATCTTTATGCCTATCATAGGAATGATATTAGGAAATGTTAATTTTTCTTCTTTGGAGATAAAATTAGGAGAACCAGTTGAAGGAGTTGAACAAGCAGCTATAAAATATGGGATGTTTATACAAGAAATTGTTAATTTCATTATAATAGCATTTTGTATTTTTATGTTTATAAAGTTAATAAATAGAATACAAAAGAAAAAAGAAGAAGCACCTGCACCTGCTCCAGAGCCTACAAAGGAAGAAGTATTACTTACTGAAATCAGAGATGCTTTAAATAAAATAGCAGATAAATAATAAAATATTAGATGGTTGTTAGAAATAGCAACCATTTTTTTTATTATATTTATAATTATATCTAAAATTTAAGAAGTTAATAAATTATATTGTACTAATTATAAATTTAAAATCTAAAATTTATACAAAATTTATTCTTGATTTTTTCTATAAATAATTATATAATAAAGAGGATATCAAAATATTTTTATATAAAATAATATAAGATTTAAAGAAAGGAGGAAAATAATGAAAAAAATATTTAGTTTAGTCTTTTTTATTCTCTTTACAGTTTCTTCATTTGCTATAAAAGTTGAGAATAATCAAATTATAGATGATTATGGCAATAAAATTGAAGCCAAAGAATATAAAAAAATTATTGTAACTGATCCTGGAGTAATAGAAATACTATTTAAAATAGGTGGAGAAAAATCAATAGTTGCTATTGGTAAAACTTCAAGAAGTAAAATATATCCTTATGATAAAGTGGATAAATTAGTAAGTATTGGAAATATTTCTAATTTAAATTTAGAAAAAGTTGTAGAGTATAAGCCTGATTTAATTGTAGTTAGTTCTATGATGTTAAGGAATGTAGATGCAGTAAAAAAGATGGGTTATAATATTATAGTTTCTAATGCATCTAGTTTAGATGGAATTCTTGATACTATTTCAGTTACAGGAGTTATATCAGGAAAAAAAGAAGAAGCAGAAAAGTTAAGAAAAGAATGCTTAATTAAATTAGAAAGAATTGAAAAAGAAAACTCTAAAAAAACTTCTAAATTAAAAGGAGCAATTTTATTTTCAACTTCACCTATGATAGCTTTTTCAGAGGATTCGATACCTGGTGATGTTTTAAAACATTTAGGAGTTATTAATATAGCAGCAAATGTTCCTGGACAAAGACCTATATTATCACCTGAATATATTTTAAAAGAAAATCCTGATTTTCTAGCTGGTGCTATGAGTTTGGATAGTCCTAAACAAATTATTGAAGCATCTAATGTCATTCCTAAGACAAAAGCTGGAAAAAATAATAATATTTTTATTTTAGATTCATCAGTTATATTAAGAAGTTCATATAGAATATTTGATGAAATGGAAGTATTAAAAGAAAAATTAGATAAAATAGAGAAAAAATAAAAATTTATATTCATAGTTATTAAACATTTAGGAAAGATACAAAAATTATAATCTATGGAGGGAAAAATGAAAAAATATTTAATGGGATTATCAATACTTATATTTTGTGCAAGTGCTTATGGAGAAGTTATAGACTTAGGAGAAAAAAATATTTATTCAGAAACAGGTTTTGAAAAAAATCTAAGAAACTCTACAACATCACCTTTTATAATTACATCAAAAGATATTGAAACAAAAGGATATACTTCTGTATCAGAAGTTTTAGATTCAGTTCCTGGTGTAAATATACAAGAAGGATTACATCCAGCAGTTGATGTAAGAGGACAAGGTTATCAAAAAGCAAAAGCAACAGTTCAACTTTTAGTTGATGGAGTTCCTGCAAATATGCTTGATACTTCACATATGAATGTACCTATTGATGTTGTTAATATAAATGAAATAGAAAGAATAGAAGTTATACCAGGTGGAGGAGCTGTTTTATATGGAAGTGGAACATCTGGAGGAGTTATTAATATTATAACTAAAAAATACAAAGGAAATAATAATGTTCGTGGAGGAGTAGGATATCAAGTAGGAAGTTTTGCAAATAATAAATTTGATGTTTCTGCTGGAACAAGTGTTGGAAATTTTGATTTTGATGTAAATTATTCAAAAAATAGAAAATATGGATATAGAGATTACGATTTTACTAATTCTGATTATTTTTCTGGAAGAATTAATTATAATATCAGTAAAACAAGTAACATAGCTTTTAAATATAGTGGTTATAGAGATAAATACACTTATCCTAGTTTCTTAACTCAAAAAGAATTAGATGATAACAGAAGACAAAGTGGTGATGATAAAGAAAAGGATGAAAAAAATAGAATTAAAAAAGATGAATTTACTTTAACATATAACACTAAAATAGGAGATAAAAATGATTTAAATATCTTAGGTTTTTATCAAAAGACTGATATTCCTTCTGAGTCAATAGAAGATTATACAACAGAATATAAAGGAATGTTAGCAGGACAAGCTGCTGGGCTAAGAGCCGCTCTTAGAAATCCAATGTTACCTCCAAGAGCAAAAACAGCTATGCAAAATAGACTAAATGCTATACTAGCTGAAATAGGAAGTACAAATAGAGTTGATTTTAAAACAGTTTCTCAATTTAAAGATACAAAGAAAGCTATAAAAATTAAAGATAAATTTACTTATGACAATGCTGGAAGTAATGTTGTTGTTGGTTTAGGTTATACTGATAATGATATGGTTAGAGTATCTAAGATGGAATTAGTTGGAAAAAGAGTTATGGCAGATACAAAATTAGATTTAACTAAAAAAACATTTGAAGTATTTGCTTTAAATACTTATAAAGTTAATAAATTTGAATTTATTCAAGGATTAAGATTTGAAAATTCTAAGTATGATGGTACAAGAAAAAATAATACAGATACATTGGATATAAAAAAATCTAAAGACAACTGGGCAGGTTCACTAGCAGTAAATTACTTATATTCAGATACAGGAAATGTGTATATGAAATATGAAAGAGCCTTTACTTCTCCTGCTCCTGGGCAATTAGTGGATAAAGTTGAAACTGCTCCAAATATATATACATATAAGGTTAATAATTTAAAATCAGAAGGTACAGACTTATTTGAAATTGGTTGGAATGATTATTTATTTAATTCACTTTTAAGTGCAGATGTATTCTATAGTGAAACAAAAGATGAAATAGCAACTATTTTTGATGGAGGAAGACCTAATGCACATGGTACAGCATTCAGAAGTACAAATTTAGGAAAAACTAGAAGATATGGTTTTGATTTAAGTGCTGAGCAAAGACTTGAAAACTTTACTTTTAAAGAAGCTTATTCATTTATTGATACTAAGATTTTAAAAGATAATTCTAGTAGCTTTGAAGGAAAACATATAGCTGATGTTCCAAAACATAAATTAGTTTTCTCAGTGGATTATGATATAACTTCTAAATTTACTGTTGGTGCAGATTATGAATACAGAGCTGCTACCTTTATTGACAATGCAAATAAATATGGAAAAGATAAAGCTAAATCAGTATTCAATTTAAGAGCTGATTATAAATTAACTAATTCATTAAATATTTATGCAGGAATAAATAATATATTTGGTGCTAAATATTATAATAGTGTTGGACTTGATAGTGGAGGAAGAATTTATGATCCAGCTCCAAGAATAAACTATTATGCAGGTTTCAAATATAAATTTTAATAAAAGGAAACAAGATGAAAAGAAAATTTTTTTTAATGTCATTGATGATAACTTTTATAGTAATAACACTCTCTCTATCAGTAGGGAGTGTTTTTATTCCAATAAAAAGTTTATTATTTTTATCACCTATGGATGAGTATACTAAAACAATAATATTTGATTTAAGATTACCAAGAACTTTAATGGCATTTTTAGTTGGAATGTTACTTGCTTCAAGTGGAAATATTGTACAAATAATATTTCAAAATCCACTTGCTGA
>ERZ772921.1068-NODE-1068-length-16297-cov-63.912819_pt1 | contig 16297 bp, 17 predicted proteins | sample MGYA00512117_ERZ772921 | MGnify/ENA primary metagenome ERZ772921 (study PRJEB29015, sample SAMEA2737944) | human oral metagenome | biome: human oral; feature: human-associated habitat; material: dental | place: China | collected 2150 ... | reverse complement strand
CCCTCATCTCCCTCATGGGGCAGCCGGATTTTCTTGTACAGCATCCGGAAATAGCAGGATATGCGGCGAAACTTGGCATTACGACACACACAGAGCTGATCATCGGTCTCGCGCTTCTGCTTATACTGCTCTACATCCTGAAAAATCTTTATCTTGCATGGCAGATGCGTTTACAGATCAAATTTTCGATTTCAAATCAGATTGAGTTTTCTAAGGAGCTGATGGCGAACTATCTTGCCAAACCCTATCTTTTTCATCTAAATCATAATACGGCAGTGTTGCTGAGGAATGTTAATGGCGGCGGAGTGGTGATATTCTCCAATATCTTGATTCCTGCATTTCAGCTTTTGACGGAGCTTGTCACCGCATTGGCTATTTGGGGAATGCTCGTTTTTGCGGATCCCTTTACGGCGATTATTGTTGCAGGCGTGATGGGAGGGCTGATTTATGCACTGCTTCGGTCATTTCGGCGCAGGATTGGTGAGACCGGGCAGATACAGAATACGTATGCAGCGGCCTATGTTCAAGCGGTGAATCAGGGCTTGGGTGCCATCAAAGAAACCAAGGTGATGCGCAAGGAGCAGTTTTTTCTTCAGGAATTCATTGAGAACTACGAAAAGTATGGACTGGCAAATGGACAGTTCATGTTTTTGAATCAGCTCCCGCGCATGATTATTGAAACGCTCATCGTGTGTGCGCTGCTTTTCCTTATCATAGAGAAGATGGCCATGGGAAATACGCCGATGGAGATTGTTCCGCTGCTAGGCGTACTTGCACTTGCGGCATTCCGCTTGATGCCGAGCGCAAATCGCATCATAACCCTTTCGAACGGCATCAAGTTTCAAATTCCGTTATTTGAAGAGCTTTATCGTGAGCTGCTTGCCATCAAATCGCGCAAATACCATCAGCGGGAGCTCAAGATGGCAGACGTGCCGCCACCGCTCCCATTTTCCGATGTGATTCGCGTGGAACATCTGGGATTTTACTATCCGGGTACATCGGAAGAGGTGCTTACGGATGTCAGCTTTTCCATTCCGAAAGGGAGCTTTGTCGGCATCCTTGGCCCATCGGGCGCAGGGAAAACCACATTCGTCGACATTCTCTTGGGACTTTTTGTACCGACACGCGGCAGAATCACCGTCGATGGTGCAGACATCCGTCAAAAGCTGCGCGCATGGCAGGCAAATATTGCCTATGTCCCACAGTCCATCTATCTGACCGATGCGACCATCCGCGAGAATGTGGCATTGGGAGAATCTCCGGATGAAATTGACGATGGTCGCGTTCATCAAGCGCTCGCTATGGCGGAACTCGATGAATTCGTGAATGCGCAGACCAAGGGAATCGAAACCATGGTCGGCGAGCGCGGCGTCAAACTCTCCGGCGGGCAGCGCCAGCGCATCGGAATTGCGCGTGCACTCTATCAGCAGCCGGAAGTTCTCATCCTCGATGAAGCGACATCGGCGCTCGATACGGAGACGGAAAAGAGCATCACGGATACGATACTGAAGTTCAAAGGACAGATCACGATCATTGCGATCGCACACCGTGTGAGTACGCTGGTAGAATGTGATTTTAAGGTGCGGTTTGAGGGAGGGAGGACAGAGATACTGTGACTAGATGATGCGTAATTCAAGCGAGGGAGGGGAGGTGATGCGTGTAAATCTTGGCGAGGAGCGGAAAATTGAAGTTCTATAGGAAACGCCAATGCCGTGAAAGTGGCACTATACCGAATTGTTCCGCGCGCTGGATGAAAGTGGTGGACTGACTGAATAGTTGTTAGTATGATTGGGAAAAATCTTTATTGAAGAAAGGATAGAAAAAGATGATCAACCGTTTTGATGAAAGCAAGGCATTTGACTATGAAAATGGATTTTACCTGACCTCATCGGTTAGCCGCATAGGGAATATCCTATCGCACTATGAACTATATAAGAAAATTATGGATCTCCCTGGTGCTATTGTGGAATGTGGTGTTTTTCGTGGGGGGGCGCTTATTCAGTTTGCCAGTTTTCGAGAATTGCTTGAGACAGAGAATTCCAGAAAAATTATTGGTTTTGATGTTTTTGGTGAGTTTCCGGAAGCAAAAAATACGGCAGATCAGAAATTTCGTGAAGCATGGGTACGAGAAACGAAGAATGAATTTTTGACGAAGGAAGAACTCTTGCAAAGTTTTTCACATAAGAAGATCGGTAATATCGAACTGGTGAAGGGCGATATTTTAGAAACTGCCAGACAGTATGTCGAGGAACATCCCGAATTAAAGATTGCACTCCTACATATCGATACCGATATCTATGAGCCAGCGAAAGAGGCTCTTGAAGTCTTTTATGATCGCGTAGTAAAAGGAGGCATCGTGGCGTTTGATGACTATGGAACAGTTGGTGGAGAGACATGGGCAGTAGATGAGTTTTTTGGAGAATCGAAACCGGAGCTTCGAAAATTCCGCTTTGCGAATGGAAAGCCGAGTTATCTTATTCGATGATTTTACAATCAACCTACCGGATCGACTCGTTTTGCCGTTAGACTATGGTCCATGATAGATTACCTAGCGAAAGAAAGTTTTTGATGCAAGCTTTTGGAGGCTCGTATGAAATTAGATACATGTTTCCTTTGCAAGTCAGATGAGTATATCACATTGCACAAAGGCACACGGGGAGGGCACAATGATATCGACGTTCTCCAATGTGCAAAATGTGGTCTCGTTCGTCTCAGCGAATCGATGGACGATAGTATGTCCTTTTATGAAAACTCAGGCATGCGAAAGTGTGCCGGTGAACTTATAGGAGATCTGCGTATATCAACACGAAAAGATGATGAGCGTCGTTATCTTTTTGCAGAAAATATGATAGAAGGAAAAGCACTTCTTGATTTTGGTTGTGGGGATGGTGGTTTCTTATTACGAGCCAAAGAAATTGCGAAGTATGTAGAGGGGGTCGAACTGGAAGCGGAAATACGCCGACAGATCAATGAAGAGGGGATCGTTTGCAAAAAGTCCTTGGCAGATACAGGAAAATTTGACGTAATTACGGCATTTCATGTGCTGGAGCATTTAGAAAATCCGCTTACATACCTTGCGGAAATGAAGAAACATCTAGTACCGTCAGGAATGTTGCTTCTAGAAGTCCCCAATGCAGATGATGCTTTGCTAAAGCTTTATCAGTCGAGTGCGTTTGCTGATTTTACATACTGGCATTGCCATGTCTACCTTTACACCAACGCAACACTTGCCGAACTCGCGAAACAGGCAGGATTTAAAGTTGTATTTATAGAACAAGTACAGCGCTACCCACTTGCCAATCATCTGCACTGGCTGGCAAAAGGAAAGCCTGGTGGACATCATGTGTGGACATATTTGCAAGATGATGCATTGGATAAAGCATATGGTGATAAACTGGCAGGTCTTGGCATGGCAGATACCATCATAGCAGGCTTTGCAGCTCTTTCATGAGCTATAAGTAGATGTATTCTGCAGAAAGGGATTAATTTATATGATTAAACAAAACGTTCAATTAGGAAATCAGATGATTACAGAAGGATCTAAGCCATATTTGATTGCAGAAATCGGAATCAATCATAATGGAGATCTTCAGATTGCCAAGAAACTCATGGATGCGGCAAATGCATGCCAATGGGACTGTGTAAAATTCCAAAAACGGGAGCCGGATATCGCTGTTCCTGAGGCACAAAAGAATGTTATGCGCGATACGCCATGGGGGCGCATGACCTACTTAGAGTATAAAAAACATGTTGAATTTGGAGATAGCGAATATAGCTATATCAAGACGTATTGCGCGGAAAAACCAATCGATTGGACGGCCTCTCCATGGGACATTCCGAGCTTGCGATTTCTTTTGAAGTATGATGTTCCGTTCATCAAAATGGCATCGGCAACACTCACGAACGATGAACTTTTATCTGAGGCGGCCAGATCCGGAAAACCCCTTGTCGTGTCGACGGGCATGAGTACATGGGAAGAAATCGACCATGCCGTGGGGATTCTTGAGAAGGAGGCTACGGGTGGATTCATTCTCATGCATACGAATTCCAGCTATCCGACGCCGTACAATGAAATTAACCTCAGGATGATTGCGACACTAAGAAAACGTTATCGTTGCCTTGTCGGATACAGCGGACATGAGCAGGATCTTGAGCCAACGGTTGCCGCCGTCGTATTGGGGGCATGTGTCATAGAGCGGCATGTCACGCTCTCACACCACATGTGGGGGACAGACCAGGCATCAAGCCTTACTGTGCCGGCTATGGGGATGCTTCGTGGTCGTATTGCAGAGGTTAAGACGATGATGGGCACGGGAGAGCGTGTGTTGGGGGCGGAGGAGCAAAAAGTCCGCTTGAAGTTAAGAGGGTGCTAAGTATGAAAAAAGGGATATTTATCACGATACGGAAAGACTCCAGCCGTCTGCCAAACAAAGCGGTACGAGAAATTTTGGGTCATCCCGTCATGGAACTCATCATCAAGCGAGCAAAGCTGGCAAAAAACTTTGATACTGTAATCGTCTGCACGACGACGCGTCCCATCGATGATGAAATCGAAGAAATCGCAAAACGAAATGGAGCACTTGTCTATCGTGGCTCCTTACATGATAAATTGGAGCGCTGGAACGGAGCGGCGAAGGCGTTTGGTATAGACTATATCGTTACCTTTGATGGAGATGATCTCTTTTGCGAACCAAAGTTGCTGGATATGGGTGCTGAACAAATCGAAACACGGGGGCTGGATTTCATTGAAGCTCCGCAAGGTCTGATTTGCGGGGCGTTTACATATGCCTTTACAGCAAAAGCGCTGGATAAAGTCTGCGAGATCAAGGCGTCGGAAGACACAGAGATGATGTGGACGTATTTTAAGGACTCGGGACTGTTTAATACCGGTGTGTTGGAAAATGTACCCGCCATATACTTCAGTGACGAAATTCGCAGCACGCTTGACTACCCGGAGGACTTTGAATTCTACACGAACATATTCGAACATTTTCAATGCGAAGAGAACGACGTTGATTTGGCGGATATTGTCAAATATCTGCGCGAGCATCCGGAGATTGCAAAGATCAACATTGGCCGTCAGCAGGAATTTCTTGCTAATCAGCAGGCGAAAATGCATCTTGTACTTAAGGAAAAGGGGTAAGTGACATGAATGAAATCAGAAATCCGTCGAAATATCTTGGGAACGAACTTAAATATCTTGCAAATGTTTTAGAAGGACAGGCATGGTCTGCTACGATGGGTAGTTGGGTGCATGGACTGGAAGCGGCGTTTGCCAAGAAGATTGGCACGCGCTATGGCGTTGCGGTCAATTCCGGCACGGCTGCACTACATATGGCACTTGAAACTGTTGGCGTAGAGCCGGGTGATGAGGTCATATCACCTGCTGTTACCGTTATTATGGACAGTACGGCGACAATTCATGCCAATGCTATCCCTGTTTATGCAGACGTGGATGAAAAGACTTTTTTGATAGATCCGGATGATTTTGAAAGAAAGATCACACCGAAGACGAAGGCAGTTATTGTTGTGGCTCTTTACGGGGCATCCCCGGACTATGAGCGTATTTTGCGTATCGCAAAGGCACATCATATTGCTGTCATTGAGGACAACGCACAGGCTGTATTGAGCCAGTATCATGGTAAGACACTCGGCACCATCGGTGATATCTCTTGCTTTAGCTTTGAAAACTCCAAGCATATTTCTTGTGGAGAAGGCGGAATGCTCCTGACGAACAACGAAGAATATGCAGAAAAGGCACGCAAAATTGGCGGGCATGGCTTTAAAAACCTCAAAGCTGACGAAGGGCGCGTACGCTATACAAACAAGGAAATGTTCCAAAATCCGAAATATAAGCGCCATGACGCTCTCGGTTGGAACTACCGCATGCCTGAATTTGCAGCTGCCGTTGCATCGGCGCAGTTAGAGCGCGTCGAGGAATTCGTAAGACTTCGGCAGGAGAGCGCGAAGATTTTCATGGAGGCAATTGCCGATTGCCCGTACATGACAGCACAGGAGAACCTCCCTGATACAATCAACACCTATTATTCCTTGGGTATCGTTTATGATGGTGAAGAGGCAATCGGTATCCCCTGGGCAGATTTTCGTAAGGAATATGTCGAGATGGGAGGAGACGGATTTTATGGTGCATGGAGCGTTCCCTACCTCGAACCAGTTATGGCAGAAGGGATATTTAAAAAGCGTCTCCCTGCGGTCTATGGGGATATCCACTACGAGGAAGGGCTCTGCCCACATGCAGAACGAGTGCAGAAAAAGATCATGCAGTTTAAGACCAATTATCGTGATCTTGACCTCGCAAAGCAAAAGGCAGAAGTTCTTAAGAAATTGATCCGGAAGTATAAATAGCCCACGTACACTTATATCTATGTGCAGAAAGGCAATATAATGAAAACAAAATATACAAAGCGATTTGAGATCAAAGATCGCATTTGTGTGATCACGGGGGGTGGAGGGTTGCTGGCAAGGCGTCATGCCGAGGCTGTTATCGAAGGTGATGGTATTCCTGTACTCCTCGACATAGCTTCTGACGGGATGGAAAGGATTGTTTCCATCCTACGTGAGGAGTATGGCTCAGACGTGCGAATAGAAACGTTGGTTGTCGACATTACGAACCGTACAGGCTTGGAGAATATCTGTGAGCAGCTTGTCGAGAAATATGGACATATCGATATTTTGATCAACAATGCAGCGAACAACCCGAAGATGGAAGGTGGCTCGAACAATCTTGGTGCAATGCGCTTTCATAACTTCCCGTTGGATGTATGGGAACAGGATATCGCCGTGGGGCTAACGGGAGCGATGCTCTGTGCACAAGTTTTCGGTAGACAGATGGAAGTACAGGGACATGGCATCATATTGAATATTTCTTCGGACTATGGGATCATTGCGCCCGATCAGCGCGTGTATCGAAAAAAAGGGCTTTCAGACGATGAACAGATGGTAAAGCCGGCATCGTATTCCGTCGTCAAACACGGCATTATCGGACTGACGAAGTACCTGTCTGCTTACTGGGCGGACAGGGGAATTCGGGTGAATACACTGTGCCCCGCGAGTCTGAGTAATGGGCAGCCCGACGAGTTTGTCCAAAAATTGAGCAAGCGTATACCGATGGGAAGAATGAGTCATCCAGATGAATACGTGTGTACGATTCTTTATCTCATATCGGATGCATCTTCTTATATGACTGGCTCGACTGTAGTCGTGGACGGTGGAAGAACAAGTTGGTAAAGGAGAGGCCTATATTTATGAAGGATTTAGAATATCATACAAAGCAGTATGAATCTCCAAAAAGAAGCACAGTAGCATTTGTGGATTGGCTAGAAACATTTGAAGTGCTAGAGAGGTCAAATATTCTTGACATGGCATGTGGAGGAGGGGGCTAACGTCCTCTATATGTCCAAGAGATTTCCCTCCTCAAAGATTCTAGGTATTGATTATGACAAGGATTTTCTTGCTCTTGAGCATATTGGGAGAGATAATACTTCGATAGAATATGGAAATTGGTTTGATATGGATCCGAAGTACATTGGAAAGTTTGATGGGATTGTGAGTTTTCAGACTTTACTTGTGTTAAAAGACTATAAGAACCCATTGCGAGCGCTTGCTGAGCTGGAGCCAAAATGGATCGCGCTGACAACATTGTTTTATGAGGGGAAAACAATTTTTACACCGTTGTGGATGATCATGAGCGTAATGATGAAGGCTGGGGAGAGGATGGGAAACGATACTACAATGTATATTCACTACCGCTTGTAAAGGAATTTTTAGAGTCACTTGGCTTGGAGACTTTCGATACAAGCGATTCGATATAGATATAGATATCCCAAAGCCAGAACAACCACGAATGCAGACCTATACAGTTCAAACCAAGGATGACGTTCGCCTTCAGATATCAGGAGGGCTGCTCATGCCATGGTATTTCACATATGCCAGGAGGAAATAGGTGCTTTTATCAATATGAAGGAGGGGCGAGGCTTGCAACAGAAAACGATCAATCTCCTCATCATTGACGTAGATGGGACATTGACAGATGGTGGTATGTATTACGATGATCAAGGTCATGAGTGGAAAAAATTCAATACACGTGACGGAAAAGGAATCGAGCTTTTGCGAGAGCATGGCATTGCCACGATGATTCTGACTTCGGAGGATACGCCGATTGTTTCCTTCCGTGCAAAGAAGCTGAAGGTTGAGTTTTGCTATATGGGGATCAAGGATAAAAAGGCAAAACTTGATAGTTTTTTTCAAGAGCATACACGATACGCCTACGAAACATCTGCTTATATAGGAGACGACGTCAATGATGTTGCGGCGATGAAATGCGTTGCTTTTTCAGCTGTACCAGCGGATGGAGCAGAGAACAATAAAGAAGTGGCAGACTACATTTGTCAACATAGGGGGGGAGAAGGATGTGTACGAGAAGTATGCGAGAGACTGATAAAAAAGATTCGAGAAAAAAAGTTGGAATTATCGACTGTACAAATGTAGCGATCGTATTAGATATTCTTTTTCAAGAGAACTCCTTAGATTATATTATCTTGGAGGAACATCCTAAAAAAAGGGGACAAGATCAATGGGTTCCTGATAGATATTTGCGTGCAATGATAAATATTATTGTTACGGAAATGAATGTAAAAAATGTTTTCAGCTTTCAAACGCCGAGCATGTTTTTTATAAATTTTCGTAAAATCAATGAAGCTTTTAAAATAATCGAACAGTCGCGAAAAATAAAGAAATTCTTGTTAGATCAATTGGGAGATTATCAAAATATGATCTTCTACGGAGATTATTATTCCTCTATTATACAATTGGCAGGTGTATCCCCTAAAAATATTCGCTTTATAGATCATGGACTCGAGTCTGTGGGAAGAATGATGCTTCATAAGAATGAAGAGAATAATAAAACAAAAAAAATTCGTGATGTATTAAAAAATATCTTATATAACAAGATTGTATGCGTGCCAGCTATGATTGCACCACTAGCGTCTTTACGTGGTTATACGATGTTTCATAGGGCAGGTGATTGGTTTGAGCAAATCGACTACCAAGATTTTTCCAATGCTTTTTTATCAAATATCCTTTTGGGCAGCAAGAAGTTATGTAAAGGAAAGAAGATAGGGCTTTTTCTCCCATATTCTCATTCAGAGTATGAATTTACTTTTTGTTGTGAGAAAAAAAGTTTACCGAACTCTTTTCCATTAATATGCAAAGATATATACAATGAAATTCTTTCAAGAGTGAAGGAAACTACCGATTTTGATGTTTTGCTGATTAAATACCACCCTGCATGGGATGATGGCATGGAAAAAGAAGAGATAGAAAACGAAAAAAATGAAATGTTGAACATTTGTAAGCAATATAAAATAAATGCTATCTTTTTAGAGGATTTTTTTCAAAATAGACTGCTGACATATCTGCCGGCAGAATTGATTATAAAGCATCTAGGTATTTCAGTATTAATTACAATGGGATCTACAACAACATGGAATGCGGCAAGTGATGTATCAAAAGACAACTTACAAATACTATTCTTTGATCCAGGATTTGGTCTTTTTCCAGAATTACAGTTGATTAATAATATCAATGTAAAGAGATATCGTACGATGTATAGTTGATATGTATATTAATCACAGATAAATAAATTGCGGGAGACCTTGAAATAGCTTCTTTCTTGGCAATAAAATAGTATGAATAACACCTGTTTGATATAAGAATAATAAACGCAATAAAGTCAACGGAGACTCATTCCATGAATCGCATATTGTGCATAGGGATATTTCCCTGCCTGAGATCAAAGGCTTCCCAAGTCCGGTATATGTTTTTAATATGTGAAGTTTGAGTGGTGTAATATGATGAAGATCGACAGAGGCCTCGTATGGGATCTTCTATCGGTATGGAGGGCTGTGTATGCTGGGAAAGGTTATACACAATAGTTGTATGGTTATCAAATCATTGCTTGGGGTCATGAATATTATACGTGTGCATTCTAGAATTGTAAGGAAGAGTAGTGAAAAAGCGGATCTTTTCGTTTTGGGAAATGGAATCTCAACAGTTGGTTTTTTAAAAAAAAATGTGGAAGATATCCAATATAAGGATGTTTTGTGTGTCAATAGCTTTTTGAATACAGAGTGGTTTTCTGTGATAAAGCCAAGATATTGTGTGCTGATCGATCCCCTTTACTTTCGTGTAGAAGATTTGCCGAAGCACGCCCAAAAAGAGGTTTTACAGACGAAAGCATCTTTACTGGAAAAGACGAACTGGCCATTGTATCTATATGTTCCACATTATGTGAAACACAGTGATTTTTCCAAAGAGATGAAGGCTAATAAAAATATAAAACTTACGTACATTCCACTAGTATCTTTTGCCGGATTTCATAGCATGAAGATTTTTTTAATGCGCAGGGGGCTTTGTATGCCGCATAGCCAAAATGTACTCGTGGCATCGCTTTTTCTATCACTCTTTCTTGGGTATTCTAATATATATTTGATTGGGGGAGAACATGATTGGGCTAAAACGATGTATGTTGATGACAAGAATTTTGTACGATATAAACCGGGACATTTCTATGATGAAAACAAGGAAAACGAAATTTTTTTAGATCAAACGGACCAACCTGATCATATAGGGGATGTGTTGGAAAAACTTGCGCTGATGTTTCGGGGATATGAGGAAGTAGCTGAAATGACAGCATGTTTTCATGCAAATATCTATAATATTACGCCAAACTCATTTATTGACGCATTTCCGAGAGCGAATATAGATGCATGGAGAACTTGATTCTTTGCACGACGAGGATTGGATGGAAAGCAGTATGGTCAAGGAACTTTTTAAGGAATGGATAAAACATAACCCATTGGAAGGCGTGCGATGGATGAAGAATGCTTACCACCTAAAACGCAAATATCCTACCGTACAAATATTATATGGTACATATGCATCTCAATGCGACATTGAGGAATATGTAACATTTTATATGTACGTTTCTGTGTGGAATGCCAAGATTGGACGCTGTACATATATTGCAAATCATAGCGTGATAAATAATGCAGATATTGGCAGATTTTGCTCCATAGGACCACATGTCACGATAGGTTATGGAATGCATCCTACGCGGAAATTTTTGTCTACGCATCCGGCTTTTTTTTCCACCCAAAAGCAGGCGCAGATAACGTTTGCAGACAGGACTTATTTTGAGGAAGTAAAGAAAATCAAAATAGGTAATGATGTTTGGATTGGTGCTAACGTATATATATGTGATGGTGTAACGATAGGGGATGGCGCAATTGTTGCAGCAGGGGCTGTTGTGAATCGAGATGTGCCGCCATACGCTATTGTGGGGGGAGTGCCTACAAAAGTCATCCGCTATCGTTTTACAGAAGAGCAGATAAAAATTTTATTACATGATAAATGGTGGGATAAACCAATAGAATGGCTGAAAAAGCACTATAAAAAAACACATGATGTTGAGGAGTATATAAAATACATTGGATATTAACATCCTCATGATGGGGCTTTTTGCGACCTGAGGTAGGGTGAATTGAAATCGTATTATGATGCCGAATGCACAATCGAATACAGATTGTTACTGGGCATATGAGGATTTTACGCACTATACGCTTTTTATAGCGGGGAGCTTGCTCTATGTACTGCGTGAGGCCGGCTTTACAAATATTGAGTTTCTTGATGTTGATGGGGTTGGAAATTCGAAAGGTTGGAAAAAGGTCGTTAAGGGCATCCTTTTGAAAGCATACATTCGAAATAAGTTGTTTTGGCATAAGGTTACAGGAAGTGCATACCACGTGCCGAGTCCCATGATATTTACATGGGAGATTAAATGCTTGGCGAGAAAGTAAAAATCTTTGCTATTTCATGATATGGGGGCTTTTTAAGCCCTTGAATTTACAATCTAAGTGCAACAAGCAGTAAAAAAAAGAAAACGTGACACATAGGAAACTGATACAATGGTGTTTGCAAAGACTACATTGATCAAGGAGTATCCTATGTGCCACTACCAGCATCTTACACTAATTGAGCGAGAAAAGATATCGTTTTTTCGCGCGCAGGGCAAAAATCTCTCGGTAATTGCCAAAGCGCTCGGACGTTCCAAGGCAACCATTTCAAGAGAACTACGGCGCAACGGCAGGGATGCCTTATATATTCCTGCAATCGCGCATAAACGGTATCGTACACGTCGCAAGAAATGCCGTCCACACAAAAGCTGGACAATCCTGACCTACTTGCTCTCGTCAAAGACAAATTCATCAAACATCAATGGTCGCCGGAAGGAATCGCAGGACGTTTGCGTTTGGAAAAGCATGATGCATCCATCAGCTGTGCTACGATCTACCGGGGAATCTATGCAGGGCTGTTTGATGATGTGAAGCTGTCGCATGGAGCGCGTGGTGTGGTGTGAAAACTGCGGCCACAAGGGAAAAACACGCCATACGAAAGGGCATGCGGAGCGTCGTGGAAAAATTCGTATCAGCAACGAACTTGCTACTCGTCCCCACGCAGCAAATCATCGGAGACGACTTGGTGATTGGGAAGGTGACACGGTTGCAGGAAAAACAGGGCGGGCATGTCTTGTTACGCTTGTCGACCGAAAGAGTCGCTTTGCCATTGGCGGCAAGGCGGACAAGAAGAACGCGCGTGAAGTCAGCCGTGTCATTATATGTGCGCTCCGAGGGCTTCCCGTAAAAACTATCACGCCGGATCGTGGGATGGAATTTGCCCGTCATGCTGAGGTAACATCCGCTCTGCAAGTACAGTTCTATTTCCCTCCGCCCCATCAGCCTTGGCAGAGGGGAACAAATGAAAATACAAACGGCTTGCTGCGTGAATATTTTCCGAAAGGACAGGATCTTACGGATATCTCGCAGGAGCGCATCCAAGAGGTTTTTGATGAACTAAATATGCGTCCACTAAATGCCTCGGTTATCGTACGCCCTATGAGGTCTTCTATAAGAAAACGTTGCACTTGACTTGACAATTCACCCCTGTAAATACAATACCATCCCACTGTATCATATGTCCTTGGTATACAAAGTTTGAGTGAGCAGCTCTATTGGAAAAGAGGCTTTATGAACTACCGTATAATTTCATTCCCCAAAAACAGTTTATTCCTTATCACAGGAGGTGCGGGCTTTATCGGCTCGAATCTGTGCGAGGCGATTCTGTCGATGGGGCACAGGGTTCGCGTGCTGGATAATCTGTCGACGGGGTATGCGAGGAATATAGAGGGATTTCGGGATAACCCGAAGTTTGAGTTTATCGAGGGCGATATTCGGGATGCTTCTCTCTGTGACCGTGTGTGTAAGGGCGCGGACTATGTGCTGCATCAGGCGGCATCAGTGAGCGTCCCGGAGAGTATTGAGCAGCCGGTGGACTATACGCTGACGAATATTGTCGGCACGGTCAATATGATGGAGGCTGCTGCGAAAAACGGCGTCAAGAAGTTTACCTATGCATCAAGTGCGGCGGTCTATGGTGATGACGAGACGATGCCGAAGCGGGAGGAGATTGTCGGGAATCGACTCTCGACGTATGCGGTGACGAAGTTTGTCGCAGAGGAATATGCGTATCAGTATACGATGCACTATGGGCTGGACTGCTACGGCATGCGCTACTTCAATGTCTACGGACGCCGGCAGGATCCGAACGGTGCCTACGCAGCAGTGGTTCCGAAGTTTATTGAGTGCCTGCTCAGAGATGAGGCGCCGACAATCAACGGCGACGGGGAGCAGTCGCGGGACTTCGTCTATGTCGAGGATGTTGTTCAGGCCAATCTCCTTGCATGTGCTGCCCCGCATGAGGCAGCTGGTGAGGCATACAATGTTGCAGCCGGCAAGCGATCGAGCCTCAATGAGATGTATGCGGTGCTCAGTGACCTGTTTGGAAAAGATTTGAAGCCAATTTTCGGACCGGAGCGCAAAGGCGATATTCGCCACAGTGGCGCGGACATTTCGAAGATTCGAAAGAACCTCGGCTATACGCCGGAGTATGATTTCGAGAAGGGGATCAAAGAAGCCATTCAGTGGTATAAAGAGAATCTATAAAAAGCAGCGTCAGCCAGTTCTCTTATTTGGAGAATGGCTGACGCTGTTTTTTACGTTTATTATGACTCCTATCTAAGATTTGATGATGGCTCCCATATGCCATTCTCCGTCACGATCGCCGTAATGAGCTCGTGATCCGTAACGTCAAACGCAGGGTTATACACCTTGACCCCCTGCGGTGCCATGCGCTCTTTGTACCACATATCGGTGACTTCTTCCGGTGCGCGTTGTTCGATGTGGATGTCGGCACCTGTTGGGGTGGAGAGGTCGATGGTGGAGCTGGGGGCGCAGACGTAGAAGGGGATGTCGTAGTGTTTGGCTAGGATGGCGACACCGGAGGTGCCGATCTTGTTGGCAACGTCGCCGTTGGCGGCGACGCGGTCGCAGCCGACGAATACGGCATGAATCCAGCCGTTCTTCATGACGGTTGATGCCATGTTGTCGCAGATGAGAGTGACGTCCATGCCGGCGGCGCTGAGTTCGTATGCGGTGAGGCGTGCTCCCTGCAGGAGAGGGCGCGTTTCGTCGGCGTAGATTTTAAAGTTGTAGCCTTTTTGATGGCCGAGGTACATGACAGCGGTTGCGGTACCGTATTTGGCGGTGGCAAGCTGGCCGGCGTTGCAGTGGGTGAGGAGCCCCATGCCGGGCTTTACGAGGGTGAGCGCATGCTCACCTATTTTTTTGCAGATGTCGATGTCTTCCTGTTTGATGCGCAGGGCTTCATCGTGCAGGAGAGTGCGAATCTCGGGGATGGGTTTGCCCTCTGCCCCCTGAACGATTTTTTCCATGCGGTTCAGTGCCCATGAGAGGTTGACGGCGGTGGGGCGGGAGGAGTTGAGGTAGTCGGCGGCTTCGTGAAACTGGCGCGCGAATTCGCCGTAGTCGTCGGTGTCGATTTCGAGCGCGGCGAGGTAAATACCGATGGCGGCAGCGTCACCGATGGCAGGTGCACCGCGTACCTGGAGCTCGCGGATTGCCGTCCAGATTTCGCCCTGTGTTTTGAGGCGGAGGTATTCGGCTTTGTTCGGCAGCTTCGTCTGATCGATGATGACGAGGGCGTGCTCCTCTTCGTCGAGGGCGAGGGTTTCCATATCGAGGATGTTGGTAGTCATAAAAGTCCTCTTTTCGTATAATAGATGTGCCCCCACCACCGCAAGCGGTCGCCCTGCTGACCCGTCCAAGAAGCAAGCTCGAAGGGCGCAGCTGATTGGGAAACAGGTCGTATGCGAAAACGACCCAAGAACACGAGCGATAGCGAAGTGCGATTGGTTGTCGTTGACCGCTCCCCCGTCTTGACGGGGGAGGCTAAAGGGCTATACCGTCGGATACTTCCATTTCGCGAGTTCATCCGCCGGAATGGTATCCGGCTCACGCCCGAGGACGGTGAGGCAGCGGCAGTAGATGTCGGCGAGTTCCTCGAGGTAGCTTGCCTTGAGCAGCGCCTCTTTGAGATTCTCCGCGACGGCAACGACGCCGTGCGCCTGCATGAGGGCGACATCGGCGATGGCGAGCGGAGCGAGGACATTCTCGGCTGCTGCCTTTGTTCCGGGGCGGCCGTAGGGTGCGACGGGGACATAGCCCTCTCTGCAGCCGAGGATGGAGAGTTCGTAGACGATGGCAGGGATCGGCTTGTTCATGACGGCGAATGCGGCCGCCGCACGCGAGTGCGTGTGCGCGACGGCGCGGACATCGCTGCGGCTTCGATAGATCGCGGTGTGCATCATCAGCTCGCTGGTCGCTTTCCGCTCGTTCAGCGATTCGACGGTGTGTCCGTCCATATCGATGACGACGATGTCGTCGGCAGTCATCTCCGTGCGATCCATGCCCGTCGGCGTGATGCAGATGAGCCCGCTCTCGGCGTCGCGGATGCTGAAATTCCCAGAGCGGTGCCGGCACAGGCCCTCGCGGTCTGCCTGCAGAGCATAGCGCCGCACGTCTTCTTTGATCTGCTCGAGCATAATGATCCTCCTCATGTTTGTATTTCTTATTTTAGCGAACGTTCACAGGATTTGGCAAGTACTTTTCCATATGTATAAAACCGACCGAATTGGGGGCACATGCGAGATAAAAAGTTTGACTTTTATTGGGAATGGTTTATAATATAAATTGTTATAAAGGGCGCAGCGGGAAGACGCGCAGCGCGTACATTAAGTACTCAACAGGAGGTATTTCAATGGCAGTAAAAGTTGCTATCAATGGTTTTGGCCGTATCGGTCGTC
>ERZ772921.1065-NODE-1065-length-16328-cov-5.558164_pt1 | contig 16328 bp, 9 predicted proteins | sample MGYA00512117_ERZ772921 | MGnify/ENA primary metagenome ERZ772921 (study PRJEB29015, sample SAMEA2737944) | human oral metagenome | biome: human oral; feature: human-associated habitat; material: dental | place: China | collected 2150 ... | reverse complement strand
AAGAGCTTGGTAAATATATTTGGCTAGCAAAAGCAGATACTTCCCAAGAAGCTCCTGCTTCTAAAAGAGGGAGTAGTTCACTAAGTGGAAGATAGATTGCTTTTTTTTGTTAAAAAATATAGATATTATTTTGAAATTAAATATTGATACTATGTTCTATTTAAAATATGGATTTGTTTTGAAGTTTTATCTTTTAGAGAATTATAGTTTTTTATTATTGAATATATAAATATTATTTTATTTCTTAAATAGAATTTAGTATAAAGAGATTTCTAAAAAAATTCTTGAAATTAAACTAAAAAAATGATATTATTAAATATGATATATTTATCAGAATAGTCATATTTTTTAGACTTGTTATCATAGTTTTCAATATTAAATTTAGGAGATGAATTGAGTTTATTTATTTTAAAAATAATTGGGATAGTGACAATGTTTTTGGATCATTATCATTATATAGTTGGTGGAAGTGAGATTTTAAATGTTATTGGAAGAATTGCATTTCCGATATTTGCATTTACGCTTAATGAAGGGTATGTGCATACTCGAAGTTTGAAAAAGTATCTTTTAAGGTTATTTATTTTTGCTGTTAGTATTCAAATGCCATCAATCCTATTTGGTTATGACTATCCAATGAATATTTTTTTTACATTATTTTTAGGACTTTTGTCTATCTATATTTTTAATTTAAAAAAGATGAATGTAATTTTAAAAATTATTCTAATTGGATTTATTTTATTTTTTTCACAAAAATTTAAATTGGATTATGGAATATATGGGATTTTAGTTATTATAAATTTTAATATTTTTAGAAATAATAAATTTAAAATTTTGATGAATTTTCTTGTGCTAAATATTTATAATGTAATTTTTCCAAAGGTCTTTGATTTGCCTGATACTCAATTGTTTTCATTAATTTCATTAGTGTTTATTTTTATGTATAATGGAGAAAAGGGAAGAAGTATGAAGTACTTTTTTTATTTATTTTATCCGATACATTTTTTTATTTTGGAAGTTATAAAATTTATTTTGGAAAAGATGTAAAAATATTTTTTTTAAATTTTGGAGAGAGAAATGACAAAAAAGGAAAGATTAAAAAAGGTATTTCCAATATTAAAGGAAAAGTTTGGAAATCCAAAAGCAGCTTTAGAATTTGAGACACCTTATCAGCTGATGGTTGCGGTGATTCTCTCGGCTCAATGTACTGATGCACGTGTGAATATTGTTACAAAGGAACTTTTTAAAGTTGTAAGGGAACCTAAGGATATAAGGAAAATGGACTTGGAAACATTAGAAAAGTACATAAAGTCAACGGGATTTTACAGAAATAAGGCTAAAAATATAAAATTGAATGCTGAAATGATGTTGGAAAAATATGGTGACAAAATTCCGAAAGAACTGGAAAAACTGGTGGAATTGCCAGGTGTAGGTCGAAAAACTGCAAATGTCGTTCTGGGTGAACTTTGGAACATTCGTGAGGGAATTGTAGTTGATACGCATGTAAAAAGGGTGTCTAACCGTATTGGATTTGTAAAAAGTGAAAACCCTGAAATTATCGAGAGGGAACTTATGAAATTTGTGCCTAAAAAGGACTGGTTTGTGTATTCACATTATATGATTTTACACGGGCGAGATAAGTGTATTGCTAGAAGTCCAAAATGTGATATATGTGAAATTCGGGATTATTGTAAATATAATTTGGAGAATTTAAAAAAATAATATTATAATTTTTAAATTTTATTTTATACTATTTCTTATTTAAATATTTTAAATAGAATTTAGTATTTAAGTTTGTTTTAAAGTAGTTCGTCATAATTATTAATTTTAAATAATATAAGAAAGGAAAAGAATGGTTAAGAGAGTAAAAAGAGTTTTGGTTTTGGGAGTTGTTGCATTACTTGCGTCGCTAGTTTATGCTGAAGGTGAACAGGAAGGTGGGAGTGCTGCTCCAAAGGAAAATAGTGTTACAATTAGAGAAGAGAAAAAAAATTCTTCAGTTGTGAAAGAAAATAATGAAAGACGTAGTGAATTTGAATATCAAACTGTAAAAAGAAAAGGAACAAGAAGAGAGAAAAAGAAAAAATTTGAAAAAAGTAATGAACAAGCAAAAATTGTAAATCAGAAAAATTTAAAAGATAATACAACAAGAGAAGTTAATAATAAAAATAAATCTACAAAAAATAATGATAGTACTCCTGCTCCAAAAAGAAAAGTTGTAAAAGCGATAGAACACGAGCAAGAGGGTGTTTCACAATATTCTGGAGAAGTAATAAAGTATATTGCAACTACAGATGGAAAAGTTTTGAAGGATAAGATGTCAAGACAAAAACATCCAATAGCTTCACTTACAAAGGTTATGAATATTCTTGTTGCACTTGATCAAGTGGATAGAGGAAATGCAAAACTTGATGATAAAGTATGTTTTACACCTGAAACAGTGAATATGGGAGGAAGCTGGTTAAATGCAAAAGCTGGTGACTGTTATACATTAAGAGATTTATTACGTGCAGAAATTATTTATTCTGCTAATAATGCTGCATATTTAGTGGCATATCACATTGGACACGGAAATTATGATAATTTTGTAAAATTGATGAATGAGAAGGCAAAAGAACTTGGAATGAAGGATACACATTATTATACTCCAGCGGGGCTGCCATCTTCTATGACAAAGAAAAATATGGATATTTCTACAGCATATGATATGTATCTTCTTGGAAAAAGAGCAATTAGAGATGAAAGATTAAGAGCATGGATGAAAGAATCTGAATTAGTTTTGCATAATTCTGAAGGAGAAGATGTAGTTTATAATAACAGAAATCATCTGTTGGATCAATTTGGTATTTATGGATTAAAAACAGGATTTCATGCGCAAGCTGGATATAATATGATTGTTTCAAGTAAAATTGGAAATCTTGAAATTATTTCAGTAACATTGGGAAATAAGACAGATAGCGACAGAACTGAAGATCAGAAAAAAGAATTTACACAGCTGGAAAAAAGAATGATCCCAGTTTATAAGGCAGGACAGGAAATAGGAAGCAAATTTAAAGTAAAAAATGCTGAACAAAAGGAAATAAGCGGTATCCTTTCAAGCAATGTATATCAAATTGACAATACAAATTACAAATTTGAAATAAAGGATTTACAAGTTACAGCTGAAAAACAAGGAATTTCTGAAGGTGATGTGATTGGTAAGCTGGAAGTGCTGTCAAATGATAATAAAGTTGTAGGAACTGTGGATATTTTGGCTCAGAATAATTATAAGCAGTTATCAATGTTTGGACGTATTTTGAGATTTGTAACATTTGGAATGGCATAGGATAAAAAATATGGAGTTGTTTATTTAAAGATTTAAATGACTCTTTTTTTTTGAAATGAAGTTTAGCATTGAAGTAATTCTGAGAGTGTCCATAATAATTAATGGCATCTTCAAGCTGATCTAAACTGCTATTCCCTAATTTTAATATTTCAGCATAACTCCAATCCGCGAAATTTCAAATTCAAGCATAGTCTGAATAGCATCTTAAAGCAAATCCTTAAACATATCTTTAATATCATGATTCTCAAAAATTTCCTTGTCAATTTTCTTTTTATACTAAAACTCCATTTATAGAAATTATATTTTACCTTGCAAAAAAATTCATAACTATTCCGATATTTAAATGGGAAAGTAGTATTAGCCATAATAAAAACCTCCAAATATTATATAGTTCTTTACCATATATTATTTAGAGGTTTACACAAAAATTTTTACACACCCCCTTAAAAATATCCTATTTGATAAATGGATACTTTCTTTTCTTTAAAATTTAAATATATTATCAGTTCAGAATTTAGTAAACAGCTCTAAATCCAATACCTGCCCTTACATTCTTACCTTTAGTATCGTATCCGCCATTTACTGTAACTCCAAATTTTGTATTGTCAACACCAACATTCAAGTCAAACTTACCATTTCCTTTTCTATCTTCCTTTTCCCCTCTGATTCCAAACCAGTCTGCTGTTGTGTATCTTACTCTTGCCTTGTTGCTTACATCTCCAACTTTTCCTAGTTCATTTTCATAGGCTGCTGTAAGTCCTACTGTCAAGTTTGTTCTTACTGCTAATGGCTGAACATATCTGAATTCCATTCCAACTTCAGGTTTTACTGAGAAATAGTCATTTCCTTTTACTTCCAGTCTCATTTCCCCTCTATCTTCCTTGATGCTGTTAAATTTACCATATTCCATCTTCAAGGCCCCATACGGACGGAAATGTGTTCTTTCACTCAATCTTACATCGTATCCCAAATCAGTTTTCAGAGCCGCTCCGTAAGAATGGTAGTCAGATTTTGCCTGGAATACGTCGTCTACAACCAGGTATCTACGTTTCATATCATTAATACCTACAAATACATCTCCACCAATTGTCCATTGCAATGCTCCATTGTAGTCCTTCTTAGGTGACATTGTCTTGAACACTCCTGCTTTAAGTATTGTCTGGTTTTCTTTAGATTTTCCAATATCCTTGAACTTGAATCTGTTTGTTACAGCTCCTGCGTACCATCCGCTTGAGTTACCCATCTTAATTTTTTCATCCTCATGAACGTAAGCCACACCGTAGGCATTGCTTGTATAATCAATAATCCCAGCTGTATCAGTATTGTATTCGTCTCTCATGCCGAATACTTTAATCTTGTTGTTTTGCTTAGATGGATTTCTCCAGTCGTGTTTCAAGTACTTGAACTCTTTGTCAAGCAAGCTTCCAGTTGCATTGATTCTTTGTTGAAGGTTTCCATACTGGTGTCCCATCATTTCGTCAAATGCTTGGTACAGTAATACTTCCTCGTTGTTTCCAATTCCATTTAATTTTTGGAATAATTGATTTTCACGTGAACCTAAGGCTTCGATTCCATATCTTTGTTCCAGTCCGTTTAAGAAATTATATGTATCTGTACTATCTACTGGCGTTGCATCTTTTCCAGCCCAATCAGTATAAGGTTTCTTTACAAGGTACATCTTATTTATTTGAACGTGTCCTGGGAATGCACTCATGCTGGCATCTATTATTGTGGCAGTTGCAGCCCATGTAAGTGCTCCTGAATAAAAATTCCATTTGTCTACTCTTCCGTTACTTCTCATTGATTCATTATAAGGTTCTATTATATTTGGGTCATCTATTACTATTTCTTTAGCTGTTGTTCTTCTTGCTGCTTCTGATCCAATTATTAGATCTGCCTCTTTTGTAAGATTTTGAAGTCCGATTACTGGTATTGTGTATTCTGTTCCAGATGTATCTACATAAATTCCTACTGAACTTATACTTACTTGTTTAGGTGCTGATATTACATTAAATTTAACAGGTTCAGGCCGTACAACTTGTCCATTTACTGTTATTGTTGCTTCAGGAGCATTTGGTTCCGCTGATATTGAAATAATATTTGGGAAAGCTGACACTGGTTTTCCAGTCGAACTTTGTTCAAACACTTGAGTTTCAGTTGACCCTATTCCACCTCTAACTTCTATTGTTCCTCTGTTAATTATAGTCGCACCTTTCAAAAGAACTCCTACACTGGTATCTGCATTTTTTATCAATATTTTACCACCCTGATTATCAAGTACAGAATTTTGTCCAAGTACAACACCTTTTACATCCTTCAGTCCATCAACAGTAGTTTGAATTGTACCTCTGTTTATTACTCTTGCCCCTTCTTCTGCAAATATTCCTATTGCTCCATCAGATGCAAGATTTATGAAAGAGCCGGCTGCATTCGTTATAACTGTATTTGAACCAGCTCCATACATTCCTGTACTATCTTTTCCAACAACATTTATTGTACCTGAATTTGTTATTCTTCCTTGATCATGTACAATATTATTTCCTGCCGAATCTTTTACAAGAAGATTTGTTCTAGGATCTCTTTCAAGATATCCAGCCGCCATTCCTACACTATACAAAGTTCCCACTGGATCTAGTGGTTTTGTTGGATCTTTTAAGTTTCCTGTTCTTGAATCAATAGGATTGTAATTTGGATTAGTCCCACTTAAACCAACAGTTATTGTTCCACCTGCTACATTATGTGCATCTCCAGATTTACTATACATTCCTATATTTCCCAAACCTGTCGTCATATTTATGTGTCCACTATTTTCTGAATGTCCAGCAGCGTATACTCCATAGTTTCTATTACCACTAGCTGTTACATTTCCTTTATTATATATTCTTCCCGCTGCATCAGATGAATATATATGTATATTATTATTATGTAAACTTACATTTGAATTACTTTCTACCATGTTATTATTTCCAACATTTACAAATCCAAACGAATTTTCTGCCAAATTTATATTTCCAGAAGAATATACATTTTGTCCATTTCCTACTGTATAAACTCCGACTCCTTCATCAGTACCAACATTAAGTGTGCTTCCTGTCAAAAGCTTAACTGTTCCGCCTTTAGAATATATTCCTATTCCTTCTTTACCTACTGTTGTAACTGAATTTGACCCAAGTTCGGCATCTAGTCCATAAATTCCAACAGATTTATCTCCAGCTACTATATTTTTATTATTTACAGCTTTTCCAGAACCTGTTACAACTATACCTATATTAGGTTCTGAAGAATTTGTAGAATTTGCAACATTAAGCACACCTTCATTTACAATGCTTCTTCCATCTCCTATTATGTTATACCCTTTTACAGTTGAAGCATTTATAGTTCCATAATTTGTTAAAGTGCCTCCACCAGTTGCATATAATGAAGCAAGACCACCTGTAGTATTTGTTGCATTCACAACATCTACATCAACATAATTTTTGGCATCAGGATTTCCGCTTTCTCCAGCAAGACTTCCTCCGAATGCAAGTCCTGCTCCTTTTCCTGTAGCAGAACCATTATATTTGTATTCAAATTTTCCAGGTCCATTTATAGTTGAAGTATTTCCTTTTACGTAGATACCTGCTCCTTCTTCTTTTGTTTCAATACCATAATTTGTAAGTAAATTAACATTTGAATTTTGCGCATATATTCCTGTTCCAGTTGCTCCTGTAACTATATCAGAGCTTCCGTTTCCAGTAAGGTTTATTGTTCCACCATGTAATGGATTTCCGCCAGCTGTCTTAGAAGATGCCGTAACAATTATTCCAACACCTCTATCACCAAGAGTAATATTATTTTTATTATTTATAATCACTCTACTTCTATCAACTTCATCCGCTCTGTTATTTTGTGCTAATATTCCAATCGGATTTGCCATTCCTGTTGTCACAAGGTTTCCTTCATTTGTAATTTCTATAGCTGTCTGAGTATTTCCTGACTTATCAGTTCCATAATTTAAAAGACGTATAGTATCAGCCGTAACTTTCGCCGCAATAGCCGCTCCTGAATCTGTTACAGTTATAGTTGCCCCAGCTTCATTTACAAGTTTACTTCCATTAGTTCCATAAATTCCAGCCCCGTGATTTACAGTAACATTTGCGCCAGATTTATTTGTTATTGTTCCATAACTCACATTCATTCCAGCAATATTGGCAGCTGCTGTTCCTCCAGTATTATTTACAGTTCCATAATTAATATATGCAGTTTCTGTATTCGATGTTGCATTTTTATTAGAACCCATTGAAAGTCCCTGAATATTTTCATTTAAAGCTGTTGTAGCATTTATCGTCTGAGTAGAAGCTATTGTTATTCTTGATCTTTCAGCAGTAATTGCATTAAATCCTTCATTAGTATAAGGTGTTAATGTCAAATTAATAGCAGCATTAGTATTATTGCTTCCTGGAACTGTACTTGTAGTATCTAGTGTTATATCAGAATTTTCAAACACAGTTTTTACAAATGGATTTGGATTACTTGAATCATAAGTAATAATTCCATTAAATCCTAGTCCACTTGCTAAATCCTGAGTACTTCCATTCCAAATAACATTTGATTTATTATTAAATACTCCAAATGTAACTTTATCTCCAACTATCTTATACTTTACTTTTCCCATATTAAAGTATTTTGTTGCTGATGAGGTAGGTGTTGCAGTTTGAGAATAAAATTTAGTATCAGAAGTATCAGGAATAATTAATCCATTGTGCATTTCTATTTCTGTATTGGCATTAAAATTAATTTTTCCACCACCACTAGCATAAAATGGTGTTGTACTATCATGGCTTCCTGATGTCTGAACAACATTTTTACTATCTAAATATCTTATATCTTTAACTTCTATTTTCGTTGTTCCTGCGATATTTACTACTCCTTTATCAAATGCCGCAAGTCCTCCAGTTCTACCAGCTCTAATCACATTATTTGCACCATTTAAATTTACAATAGAACCATCTCCTGTAGCAAGTGCTCCTATACCATTAATTTCAGCCGTTCCATTAATATCAATGTGTCCTTTATTTTTAGCCAATCCCCCTATATTCTTATAAATATACGGAACTGTCTTATCATCATTTGAAACCCATTCGTCAACAGCTGATATTTTACCCGTTGTTTCTACTTTCGATACTGTAGTTTGGTTATTAGAATCAAAGCCTTCCGCATATGCAATTATTGAACCAAATCCTTTAGCATCTGTTGCTCCTTTAGCATTAACTAATCCCCCGTCTTTTGCAAGATAAGCAATAGGATTTATTCCTGTCTCATTTCCATTCGCATCTACACCTGTCTTCAAATATCTTGCAGAAAGTTCTACATTCGCACCAATATTAATTTCACTTGGTTTTCCTTTAAGAGCAGTATTTGTAGCAGCACTCATACTATGTTTGTTATTATCCCAAACACCATTTGAATAGGCAATAATGGTTCCAGTTGCCGCTTCATTTAAAGAATCATCAGCTGAAATTTTTCCAGCACCTGATGGTCCTACTATTCCTATTGATGCAGCATTTCCATTGTCTTTTATATCAGTTGACAATGTTGTTATCACTTCTTTGTTATTTGTACTCATTGCTACATCCATTATAGTTCCATATTCAGATGCAAACATAATTCCACTCTTAGAATATTTTCCAAATTTAATGTCAACATTATTTATTTGTAAAGAATGTACTTTATCCTTATCAAAAATACCTAATGCACCCATATCATTAGAAGGAGTAATATCTTTTCTTTGCCCAGATCTTGCAAATACTCCAACATTTGTTTCAACATATTTATTATCTCCACTAGTTTTATTTCCTCCAGTTTGAGGAGTACCATCATTTGCTATATTTAATTGATTTCCAATAACTGCTTTTGCTGAAATTTCTCCTTGATAAATCCCTACTACTGATTCTTTCCAGTTATCAATACTGTTAGCACCTGTAGTGATACCTTCTTGATACGGATCTCCTGCTGCATTTTTATTTTTATTTGCAAAATACAAAATTATATTGTCATCTCCATATGATTGTACATATTTCTCTAAATTTATATATGGTATTCTTGAAGTTCCAGGAGCACTAATAGTTACTGAAGCAGTTCTTCCGTTTGAAGTGCTATAAGTTTCTCCATTTAAATTTTTATAATTTGGAGAATATCCATATCCTGAATACACCATGTTTCCTTGTCCTTCAAGTATATAATTTCCTCTGCTTTCCACAGCAAAACTTGCTTGTGCCCCTAACACATTATAGATAATATTTTGACTTGCGGATTCTGGTATCGTAACGTCTACACTTCCATTAAATTCACCTCTTTTATTGTGAGTACCATTAACACCATTCACACTTGTGTGTAAAACCAACGATTCCCATGCAGCTGGATAAATAAGGAAAACTGTGTTATCTCTTCCCATAAGATGAACCTTTACACCATTGTAAGTATTGTGTCCCGCATGCCATGTTTCTATTGAATTAAATGCTGCTTTTCCATATAAGTACGCATTTATATTATTAAGTTGTCCGTTCGCAACTGTATGCAATCCAATTTGCCCTCTAACTTTTTTTGTATGATTTCCAATTATAGCAGTATTAGAACCTTTTAAATATAAATTAACACCTCCAAATACAAATCCCCCTTGCCCCAATATATTTTGAGAATCGTTTAAATATGTTACTATTCCAGGACGACCTGAAGTATAACTAGGTACTACAACACCTTTATTATCCGTATCTCCACCTGCTCCATTTGTATCTATACCTGCTGGAGTTACTCCTGCCCAAAGTCTATCACCATTGAGTGTAGTGTACACTGGAGAAGTAGTTGCTGATGTTGCAACATTTCTTGTTACCAAATTTCCACATCCTGTGAAACAATAATCAACAAAAGGACTTGCGTTTGGTTCTGGCAAGTTTGGATTTACATTTGGTGCTGTTGGTTCCACAATTTTTATTGATTTTGGTGGTTTTATCGCTATATTGGGTGTTGTTGGATTCGGTTCAGTCATTGTAGGAGTGACTACATTTAAAGGATTTTTTAATACTACTCTCGGGATTATTGCTACTTCTGCCTTAGCACTTACTAATGGTTCCTGTTCACGTATATTACTTATTAAACCGTAGCTTGTTTGCGCCAAGCCCATTGAAGGTAATTTTTTGTACTGATTACTTAGTGGGGATGTATTTCTTACAAACACATCATTACTTCTTGTATATACACCTTCATAAGGATATTTTGCCTTTTTATCTCCTCTACCTTTATAAGTACCATTCCAGTTGTTATTAAAGTAATTTATACCATATTGCCAGCTGCTCCAAGGCGCTTTTACAACGTGATCTCCTTGTTCCATTAATTGAATTAGTTCAAGATTTGTGCTTTTCAATAATTTGTCATTTTCTTTTCGTGTTGCTTTGACTTGCTGATGTATTGTCTTAATTGATGTAGAAATTGCTTGTTTCTGATTTTCTATACTTGTACCTGCCGAATCTGAAAATAGATTCCTCGCTGCAAAAAGCATTCCAGTAATTAAAAATGTTATTACTAGACCTTCTGTATAATGCACATCCTTACATCTTTTTGCATAAGCCCGCAAATCCTGCTTTATTTTTGTGATGCTATTTGTCATTTTAATATATCTCCTTATAAAAAAATTTTTGTGATAATTAAATTTTTCATTTATGATATAAAACCAAAAAAAATTTTAAATATAGTGAAATTGCTTGAAAACTATTAAGATTTTTCCATGGTTCTTTTCGATAGTGCTCAAAATAATTTTTGATAAAAGTGATTTTTTAGTGATTGTAAGTGATTTTTTTTTGAAATATTTTTTTAAGTGTAATATAAACTTTAAAAATATGATTTTAAATTTATTATTTTTTTAAAAAAATATTTTACTATTATTATACTAAAATTTAAAAAGAAAAGCAAGTAAAAAAACTAGGTAAAATGTCACAATTAATATTGTAATTTATGAAATAAAAAAATCTTTATAACAATAAAATAATGTAATTTAGACAAAAATGTGATAAAATATATTCAAAACTGATTTAAAATTAAATTGATAAAAATTAAAAATTTTAAATTAAAAAAAACGTTATTATTGTAATTTTACAAGATTATCAAAAAGAGGAGTATATTTATGAAAATATTAGGAGTAATTCCAGCGAGATATGCATCTAGCAGGTTTGAAGGAAAGCCATTAAAAGATATTTGTGGACATTCTATGATTGAATGGGTTTACAAGAGGACTAAAAATGCGGATATTGATGGATTGGTTGTGGCGACAGATGACGAAAGGATTTTTGAGGCTGTGAAAAAATTTGGGGGAAATGTGGTTATGACTGCTGAAAATCATCAGAATGGGACTTCTAGAATAGTTGAAGTTATAAATAAAGATAAATTTAAAAGTTATGATTTTGTGATAAATATTCAGGGGGATGAGCCGTTGATTGACATTGAATCAATCAATGTTCTTGCAAATAATTACAGAAGTGAAAAATCAGAAATTATTACACTGAAACAGGAAATAAAATCTCAAAAGGAGATTGAAAATCCAAATCATGTAAAGGTTATTGCAGATTTTAATGACAATGCCATTTATTTTAGCCGTTCTGTAATTCCTTATGAACGTAATAAAAATGCAGATTTTAAGTACTTTAGACATATTGGGATTTACGGATATACCACGAGTTTTTTGAACAAATTAAAAAATTTGAAGGAAGGTGTGCTTGAAAAAATTGAGTCGCTTGAGCAGTTGAGATTTATTGAAAATGGGTATAAAATAAAGGTGTTGGAAACTAAGTCGAATGTGATAGGTGTGGATACAGAAGAGGATTTGAGGGAAGTTGTTAAATTTATAAAGGAAAATGGAATAAAACTTGAATAAAAAATTGTAAAATTAAAAATATTACAAAAAGGAGAGAATTTTTATGGAAAATGGAGTAATGATACAGTATTTTGAATGGAATTTGCCGAATGACGGAAAACATTGGAAACGATTGAAGGAAGATGCAAAGCACTTGAGTGAAATTGGAGTAACTGGAGTATGGATCCCGCCTGCATATAAAGGGACTTCGCAAGATGATGTTGGTTATGGAGCTTATGATTTGTGGGATTTAGGGGAATTTGATCAAAAAGGAACTGTTAGAACGAAATATGGAACAAAACAGGAATTGATTGAGGCAATTGAAGAGCTTCATAAGTATAATATAAATGTGTATTTGGATGCGGTTTTGAATCATAAGGGCGGTGCTGACGAAACAGAGAATTTTTTGGCAATTGAAGTTGATCCGGAAGATAGGACAGTGGAAATATCTGAACCTTTTGAAATAGAAGGGTGGACAAAATTCACTTTTCCTGGAAGAAACGATAAATATTCTGCATTTAAGTGGAATTATAACCTTTTTGACGGTATTGATTTTGATAACCGAACAGGTAAAAATGGAATTTATAAGATTGTTGGAGAAAACAAGGACTGGGATGAAGGAGTTGATTCTGAACTTGGAAATTATGACTATTTGATGAATGCTGATATTGATTTTTCTCATCCTGAAGTACGGAAAGAAGTAATCCGATGGGGAAAATGGGTTGTAAATGAATTGAAACTTGATGGATTCAGAATGGATGCAGTAAAACATATAAAAGATGAGTTTATAGCAGAATTTTTGACACAAATAAGGGCAACTTATGGAGAAAAATTTTATTCTGTTGGAGAATACTGGCGAAATGACTTGGAAAAATTGAAGGAATATTTAGATAATGTTGGTTATAAAACTGATTTATTTGATGTAGGGCTTCACTTTAACATGTATGATGCTTCTAAAAAGAAAAAAGATTATGACTTGCGGGAAATTTTTGAGCATACAATAGTTGCAGAAAATCCTATGGAAGCAGTAACATTTGTGGATAATCACGATTCTCAAAAGGGAAGTGCCTTGGAATCAAAAGTGGAAAGCTGGTTTATTCCACATTCTTATGCTATAATTCTATTATCAAAAGATGGTTATCCTTGCTTATTTTATGGAGATTATTACGGTGTAGGCGGAGAAAAGAGTCCACATCAATGGATAATTGATAAACTTCTGGAAGTCCGAAGACTGTATGCTTATGGAGAGCAGATAAATCATTTTGAAGATCCAAATATAATTGCAATTCAAAGAACAGGAAGAGACGAATGGACTGGCTGTGTAGCCGTACTTTCAAATTCTGATGAGGAAGGTGAAATTCAGATAGAAGTTGGAAAGGAACGGACTGGTCAGGTTTGGCAGGAAGTCACAGGCAGTGGATATGAAGATGTTGTAATAAATGAGGAAGGAAATGCCCGTTTTAAAGTTGGAAGTGAAAAAATTTCTGTATGGATACGAAAAAGTTAAGATTAAAATACCAAAATTATTTATTATTATAAAGAAATAAATAAATTAAAAAAGTTAAAATATAGTAAATTTTTTAGGTTAATTTAAAAACCAGATTGAGAGGTAGGAAAAATGAGAAAAATTAAAATTATAGGAGCAATAATTGTGTTAATGATGAGCTTGAGTTCTTGTACAGCATTAGCATTGGGAGCTGGAGCTGTTGCAGGAGGATATACTTGTGTAAATACAAGTCTTTGTAATAGATTGAAAAAATAGAAATATTGTCTTAAAACATTATTTACTTTTAGAGTTGGAAATTATTGCTAAAAATATCGCTTCATCTTTTTATTGAAGTTTAGTAATAAAAAAATTCTACAAATTATTAGAGAAAAGGGAAATAAAAGAGATGAAAACTATTAATAATAGAGAAGAAATATTAGGAAATGTCCAAAGAATTGTTGTAAAAGTAGGAACATCAACACTTACAACTGAAGATGGACGTCTAAATATTGATAAGATAAAAAAAATTGTAATGGAATTAAGTAATTTACAGAATAAGGGGTATGATGTGATTCTTGTGAGTTCCGGAGCGGTTGGTGCTGGAATGGGGCTTCTTAACATAAATGAAAAACCTAAAACTTTGGCTGAAAAACAGATGTTATCAGCTGTTGGACAAGTTTCGCTTATGCAGATTTATCAGACACTTTTTAAAGAGCACAATAAAATAATTGGGCAACTTTTATTGACAAAAGAGGAATTTTCAAATAGAAAAAGATATTTGAACATGAGAAACGTCTGTAATGCCTTTTTGAAAAGAAAAATTATTCCAATTATAAATGAAAATGATGCAATTGTATCAAATGCTCTAAAAATAAAGGTTGGCGATAATGATACTATGTCTGCACTCGTTTCAGGATTGATTGATGCTGATTTATTAATTATTTTGTCAGATATTGATGGGCTTTATAACAAAAATCCTAGAAAATATGAGGATGCTAATTTAATCCATATTGTTGGAGATATCAATGAGGATATAAAAAATATGGCAGGTTCAGAAGGTTCAAAATTTGGAACTGGTGGAATGATTACAAAAATTATTGCTGCGGAAATGGTAACAAAAATCGGAACAAGTTTAGTTATTGCAAGTGGAGACGACCCTAGAAATATAACTAGAATTGTTGAAAAAGAAAATATTGGAACACTTTTTGTGAAGAAAAATAAAAAAATTAGCTTGAAGAAATACTGGCTTGCATACGGACCTAACAAAGAAGGTGCATTGACAATTGATGATGGTGCAAAAACAGCATTGAAAAATGGTAAAAGTTTATTGTCTGTTGGAATAAAATCTGTAGAAGGAAGTTTTGACAAAGGAGCGGTTATCGAAATTGAAAATTTGGAAGGAAAAGTAATTGCAACAGGAATTTCAAATTATTCGGCAGAAGAAATTAACCTTATAAAAGGTGCTAAGAGTGAAAATATTGAAGAAATATTAGGTTACAAATATGATGATGCAGTGATTCATATTGATAATGTTGTAGTAAAAAAATAATATATCTATATACAAATTTAAAAATGAGAAATGAGGGAAAATATGAATTATATAGAAGAACTTGGAGAAAAAGCAAAAATTGCGTCAAGAGAACTTTTGAAAATTGGAACTAAAACTAAAAATGATGTTTTGCTTGCAATTGCAGATGAGCTTATAAATAAAAAAGAAGGAATAAAAGCTGCGAATAAAATAGATTTGGAAAAAGGGGAAAAAAATGGAATTTCTTTTGCTTTGCTAGATAGAATGACATTGACTGATAGCAGAATTGAAGGGATGGCCCAGAGTTTACGAGAAATGGCTGCGTTCCCAGATCCGATTGGAGAAGTCGTTACAGGATGGAATCATAAAAATGGAATGAGCATTGCTAAAAAGAGAGTTCCTCTTGGAGTAATCGGAATGATTTACGAATCACGTCCAAATGTTACAGTCGATGCGGCAGGACTTGCAATAAAATCTTCAAATGCGATAATTTTACGTGGTTCAGAAGATGCCTTAAATTCAAATATTTATTTAAATAATTTATTAAATAGAGTTGCAGATGCTCATGGATTGCCAAAAAATACAGTTCAGCTTGTGGAAAAGCCAGATAGAGAATTGGTAAAGGATTTAATTCGTGCAGACAAGTATATTGATGTAATTATCCCGAGAGGTGGAAAAGGGCTAAAAAGATTTATCATTGAAAATGCAACAATTCCAATGATAGAAACTGGTGCGGGAATTTGTCATATTTTTGTAGATGAAACAGCTGATATAAAACAAGCACTGCCAATTATTGAAAATGCTAAAGTTCAACGTCCAAGCGTTTGTAATGCCATCGAAACAACATTGATTCATGAAAATATTGCAAAAGAAATTTTGCCTGAATTGACAGAAATGCTTTTGAAGGACGGAGTAGAGTTAAGATATAGTAAGGAAGCATTGGAAATAGTAGGAAATAGATCGGATGTAAAATTGGCAACAGAAGAAGATTTTGGAGCAGAATATTTGGATTTGATAATGTCTCTAAAATTAGTTAAAAACATAGATGAAGCAATAGAATACATAAATAATCATGGAACGCACCATTCCGACTCAATCTTGACAAAATCTA
>ERZ772921.1064-NODE-1064-length-16346-cov-5.447793_pt1 | contig 16346 bp, 10 predicted proteins | sample MGYA00512117_ERZ772921 | MGnify/ENA primary metagenome ERZ772921 (study PRJEB29015, sample SAMEA2737944) | human oral metagenome | biome: human oral; feature: human-associated habitat; material: dental | place: China | collected 2150 ... | reverse complement strand
TCCATGGTGCAAAAGTAATAAAAATAATTTGTCCCCACTAATCTTCCGCTGTGCCGCTTTTGTTTGTCAGACCAATTTATTGTTATACCTTTGCACGCAAAATCTGCTAAAAGCCAAATAGGTATAACGATCAACATTTATATAACAAACACAAAGAAGATGCTAAAACACTATTACGCATTGCCGCCCTTGGCTAATAGGGCGGTATTGGTGGCTTGGTTGGCCCTTTCGCCTATGGCATGGGCTATGGCCGGCACAAGCAACACGCAGCCCAACGCAACATCTTTGCAGCAAAACACGCGCAAAACGGTTACAGGAACCGTTACCGACACCAACGGCGAACCGCTGGTTGGCGTTAGCGTGCGCAGTAAAGACGGCAAGGGAGGTACGATAACCAACATCGACGGACAATTCTCGATGCAAGTTGGCGATGGAGAAACCATCGAAATTTCGTATGTGGGATATGCCACACAAACGTTAAAGGCCAACACCACCACGCCCATGACCATCGTTATGGAGGAAGACAAGAAATTGTTGAACGAGGTGGTGGTTACGGCACTGGGTATAAAGCGCGAGGCAAAGGCGCTTACCTACAATGTGCAAGACCTGAAAGGAAGCGAAGTGACGCGCGTTAGAGATGCGAACTTTGTGAACGCCTTGGCCGGAAAGATTGCCGGCGTTACCATTAATCAGAACTCATCGGGCGTGGGAGGCTCGTCGCGCGTGGTGATGCGTGGAACCAAATCGCTGTTCGGAGAGAACAATGCGCTTTATGTTCTCGACGGAATTCCCATGCAAGGACTACGCACCAAGCAGAGCGACAACTTCTACGAGTCGGTGGAAGTGGCCGACGGCGACGGCATTTCGAACATTAACCCCGACGACATCGAAAGCATGTCGGTGCTGACGGGTGCGTCGGCTGCCGCCCTTTATGGCAATCGCGGCGCCAATGGCGTTATCCTTATCACCACGAAGAAGGGCGCGGTGGGACGTCCCAAGGTGTCTTTCTCCAACAGCACCACCTTCACCCGACCCTTCGTTACGCCGCAGTTCCAAAACACCTACGGCCGAAAAGACGGCGAATTTGCCAGCTGGGGCGAGAAAATGGAACGCCCCTCGAGCTATAATCCGCTCGATTTCTTTAATACGGGCTTCAATGTTTCCAACTCTGTGGCCTTGTCTACGGGTAGCGAAACCAGCCAAACCCACATTTCGGTGGGCGCGGTTAACGCGGGCGGCATCGTACCCAACAACCGATACAACCGCTACAACTTTACTTTCCGCAACTCGTGGGACGTAATTAAAGATGTGTTGCAGCTCGATTTCAGTCTGCTTTACGTTAAGCAGAACACCCGCAACGGCATTGGGCAGGGTATGTTCTACAATCCCTTGGTGCCAACCTACCTGTTCCCACCCAGCGACGACTTCAAACGCTATGCCGTTTACGAAATGTACAACGCCGTGCGCAACTTCAAAACGCAGAACTGGCCTTATGGAAACCTGGGATTGGGCATGCAAAACCCCTTCTGGATTGTAAACAGAAACAAGTTTGAAACCAATCGCGAGCGTTTCATCGCCAGTTTCTCGGCGCGTTGGAACATCACCTCTTGGCTCAACATACTGGGTAGGGCGCGCATGGATAACGCTTATACCGACTTTGAACGCAAGCTCTACGCCTCTACCGACGGACTTTTCTCTAAGCCCGCAGGTAACTGGATGACGCAAGACGACAAGAACACGTCTACCTATCTCGACTTCCTGATTAACATCGACAAGCAATTTGCCAACGACGAGATACGCCTTTTGGCCAACATCGGTGGGAGTTACTTTGACGAACGCTATACCAGCAAAACTTTTGAAGGTAACTTGGCACGCGTGCCCAACTTCTTCCATCCCTCCAACATGTCGCCCACCGAGAGCAACACGGCGCATGCCAACTTGCACACGCAAACGCAATCGTTCTACGCCAAGGTTGAAGTGGGCTACCGCAACTTCCTCTTTGCCGATGCAACGGGCCGCATCGACTTCTTCTCTACTTTGCTCGGAACCAGCAGCAACAACGTGTTCTACCCCTCGGTAGGTGCCTCGGTGTTGCTCACAGAAGTGTTGCCTTTGCCCAAAAACATCTTCTCGTTGTGGAAGATACGCGGTAGTTATGCGCAGGTGGGTAACCCGCCGTCGCCCTATCTTACGCGCGAAGCCGTGGCCTTGTCTAACGGAACGCCCAAGAGTGGGGCCTTTACGCCAGCCAGTCACCTCAAACCTGAAATGACGAAGGCCTTTGAATTGGGTATGGACATGCGCTTGTTCGACAACAAACTGAACATCGCCGCCACCTATTACAACAGCAACACCTACAACCAACTGTTCCGTTACAAGCTGCCGCCCAGCTCTGGCTACGAGTATGCTTTCGAAAACGCAGGTAAGGTAAACAACTGGGGCGTGGAACTTAGTGCCACTTACAACCAAAAACTGGGCCCGGTTGATTGGACGGCGAACCTTGTTTATTCGCTCAACCGAAACGAAATAAAGGAGTTGTTGCCCGAATACGTAACCGACCGCACCACCAACACCACCGTGAAAGCACCTACGGAGTTTGAGGTTTCGTCGGCCGAATCGTATAAGATGATACTGCGCAAGGGCGGAACGATGTCTGACATCTACGCATCGCACCTCAAACAAGACTACCAAGGCAACATCCTTGCTAACGGAGGTGTGCAGAAAGACGAGAACGACTTTGTGAAAGTGGGCTCTGCCGCACCCCGATACAACATCTCGCTACGCAACAGCTTTGCATGGAAAGGCATCGAACTGGGCTTTATGTTCGACGCACGTGTGGGCGGTGTGGTGGTTTCGGCAACGCAAGCACTGATGGATCAGTTCGGCGTGTCTAAGCAAACGGCCGACGCTGGTGGAGTGCGCGTGAATAACGGACTGCTGAATGCAGAACAATATTACGGTGTTGTAGCTGGCGGACGAACGGGACTTTTGGCGCATTACACTTACAGCGCAACCAACGTTAGGCTTCGCGAAATGTCTATTTCGTACGACCTGCCCACGGCTTGGTTTGCCAATAAGCTTAAAGTAAATCTGTCGCTAACGGGTCACAACCTACTGATGATTTACAACCGCGCACCCTTCGACCCCGAACTAACAGCCAACACGGGAACCTATTATCAAGGGTTCGACTACTTTATGCCCCCCAGCCAACGCAGCATGGGCTTTGGAGTAAAGGTGAACTTCTAAACTTCACAACCTAAAACAAGCAACAATGAAAAATAAAATAAAAACTCTTTTTGTGCTCCCTGCACTATGTCTGCCCTTGGTTGGCTGCCTAGATTCGAGCCTTAACGACGACCCCGACAGGGCTAATCCCGCATGGTTGGGATATGATAACCTGCACGGAACCTACCTTACATCCTTGCAACGCAACGTAGTGCCCGAAGACCAGAACGACTTTCAGCTGGCCGAAGACCTCGTGGGCAACATGTTCGCCGGCTATTATGCAGGAACGCAAAGCTGGGAAGGCGGCTTCAACGGTACCACTTACGCCTTTCCCGACGGCTGGAAAGACCGCCCCTTCTCGGTGGCTTTCACCAAACTGATGAGCAATTGGCAGCAGTTGCGACTCAAAGCCGACTCGGCCAGCGTGCTTTTCGCTGTGGGCGAAATAGTGAAAGTTGAGGCTATGCACAAAACAACCGACATATATGGCCCCATACCTTACACCCGATTCGGCTTGGAAACGCCCGTACCTTACGACTCGCAAGAGGCCGTTTACATGCGTTTCTTCGCCGAACTGAACCACGCTATCGGCGTTTTGTCGAGCTTCGACAGGCTCAACCCCAACGCAAAGCCCTTGGATAAGTTCGACCTCATCTACGGAAGCGACCTGAAGAAGTGGATCAGGTTTGCCAATTCGCTTAAACTACGCTTGGCTATGCGGTGCCGCGCCGTGTATGATGGAGCGCAGAAACTGGCAGAAGAGGCCGTGAACAACCCCTATGGCGTGTTGGAAGACAATGCCGACAACGCGGTGATGCAGACGGTTGGCGCGCTTTCGTTTACCTATAACAATCCCTTCTACAATATATATAGTGTTGAAGGCTATAACGAAGACCGCATGGGAGCCACGATGGACGCTTACCTGAACGGCTTTGCCGACCCGCGTTTGCCCAAGTTCTTTGCCAAAGCCAAAGGGGATGTGTATCGCGGACTGCGCAACGGAATGCGTAACGGCAAGGATTTTCAGGGCGATGAAAGGCTGTCGATGCCCACAATAACCCGCTCTACCCCCTACGTGTGGATGACGGCGGCCGAGGTTTGGCTGCTTAGGGCCGAAGGCGCATTGTTTGGTTGGAACATGGGTGGCACGCCAGAAGAGCTTTACGCGCAAGGCATAACCACGTCGTTTGAGCAATATGGACTGGCCGATGCAGCCGAAGCTTATCTCACCAGCACCGCCAAGCCCAGTGCTTACCCAGGTTTGGGAACCAGTACTGCGGCAGAAGCACCATCAGACATCACGCCGGCATGGGACGAAGACGCAACGAAAGAAAAGAAACTCGAACGTATCATCACCCAAAAGTGGATTGCCATCTATCCCTTGGGCCAAGAAGCATGGAGCGAATACCGCAGAACGGGCTATCCAAAGCTCTTCCCCGTGGTAGACAACCTGAGCAATGGCAAGGTAAACACCAACGTGCAAGTGCGCCGTGTGCCCTTCCCCGCCAGCGAATACGTTGGAAACAGGGCCGAAGTGGAAAAGGCTGTGCAGCTGCTTGGCGGCGAAGACACGGGCGGAACACGCCTATGGTGGGACAAACAATAACCTCGAACGCCACATTAGCTACTATCATTTACGCATCAACAAGCGTTTGTGTTAAGCCAACGTTAATATAACGACAAGAACCGAGAGCCTTGCAACTCGTTAACTTGTCAACCGATAAACAGAATATAATAATGAACGTAACAAACATATTCCACGGGATTGCATCCCTTGCTCTGGCTGCTGCGGCACTCACCTCGTGCAACACCAGCATCGAGGCGCTTGAAATCATCAAGCCCGAAGAGAAGAGCGAACAGTATTACGCCGACTTGCGCGCTTACAAGCAACGAACAGACCACGAAGTGTTCTTCGGTTGGTTCGGCGGGTGGAACACCAAGTCGCCCAACATGATTGGTTCGCTTAAAAGCGTGCCCGACAGCGTAGACATCATCTCCATTTGGAGTGGAACATACGATCGCGAAGACATTGAATACGTGCAACGAGTGAAGGGAACACGCGTTACCTTCACCATCTTCGCCCACAAAATCCCCAAACAGTTCTTGGAAGGCGAAAACCACGACCAAGTAACCCGCGAGGCAATTGAGCGTTATGCCGTGTCGTTGGTAGATACCATGAAGGCTTATGGCTACCAAGGCATCGACCTAGACTACGAACCCGGCTATCAAGACCCGGCCGGAGGGCCTTTCACCGGGCCACTTGTAGGTCCGTTGAACGTGTATCCCAACTATCGCGACAATATGGAGATATTTGTAAAGAAGCTAGGCGAGTTCATCGGGCCCAAGAGTGGCACGTCCAACCTGCTCATTATCGACGGCGTGCCCTTCGATGTGAAACCCGAATTGGCCGAATACTTCAACTATGGCGTGGTGCAAGCCTACAACAGTAGCAGCTATGCCGACCTGCAACGCCGTTTCAACAATGCCGCCGCACGCGGATGGAAACCCGAACAGTACATCTTTGCCGAAACTTTCGAGGGCGGTAAGGCCGCCACAGGGGGCGTACAGCATTTGTTGCAAGACGGTAAGCGGGTGCCTTCGCTCGTGGGTATGGCGCATTTCTTGCCCGAATATAACGGCAAGAAGGTAACGCGAAAGGGCGGATGCGGCACTTATCACATGGAGAACGACTACGACAATTGGCCCAACTACAAGTTTACGCGCCAGGCAATAGAGATTATGCAGACCCATCGCGACAACGTAGCAACCACAAAACCCTAACAAACAGCATTCAAAAACAATGAAAAAGATATTCAGAAAACTGCCCCTCGTACTGGCCATGCTCTTGGTTGCGGCCTGCAACGACGGCATTAAAAGCTACGATGGACTTTACATCGTGGGTACGCAAGGCAAGGAAGTAACAACTACACTCACCGTAGACGATGTTCCTTCGGCCATTGCCGTGAACGTGGCGGCCAGCGAACTGGCTAAGGAAAACATCAACGTTGAGCTGAAAGCCGCACCCGAATTGGTGGAAAGCTTCAACAAGGAGCACCACAAAAACTACGTGTTGCTGCCACAAGACGCGTATAAGCTAGAAAACACCACGCAGACCATCAAGGGCGGCAAGCACGTTTCGGATAAAGGCACACAGCTTACCATCGTTAATCTCGAAGCCATGCGGCCGGGCACCACTTACCTTCTGCCCCTAAGCATTGCCAATGTTCAGGGCTCCGACATGCCCGTTATCGAGGCTTCGCGCACCATTTACGTGGTGGTTAACCAAGTTATCGTTACCAAAGCTGCCGATTTGAACAGGGCGTGGCGATTCTACTATGCCGATTTCAGCAACAATAAGGGCCGATTTGATACCCATGCCATGAAGAGCGTTACCTTCGAGGCGCGTGTCAGGTTCAAGAAGATGGACGCCAACAGCAGAAAGTGGTGCTATTCGGTTATGGGATTGGAAGAAAACCTCTGCCTGCGAACGGCAGGAGGGCCGGCAGATGGATGGAAATTGCAGCTTGGCGACCCCAACCACATCGACTCGCGCGACGTGTTGCCCAACGACAAGTGGGTGCACTTGGCCTGCGTTTACAACGGCGAAACGGGCAAAAAGTACATCTACATCAACGGCGAACTGCAAGCCGAAACCACGGATAGCCGCAAAACCATCAGTCTGGCCAATGCTTATGGACAGAACGACCTCTTTTATATCGGTCAGTCGGCCAGCGACGACAGGTGTATGGAAGGCTGGGTAAGCGAGGCGCGCGTATGGGCAACGGCCAGAACGGCTGCCGAATTGAAGAACAACGTGTGCTGGGTAGACCCCACTTCAAAAGATCTCGTGGCCTACTGGCGCTTTAACGAGGCACAAAAGAAGGATGACAAATGGATTGTTACCGACCTTACGGGCAACGGTTTCAACGCCTATTACTTCTCCTGGCCCTCAGGGCAAGAGCCTAGTTTCGTTGATGGCGTGCGCTGTCCCGAATAGTTGCAGCCCCAATAGGCCGCCATTGGCGCACACATCAGCATGCAGGGCGAAGGCTCTGCAAGCCTAACACGTAACAACCAACACCACCAGGGGGGAGCGTACATGCCGTACGTTCCCCCTTTTTCTTTATGCGTTGGCGCCCTTCGTTGCCCCACATGCCAACGCCACAACAGCCGTTATTCCATGTATGTGCATGCAGCGCAGGGGCCGAATGGCATTGCATCGCAACAAAACAAGTTGCACAAAGTTATACAGGTAGTTGGCGAAAGGCATAGGAAACGAACGGCATCCTTGCTCTTTCGGGTACAGATAAAACCGACAACCATGCCGAATTTGCGAACAATAGCGCGGTGTAAATTGTCTTAAAGATTGCTAACGCATACAAAGTTGTAAAATAAATGGCTATCTTTGTGCCATGAACAAGCCCTAAATACGGGCATTCTTTCAGCGACAACAAACACCACAACCATGCGAATAACTGTAATAGCCAAAAATGCAGGCAGAAGAAAAGAACTGGGAAAACGCCAAATAGAACTGGCCAAACACCCCCAAACGCTGCAACAACTGCTAGAAGAACTAACACTGATAGGCTTGGCCGATGCCCAAGCCGAGCGTACTAACCAGCCTTTGTCGCAAAGCGACATCGATGCGCAAGCCGAAGAGGGGCGCGTACGCTTTGCCGAGGGCTACGCCACCAACAACGACACGCCCGAAAAATCGCTCGAACGCATGCGCCAAGCCTTCGTCGACGGCTTGTTTCGCGTGTTCGCCGATGGCGAAGAACTTACCCAATGGGACGCACCGCTGGCTTTGCACGAAGACAGCGAACTGGTGTTCATCCGGTTTACCATGCTTACAGGCCTTTGTTGGCGAATGATTTTCTAAGCGCCTTTTGTGTAAACCGCATGCAAACATGCCTATAATAAATGCCTAAACCATACCTTATATATAATATGCAAACTTACAAAGAACTAGTGGCAAAGAGCCACGACTATCTGAAATCCCTCGACAAAGACAAACTGAACCAGTACGAAAAGAAGTTTGTTAAAGAACTGCTTAGCAACAAGGACCGCCTTAGCGAGTATTTTTTCGATCGCGAGGTCATCGCCAAGATGCCCCTGCTAAACGCCACCGCACTGATAAATGGCGGCGGAGCACTGCCCAATTTGCTGCCAACAGAACTGTCGCAATTGCTGGCTAGCTATCTGCACGAGCTGGGAGAATACTCGCCAACACGCGGAATATACCGCATTAGCCTGCGCCGGCGCGACTTGGGCCTGAGAAATAGGCAAGAGGACATAAAGGAAACCTACTTCGCTTTCTATGTTTTCGCACTGTTGGGAGGCGACATCTCGCAGCTTGTGCGCGGACAATACCAAGTGAAAGACTGGGACTACGGCAACCCATCTTTCGAACATGTGATAACCGCTTACTTGTTAGCAAACAACCAAACCGCCATACAAGCGGCGCGCGAAGTGCTTACCAGCGAAAACAACGTGGGCATACTTACGCACGCCCTGATACGAAGCATTGAACGAACAAACATAGAAGAACTGCACACACTGCTGTTGCAAACCCTGAAAGCGGCACAACTGCAAGAAGGATTAAGGCAAAGTATCGTTGAAACAGGCGACGAATGCAACCTCTCTTTCTTCGAACGACTGCTGCAAATCATCGACCAAGAGAACATGTTGCGTTTCGCCTCGGTAAGGCGTTCGGTACAGGTGTGGGCCGGCTTAGGCTATGAAGAAATAGAAGATAAAGACATTAAGACCATATTTAACGCCATACGCACATTCTTCCGCAATCCTGAAATGCGCGAAGAGGCCTATCGCGGCGACAACCCCTTGCTGGTGTACGTGGCACTTTATACGGCAGGTCTTGACGATTACGAACAGAGCGAGCGGGCTGCACTGAACCTCATCGACGGCCAACACCCGCAACAAGTGCGCGTGGCCGCCATATATTACCTGTATCGCAGCGACAACTTCGAGGGCGAAGAGCATCTCGAACTGCTGTGCCGACACCTCGACGACAAGTATGTGCTTGCCTTTACGGTGAACATGCTAAATAGTTCCGAACGATTTGGAAAGGTAGATCGTGGCGACTTTGCCCGCCTATCAGACAGCGAACATGCGCTGTACCTGCAACTTTTCGACACCGTTTACGAGTGGCATAAGGGCTTAAAGGCTAACGAAACCTTGCGTTATGGCGGTTTTGAATGGTTTGCCTTGAACACAGGGACATCTACCACTACCGACGTGCTGTGGTATCTGGCCGCCCGACTGGGCGAACAAAGCTGCATCGACCGTTTCCTTACGATGAAACAACCCGCGTATTATGTGCACTGCATGAACGATTACAGCTGGGGCAGCAACAAAAAACGCGTGCCGTTAACGGCTTTCATCGAAGATTTCTTCCCCAAAGGCAGCGCCGAATGCCGTGCGCAGTTTGTGGTTAACAACCTTGTGGGGATGGAAAGCGACAAGTTTAAACGCTTTGTAGAGATTGGACCCAAGCAAACTTACAACGAGGCGCAGATAAAGACGTTGGAAAATAAGTTGAAGTCGAAGGTGTCTACCACGCGCCAACGCGTTATAGCCATGCTCTTGTGGCTGCCCGACGAACAGCTCATTGAGAGCTATACGCGCATACAAAAGCTGAAAGCACCCGACATTGAAGGCTCGTTGAGCGAGTTGCGCGAGGGGTCGCCTGCTTTGGCTAAGGCCTTCGGACCTCCCACAACGCAAGGCTCTGGCCAGGGCATGAAGGTTTATCCTGGCCCAGAAGGCGGCTACGGATTGTACACCCCCGTGGAGATAGCCGAACCCGAAGTGCCCAACCCCTTTAACAGTGCGCCCCAAGGCGGGCTGAAAGGCATGCTCTCGAAGATTACGGGAAAGGATAACACACCCGACATAAGCGGCATTTTTGCCTATACCTACGAGCAAATGCACGACCTTTACCTAAAAATGGAGGCCATTATAGATGCCAATGCCGACAAACAATATAAGGACAGGTGGAACGACGACCGTGTGTTGGGCGACAGATACCTAGCGTACACAAGCAAAGAGGGCGGTTATGATAGTCTGCCTTTCCCCGAATTGTGGGAGCAATTCTTTGAAGAAAGCGGCATAAAAGACGAAGAACTGTATGGTTTATACCTAATGGTCGAATGGATTGGTAGGGATGACAATGCCCTGAAGCTCGACTTGCCCAATTATCCCCTTACATCCAAGCAACGAGGTGGGGAAATGAAGTACCGCTCGCATTTTAGAGAGGTGATAGAAGGCCGCTTTTATAAGGTGCGCGAGCAACGCCCCGAATTGTTCTTCGAGCCTTCTTACCTCATGTCGTCGCTTTTCTACTTCTTCTGCAACGAGAAAAAGATTGTGCGGAAAACAAAGTATAGCACCTATATTTACCCCATACCATCTTGCACGCCGCTAAACGGAGCAATGCACACAATGGCGCAAACCTGGCGCACAGACGAAGAGTTTGCCCGTTGTTCAAACCTCTTGTTGGCTATTAGTCGCAAGTTTTATCTTGAAGACGACGAGAAGGACAGGAGCAACTATCGGCTCCCGCCGCTCATGGCTGCGCGAATGAACCTCGAAGGTAGGCTCACCGACGACCAGCTTATGCAGATGTTAATGGCCGAAAAGGGCGGTATGTTGGAGAATGCAACCTTTGCCGTGTACTACGACAGCGACTATCGGCGCAAGCCCCAATGGGATTTGACACCCCAAAAGTCACGTTACGACAAGGCCGTGTACGAGCATTTGCGCAACGTGGTTAACCGCATTGCCAACCATTTGTTCGATATTGAGCTGACAAGGCGCAATGCGCCCACGCCCGCAACCAACCTCTTGACTGGCAGCTATCGCAGCAAGGTGGTGCTATGGGGCACGGCCAACCTGCAAAAGGCCATGGCCGCACTGGGCAAAGAGCATCTGGTGCGCGATTATAGCGGCAAAGAAAAACGCGCCGTGCTTACCTCGTGTATCGTGCATTGCTATCCATTAGATACCGATACGCCCGACATGCTTAAAGGCATTGATGCTGCCCGACTGGTGGAATTGGCCTTCTTCGCCCCACAGTGGATGGAGCTGGTGCGCCAACACCTCAATTGGAAAGGTTTCGACGAGGCTTATTACTACTTCGTGGCGCACACCAAAGAGAGCGACAGCGAAGAAAAGCGGGCAACAATAGCCCTTTACACCGACCTCGCACCCGAAGATCTGGCCGATGGTGCCTTTGATGCGCGCCTGTTTAACGAGGCTTTTAAGAAGGTTGGAAAGAATAACTTCGCCCTGTTCTACGATGCAGCCAAGTACATGGGCAGCAGCAATTATCATGGTCGTGCACGTCGTTTTGCCGATGTTACGCAAGGCTTGATAAAAGAAAAGCAACTGATGGAGCAGATAGACAAGACGCGCAACAAAGACGCATTGTGCGCCTTGGGCCTTGTGCCGCTGCCAAAGAAGAATATAGACACGGCCTTGCTGAAACGCTACAAGCGCATTCAGGCGTTCTTGAAAGAAAGCAAGCAGTTTGGCGCACAACGTCAGGCATCCGAGAAACGAACGGTTGAAATTGCCTTGATAAACCTTGCTCGTTCGGCTGGATACGACGACGTGATACAGCTCGTGTGGCGCATGGAAGGCCATCTGGTGGCCGACAAGAAGGCACTGCTCGACGGCATGGTGGCCGAAGGCTACCTTATCCGCATTGAAATTGCGCCCGATGGCACAAACAAAGTGGTGATTGAGAAAGACGACAAACCGCTGAAATCGGTGCCAACGAAGTTGAAGAAGAACGCCACTTACCTGGAAGTGAACCAAACGCACAAGGAGTGGACACTGCAATACCGTAGGGCACGCGAGATATTTGAAGACATGATGCGCCAGCAAACAACCATCATGCCTGCCGATGCCGCCGTTATCGAGGCCAATCCCATCGTGGCTCCGCTATTTGCCAAGCTGCTTGTACAGCAGCACGACCACATGGGACTGTATGCCGAGGGTAAGTTGCACACACTGGATGGCGAACAAACCATCGACCCCGACACGCCGCTAACCATCGTGCACCCCTATCATTTGCACGCATCGGGAAAGTGGGCGGCATGGCAGAGCCGACTGTTCGAGATGCGATTGGTACAACCCTTTAAGCAGGTGTTCCGCGAATTGTATGTGCCCATCGAAGAAGAGGCCGACAAAAACGAAAGCCGCCGTTACAGCGGTTATCAGATACAAGTGCGCCAAACGTTGGCAACGTTGCGCTCGCGTGGATGGGTGGCCGACTACGAGGAGGGCCTTCGCAAGGTGTTCCATAAGCAAGGGGTGGTGGTTTCGCTCTATGCGCGAGCCGATTGGTTCAGTCCGTCAGACATCGAAGCACCTGCCATTGAGTATGTTCGCTTTGACAGAACGCGCGGCATAGAGCCTTTACACATTGCCGATGTCGACCCCGTGCTGTACAGCGAGGTGATGCGCGACGTTGATTTGGCTGTAAGCATCGCCTTCGTTGGTGGTGTAGACCCCGAAACGGGTCAGTCTACGCGCGAGCTTAGGGCGGCAATTGTTCGCTGTACGGCCGAGATGCTCAAACTTAACAACGTGCGTGTGGATGGCAATTTTGCCTTTATCGAGGGCAGTTTGGCCGACTACACCGTGCATTTGGGTTCTGCCAACGTGCGCCAGCAGGGCGGAAAAGAAATTCCCATCGTTCCTGTGCATAGCTCGCAACGCGGTAAACTTTACCTGCCTTTCGTTGACGAAGACCCGAAGACGGTTGAAATCGTGTCGAAGGTGGTGCTGTTGGCCGAAGACAATAAGCTGAAAGACCCCACTATCTTGCAGTGGATTGAGCGGAGGTAGAGGCGTTTGGCGGGTGTGAACAGCCCCGAAAGCGTGCTGCCCACAGCTTATCTTGGCATTGTTGGGTAATAATAAGTGGTGTGCTTGCCCCCCAAAAGCGCACTACGCCCAAGAAACTCGGAAATTGTAATACCTATGCGTAGGGTGTGCTTGCCCCTAAAAAGTGTACTACGCCCAAGTTGCCTAGCCTAGCAATTAAATGGAAAAGAGCCATATCAAACCCTGTACGAGGGTGTTGATGTGGCTCTTTTTATTGGGTTTAACCCAAATCGGGGGTTAGAAAAATCTGCTTTCATTTTGCCAAAGGAAATACGGAGCACGCGCAAATAGTTCACTCGCTGGTCGTATTTCAAATATCATAGGACGATTTCCCTAACACTTTGCTTTGAAAATTCGTAATGGCCGATTTTGTTTTAAGCGCACCTACGTTCCATTTTCCATGTTGATGCCCTCTGCACTACAACACGGATGCCTTGCTTAGAGGTGCACCTACGTTCCATGTTTCACGCTGATGCCCTCTGCTCTGTCTGTGTTTTGTAAAGTAATCAGTGTAAATTTTAACATTATGAGTGCCATTTTTGCCCACCAACAACTCACTCGGTTGCAAATTTTCAATTCTCGCGCGAGTTTCTTTGTTGCAAATCGAGGTGTAAGCCTTCATCATTGGTAGGCTCATTTTGTGCATGTTAATGCAAACCTACTACAAAGAAATATGCTATTTGCAGCAAAAACACGGCTATTTGCAGCAAAACACCTTGCAATATGCCGCTAAATGCGTTGCGTTTTGCCGCTAAATGCAGTGCAATTTGGTGCTAAACGCAGTGCGTTTTGGTGCTAAATGCAGGGCTAAATGCTGCTAATTGCAAGGTGTTTTGCATATATACGCATTGCGAATTGTATATTTATCGCTTTCTTTTCTACATGGAAGAGCGTGCAGGCTATGGTAAAAAGGTGCTTTCTGCATGCAATTTAGTGGCAAAATGCAGATAATTGGGCTTGCAAAAAACACAACCCATCGGCCAAATAGAAAGGTAAAATGGTGCTAAATGCAGGCTGCATTCTCAAAAATGGACTAAAAACGAAACGTGCAAGGCCGAAATTTGCTGCTATTTGCCTGCTTTTTGGGCTTGTTTTTCGCTAGAATGGGGTGGTGGAAAGTGTGTGTTTTGTAAATAAAAAGCAAATGTTTCTAGTTGTTCTAGTGTTTCTAGTGTTTCTAGTTGTTCTAGTGTTTCTAGTTGTTCTAGTGTTTCTAGTTATTCTAGGTTTTCTAGTTATTCTAGGTTTTCTAGTTATTCTAGGTTTTCTAGTTATTCTAGTGTTTCTAGTTATTCTAGGTTTTCTAGTTATTCTAGGCATCCTAGCTATTTAACAACATTAGGCCTGCTCGTTCATCGGTGGTGTGCAGCCATCTTTTCACCCTTTCACCTTTTCACCTTTTCCCCTTTAAAAGGTGCGCAGCCATCTTTTCACCCTTTCACCTTTTCACTTTTTCCCCTTTAAAAGGCTTAGCCCTTTGCTACACCCGATGGTACATTTCGCTTAAAGGTAGGCGGAAACGATCGCCCCAAACGCCGTCGGGAAGGCGGATGCCGCATGCCACCACCATATTGATGTCGGCCGAATAGGGTAGGTGGAGCAGGCGTTTAACGCGCCAACTGTCGAATCCTTCGAGCGGACAGGTGTCGTATCCCACTTCGCTCATGGCCAACATGAACGTTTGTGCCACCAAACCGCAACTCTTGTGCATAACAACGCGCATGTCGGCCTCGGTTGCTTGTCGAACAATAGGGCGGAAAAGGCCTATCACCTGCACCAATACCTTGCGTAGAAGTCCGGCCAAGCCGAAACAACGCCCATACCAAAGGGGAATAAACTTGCGATAATAAAGCTGCCATCTGCGTATGCGTTTCTCTTGTTTCTCGGCAAGACTGTTTCGGCGGACATTGTCTTGCTCGAAAGCAAGCACTGCTTGGGCACGGCGTTTAATAAAGTCCGGGCGAGTTACGAACACCACTAGCTGTTGCGCGGAACTAGCGGCAAGTTGGTCGAGACATGCAGGTACCATCTTCTCTAACATGCTTTTATCGGTGATGTGGTAGCATTCCCACAGCTGCATGTTAGAGCTTGTTGGGGCAAGTGTGGCCAGTTGTAGGCACGCTTTCACTTGTTCTGGGTCGATTGGCTTGGCTGAATCGAAGTGACGCACGGAGCGTCGGTGGTTCAAAATCTCTTCTAAACGCATGTGATTACTTATTTTGTTGTTTTTTGTGGAGGCAAGACACACACTCGTAACACTTTGGCAATCATGTTTTGTAAATGGATAAAAATGTCTAATAAGAGAACTGAAATTGTTCTACATAGAGAATTTGAAAAGCCTTATAAGACAACATTGAGAGACCTTATTTTAATGCAAAAACACATTATTTACTATTGTCTATATTCGAGTCAAAGAGATCCAATTGCCTTTCATCTGCTTTGATTTTCTTGTATCTCTTTGTGTAATTTTGGAGTGTATTGCCATCCTCCCATTTTAGTACATCTTTTATAGCATATTCTGTCTTAATCTCTATCTCTTCATTATTCTCAATCTTTTGCTTGGTAGAAGTTACCAATGTGCAGGTTATTACAGTATTTGCGCCAAACTTTATCTCATTGTCATAGACTTGTTTCAAGAAATCTTTATCCAATACCTTAAAATCTATCGTCTTGCCCGAATAATAACCTCTCCAAACTTTACCATGTCCCTTCTGCAAGACAGGAGAAAGAATATGAATTGTAGTTCCGGCCATTTCCGTTTTGTCTTCGATGGTGGTATCTAACAATATTTTTTTTGTAAAATCAGCTTTTTCTATTTTGGCAGAACTAAAAGGTTGCGTCTCTCCTTTTGCTCTAATACAAGCATCAACAGAGATGACTTCACTTGCCTTGTCAAGTGATTTGAAATAGTTGCTAACGCACTTTTTTAACTTCTTATCATCCACTAAAATCTCAGCGTCCTCTTTCGTTAAGTTGCTACTTTTAATCTTTTCAAGTAGCTCAATTCTATCTTTGGTATTAGCGAGTCTGGTTTGTGTAGAAGAAAAGAATTTTTGAATTAGAGCATAAAACAGGTTTCTAACAGTTTCATAACCAATGATAGTAATAGCAGGAATAACTAAGTTTTCAATTAGACCACCCTCTTTTTTTGGGTTCTTCCGTTAAATGCGTAGACGCCTATCATGCAATGCATATAGTCTTAATGT
>ERZ772921.1059-NODE-1059-length-16403-cov-12.217947_pt1 | contig 16403 bp, 18 predicted proteins | sample MGYA00512117_ERZ772921 | MGnify/ENA primary metagenome ERZ772921 (study PRJEB29015, sample SAMEA2737944) | human oral metagenome | biome: human oral; feature: human-associated habitat; material: dental | place: China | collected 2150 ... | reverse complement strand
CCTCTCCGGCGAAGACGAGCGGGGGCCGGCGGCGCAGGTCCGCCACCACGTCGGCCAGCGCGACCTCATCGGGGTAGGCGGGCTGCTGGAGGGCAGGCAGGTGGCGCCATGCAGGGACCTGGACGCCCAACAAGACATCATCCACCAAAACCATAGACCTCATCAACATTCCTTAAATTAATCATCTGATGTAATGTTAACACAAATAGGTATCTTACATAGAGATAAAAATACTATCGAAAAACTTAATGGCATTGCTTTCAAAAATCTGACAAATAGTGCCAGTGCATAACTACCTCGTTTTTGGTTTCGATGGCAACCGACAATGTCGCCAAAGAAAATAATCGAAAACACAGTATCGTCCCTCCGATAGCGACCCCCTTGACCGAAATATGAGGTTCACTTCCACGCACCCAATCAATCACGACGTCAGAAGGTGAAATATCAAGACCAACCCCTAGCATTTTAAGAACGGACTCTTTACAACTCCACAATAGTGGAGCGTCAGTGCTGCGCCGAAGCCGCTCCGAAGAGCCAAGCCAGTATGGCTGAATCGAATTCAACATATCAGCAGATGTAGCCTTTTCGGCGTCAATGCCGACCGACGTACCGCAAAGAGCGACCGCAACAAAACCACTGGAACGAGTTGTCGATACATAGACACCGGTGTCTGGCAGAACTGGCGCACCATGTGGTTCACCACATGAAACACACGTGCGATCAATCAAAAGTGAATCGGGAGCGACTTGAAGGTAGTACCCAGCGGCGGTTCGTAGTAACGCCGCAGAGGTAAGAAAACCGATCCGTGCGATACCATCCGTGAATGTTTCGCTACGTCGTAGCTCAATACTATTTAGCGACGACAGTTCCTCTATCGATGCCGGACGATCCGCGATCCATACATGACAATCAACCACAGAATCAGTGCCTTTCCCTCATCCAGACTGTGTTAAGCAAAATTAGATTGCAGAATAAAGCTGAGCCGCAGCTCTCCAAGCAGAAGCGACAGAAGAATTAAGACCGCCGCCATCAAAATAACTTCCTGCAACAACAACATTCGCTGGCAAGATCGAACGAAGTTGCTGAACTTTGTTACGGTGTCCGACATTCTCGTCGACAACAGACATGGGCAGGTGAGTAAAATCAACAAGACGTGCGAACTTTCCAGTAAGTCGCTCCGCATACTTTTCCATACACTCAATTACTTCATCAACCGATGAAGGAGTTGAGTTCGATTCGCAGATACCGACGACACGAAGTAAAGAGTATCGTCGGTCACGAGTAAGTCCAAGCACGTTGGCTAAACGAATGACATTGTTATGAATATGATCCTGAAGTATATAATCAATCCCAAACCGATCCACAAGATCACCTTCAATTTCAAAAACACTTAAAACGGTATCATGATTACGACCCAACGAACTCTCCAAGACATCGTTGTTTCGAACAATACCTGCAAATAATTGTACCGCTTCACTATCGGGAGCCGCAAATACAATCCCGTTAACAGTCACTTCTTCTTCGGCTTCGCGCACGACTATCTGGTTATCCGAAGTGAGTGTAAGTCTATCGACACGTTTGCACACTTCTACCTCAACGTCGACAAGCAAACGATCGATGAGACGACTCCATCCGCCGTTCATTTTCACCATTGAAACCGTTCTGCTTTTTCGATTAACCAAACTATCCAACAGAATCGACTTATTCTCTCTCCACAACCTCGCCATACTTGTTGAAAAACACTCGAGACTCTGTTCGGAAGGATCAGACCCCAAAATTCCCCAAGTAACCGGGGCAATGAGCTGATCACACAGCCTAAAACCAAAACGCTGCGAAATAAAGTCCGCAACAGAAATGTCGTGGCCTGTTGGCCGTCTTACATGCAAAGGCTCTTGAGCCGCTCTCAGTTTGAGGGGCCAACTCAACACAGGGGAAAACAGAGCAGAAGAGAACGAAGTCAATCCTTGAGGTGTGAGACCCTTCGGTAGCTGAAGAACTCTTTCATCCCTGTGAATTTTCAACTCGTCAGGTTTCACCTCCGAAAGCTCATGCGTTAAACCAAGCTCTTCAATTAAATCAAACAGTGGTCCCGGAATAACAGGCACCTTTGAAGCGCCAGTATCAAACTTCTGACCATCGACGTCAGCAGTGACAACTTGTCCGCCGACTCTGCTAGAAGCCTCCCAAACTTTCACATCACAACCCAGACTCTTAAGCTTCCAGGCGGCAGCCAGACCTGTGATTCCTCCACCTACAACCAGCATCGAGGGACGAACGTACATCGTTTTAATCCTCTTCTTTCTTGATAGAGTTCAGATTCTCGACATATTCCACAGAGGCAGCGATGCTGCCTGCAGAAAGTAAAGCGCCAACGGGGATGCTTAGAGCTAGATCTTGACTAATAAGAGCACTGACGATCATTAACTGCGACGAAGTTACGCCGAGAGAGCGAAAGTCACGACTCACATTGCCTGCCGTTACCGGCAAAACGTGTGCAAAACCGTCAAGCACTACATTCCTAATGGATCGATTTTCTGCTTCAAGCGAATCGATGTGATTAAACGATCCTGTTGTACAATCAAAATGCTCTTGACGCAAACGGCGTAGATCACACTTGCCGTTGCGATTTAGTGGAAAGTACTCAACCTCAATCCATCTATCAGGGATCATGTACGGAGGAATGCTATTTTTAATTTCATTCTCAAGAAACTTGATATTCTCGAATCTCGAATTAGTGGTAATATACGCAATCAACTGACTCGCTGAACCTGCCGATCCAACGACATCCACGGCACATCCTGTAATTCCGGTTGATTCTTCGACAGCATTCTTTACTTCGAGCGTCGAAATTCGATGTCCCCGGACTTTCACAAGACTGTCACGACGACGAAGCCATTCAAGAGACCCATCTTCGTGGCGACTAACAATATCACCAGTTCGATAAACTCGTAGACCTTCCAAGTTAACGAAACTTGCATCGGTCGCTATCGTGTCTGCTACGTATCCATCTGCGAGACAGGCACCCGAAATTCCGAGCTCAAATTCATCGTTATCAAGCGGCAGCAAATGAAACTCAGAGTTGTTTAAAGGCGATCCTAATAGAACACGAGGAGAAGAGTCCTTAATCTTCCAAGAACTAGCCCATACAGTAGCCTCAGTTGGACCATAAAAGTTCCACGCTGATCGAGCCAGACAAAGTTGCCTTGCGAGCGAAATACTCAACGCTTCGCCGCCAGCCACGAGCACTTGGTTATTGTTAGGAGTCCAGCCGCTTTCAATCAACAGACTCCACAAACTTGGCGTGGCTTGAGCAAGATTACATTTGGTTAGCAATACTGGTAACATGTTAAGATTATTTTGTGTCACCTCATCGGCAAACACTACTGAACCACCAACAATGAATGGAAGATATATCTCAGGGACTGATACATCGAAACTAAGTTCCGTATTGGCAAGCATTCGAATTTTTGCATCGATGTTGAGTCTTTCGATCATCGCGTAAAGGAATGATTCCATAGCGGAACGACTGATCATCACCCCCTTAGGGTCACCAGTAGACCCACTAGTAAACATGATGTATGCCAATTGATCCGGCAAAGACGTAGGCCTGATATTCCTTCTTTCAACAACTTCTAGACTGGTTGGAGTCCCAGCATCAATCTTCCAACTCCAGTCATTGCCTACCATCCAGCGAGCGGCGACTTTATCTCCAATATTCTCAATACGGCTCTTCGAACTACCTTTCGCGATTGGAATATAAGTGACACCCATTGAAAAAAGAGCAATGGCAACAGCGTGCATCTCTAGGTCTCTTTTAAGAGAAAGTAAAACCCGATCGCCGGCTACGAGTCCCTCTTTAGTAAAATAGTTGCGGTAGAATTCAATTCTACTAAGAAGCTCGGAATACGTAACGACACGTTCTGCGGTTTCAATAGCAATCGCGTCGGGACTTTTTGCGAAATTATTCCAGATCTCATCTAACATACGCATAATGTTGCTCCGTTCTAATATTATGTCAGGTTGTAATTATTTAGTTCGTCGTGATAGCAGGTTCGGCTCCCAAAAGGGAGTTGCATGCTTCGCAGGTACGGGCCAACGCAATGGATCTCATCCGCCGGTACATGCGACGAAGCTTCTACCAATAAAGGGACTTTTAAGGGCGTAACTTCAGACGCACATAATGCTCGCGATACGTCTAACGCACTAGAACATACCTGTATTTTCTCAAGACAAGTCAGTACTGAAAAACGAGGGTCTGACACAGAATGCGCCGACAAAAAAAGCTTTAGTAAAATGAAGAACATTCTTTCTTAGAGGTGTATGATATGCCGATGAGCACATTTCCGGTGGTAGGATCTCTGTCTCCCAGGGGCATTCCTCAGCAAAGAGTGAGAGACCGTCTCGAGTGCCGGACAGCATTATCATCCTGCCTGCACCTCCAGCAATTTGCCCATAATCAACCGAAAGCCATACGTTTGGAATTTGCGGCAGCATGTCATCGCTATGAGGGTTCGGAATAAAAACGAATGCAACTCCTTCAGGGTTAGCTAGGTTCACATCGGGTTGCTCGGCGACTAACTGCGCAGCCTGTCCGAGACTCAGCGCACCAGAATAAGTTGCTGCAGCCAACTCACCTATACTAACGCCACCTACCCAGACTGGAGTATCTTCCCGGAGAGACTCGAGACGTTTAGCTGTGCCAACCATAACCGCCAACAGAGAAACCGAGACTAGCTTCACTCGGGACATCGCATAGTAATCAATATTCCTACCAAACAAAACGCCGATCGGAAGGTCAATAGACTCACTAACCTCTGTATAAGTTTGAGAAATGAACTCATCATGATTAGCAATTTTTTCAAAGGTAGCAAGATCGACAGAAACGTCCGCTGGACCAAATACTATTCCAAACGACATAATCAGGATCCGTTCTCTATCATGACACCTCGACAAAACATTAGCGATTCACCGAGATATCCGTCGTGTGGTACTGTCGGGTTCATTCTCGTAGTTGGGATAGCGCCGACATATAGATTTCGTATCGTTCCGTCCTGCGCTAGGGAATCGATCAGCCTATTCGAACCACCCAAAACCGTTAATACCAAACTATTACTAACCTGCTGTAGATCCTTCTCAGGGTCAAACGGTGCAACAACACACCGAGCATACGGTCGCTCTTGCTGCACCCTGGGATCGGATGCGTAATCGACGGTTTCTACAACCGCGTCAGATTCACCAAAGCGCTCAAGAAGAAGATCCGCGAAACCCTTATGATCACCTTCGACAAGTATAGCGCTGGCGCATACACAGGCTTTACCTTTATAATCGGTGACCGATTTGCAGACGACGTCGACCGCCTCACTCCAGTCTGCGTCACGACCCACCAAAATTTTTGTACGACCAGGCCCCTGAGTCAATACTTGTTTATTGTGCCGGTAAGAGCCGATCAGATCGTCACCACCATACATCAGCGTGTAGTCTGCCTCAGAGATAAGATCTGGCACTATGTCTCGAGAGCAAGGAAACAATGAGACAAACTGCTCCAAACCGGCCGCACAGAACGCTTGAACTAATCTACTTGGCGTAAACGGTTCTCTCGAAGACGGCCGAATAATCACTTTATATCCTAGTCCAAGCGCCTGCGGCCACAGAGCATGTGGCCCTGGCCCGTTACCAGGAGCTATCACCGCCAAAAGGCTACCAGCGGGCGTATACATTGCACCTTCGTGCTTAACGTCAGTCCATTCCCATGAGGCGCCACGAGGTTTGGTGACATCAAGAATACTCGACATATCCCTAAGTGAATTGGCAATTGAATCTCGGGTTTCGGCGACACTTTCTGAATTCAGGCCCGTTGCCAACGACACAGCCGAAACATATTCGGCGGGACTCTGGTCGCCAAGTGATTCATTCTGAAAGAAATCAGCCGCCTGGCGGAGTGCCATAATTCGTTCGGGTCGTGGCAAGCTCAGTTCAGATCGAAGACGGACAGTTTCTGTCAAAAGACGAACGCGTGGTAGCTGGCAGAGTGAATCGTCTAATCCGGCAATCTTGACAACTCGCTTCGAGGTGGTACGACGCCCGTTAAGCAACCCGCATAGGAGTTTCTCGGTCATCAGTATACCCCCTCGACAATCTTAGTATTTCCGACGGTAGAAATTGGGTGAACCGACATCACGCATACTGTCCCACTCGAGGGGTGGATTACTTTCGTAGCAAAGTCACGTTCCTTGATATTTGGAATCAATGCGTATCGCGAAATGTGACTCGCCAAAACCCGGCCTTGCTCAAGATTCTGCACTGACTCACCTTCTTCGTCGACAACATCGAACGCTATAAACGGATCAAATGGTGAGAACAATGGGGCATCGTCAATACTATCGATCTGTTTAGCCTCTCCAAGCATCATAGTATTTCCGTAACTACCTTCTAAACGCACGTCAGGAAACACTTCGTCACGTAGGTATATCAATGTATCCAGATCCATTTCAGTACCGCCCCAGGTTATGGAGACAAGTTTATCGTTAAGCATATCTTGGTGGTCTCGATTTTGAGCTAGATATTCCAAGAACGGAGGCGTCGCCACCAAGTGCCGTATCGCCTGCGTTTCAACAATATCCAACGCTTGGTCGAGAAGATGCTGAATGTAATCGGTTAAAGACTGTCGCTCATTCTGAGCGGCTAAACGTTTGGCCCATCGAGGATCTAGATCAACAGAAAACATTGCTCCGTGTCGACGAGATGCTCGACGTCGATTAATTTCACCAACTACATGTGGCCCTGTAGGGATCACTGCAAGCGTATTTCCAAACTCACATTCTGGAACCTCCGTCCCCATTCTCCAATTGATGAGTTCCTCAAGCCATTTGTCATATACAGCAACCCTTTTCGGGCGCCCCGAAGTACCGCCGCTCTCATATACCCCAGCTAGTCGCTCCCCAACTAGCCCGCGAGGAAGAAAGTCTTCATATGGACGCATACTCATGTCTTTTGAAGGATCTGGTAAAAGTCGCAAACCAGCTACGTCATGAATTTCCTTAATCGGATCAAAGTCCAGTCGAGACCGAAGATCATTCCAGTATGGGCTTCCCGTCTCTTCTGAAAAGTGCCATTCCAACAGTTCTTTGATATTCATTATCGACTCCTTATGTGACTTCGAATGGTTAAGGTTGCAGCCGCAATGATACCCATTCGCCTTGTTTTTTCTGAGATACAATGCGCTTGTGAAGTCTGTCCGATGCTGCAGCCCAAAATTCAATACGGTTGGGCACTAAGGCGTAGACCCGAAATCGATTAGGGCGTTCAAGTCGTCCGTCAGAGCGCAAGCTTCGTTCTTTCTCTCGAAGAACCTCCGGATTAGCTAGTGGTTTGCTTTGAATCGAAGCGGCTGACATCGAGTCCAGGACAGGGGGTCTTGACATCCAGACTTTATCGGCAACTGACTCAGCACATTCGATTACCTCGCCGCTAAGCGAAAGTTGCCGTCCAAGCTCCCGCCAATAGAAGAGTGCATTTGCGGAACTCCCAGATGCGATGTCGGTAATCTTGTTACTACTAGAATGTGTTGCAAACTTTAGCCCTACATCGTCCAACTCCAGTATGGCAACGATTCGCGCAGTAATCGTCCCATCAGTTGACACCGTTGACAAGGAAGCGCTGCGTGGCTCGCGCGTGTTATATCTATGGGCCGTTGTTAGCCAATTTTTTGCGACAACTACTGGTGCGAACTGATTACTGCTATACTCCGCAAAGTCCGGGGCAACGTCTGCAGAAACCGACTCAGCTCTAAGCGATCTATCCGTCATGTCAAACTCTATTCGAATTTATCGTATGAATGGGCACACACAACACCGGGAAACGCTCGTTCAGATTCTGACTCCTTCAAGCAAGTTAATGCGCTCATACCTACAACCACACGAAATGGTGGAGTCTCCTGCTTCATGACGTCACTCAGCGCTGAAGCTGCAGCTTCAGGACGTTCAGGTTCTAACTTCGGCCAATAGAGCTTACGAGTCTGTTCCTCTCCTGGATAGCGATGAGAGCGGTTGGGGCGAATGGCCGATTTGCCAACCCAGTCGGTAAGATATGGTCCAGGTTGCACGATACAAACATCGATGGGTCTTCCAGCCAATTCATCACGAAGAGATTCAATCATACCTTCGACCGCCCATTTGCTTGCGGTGTACGCTGCCATATCTGCAAAGCCGCGTATACCAGCGATACTGGAAATCTGAAATAGCTTCCAAGGTGTTGAAACTTCAGTAAGTTTCAACATGGATTGAATGACATTCCATGACCCAAAGAAGTTTACTTCGAAAACACGATGTACATCGTCTATTGGAGAATCTTCAAGGGGAGCAAACATACCAATGCCAGCGACATTAACGACGACGTCGATGTGGCCATAGTACGCCATTCCAGCTTGAATAGATTTCGAGACCAATTCAGGTTGGGTAACGTCACAACGAACCGGAAGCGCTACACCTTTTTTTACCGCAGAACTCATGTATTCCAAGTCATCCAAATTCCGGGATGCTGCCACGACACAGTCACCTTGTGATAGGGCATGAAGAGCCCATTGCTTGCCTAACCCCCGTGAAGTGCCAGTGATGTACCAAACCTTGCTCATAACTACTCCTGACATGCCGTTGCAGCGATTTATAGCGAGAGGAATCCTTGAATCGTTTGTATCGCATTTCCAGAAACACTTACGTCTATTGGAACATCCTTGTGCCAAGCGACTTTCGAGCGTATTCTCGCTCTATTTTTCATCCTTGCCCCCTGGTATATTTCTATAGTTTCTTGCTTATCTATCATGCCGTATCGTGCCAGATGGATACATATTGGTCCCGCCGCAGAACCAGTTGCGGCATCCTCGATAACTCCATAGGCTGGCGAAAACATTCGACTATGCCAAATGCCCCCCGACCCGGCTACGCAGTTGATTGCGACGTTTTGCAGTGTGGCCAGTTTATGATAGTCGGGTTGGACCTCCATGAGCGTTTTAACAGATGGGAGCGTAAAAATCACGTGCCTCGGCCCATTATTGTAAACATCGACCGGGAGTTCAGACCGCTCAACGCCGAGTATACTCGCAAGTTCATAATCAAAGGACTGCCAGGTCGGTACTGGTTGCGTCATGCTAACTTCAACACATCTGTTGTTATCCGCCTTACTGTCGATCTCGCAATTAATTACGCACTGTTTAGTCTGGAGTGCTAGGTTTTTTTTCCCAGTCGCGTAGTACAAAGCTGCTGCGGTTCCAAGAATAGGATGTCCGGCATAGGGCAACTCGTTTACCGGCGTGAAGATACGAGCAGTCGCGTCCACTATGTTATTTCCGGACAAAACGAACACTGTTTCGGAAAGACGCATTTCAGCCGCAATCATTTGCATAAGTTCACATGATAGATTGCCCGGATCTAGAAACACTGCTACCGGGTTGCCACGAAGTGGTTCTGACGTGAAAGCGTCAACAACAGCGTAGTTTAGTAACTGCAACATTTTTCGTCACAACTCCCTCTGTATTTTGATGACCCGCCGTACTTCCGAAGCTAGAAGGTCTACACCGTGTATTGTAAGAAATGATTCCGGGTGAAATTGCATCGATGAGAACTGTCGTCCACGCAAAGCATGAAGTTCTCGAGTATCAGCGTCGAATGTGGCCGAAACTCCTTGTTGCCTAAGTTCAGCTACGAGTTGACTGGAGCAAATTCCTGTAAACGTATTATAGAAACCCACCCGTTGTCGTTTGCCGAAATAGTTGATCTCTTTCTGTGTTCCTTGATTGGGGTTTTTCAAACGTACTAGCGGAATTTTCAGTTGTTTTGCAAGCACCTGGTGACTCAAGCAAATAGCGAGAAATGGTTGCTTAAGTATTACCAATTCAGCGACAATCTCATGTAACCTGCTTATTCTAGGATCGGATAAATTACAAGGATCGCCGGGCCCTGGACCTAATATCACCAAGTCGTAATTTTCGAAGTTAACTCGAGTATCGACATCGACAACTTCCGTTTGTAGTCCGATGCCGCACATTTGTGCCGCAATCATGTAGGAAAAAGAGTCTTCCGCGTCAAGTACAATTGCTTTACTCCTGGCCTGGCGTAAATACTGTTGTTGACGTTGCCGATGTTCGTCAGATGTCCAGTACAGTGCGGTATTTTGCTTCCTGGTTTGCAAGGTGTTCGCAATGTCGGAACGTGCCGTAATAATTGATCCTCTAGGTTTATTGAACGCGCGGAGGATGGCAGATACTTTCGATCGAGTTTCTTCGCATTCGCCTGCTGGATTTGAATCTCGTACAATCGTAGCTCCCGCACCAATACGTACATCTCCATTGGACGAAATTTCGGCTGAACGTATCAGTATAGCCGAGTCGAGTTCGAACTGATTTTGTTGATCACCTTCTATGATCGCAACTACACCGCTATAGTATCCTCGTCCTGTTGTTTCGATAGACGAAATCATACGGCAGGCGTTTTTGACTGGCGCACCTGTGACTGTTGGAGCAAATAGAGTGTCGTGCAATAGTTTTCTCGGATCATCTCTGTACTCCCCGATAATCCGGTACCCGGTGTGTACGACATTCGAAAGTTGATGAAGATGGGGGCCTTCTACTCGAAGATTCGAGCAGGAACGCGCCATCATTTTCAGTTCTTCATCAACCACCATATTGAGTTCGTCTATTTCTTTCTGATCATTTAAAAAGTCGAGGATCTCTCGGGCCTGAAAGGCTTTGTCTTTTAAAGGGTAGGTGCCGCTTAAAGGTGTCATAGATGCCTGAGCATTTTTGATTGCTACGTGTTGCTCAGGCGTGGCGCCAACAATCCATTTGTCTTCTAAACGAACTAGGAAAGTCCAGTATGCGTCAGGATCTTGCAGTAAAAGTCGGATGAATACCTCAATTGGAACTAACGGTGAAAAGTTGTCGATTCCGAGCTCGTAATTACGGTACATGACGACATTTGACCTGACTCATGACGGTTAGTGTGCCGGGGGTGGGGTGCTCAGGGCGGTGAGGATGTCGTTGGCGGTGTCGGTCAGACGTGGTGCGGCGGTGAGGTGGTGGCCGTTGAGGTTGATGGTGACCTCCTGCAGGCTGCGTAGCTCGCGCACGATCCTGGCGATGCTGATACCGGTGGCGTCCTGGAGGTGCCGGGCGACGGCCAGGGCGGCCATGACCACGGTCAGGTGGGCCCAGGTGGCGTCATGGGTGTGGTGGAAGACCGGCCGGGCTCTCAGGTCGTGCTTGCTCATCCGGAAGGACTGCTCGACGTGCCACAGCTCGTGGTAGGAGGAGACGACCTCACCGGCGTCTATCAAGCGTGCGGGGATGTTGGTGACGTAGCCCTTGAGACCCACCAGGGACCGGGCCCTGGCGATGGATGCCTCATCGAGGACCTGGTCTCCCTTGCGGGTGGTGACAAAACGTGTGGACTTGGGACGCTTCTCGCCGGCGATGACGGCCCGGGCGCGATTCTCCTGAGCGGTGAGGGTCTGGTTGTCCCGGGCCACGCGTTTCTTGGAGTAGGACCACACCGCTCTCCACGAGCCTGGATGGGTCTCCGGGGCCCATACCGGCTCGGCCTTGCGGCTCTTGTCCCGCTCGGTGTTCGAGCCTCTTCTGGGGGTGATGGTGTCGATGACCTGGCCGTCGGTGAAGGCGTCCCCGTGCCAGTGGAAGTGCGCCTCCAGGTCCCCCGGGGCGCGGGTGGTGCGTGAACCGACGATGAAGCCGACTCCGGCCTCATCCAGGGCGTTCAGGTTGGCGGCCGAGAGCATGCCGGCGTCAGCGACTACGACCAGGGGCTCGACCTTGGCGGCCTGGCGGAACTGTTCAACGACACCGACAATCGTGGTGGTCTCAGCCCGGTTGCCCTCCCAGCAACCAATTCTCAGGGGGAAGCCGGCCCGGTCGACCAGCAGCCCGACGATGATCTGGGGGTCGACCCTTCTCTCTTTGGAGTAGCCGACCTTGCGCAGCTCGTCCTCCTTCTCGGTCTCGAAGTAGAGCGTGGTGACGTCGTAGAGACACAGTGACACGTCGCCGGCGGCCATGGCGTGCTTCAGAGCCGCGGCACTGATGGCCTGGCGGTAGTCGCGCTCGATGCAGCGACCCAGGGAGCGGAACAAGGTCCGCACGCTAGCCGACTCCAGGCCCAGGTCTGCCAGCACGCAGGGCACCTGGGCCTTGGAGGTCGGCTCGATCAAGCGCGCCAGAACCATCTGCTCAAAGGCCCGATCACCACCGACCGCCTCGCCCAGTCCCAGGCGGGTATACGCCCCGTGCAGAACGTCCCACAACAGGGCCGAGCGCTTGGAGGCCACCACCGCGCCGACGTTGGCCGGTCCTGAGGAGGCTGGCGGTGGCGCTGATGGCACAGGGGACAGGTCCAGAGCCAGCTGGTCCGGAGCGATGCGGCGCCGGCCGATCTCCATCAGGGCCGCCAGCTCTGCCTGGGTGTGGGCTGAGCCCAGGTGCTCGATGACCTTGTCCCGGCGCCCTTCCTTGACCGCGATCTGTACCGCCATCGCTCCTGAAGCAGTCTTGACCTTACGCAGAAACGGGCTCACCACCCCCACCCTACCGGCCCCTTAGTGTGCCAGCACACCCACAACCACCACGGAATACCAACGAAAAACCCACCTCAAAACCCAGACCCCACCAAAGTGTCACGAGTCAGGTCGCAAGGTACGAGACCATTCACCGCCAGGAGCACAGCTACCCGGTCGCACTGATGTGCCAGTGGGCCGGAGTATCGAAGTCCGGCTACTACAGCTGGCGCAGCAGGCCGGAGTCGGCGACTACTACCAGAAGACGCAGACTGACCCTTTTCATCAAGACTGAGTTCAGTGCCTCGGACGGAACCTACGGGTACCGGCGCATCACTGCGGCCCTGTGGCGCAGGGGCGTGGTGGTGGACCGCGACACGGTGCGCTCCATCATGCGTGAGCAGGGCCTGGTGGCCGCACAGCCCCGCCGAAAGGTCCGCACCACCGTCCCGGCCGCGGACCTGGGCTCGCGTCCCGACCTGGTCAAGCGGGACTTCACCGCCGACAGGCCCGGGATGAAGTGGGTGGGCGATATCACCTGTATCAGAACCTGGGAGGGACTCGTCTATCTGGCGACCGTCCTGGACTGCTGCACCAAGAAAGTGGTCGGTTATGCGATGGCGGACAACATGCGCACCGACCTGATATGCGAGGCGATCGATATGGCGGCCCGCAGGTGCCCGACGAGGAGGGGGAAGACGATCTTCCACTCCGACCGCGGCAGCCAGTACACCTCCGAGCAGTTCGCCAGGCACCTGAAAGGCTACGGCATTCATCCTTCGGTGGGCAGGACCGGGGTGTGCTGGGACAATGCCTGGGCGGAGTCGTTCAATGCGACCCTGAAGAACGAAAGAGTCCACCGAATGGTGTACCCCACGAGACGCAAGGCCATTAACGATATTGCCTCGTGGATCGAGCTGATATACAATCAGACGCGTCTTCACTCGGCGCTCGGGTACCGGACGCCCAACGAGGCCGAACACGATTTTGTAAGCAGTAACAAAGCCGCCTGACCAACACAATCAACCACAGTCCGAGACACGCCCGGCAGTCCACAGCAGTACCGGCCTGGAACAACTTATACGCCGTGAGGGCGCCGAGGACCGCTCCCACAACTGCACATCATGCTGGGTCGGCCCTCCAGGTGTAGATCATCTGGAGGGCCGACCCAGCATGACGCCATCAATTGACGACGACGAACAGGGCGGCAGGACCGACTGCGGCCTGCCGACATATGGTCTCGCCACCTTGGGCGAAAATAACAACCCCGACAGCAAAGAGCCGCACCAGTCAGTCGCCCACCAGTAGATCAGCTGGCCAGCGCCTGCGGGATCGCCTCATCGAGGTACCATGTCCAGAACGCCCGACGAGCCGGCACACCCGTCTCCTCAATCGACACCCAATTCAGAGCATTGGCGGCCGCACTGGCGCAGCAGTAACTCGTCTCAAGCGAGTCCGGAAGCAGTTCATCATCATCCGTCTCATCGCCTGCAGTGTCGTAGTCGGGATTGCGATAACAAGCAGACGTCACCATATGCGATGCCCCATTGGCAACCAGATATGCAGGTTGGGTAATAGAATTGAAATTCTTCACCTCGTTGTCCATCTGGACGGTGAAGGTGCCTGCACGCCTGTCGGCCTGGCGCACATCCGCCTGCTGGTCGATGAGCTCCTGCGCCAGGGTGAGCATCTCCTCGACCCTGTCATCCCCGGGAAAGGCCCGGTCCCAAAGATGCTGCACATGGCGCACACAGGTCACCTGCAGCTCGATCCGATGCCGGTATGAGGCCTCGTCGTCCTGGGGGTCCAGCATCGCCTCCCAGATCCGCTTGCGGGTCGCCAGCGACAGGATCGCCTTGTCGCTGGCGGCCAGCTCGGCCCGGCCGCCCTCGATCTCCCGGCCCACGGCGTCCACGTCAATCATGACACCCTCCTCATCCGTTGTTCTACAGCACCATCCGATCCGAGCATAATATCGTGAGATGCCTGGCGCCTCTAGGACAGTGGTGGAAAGAGCACTGTTTTGAGAGATGAGGTATAATCTGATTATGTCGGCACAGGGAAGGTTATTCGGGGGTTGGTGTAGGTGTAAAGGGCTAGTGTGGCTGTGATGGTTTCTTTGTAAGGTGTGCAGGGGTCGTCGGTAGTCGTGGGCCAGGATCTTCCAGGCCTTGATGTGCGCGATGGTTCCCTCCACGACGTAACGGATTCTGCCCAGGGCCTTGTTCGCCTGTTTCTGGGCCTGGGTGAGCTCGCCGTTGGGAGACTTCTTACAGGGGGTGACAACCCCGGTTCCGATGTAGCCTTTGTCGTCGGTGCAGCAGGAGGGGTCGATCTGCTCGAGCACGCCGGAGGTGGTGATGGCCTTGGAGTCGTGGGTGGCCCCGGGCATGGGTCCGAGGCCCACCGCAGGTGCCCGGTGAGGCTGACCAGCACCTGCAGGTTCATACCGGTGCGCTTGTGACTGCCCGACCACAGGTCGGGCTGGTCCTTCCAGCTCCAGCACGGCAGGAGGGTCCCATCGATGATGTGCACGCCGGCGTGGGGAATCTCCTCCGCGGTCGCCAGCAGGGGCCCAGGGCCCTGGCGATGATCCGGGTGATCACCGAGATCGTCCGCGAGATCGTGGGCTGGAACATGACCATGATATCGGCGATCGCCTCCTGGGAGGCGTTGGTGCGCAAATACATCAAAGTAGCCCGTACGGCTGCCAGTGGGCTGAGGACTCGTGGCGCCAGGGCGATCTCGCTGTCGCCCAGCACCAGCTCCACCAGCCTGCTTGTCTGTACCCTGTCCAGGCCTGTGATAACCTTGACCATGACGGCTCGTTCCTGAGAGGTTTTATGTTGCCGATTGATTCTCTCAGGTCAACGAGTCGTCACCTGGCTAACACGCCGAGCCTCCATTCTTTATATCCACGCCTGAATAACCTTCGTCGCGTCACTGCTCGTCGTGAGTCGGGACAGCACTGGCCTTACCACTCGGTCACACTCAAGTCACGGGTTTTCGCCTCTTCGAAGGCTCGGCTCGGTCAGCCGGTGGGACGCACCGCCCCGGCTGGAGCGCGGGCGCCCGGCTCTACGACCGGATCGCCTCTGGCGCTCGGGGCGAACCGAGTTGCCGGACGCGCCCCCCAGCGGGGACGATAGGCCCGCCCGCACCCACATCCGAGGAGCCCGACGTGTTCTGGAAACGCAAGCGCGACACCCCCGCCTCGCCGCAGGTGGTGACGGTCGAGGACCTGCGGGTCCGTGCGGGCAAGGCGCTCGTGACCGCCGACGACGCCGTGCGCTCAGCCTCCGAGGAGCTGTCCTACGCCCAGGCACAGTTCGGGCTGTCGGCCACGGACCCCTTCACCGAGGCCCTGGAGACCGCCCGCGGGCACCTGGCCCGCTCCTTCGAGCTGCGCAAGCTCCTGGACGACGACATCCCCGAGACCGAGCCGGTCCAGCGCCAGATGTACGGCGAGATCCTCCAGCGGTGCAACGACGCCGTCACCATTATCAAGAAGCAGGAGTCCGCCTTCAACGCCCGCCGCGGCCTGGAGGCCAACCTGCCGACCTCCGTGGCCGAGACCGCCCAGCGGGCCGATGAGACCGAGCAGGCGATCGCCATGGCCAACACCCTGCTGGTTACCCTCCACGCCACCTACCCGGCCGACTCGCTCACGTCGGTCTGGGAGGCCCCTGAGCGCGCCGGCCGCCTGCTCGACGCCGGCCGCACGGCCCTGGACCAGGCGCGCGACTCCATCGAGGCGGGCCAGCACGCCACCGCCGTCGAGCAGGTGCGCATCGCCCAGGGCACGATCGCCCAGGCGGGCGAGCTCGCCGCCCAGGTGACCGGTGCGC
>ERZ772921.1056-NODE-1056-length-16430-cov-3.208977_pt1 | contig 16430 bp, 17 predicted proteins | sample MGYA00512117_ERZ772921 | MGnify/ENA primary metagenome ERZ772921 (study PRJEB29015, sample SAMEA2737944) | human oral metagenome | biome: human oral; feature: human-associated habitat; material: dental | place: China | collected 2150 ... | reverse complement strand
CCGTGGCAGCGGAGCGCGATCGTTATATCCAGACCGATGGCATTATTCACCGCACGGAACGGAATCGGATTCGAGCTTCCAAAGCGGTTTCCCGGGATCTCCTTTGTATTGAAGAAATAGACTCTTTGGTCATTCGCGGTATCTCCTCCAAAGGTGAAACGCTTTACGAAGAGCTTGAAGCTGTCCATGAGTCCCGCGCCGAGTCCCCCATAGAAGATCGTCGGCTCCGTGGAGCTGTCGAAGAGAAAGGCACCCGGCTCCGCGGAGACCTCGACGATCGCGCCCTGCTCCACGATGATCATACACTGACCTTCCTGAACCGCGATGACAGAGCCGTTCGAAATAATATTTTCACTCCCCTTGGTATTGGAGCTCCGCTTTGACTGATGCTTGCTCCCCTTCCTCACAAGCACGCCATTGGGAAGTGAATCACAATAGAAATACTCCCTCCACTGATCCGCCAAGACTCCATTCAGCGTATCAGCGGCCACTCTGATAAGTCCCATCCATTTTCCTCCTCTTTTTCAGAAGCTCTCTCATGCATAAGATTGCAGATCTTATAACACATCCCCCATCATAACATATAAATTTCTCTCATACTATAGAAAACGTCAAATAGCCCTGCCCTTTTCCCATCGGAAGCAGGCTGCGCCCGCGGCGCTCCCCGCTCCTAAAAGAGCAAAGCCTTCTCCGTCTTCAATAAACGGAGGAAAAGCGGCGCTCCGATCCGGAAGCTCCAAATCCCCGGGGGAGGGAGAGAAAGAGAGGACTAGCGGGACTTGAATCCGAGGCTTAGCTCGCCTTCCTCATCGATATTCAGTGTCATGGTCTTCAAATAGCGCTCTGTGAAGTAGCGCCTCTCCTCTTCACTCAAATTGATCCTCGTCTGGTAGAGCGCGCTGTCCAGCATTTCATTGATATTAAAGTGGAATCTGTCGTCTGCCCAGCGCTTCATTTCCCGGAGAATCGCGTCCCTCTTGATATCCTCGCTGTTTCCCGTATAAAAATCGTCCAGGTAGCAATAGAAAATTCCCCTCTCCTCGAGGGCGCTCTTCATATCCGGCCCGCACTTTGTGTGCTCGATCATAACGAGGAAATCCGCCTCCGGGAGCGCGGAAATCAATCCCCAGTAGTCGGAATCGCTGGAGACGAGGACGAAGGCATTGACCTGATTCTGCCAGTGCTCCTTGCAGACTCTGGTCGTAAGGCGGATATCCACCAGGGACTTGTCCTGCTTGATTCTTTCTATGAGGAGATACTCCACGGGGATCCGGATATAGCTCTCCAGAATGCTCCAGGTATCCGTCGTGTGCACATCGTCAAAAAGGATGATCCGGGAAATCTTCTTTATGATTTCCCGGTCCAGATTCCGGAGTGCCGCGCAGAACTTATAGGGATCCGAATTCTCGCAGTCCACCACGAGCACCGTATTCTCATTTTCATTGATAAAATCATAGATGCTGTTTTTAATGTAGGCTCCCGCGTCGGAGACCTTGCTGCCCTCCATAAAGCGGTCATTATGCCAGCTGTAGAGAAGAGTCGCAAATTTTTTGTCGTTATAGAGAATATTGCCCTCATCCTTCGGAGGCCAGTTGATATACATCTGATAGGGATAGAAGGGAAGATTTGCGTAGTAGATATCCGCAGCTGTCTTTGTCCCGGCCTCTGTCAGGCCGTTTGGCATGAGGAAAAGCTCTTTAATATAGTCCCACTTGATCCAGACCGGAAAAATATTTTTACAATTATGAATTCTCTGAGAAATGATGCGGTTGATCTCGATTACGTGATGACAGAGCTTGGTGCTGGAACGCTTGATGAAGTCTACGCCGTCCTCGCCGAGCTGTTTCAGGCATTCGGGATAGATGTACTCCGGTATGGAGTAGAGTCCCTTATATTCCATTCGCATGAGATCATTGATCTTTTTAAAATTTCTCTCGATAGAGGTCCGCAAAATGCATAGATTCCGGATAATTCTCGCCGATTTGTCGAGCTCCAGCCGCTCATAGACGGATAGCTGCGGAGATTCGAAATCATTTTCAAAGATCCGTTTCGGTACTCCGATGAGATAGGCGACCTCGGAGACGAGATCATAGACGCTGTCCTTATAGGCCGGTACAGGCGCCGGGGATGAAATCCCAAGAGAAGTGAGATCCATCTTTTTCTCCTTTCTGGCTTTCTTTGCCGTATTGCAAAGCATACTATTTTTTCCAGTGTCATAAAGTCCCTCCGACCCTCTCCTGCACGCGCAGCGCGGCAAAGGGAGTTCATAACACTGGCATCATAGCATATATTCCCGCGGAGTCCTAGGGCAGTGCGGGGCGGGGAATCTGGCGTTTTTCTTTTTTCTTTCTGAGAAAGTAAAAAAGGTCCCGCCGCAGCAAGGCGGCGAAACCGGGCTCCGGGACACGGATTCGCCCTGTATTTTCCTGATTCAGGCTTCTCTGTCCCCTGTTTTCGGATTCTGCGTTTTTGCTTTCTTTTGAAGCTTCGGCTCCCCGGAAGGAAAGCCCTTTCTCCGTATGGATTGCTCCGCGCGATAGACTGAAAGCCCTTCCCGCGCCGGGTTTCCCGCGCCGCTTCGCATCCCTTCTCCCGTAAAGTAAAGGCAATAGGCGCGGTAGGCCCCATAGGAGAGCTCCTCACAGCGGTACAGATCCTCCTGACCGCGGATCAGTTCCATCATCCTTTCTCCTTTCCCATATCCCGGCGGCCTTCCCCGCCCGCCGCCTTGGCTATCTTCTTCGCATCCTTCTTTTCTCAAAGTCATAGGAGGAGAGGCTCTGCGGGTTCCCGGGGGAGAGCGGGATACTGCCGAGCATTCGAAGAAGGATTTTCCTTCGGATGCTCTCATTCGGGCTCTCCGCCTCTTCTGTCTTCTGAAGACACTCTCCTTCCTTACGAAGACGCTCTCCTTCCTTATGAAACTGCTCTCCTTCCCTCTTCGGAAGCTCCGGAATCGAAGAGAAGGCCCGCTTCCAAAGAATGTGAAGGGGCAGCTTCCTCCTAAAAGGCTGCCTGCTCTCCCCCTCCTCCTCTCTCAGCCTCTCTCCTTCTTCGGAGAGAAGCCGCAGGGCATCGCATTGGAAGGAAAGCTTTCCCTCCCGGATTTTAAGTCTCGTTCCCACAGATCTCCCCTTCCTCCAGACTTTCAAAAATCATAAGGGCTGCCCTCTCCCATTCCTCTCTCTCCCGATAGGGACAGTTGAAGGAAGCATGCAGGAGCCTTCCGCCGGCGGAGAGGAGCGCGCCGAGATGAAAACAGTCCTCCTCCAGCCCGGGGCTCCTGAGCGCGAGCAGCGCCCCTCCCCCGGGAAGCGCTTCCCCGCTCCTCTCAAAGAGAAGCTCATAGCCTCCATTCCATTTAAGGAGAAGCTCCCGCACCGCCGCCATCGCGAGAGCCGCATCCCCTCCCGCATCCCTCCCCAGACGGGAAAAGGCGAGGTTTGCCATCGTATCTCTGCTCATATAGATCTCCTCCGGTCTCGAGGACAAAAGATATCTCTCCCCGGAAAGCTCCTCCGGCATCCTGATAAAGCTCTCCGGCATGGCGATCCGAAACGCTCCGAGCAGAACTTTCTTTCTCTGAAAGCGGCAAAGCTCCCCCCGGATATAGAGCCCCTCTTCCAGATTCCCCAGTACATCTCTTCTTTTAAGCTGCCTGCGGAGAATGATTTCCTCATCATAATACATCGCGCTCTCCTATCAAAGCTTCTGAAAATCCACATCCCTTTCCGAGCGGATGCGGATTTCCTTCCCATAAACGAGAGCTCTTCGGCCCGCGCTGAGGTGAATCCCCTGCCCGCTCCTCCCGAAAAGACCGGAATCCGCAAGGAGAAGACGGTCCTCGGAGAGAAGCTCTGTCCCTCCTCCCTTTAAAAGAAAATGCTGTCCGCTCTGAGTCCGAAGGCCGATCTCCCCCGCCCCATCGGCACCCTCCGCATGGCAGCAGTCCAGCGCAAAGCATTTCTCCCGCTCATCCCTGTCCCCGAAGAAAAGCCGGACTCCGGCGCCGATCTCCGGCATGCAGTACATCACATTCCCGCTGATCGGCATCCAGGGATAGAGCATCTCTCCTCCCCTTCCCGCGTCCTCCGGGAAGGAGAGAGCGAGGCTCTCCTCCTCCGCCCGAAGCACCTTCCCGCAAAGAGAGAGCCCGGCGATCCCTTCGTTAAAGCGCTCCCGAATCCTCATCCTCTCCGGGTACAGGCCATAGCGGAAGATCAGGCTCCCGCCCGAGAGCTCCGCCCGGACCTCTCCGATGAAGAAGCGTCCTCCCCGAAAGAAAAGGCGCTCCCCCAAGCGGGCACTCTCACGGGAGGAGAGAAAAAGAAAAGCAGGGGTCTGCCCCGGAAAATCTCCCCTCTCTTCCCAGACTGCTCCTCCCAGGTCCGGGAAAAAGCATCCCTCCGGATCAATATCCCCTCCGGGGAAAAGGAGAGTCCGGGAGAAAGCATCCTCTCTCGGGGGAAAGAAAGTCCGAGAGAAAGCATCCTCCTCCGGGGAAAAGAAAGGCCCGAGTCCGAAAAAGCCTGCTTCCGCGAGGGAAGAAAGCCCTCTTCCGGAGACAGCGCAGGCTTTGGAAAAGCCGTCCCCAAATCCACCCCGGAGGACAGCTTCCTCGAAGGCCCCGGCGGAAGCGGGGCGCTCCGGAAAGCGGAGTCCCTCCGAAAAGGACAAAGAGGCAGCGGATCGCGAAAGCTCCTCGGATCCCGGTAAAAAAGACAGCTCCCGCCCTTTCCCTTCTTCCCCGGCGGAAAAGATATGAAAGCGCGCCTTTCCGCCCCCATACTCCGGAAGGAGCAGCGCATCCCTTCGGGAAAACACTCTCTTTAAAAGCTCCCAGTCCGTCTCCCGGTACTGAAGAAGGATGCCCCGGATATCTCCCGCGGGAACACGGGGCGGAAGCTCCTCCTCCGGGAGAAACTCTCTTAAAAGCTCCGAAAGAGGAAGCTGCTCCTCCTGAAAAAAGCGGACTTTTGGGAGGCAGTCCAGCTCCCGGCTCCGGCTCAGGATAAGGACAGAAGCCGATCGGCTCCCGGCCCGTTCGAAAATCCGAATTCCCCACAGGATTCCGGCGAAAAGCTTCTCCCCATTTTCCGAGGAAAAGAGCTCCGCCGGGCTTCCGGGAAGCTCCTCCACACCCCCGGAGGAGCCGGAAAGGATCCCCTCCGCCCGGAGAAAGGCATGCTCATTTGCCGATGCAAAAAGTGAAAGCTTCTCCGGAAGCATCGCTCCCTCTCCCAAAGAAAGTCTGAGTTCCCCTGCTGTGATCATACTCTTCCTCCCGATCTTATCCCTCCCCTTTCCGGGGCTTTTCTTCTCTCCTTCTATTCCCCGCCCGCAGCTATTATCCCCAGGTATCCGCACTCCGAAAAAGCAGCAATTCTGTGCCCGGGCTTCCTTGGATTCCAGTGAGCATGCCCTTTCCCATCCCGCTGCACTCCCGGCCAAGCTGCATCACTAATGCCCCCTATGGGCCCTTCCCTTCTCCCGGTGAAAATCCCGCCCTTTCCCATTCCGCAGCTCCCAACCGCCCTGTATCTCCCATGACCCGGATAAGCCCTCCCCCCCCTCTCAGGCAAGCTCCAGAGCGCGGAGGGAGAAGCCGTCAACTCCGCGTTTTAAAAGGCTTTCCGCGAGATCCACGCGAATTACCACATGATTTGGAATGCGGAAAAGGGAGAGATCCGGAATTTTCTCCCTTATGAGGATCCCTTTTTCAAGCTCCCCGCCAAAGCGGCGGGAGCTTTTCTCCGAAAGGCAGGGAATTTCTTTCAGGATTGGAATGCAATACTCCCGTTTCTCCTCCTCTTTGAGAAGGAGCAGTCTCTTAGAGACCATACGCGGCTCATAGAGGCTCAAAACCCTTTGAAAGCGCTCTGAGATCAGAAAGAGCTCCCGCTCGTAGACATCAAGCTCCGGGAGTACTTCCCTCCCAAAGAATCGGAAGCTCAGAAGCTCCGGAAGCTTCCCGGAGAAGCCGGGCCTTGCATATTCCGCGGGAAAGCGGGAGGAGAGCTCACGGATTCCCGGAAACATCCCTCCATATTGCCTCCCCCCGATCAGATAATACCTTCCTCTCATACTCCCCGCCTCCCGCCTCTCTCAGAAACTCTGTCTTTCTCTGCCCGCTCTCTTATCCCTCCCTCAGGAGCTCTCCCTCCCGGATGAAAAAAGCGCTTCCTCGGAATCTCCCGCAAAAGGATCCGGAGAGCTCTCCTCCGGGAAAGCCTCTCCCTCTTAGGAGAGAGACGGCTCTCCTGAAGAAAACAAGGGATCCACTCTCTCCATATAAATGCCAAAGCCGAAGAATACCCTCCTCCCCTCCGCGAGGAGCCGCTCCCCGAGCTCCGAACAGAGCTCCGAGAAAAAGCGTTCAAGCTCCGCTTCGTAGAGCTCTGCCTCTAAGAGGCGCCTCTTCTCCCGTTCCTCTCCGGAGGGAAAGGCGGAAAGATCCTCCTCTATCTGTTCTCGAAGCTCCGGAACAGGCAGAAAGGCTTCTTCCTCCGAGAGATCGAGATAGAGCTCCCGGTCGCAGGCCGTGACAAGGACCCCATAGTCCCCGGAGAGATAGCTCGATCGAAGCGGGGAGAGAAGAAGAAATTCTGTCTCCGGCTTTTTCTCAAGCAGCAGGGAAACGATTTGAGAGAGCTCCGAAAGACGGCTCTCCCGTTTCCTTTCCAGACGCTCCGAAAATTCTCTCCGCCTTTCTCGATCCCGCATATCCCCTCCCTCCTAGCTCATCAGTATCCTTCTTCCGTCCGCCCGGATCTCCTCCGAGAGCCGTATGCTCCCCTCCCGCTGCCGGATATAGATCTCTCCCGCCGCGCTCACACAGACATTCTCCGCCTCACTGCAAAGAGAGAGTTCCCCTCCGCTTTGAAGCGACAATCCCTTTTTGCTCCGGACCTCGATCCCATCCCGATCGGATAAGCTGATAAAATTCCCCCCGCGGTCTCTGAGGAGAATCCCTCCGGGATAGAGCCGGAGCTCGTGCCCGTTCCGGTCCCTCAGAAACTTTTGCTCCGGCCTGTCCCTGCCTCCGGCTGTTCCGAGATGCACGGCGCTTGCGGCGTAGGCCTTTCTCTCGTCCGCATCAGGAAAGCGCAGCATCACCCGGTCCCCGGGCTCCGGCATGCCATACCATCCGCTCCCGTCCCTTCCGGAATAGACCGTCGCATAGGGAAAATACGCCGCCGGGCGAAGACCGGACTCATCTCCCTCGATCGAAAGCCGCACTGTGACACCGGAGACCTCAGAGACCTCAGCGAAAAGAAGGACGCCGGAGAGACGCCTGTTTTCGCGCCGGGACGCCTTCAGATCCCCTGTCCTCACAAGGAGGCTCTCCTGCATGCTCTCTCCCTTCTCCAGGCGAAGAGAGGTCTGAAAAACCGTGTAGCTCTCTCCCCCCAGGCGAAGTCTCTGTCCGGGCTTATGGCGCTTCCTCCCCCTGCAGTGCAGGAGACGTACCGCCCCCGTAAAGCCCGCGCACTCCTGAAGCGCCGATACAGAAAGAAGCACCTTCTCCGATATCTCCTCCTCGCTCTCCCCTCTTTCGGGAATGCCGAAAAAGAAATGGCAGCCCCCGCTCGCCGGATCCGGGCAAAGCCAGCTTCCAAGCTCCGAGGCAAGACGCGAGAGAAAGGCCCAGTCGCTCTCCCTGTACTGAACATAGAGTCTGGAAATCGGGCGCTCCGCCGAGGAAGGCATGATGACATCCGCCCCGGAATAATCCCGGACCAGACGGGAGACAAGCTCACGAAAGCGAAAAGCGGGATCCTGAAAAACGCGGAGATGCTCTCTTTGATCCATCAAAACGGTGGCGCTCGAAAGCTCCCAGAAGAGCTCATGCACGGCAGCGCGGCTTCGAACCTGGACCGCGCTCACTACTCCCTGAAAGAAAAGCTGATCTCCCTCCTCCGAATGCTCCATAATCCTCTCAGAATGTCCCGTACTGCCAAGACAGCGCTGCTTCTCGGACTCCGGGATCAAGGCGCGAAGATAAAAGCGGCTGTGTTCCCCGATTCCCTGAAAAAGTGTGTAATCTAAAACCTCAAGAAAGGAGTATTCCTCCGAAAAGATAAAACTGTTCATAGAAGCCTCCGAAAAACAGGTAGAAAAAATAGTGGAAGAAATAAAGAAAAACGGAAATTCCCGGATGGAGAAAGAGAGACGCCGCCAGAGAACATAGCGGAGAGATCATGGCAGACGAGAAAAGCCGCATGGAAATGGATCTATGGATGCCCTTTGATCCCGCACTGCCGCAGGAAGGAAAACTGCCGAAGAGAAACGGCGTGGGGACTGGCAGGAAAATCAAAAGCCGTCCGCTTTTTCAGAAGTTGACAGATTGAAAGATCAGAAGATTGGAAAATCAGAAAATTGAAGACTGAGAAATGGGAAGCCTAGAGGATCGGAAAATGGGAATGCTGAATATCAGAATCAGAATACTGTCGGTTTTCATGCCGTCGCTTTTTGCCAGGTGGCGTTTCAGCCGCCTGAAAGCGGGCTCTCATTTAGCGGAACGGGCTCAGATAGAATAAAGCGAATTCAGAAAGAATAAAAACCCGAGCAAAATGGAACTCGCTGCCCTGCGGCATCCGGCTTTAAAAAAGTATAGCATATAGAGCGCTTTTCCTCAATCCTTCGGCGCCTGTTTCCGGACTTTCTGCCTTTTGCCGGAGAAAGGAGGGGAATTCTATGGGATTCCCACAATTAGTTTTCCGGGAGAGTTTCTTTCTTTCCTCCCCCGAAGAAATAAGCGGGATTCCTCCCCTCCATCCTCAGAAAAGAAAGAGCGCCCGCATCCCCGTTTCGGGAGTGCGGGCGGAGAAAAACGTCCCAAGGCTATTAAAGTGTCTCAAGATTATTTTGGAAGCTTTACGAAATCGACTTCATTTCCCTGGTTCTCGATGAAGCGCCGGAGATCCCGGAAGGAGAGCCAGATTGTCGCGGTATTCTCATTCGGATGGACCCCGATCTCCTTTCTGGTTCTGAGGTCCTGATCGAAGACGACGATCACCTCATGCTCCTCATCATTTAAAATTCCCAGCGGAGAGACCGAGCCCTGCGAGACACCGAGGTACTTTTCCAGACGCTCCGGAGAGCCGAAGCTCAGCCTCGAGGAGCCGATCTGATCCGCGACGTCCGTAAGATCCACCTTCTTCTCCTCCAGGGCCACAATCAGGAAATGGTTCTTTCCCTTCTGATCCCGGACGAAGAGGTTCTTGCACACATTCCCTCTCGCCGTGATGCCGGCCGCGTCCATCTCCTCCATCGTACAGACCACCGGATGCTCCAGCTTATCATAGCGAATCCCGGCCGCGTCCAGCGCCGCGAGCGTCCTCTCCTTCGCATTCTCCATCATAGTCTTCTCTCCTTTCCGCTCCGAAGGAAACGGCGCTCCTTCCTGCCGCCCCGCCGAAAAATCCGGAGCAATCGGCCTTTCCTGCCTGGCAAACTTCCGCTGCGGGGATCCCTTCCCGGAGAAACGCTCTGCCGCCGATCCAAAGCTCTCCCTCTGACCATGCTTTTACCGCAGCCTCTCCTTCCTAAAAGCTGACCGGCTCTTTGATTTCCCCTGTTCTTGCGATGCCTTCGAGATAGAGCACAGGTCCGATTCCCCGATACTCCTCCCTCTCCTCCAGCTTCACACGGGCGCTCAGCTTCACCCAGTCCCGGGTATGAAAGGGCGCCAGCTCCTTCGGGTCCCCCTTGCAGACAAAGCCGAGGAAGCTCATATCGGCCGCGCAGCAAGTCATCGCCATTCGGCCCGGAATGAACTCATTCTCGGGCATTCCCCTCCGCTTCAGCACCATCGCGGCAAAGGACAGCTTCTTATTGAGGTAGCGCTCCGGATTGTCCATACAGTCGAGGAACCAGGTTCCATAGTCCTCTGCCTTGATGTCGATCCGCTCCGCATTGAGATCATAGGGAAGCTCCTCGGGAAGCGCGGACTGCGGGATCTCCCCCTCCTTGTCCTCCATGACGATCATCGCGTTCTGCCCCATCGCACGGATCTTTCTCCGATAATCGACCAGCTTTTCGTTTGAGATATTGTCACAGCGATTTACTACCGCAAGCTCCGCATTCCGAAGCATCTGTCCGAGGTAGGACTTCATATTTCCGAGGTAGAGCTCCAGCGTGGAGCCGTCGATGATCGTGATGATCTGATAAATCTCCCAGTTCTCCGGCAGGGAGAGCTCATAGTCCGGCGCCCTGCCCTGCTTTTCGGAGAGAACCCGCTCGCTCATCGGCCCGCCGCAAAGATCATCCTGATTCCAGAGGCCATTCCACTCAATGATGACCCGCTCCGGGCGGTATTTTTCGGAAAGCGCCGAGAGATACTCTCGATTGAAGTCCCGGATCTCCTCCATGCGGAGCGCCGTCGTGCGGTACTGTTCGAGAAAAGCCGGCTCATACTCCGACTCTCCCTCCTCGCAGAGCAGGAGGAGGGTCCTCCCCTCCGTCTGGAAATATTCCTGCTCCATCGTAAATTTGATAAATTCGGTTTTTCCCGCTTCCAGAAAGCCATTGATGAGAAAAACAGGAATCTTGTCCGCCATTTCCCCTCCTTCTCCGCTTTTTCCCGGCAGTAAAAGCTCAATGCGCTGATCCCGCCTCCCGGAAGCTCTTCTCCAGGAGCTCCTCCTTCAGCTTCTCTCCGATCACAACGACCTTTCCGGTATACTCCGGCGCGCCCTCCCGGATCTCTGTCTGACCCGGCACGAGATCAAAGTAGAGCCAGCTGCCGTCCGGAGCGGGGAGCATGCCCTTCGCCCGGATGACATTGCCGAACTTCCCGCTCTCCGCCATATCCGAAAGCAGCGCCTCAAGCCAGGCTCTGTCGTAGGCCTTCGCGGTCTCGAGCCCCCAGCTTGTGAAGATCTCATCGGCATCGTGCTCTTCCCCGTGATGGTGGTGATGATGATGGCGGTGGACCCGCAGCCCATCCTCACTGCCCTGTCCATTCTCCGCCTCCTCCTCGTGATGATGGTGATGAGCGCAATATTCGCCTTCATGGTGGGAATGTCCTTCTTCGCATGCCTCGGAGTCCTCACCATGATGATGGTGATGGCAGTCACGGTGATCATGCTCCTCCCCTTCCCTGTGCCGCTCCTCGTGCTCCCGCACTCTCTCCATCGCCTCTCGAAGAAGCTCCTCCTCCATATCATCCGGCTTTGAGATAAGCTCCATCAGCCTTCCGCCGTCCAGCTTGTCCAGCGGCGTAGTGACGAGCACTGCCTTAGGATTCCGCTCTCTCACGATTTCCACCGCTTCCTGAATCTTATCCTCCGGCGCGATATCCGTCCTCGAGAGCACAACCGCCGCGGCATAGCGAATCTGATTGTCAAAAAACTCGCCGAAATTCTTCGAATAGAGCTTTGCCTTCTTCGCGTCCACGATCGTCACCGCCGCATGAAGCTCCACCTCCATGTTTTTAGAGGCGGACTTTACCGCCCCGATGATATCAGAGAGCTTCCCCACTCCGGAGGGCTCAATAATGATCCGATCCGGCTTGAATTTCTCCGCTACCTCCCGGAGAGAGCTCTCAAAATCCCCGACCAGAGAACAGCAGATGCAGCCCTGATTCATCTCCCGGATCTCAATTCCGGAGTCCTTGAGGAAGCCGCCGTCGATGCCGATCTCGCCAAACTCATTTTCGATGAGCACGACCTTCTCTCCCTTCGGCGCCTCCGACAGAAGCTTCCGGATAAAGCTCGTCTTTCCGGCCCCCAGGAAGCCGGAGATAATATCTATTTTTGTCATGATACCTCCTAAAATCCCGCCGCCCGGAGGCGGACAGTCTTGCCTTTAGCACTCATTTTCCTTAACTGCTGATTATAGGCTCGCCGCAGCGCCTTGTCAAGAAAGCATCAGCCCCGGAGCGTCTCCACCGCGTCCGGAAGCGCCTCGGCATTCTCAATGCAAATGTCTGCGCCGTAGTCCAGGAGCTCCTCCCGGCCTCGAAAGCCGTAGACGCAGCCGATCCCCGGAATTCCCGCTCTTTTCGCGGTCTCCATATCGGTCTTCGTGTCTCCGACAAATACCGCCTCCGACAGCAAAACGCCGAGATGCTCACAGCAATCCCGGACAAGCGCACTGTCCGGCTTCAGAGGATGCGTCCCATCATCCGCGGAAAGATAGTCAAAATAATTCTCTCCGAAGACGTGATCCAGCACCTTTCCCGCCTCGTGAAGCGATTTATTCGTCACACAGGCAAGTTTTATCCCCTGCCCTCTCAAAATCCCGAGGCTCTCCTTCATGCCGGGATAGGCCTCCGCCCGGTAGAGGCAGTTATTCTGAAAGACAGAGATGTAATACTCGCAGACCTCATCATAGAGACCCATGATTTCATCCGCCTTCTGGTCAAAGGAAAGCGCCTTATCCGGGTCCCTGTCCTCCCATTTCTCCGCCTCCTGATAATAAAAGGAAGCCGTCTTTTTTATCGCCCTCTCCACGAAAAGATGATAGCCGTTTCCCACGGCCTTCTTCGTCTCCGCTTCTGTGAGCTCCTGAAGACCAAAATGCTTCATTGCTTTATTGATACTGTCCTGCAAACTGTAAATGGTATTGACCAAGGTGCCGTCCAGATCAAATAAAAGCGCTTTGATTTCCCTTCCCATTCCCTCTTTTTCCCTCTTTCCTCTCTATAATCCCCCGCCGCCTTCTCTCTCCGGCCGCTCAGAAAAGCAGCTTCCGAATGCCTGTCATCGTCACAGAAATGCCGCGGCCATGGCAAAACAGCGCAGAATCTATAAGCCCCACGCAGTGCCTACAGTATAGTTCAGAGCAAAGACTCTGTCCAGCAAAGCAAACAATACGAAGAAATAGAAGCCCCTCCTGCTTGAAAGTAAAGCGTGGTATAATGATTCCAGTGCCGAAAGTCGGCATCCACGACGTGCTTGCACGGGAGTGGATGCAGGACTTTATGGCACGCCCCCTTCATGAGCATGAAGCGATGCGAAGCGGCGCGGGAATGCGAATGAAGGCAGCATGGCGCGAGCTGCACCGCAGCGAAGCCATGCGGGAATCATTACATACCTCAGCGGAGGGCGGTGCTTGCACGGGAGTGGATGCAGGACTTTATGAATGAGAAAACATTGCCGCCTTTTGCTGTCTTTTCTGTCTTTGCTGTCTTTTCTGCCTTTTCTGCCGCCTTTTCTGCCGAATGGCCGCTCCAACGCAGGACGCTCTCGCTTCGACTGCCGCGGCCAGCGGCGCGTAAGCGATTTAAAAACCCAAATCGCTAAGCGCCGGGGCGGCAGACGCCCTGCTTACGGATCGACCATTCGGCAGGGCGGCAGCTCTCCTTGGCGAAAACCGGCAAATCAGCAATGCGGGAATGTGAATGAAGGGCAGAATGACAGGAAGCAGGAGAAGGTCTTTATGAAATGGTACTACGCGGTACAAAAAGGAAAGAAGCCGGGGATCTACAGCGACTGGGCATCCTGCTCGCAGGCAGTAGAGGCTGTGAGCGGCGCGGTATATAAAAAGTTCAGGACAAGGGAGGAGGCGGAACGCTTCCTCCTCTCAGACGGCTATGAGAAGAAATCCGGGGCTCCGGCTCCTTCCTCTTCCCGGAAAGTGCCGTCCCCCGGGAAGAAGAAAAATCCTTCCCTCACTCCCAGTGCGGAGGCGGTAAAGGCGGAATTTTCCGGGATAGACTCTTCGGCCATCGCCTATGTGGACGGAAGCTATAACGCGCTTTCCGGAGTCTATGCCTACGGCGCGATCCTGCTGGAGCGAAGCGGAGAGCTTTCGTATTTTCAGGGAAGCGGCAGTGATCCGGAGCTCGCTGTGATGCGGAATGTCTCCGGAGAGATCCTCGGCTCCATGCGGGCCGTCCTCGAGGGAATTCGGCGCAGCCTCTCCTCTCTCACGATTTTTTATGACTATATGGGGATCGAGGCCTGGGCGGACGGTCAATGGAAATGCAATAAGAAGGGGACTATCGCTTATCGGGATTTCATAAAAGAAAAACGGAAGGAGATTGCAATCTCCTTCCGAAAGGTCCCGGCCCACAGCGGCGTCCTCTTTAACGAGCTGGCGGACCGCATCGCAAAGGAAGCCGCCGGCATCCAGTAAAGCCCCTTACAGGCTTTGCCTGATAAGGGCATTAAGGTTTTGCCTGATAAAAAAGTCAACAGCGCCGCCATAGCCATAAACACGCTGCTCCGCTTTGCCGGAGCTCCCGCTGTGCCGACACAGTGCCGACAGGGACTTATGCAGAGAGGATCTGTCATAAACTTTTGACAGATCCTCTCTCTTTTCCTATAATATCCCTGTATTGTTGCTGGGGGCGCTGTATGCTGAGAGGATTCGAGCTTCGAATCGACCCTTATACCTGATCCGGGTAATGCCGGCGTAGGGAAGCAGTTTTTTTCGTGCCCCTCCTGACGCAAATCGCGTTGAAAAGGAGGTTTTTTCATGTCAAAGGATATCAAAAAGCTGGTCTACTGCGCGCTGTGTATCGCGCTCGCCACCGTGATGAGCCAGATCCGGCTCTTCAGTATGCCCATGGGGGGCTCTATCACTCCAGCCTCCATGCTCTTCGCCGCTCTCCCGGGCTTTTTCTTCGGCCCCTTCTACGGCATCTCCTCCGCCGTCGCCTACGGACTTCTCCACTTCATCCTAAAGCCTGAGATCTACAGCCCGGCGCAGGTCGCCGTGGATTACCTCTTCGCCTTCGGCGCACTCGGCTTCTCCGGCTTCTTCTCGAAGAAAAAGCATGCCCTCCTCCTGGGCTACTCTGCGGCTGCGCTGGGCCGCTTCGTCTTCGCCTTTCTCTCCGGCTATCTCTTCTTCGGAAGCTATGCCCCGGAGGGTGTCGCCCCCATCCTCTACTCCGCAGAGTACAATATTTCCTATATCGGGACCGAATTTATCCTGACCCTGCTGCTGCTCGCAGTCCCCGCAGTGCAAAAGGCGATCTACCAGGTAAAAGAGAGCGCGGGATAGGGCTCTGCGCGAGGTCCCGCTGCTTTTCTTCACTCCGCATATGTCCTCTCGGAGGATCACATTGTCTTTGGCTGCGACGGCAAAAGGCAGCGGGACTTTTGGGTAGGGAAGCGGCGGGAGCTTTGACTCCGAAATCCCTATTTTCCATCCCCAACTTTCTTTTCCTCTCCCGGAACCGCTCCGGGCTTCTTCTCCCCGGACTCTATTTTTTTCGACTGCTCAGGAGGGATTCCGGACTTCATCCTGCCGCTTTGATCCGGGGAGGAGGCCGCTTTCCTCTTTCCTGCTCTCCGCCGGATCCTCTTCACCATAAAGAGAAGCAGCAGGATTAAGAGTACGAGAAAGAGGAGCTGCGGCAGCAAAATGAGGAAGCCCAGGAGCAGCTCTACACCATTTTCCCGAATATTGTCCAGATTTTCCAAAAGGCCTGTGCGAAGGCGGACAGAGAAGCTGTCTTTTTGACTGCTGCTCGGGATGCTCCGCTCCGAGACATAGATCTCGACGGTGGAATACTGAACCTGATTGTCATAGAGCCGGAGGCTGGAGCTCATGGAATCCAGCTGATAGCGGATATCGGAGAGTCTTTGCTCCAGGCTGATAATGGCATCCATGGACTCCGCCTTTGCGACAAGCTCTAAAAGCCTCTCCTGCTCGACCTCGAGCGCTCTTTTCTTCGCCTCAATATCGTGATATTCCAGCGTGATATCCCTCGCGCTCTCACTCTTTCTGAGAAGCTTCGCCTCCCCCTCCGAAAAGGCGAGGAAAGTGTCGAGCTTCTCCGTCGGGATCCGAATCGTGAGGGAAGCCGTCCCTCTTTTCGAAAAGCGGTCCTCCTCCCCGATATCCTCTCTCTCGACATATCCCGAGAGCTCCGCTGCCTTATTCCGGAGCTTGTCTGTAAAGGATATAAGATCACTGCTCTCGAAGCTAAGACTCACATCCCGGATCAGCTTCCGCCCCTCCGAGATCCTGTCCGGATCGGCGGCGGGAAGCTCTGTCCTCTCTCCCTCCGAAGACGCCCCTGTCTCTTCCGCGAGAATCTTCTCTGAAGCGGCAGATCCCATTCCTCCCGCGGAGCTGTCTCCCACTGCTGCCTCCTTCCGAAGGCCGCTTCCCTCGGCTGAGGAGCTGATGCTGTCATAGCTCGAATCCGAAGAGCGCCGGGCTCTCGAAACATGCCCGCAGGCGCTCAGACTGAGGAAAAGAAGTGCCATAAAAAGCAAAAGCCCCCTCCCCCTTCTTCTCATTTTTCGAAATGCATTTCTCTCTTTCTTCATAAGCTCCTCCCTTTTTCCGCTGATCCGGAAAGCATGCTCTGCCGGAAAGCTTCCGGCGCAAATTTCTCTTCTTCTCTATATCACCGGAAAAGAGGCGCCCGGGTCACATCCGAAAAATTCGCTCACAGGCCTCTAAAAGCAAATCGCCTCCACCCGTAAAACGGGTGGTTCAGGATGCGGGCTATAAGCCCGCGT
>ERZ772921.1052-NODE-1052-length-16451-cov-11.997926_pt1 | contig 16451 bp, 11 predicted proteins | sample MGYA00512117_ERZ772921 | MGnify/ENA primary metagenome ERZ772921 (study PRJEB29015, sample SAMEA2737944) | human oral metagenome | biome: human oral; feature: human-associated habitat; material: dental | place: China | collected 2150 ... | reverse complement strand
CCTGCGAGCACCTGGGCCTGCTCAAGATGGACTTCCTGGGGCTGCGCAACCTCACCGTCATCTCCGACGCCCTGGAGAACATCGTCGCCAACGGCAAGGAGCCGCTGGACATCGACCACGTCGAGCTGGACGACCGGGCCACCTACGAGCTGCTCTCCCGGGGGGAGACCCTGGGCGTCTTCCAGCTCGACGGCGGCGGCATGCGCACCCTGCTGCGGCTGATGAAGCCCGACAACTTCGAGGACATCTCCGCCGTCAGCGCCCTGTACCGGCCCGGGCCCATGGGCGCGGAGTCCCACACCAACTACGCCCTGCGCAAGAACGGGCTCCAGGAGATCGTCCCCATCCACCCCGAGCTCAAGGAGGCCCTCGAGCCGATCCTGGGGGCCACCTACGGCCTGATCGTCTACCAGGAGCAGGTCATGAAGATCGCCACCGACCTGGCGGGCTTCACCATGGGCAAGGCCGACGCCCTGCGCAAGGCCATGGGCAAGAAGAAGATGGACATCCTGGCCAGGATGTTCGTCGAGTTCGAGGCCGGCATGGCCGCCAACGGCTTCTCCAAGGAGAGCGTCAAGACCCTGTGGGACGTCGTCGTCCCCTTCGCCAAGTACGCCTTCAACAAGGCCCACTCGGCGGCCTACGGCGTCGTGTCCTACTGGACGGCCTACCTCAAGACCCACTACCCGACCGAGTACATGGCGGCCCTGCTGACCTCCACCAAGGACAACAAGGACCGGCTCGCCGTCTACCTGGGCGAGTGCCGCCACATGGGCATCCGGGTCCTGCCCCCCGACGTCAACGCCTCGCGCGCCCAGTTCTCCGCCGACGGGGAGGACATCCGCTTCGGCCTGGCGGCCGTGCGCAACGTGGGCCTCAACGTCGTCGACGCGATCGTCGCGGCGCGTGAGGACAAGGGCGAGTTCACCAGCTTCGAGGACTTCCTCGACAAGGTCCCGGCGGTGGTGTGCAACAAGCGCACCATCGACTCCCTGATCAAGGCCGGCGCCTTCGACACCCTGGGCAGGACCCGGCGCGCCCTGCAGGCCTGCCACGAGGACTTCGTCGACGAGGTCATCGGCGTCAAGCGCAACGAGGCCGCCGGCCAGTTCGACCTGTTCGCCTCCCTCATGGGCGGCGACGACGCCGCGGAGGGGGCCGGCGGCGCGCCGTCGCCCTTCGGCTCGGGCCCCGTCTTCTCCTCCGACGTGCCGGACCTGCCCGAGTGGGACAAGAAGGACAAGCTCGCCTACGAGCGCGACATGCTCGGCCTGTACGTCTCCGACCACCCGTTGCTGGGGCTGGAGGGCGTGCTGGGCAAGCTCGCCGACACGGAGATCGCCGACCTGGTCGAGGACGAGGAGCGCCCCGACGGCGCCATGGTCACGATCGCCGGGCTCATCACGGGGCTGACCCGCAAGACCACCAAGCAGGGCAACCTGTGGGCCATCGCCCAGATCGAGGACCTCGGTGGAAGCATCGAGGCGCTCTTCTTCCCGAGCACGTATCAGACCGTGTCGACGATGCTGGCGCCGGACACGGTGGTCACCGTGCGGGGGCGCCTCAACCGGCGCGACGGGCAGGTGGCCCTGTACGCCCAGGAGATGACTCTCCCGGACGTCTCCAGCGCGACTCACGAGGCGGTCACCATCACGCTGCCGACGAACCGGTGCACCGCTCCACTGGTCGAGAGGTTCAAGGCGGTGCTCGAGAACCACCCGGGCATGTCGACCGTGCGTCTCAACCTGACCAGTCCCGGCCGGGAGGTGCGCACGCAGCTGGACTCCTCGTTGCGGGTCGAGGCGAGCGCGGCCTTCTACTCGGACATCAAGGCGCTGCTCGGGCCCGGATGCCTGAGATCCTGACGGCATTCCGACGTCGAGCGGTTTTCGCCCCGAGCGATGTCGGTCAGGGGCGCTGCGTCGGGTCCCGCTCGGATCGGACCTGCTCGACGACGGCGCCCGCGGCGCCGGTCGGCAGGCTCACCACGACGACGTCGCCGTCCGCCAGAGCGTGTCCGCGGCGGGTATCGACCTCGCCGTTGACGGAGACATCGCCGGACTGAACGGCTGCGCGCGCCCCGGCGCCGTCCTCCACGAGGCCCGCCAACTTGAGGAATTGGCCGAGTCCGATCCGGCCGTGGACGGGCACGGACGGGTGGAGTCCCCCGCGCTCCTCGTATCCTCCACCGCTCTTCGTCCCATCGCCCCGAGAAGTCATGGACCCATCCTCCCAGACCCCGGTCCCGGGCGGTCCGGCGGGGCGGGGCGAGCCGCGCACCTGCCGTGCGTCCGTGGACGCACGAACCCACTGTGTGAGATGCACGGTCGCGCTCGCCGGACGATAACGGTACGGTGAACACGGTTTTAAGCAGCCTGGAGGAGGAGGACCCGCGTGCGTCGCAGTGCAGCCAGGACAACCGGGGTGACCGGTACAGCCATCGTTGTCGCCGTACTAGCTTTCATCGCGCTCCCACTGACATCCCCGGCCGTCGCGGCCGAGTCCGGTGACGGCGTGATCCACGTATCGGCCTCGGCCGCCCAGGGCGGCGACGGATCGGCGGACAAGCCGTACGCCAGCATCGGGGAGGCCGTTGCGAGCGCCGGGGACGGAGCCACGATCGAGGTCGGGGACGGCACCTATCGCGAGGGTGAGATCTCGACCGACAAGAGCGTGACCATCCGCGCGGCGCAGGGCGCCGCCCCCGTGCTCTCGGGCGCCGAGGTCCCCACCTCCTGGTCCGCGTCCGGCAGCACCTGGTCGACGTCCGCGGACATGGTCCGCTTCTGCACGGTGTGCACCACCAACGCGGACCCGTCCGCCGAGGGCATGGCGGCGCATCCCGAGCAGGTCTTCGTCGATGGCGCCCCGTTGACGCAGGTCGCCACGCGCGAGGAGGTGACGGCCTCGACCTTCTACGTCGATGACAGTGATCCGATCACCATGAAGCAGCCGGGGAACAACCGGGCCGGGTTCAACACCAAGGAGCACCGGGGCGCCGCCTACGTCATCGGAGTGGATCCTTCCCAGCACACGGTCGAGGTCGCCCAGCACTCGCGGGCCCTGTCCTTGTCCGGCGCCAACTCGAGCCTGCAGGGCCTGACCGTGGAGAAGTACTCCCCGGTCCAGGAGTGGAGCTACGTCGACCCCGATATCGGCGGGAGCACGGGAGGCGTCATGATCTTCGCCTCAGGCAGCGGTCTGAAGATCACCGGCAACACCTTCAGGTACTCGGGGGGCGGCGCGGCCCTGGGCCTGACCAACGTGAAGGACGCGACGGTGTCCGACAACCGCCTGGTCGACAACGGGGGCGTGGGGATGGGCATCAACCGCTCGTCCAACGTCACCGTTGAGAACAACCTCTGGTCGGGCAACAACAGCAAGGGCTTCATCACCGTGGGCTGCGGGGCCTACTGCACCATGTCGGACATGAAGGTGACGCACGCGGAGGGCATTCGCTACGCCTACAACACCGTCGATTACTCCCAGTCGGGCACCGACCACTCGGAGTCGTCCTCGTGGGCGAGCAACCGGCAGTCCGCCATCTGGTTCGACGAGGGCGTGATCAACTCCAGCGTCCTGGCCTCGCACTTCGTCAATGTGCCGACCGCGATCTTCGTCGAGGTCTCGAAGAGCAACACCATCGCCTCCAACCTCATCGAAGGAGCCGGCCTCGGCATCCAGGTCGCGGGCTCGGAGAGCACTCAGGTGTGGAACAACACGGTGACGCACGCGCTGACGAGCATCTCGGTGTACGAGGACACCCGTTCCGACGGCTGCAACGCGCGCGCCGGCGATGGCTCCTGCACCATGCCCGAGAGCTGGTCGACGCAGCACGGCCTGAAGTGGGACACCCTGGACACGACCATCTACAACAACATCCTGTCCTCCGAGCAGATGGCCTCCGAGGGCGATGTGTGGCGGTTCTCCGCCATGGTGCAGGTCACGGGCGACAAGGACGCCGATGGCTCGAGCGCGTTGTACGCGAACGACATGATCAAGGGCATCGACTACAACGTCTACTACCGTCAGCCCACCACACAGCCCTCGACCACCGTCCTGTGGCAGTACGGTGCGGACCGCAAGACCGACAGCATCAACGCGGCCTCCCTGTCCGACTTCTCCAGCAGCCCGAACGTGACGACGGAGGGCAAGGAGTCCCACGGGGTCGACCTGCAGGGCGCGCGGGACGCCAACCCCGTCCTGGTGAGCGAGTCGGCCGATCCCACCGCCTGGAAGACCTCCGACCTGCACGCCAAGCCGGGCGGGCCCGCCGCGGGCACCGGCACGCCGCTGCCGCAGGACATCGCCGACGCACTCGGACTCAGCGCGGGTACCGCTGTTGATCGCGGGGCCCTGGTCAATGCCGCCTGGAAGGAGGGCGCTCCGACGTCGGGGGCGCCCGCCGCCGGAGGGGACCAGCAGGCCGCGGCGCCGGCGGACTCCTCGGCGCAGAGCGAGGCGCCCTCCGACTCCCAGAACGGGACCGACGCGACTCGGGCGGCCTCCACCGAGCAGGCCTCGCAGGGCGTTCTCGCCGCCTCCCCGGCCGATGGGGTCGGCGCGGCCGCCCAGGGCGGGGAGATGACGGCGAGGCAGCCCGCTGCCGAGGGATCCGCGGGTCTTCAGAAGACCGTGGGTCGTGCCGCCGCGGGTCTGGGCGCCGTCGCAACGGTGCTGGGCGCAGTCGTCTATGTCTTCCGGGCGCGGCTGTTCTGAGGAGCAACGGCGATCCCAGCGGAAACCCCGGCTCCCCGCACGCGGCGGGGAGCCGGGGGCTCTCGCTCTGGACGTCGGCGGACGATACCCGGTGGGCGAGCGGATGCTCACACTCACGCCCCGCCTCGCGGAGGCCGTCGTGCGGGCCCGGGAGGTGCTGCTCGACGTGGCGGCCCACCACGAGGTCATCACGTACGGGGAGCTCGGCGAGGCGATCGGCGGTCTCGTCCTACCGCGGCACATGGGGCCGCTGCTCCACATGCTCGGTCATGACTGCCGTGCGCGCGACGAGCCGTCTCTTCCCTCGCTCGTCGTCAGCGCCCTCACCGGCGAGGTCGGTACCGCCGATGACTCGTGGGCCCCTCCCGCTCGTCGGGCCTGCTGGCTCCGGTGGGGGCAGGGGTAGAGTGGGGCTCCGGTGCCGCCACGCCCTAACGAGTGGGAAACGAGCTGGTATGGGCCGTGGTATTCTTCCCCGTGTCGTGGTATCGTCCCCGAGGCTATCTCTATCCACCTATCCCTGTAGGAGATACGCGACATGCTCAGTTGTGAATCTCGGTCGGTGATGGCGGTATGACATTCGAGGAACTTCTCAAGCTCACTCGCCGACAGGTTGTCGCCATCGCCATCGGTTTATTCACCGGTCTTTTCCTGTCCCTCGTGGTGGTCTGGCTGACTCCCGTCTCGTATAAGGCGTCCGCGGACGCCTATGTTCGCGTCACGGTGTCCCAGGACGGGGAGGCGCCGCAGCAGACGGACTCGTACTACGCGGCGTCCCAGCTCGCGACGCAGAAGGTCAAGGCCTTCGTGCCCGTGTTCACCTCCGACGCCGTTGCGCAGGGAGTCATCGACTCCCTGGGCCTCGACACGACATCGGCCGAGTTGTCCCGCTCCCTGTCCGCGACCAACAAGAACAACACCCTGACGATCACGGTCACCGCGACGGCCTCCTCGGCCTCCGAGGCCCGGAGCATCGCGGACGAGGTCGTGCGGCAGTCGGCCGAGCAGGTCAAGCAGCTGGAGGGGGAGGACTCGCCGGTCACGGTCGTGCTCATGTCCCCGTCGAGTCTGTCGGCCACAACCCGATCGCCGTCGGTGCCCACCTACCTCGGCGGCGGTATCCTGGGCGGGGTGCTGCTCGGTTACGCCCTGGCCCTGGGGCGCGAGGTGTGGGACAAGCGGGTCCGGTCCGCATCGGACATCGCCGCCGTCATCGACCGGCCGGTTCTCGGCGTCATCCCCGCGTCGAACGCCATCGCGCACGGCCAGGTGAATGCGGATGGCGGTCCCGGGGCGGAGGAGGCCTTCCGGAAGCTGCGCACCAACCTGCGCTACGCCAACGTCGATGAGGGCGTTCGCTCATTCGTCGTGACCTCGGGCGTGCAGGGCGACGGCAAGTCGACCGTCGCCTGCAACCTTGCTCGTGTCATGGCGCTGGCCGGCCGGCCGGTCGTCCTCATCGACGGCGATCTGCGCCGCCGAAGGCCCCAGGACGAGGGGAAGGCCGGCCGTCGTCATCCCGGGCTGACGCAGCTTCTCGTCGGCGCGACCTCCCTGGACGGGGTGCTCGTCCAGTCCGCGGTGCCCGGATTGCGGATCATCCCCGCTGGAGATCCTCCCCCGAATCCGTCGGAGCTCCTCGGCTCCGAACGCATGTCGGACCTGGTCACCTACCTGTCCTCGAAGCATGTCGTCATCATCGACGCTCCCGCCGCGCTCCCGGTCACCGATGCGGCTGCGCTCGGTGCTCACACGGACGGGGTCCTTCTCGTGGCGCGCACGGGCCGGACGACGGATGATCAGCTGGAGCAGACGATCGCAGCCATTCGTCAGGGAGGGGGCACCATCCTCGGTGTCGTCCTCAACCAGGTGCCGTCGTCCGGCCGCCGTCGTCTCGGAATCGGGGACGAGGTGACGGCGGCCGCTACTCGCGGGCAGGCGCTCTCCCGTCAAGAGGCGCCGACGGCGGGACGGCGCACGGTCGGAGTGCCGGGTGGCGCCGCCGCACCGGGGCCCACGCTGCCGGCGAGGGCCAGGTGAGTGCACGGTCCCGACATCGCACGAATGCTCTTGCCGCACGCACAGCAGGCTTCGCCGGGCCCGCATGCTCCTCGCCGCAGGCGCTGGTTCGGTCGTCGCGGGTCCCGGCCGGCCGCCGACCACTGCCGCATCCGGCCCGGCCCCGAATCGGGCTCCCGGCCGAACGGCCACTCCGGTCGTTCCGGTCCCGCCCGCGGGTCCCTGGGACGACCCGATCACTCGGCCAATGACCCGGGGCCCGTGCTACCCGGAGTCGCCGTCCTGGTTCCGCAGCTTTCCCTGAGGTTGCCATCTCGCGCCGCCTCGACACTTTCTCGACCCTGGAGAGACCATGTCCCGCACGCACATCGCCCCCTACGACACATCGAATAGTTCTGGTGCCCACGTGACAGCGGGATTCCAGTACCTGCTCCGGGTCGGTGACCTGGTCGTCATCCTACTCGCCATCATCGTCAACCACCTCGTGGGACTCGATGGCGGGGGATTCCTCGTCGCCTCGAGAGCCGGTCGCATCCTGCCCAACGATGTGCTGCTGGATATCGGCTTCGGCCTCAGCTGGTGGTTCCTCCTGGCAGCCATGAGCTCGTATCGGGAGCGTCTTCTCGGTTACGGTCCCGAGGAGTACCACCGCGTGCTTCAGGCCTCCGCGATCGAGTTCGGGAGCCTCGCCCTCCTGTCCTACCTGAGCGGCGCCCAGCTGCCCCGCGCCTACTTCCTGGTGGCCCTGCCCGTCGGCGTCGCGCTGCTCATCACCTGGCGCTGGGGGGCTCGCCAGTTCTTCATCAGGGCGAGGAGAAGGGGGGCCTTCACGCATCCGGCGTTCGTCGTCGGCTCACGCGAGTCGGCATCCTCGGTCATCGCGGCCATCAGCCGGCGCCCCGAGCTCGGCCTGAGGCCCTGCGGCGCCTTCCTCTCCGATGCCGATCCGTTCCGCTACGACGCCCAGCGGCTTCCGGTGCCGGTCATCGGGGGCGTTGAGGACCTGGATCGTGTCGTCGATGGGGCCGGCGAGATCACCCTGCTGATCACTCCGGCCTCCGGGCTCACCCCGCCGGCCGTGCGCAGAATCGGCCGTTCCATGGGGACGACGAGTCGTCTCCTCATGGTCCACTCCTTCCTCGACGTCTCCGGCCTGCGGCGTTACCTGCGCCCGGTCGGCTCCATATCCCTGAGCGAGATGCGGCTCGGATCCTTCGGCAGGACGAAGCTTCTCGTCAAGAGGCTGTTCGATGTCGTCGCGTCATGCGTCCTGATCCTCGCTCTCGTCCCGATGTGGATCGTGGTGCCGCTGCTCATCTGGCGGGATGATCGGGGACCGGCGTTCTTCCGGCAGACCAGGGTCGGCAGGGACGGCCGGGAGTTCAGGATCTGGAAGTTCCGCACGATGCGCGTGAACGCCGATTCCGAGCTCAGGACCCTGCTCAACAGGCAGGGGAGGGCCGACAAGCCCCTGTTCAAGGTGGACGGCGATCCACGGATCACACGGATCGGACGCCTGCTGCGACGCACATCCTTGGATGAGTTCCCTCAGCTGTTCAACGTTCTCGAGGGGTCGATGAGCCTGGTGGGGCCGAGGCCCCAGGTTCCCAAGGAGGTCGAGCTCTACGACGAGACGGCCGCGCGTCGGTTGTTGGTCAAGCCCGGGATGACGGGGCTGTGGCAGGTCAACGGGCGGTCCTCGCTGAGCTGGGAGGAGGCGCTTCGCCTCGATCTCTTCTACGTGGAGAACTGGACCTTCTCGATGGACCTGGGAATTCTAATCAAGACCATCAAGGTCGTCCTCGCTCAGGAGGGATCCGCCTGATCGGTCGTGTCGCCCTCGCGCCCGGATGATCGGCGTCCGGCGAGACCGACACGGATCTGATGCGCCCGGGTGCTCCAGCGTCGCGGCGTCGCCAGCTGCACGACGGCTCTGAGGATCCCGTAGACCGCCATCGGGTGGCCGTCGAAGTGCCTGAGCAGGATTCGGCAGCGGGACACCAGCTGCGTCCTGCGCCTGTTCTCGGAGATGCCCCCGTCCCCGGTGCGGCAGCGCACCAGGACCTGCGGGATGTTCGCCGCCTCCGACGTCGCGAGCATCTGCGCGAACAGCCCGTAGTCCTCCGCCGCGGGGTAGCTCATCGGATAGCCGCCTGCGTGGTCGTAGGCCTCCCTTCTGAACATCGCCGCGGGGTGGGTGATGGCGCAGTTGACGCGCATCCGCCTGCGGACCGCGGACGGTCGGGCGGGCTGCTCGAGCCGGTAGAGGAAGGATCCGTCGGGCGAGACGAAGTCCACCCAGGATCCGACCAGGGCGATGTCGCGATGCCCGAGGAGGAAGTCCCGCTGCTTGGTGAAGCGCTCCGGGTGGCAGGTGTCGCCGCAGTCGAGGCGGGCGATGAGGGCGAAGTCCGGGGGGGCGTTCGAGATCCCGGCGCGCAGTGCCGCGGTGATGCCGCTGTTGCGCGCCAGCTCGACGAGCCGTAGCGGTGTGTCTCCGACCGCCTCGGGGACGAGATCCTTCGCCGGGCATCGCCGTGACCCGTCGTCGACGACGATGATGAGGTCGGTCGGCTCCAACCGCACGCTCGCGAGGGAATCGACGAGGTCCTCCCCCGCCTCGTAGTAGGGGATCACCAGGCAGATCCGGTCGGTGGGCGGCGTCATTCCTTCAGGGCCTCCGAGTACAGCACGGTCAGGGCCTCGGTGAGGCGCTGCGGGCAGTGGGCGTCGAGGAGACGAGCGCCTCGAGCCCTCGCGTCGGCGAGGGCGTCCTCCGAACGGAGCAGATCGGTGACGAGAGCGGCCGCCTGCTCGGGAGCATCCGACATGAGGAGGTCGGTGTGCTCCACGGCCGCGATCCTGCGCGCGACGATCGGGGCCCCGCACGCGGCCGCGTCGAGAAGGCTCAGAGGGAATCCCTCGTAGCGCGCCGAGTGGACGTAGACGGCGCCGTGAAGAAGGTCCCTCACCCGTGCGGGGCTCAGCCAGCCCGTCACGCGGATTCCCGCCTCGGTCAGCAGCCGCCTCAGGGCGCCCTCGCCGTCCCCGATCCAGACCGCCTCGATGGCGACTCCGGACTCGCGCAGCGCTCCGACCGCATCGGCGTAGAACCGCGGGTCCTTCTGCGGGGCGATCCGTCCCACCATGGCCAGTCGGCTGATGCCGTCGGGCCGGGGGCTCGTCCGCTCGGGCCCGGGCGGCACCGTCGGCACATTCGGGATCTCGATCACGGGCAGGCGCCGGGACATCGCGCTCACGACGGCCCGCTCGTGGGGCGAGAGCACTCCGATGGCCGCTGTTCTGGTCATGAGGACGCGCTCGGCGAACCGGAACGCGCCGCTGATCGGGCGTCGGAGGTCCGGATCGTCGAACTTGAAGCAGTGAGGTTCGTAGACCACCGGTCGTCCCATGTCGACGACCCGCGTGTAGACCCCCGCCCAGCTCGAGTGCGCGTGGACGATGTCCGGGTTCACCTGGCGCGTCCTCCGGCGAGCCTCCTTGACGCGCGAGACGGCTGACCGCGGGAGCGGGACCACGGACGCCCACTGGGATGTCGCCGGGGTCTCCTCACCGGTCCACAGGAGGTGGTGCTCCGCGCGCGGCAGCGCCTGCGCCCTCAGCCTGACGGCGCGGCCGACACCGGCACCGAAGCACTCGGTGACGTGAAGAACTCTCAATGGCCGGGTCGTTCCGTCGGCCTCGCGAACCAGGCCGGGGGCCAGTACGTCGGCATTCATCAGGGCGCGTCACCTCCGCGGTTGAGCAGCCGGCACCGGGATGCCGGGCCGCGCTACCCGAACCGCCGGATCCACTGATCGAAATCATAGTGGTCCAGCGCCTCCTGGCCGGCGGGCAGTGACTCGGTTCGCATGAACTCGTCGATCCTGCCGATGTCGGGTCGGTCCAGAATGAGCACCCGGCTCGGGTCGTAGAAGACCTCGGAGGAGATCGCGTCGGAGAAGCTCAGGATCTTCTTGCCCATCATGAAGGCCTCGATCGGGCGCAGGGACAGCCCGGTCTGACCCGCCTGGGGGAGCTCGACCACCGCACGGGCCTGTCCGGTCAATCGGAGGATCTCCTCGTACGGAATCGGGTCGATCGGTTCGAGGAGCGGATAGGAGGAGATCTCCGCCCTGCTGAGGCCGTTGACGCGGAACCGGAAGCTGAAGCCGTGGCGCTCGAGCTGCTCCGCCAGCCTCGATAGCTTGCTCGCGCGTCCCTTGTTCACGCCGACGAAGAGGAAATCGAAGGCATCTCCGGAGCGGAACCGGGCGATCTCGCGGAAGGAGTAGTTCGTATTGTAGTTGAGTCCGAACCTCTCGCAGTCGCGGCGGTCGAAGGACCACGACTCGCAGATATCGGGTGGCAGCCGCGACGGGTCCGTGCCCGGACCCGACGGATTCCAGTACCAGGAGATGATGCGCTTGCCGGGCCACCGCGATCGGATGTGGAGGATGGCCGGGATGATGAGGTCGCTGGATTCGACCAGAACCGCATCGGCCTCATCGACCAGATGGTCCCAGGGTTCGAACCAGATCGACGCCCCGGGCAGACCCGTCCGGAAGTGGAGGCGCCTGGCCGCGCGCGCCAGGAGATGGGGCTGCGGCCTCAGGGAGTGCGCGACGGGCACGCCGCGCTCCATGAGGCGGCTGACGTAGTAGTTCTCTCCCGCGAAGAAGCCTGAGTTGAGGATGAGTGTCTTGTTCATTGGTCGGGGGTGATCATCGTCTGCTGGCGCGGCCGGCGCCGGTCGGGCGGGCGGTCGGAGGGGTTCCTCCTCATCCGGGCGATGGCGAGGGCCGAGAAGGCGATCTTGGCGGCGTTGGCGGTCGATGCGGCCGCTGCTCCCGCCCAGAGCGCGGGCGCGTCCCCCAGGTAGCACAGGAGGATGCAGGCCAGTGTGAGGCCCAGGGCCCATGCGACCACCAGGAACTGGTTCCGGTACGCGTTGAGCGCCAGCAGGCCCGCGTTGAGCACGTACGTGCCCGGGTCGAGGATCGCCGCCGCGGTCAGCGACGCGATGAACCAGGGTGAGAAGCTGAAGTCCCGGCCGTAAACGGACGCGAGCAGGAACGGGCCGATGAAGAACGCCAGGACCGACAGCACGGCGCCGACCATCCCGATTCCGATCGTCGCCCGCCGGAGCCGACGGAGCAGGGCGTAGAACCCCCGCCGCGATGCGATGGACTGGTACTCGCCGATGAACATGGAGTTGAGCGAGGACCCGAGAAGGGACCCGAGCGTGAGGATGTATGCCGCGGCCGCGAACCGGCCGACGTCGGAGCGCTCGCCGAGGGCCGCGACGATCCAGGTCGGAATATTCGCCAGGACCACCGCCAGTATCTGGGCGAAGGCGACGGGGGCGGAGGTCCTGAGCAGCCGACGGGCGGGATCGGGCGCCTCGATATCGCTGGGCTCCACCGCCCGATAGCGCCTCAGGACCGCCATCGCGAGCGCCATCGTGGTCGTCGATCCCAGCGACGAGCCGAAGACGATCATGGACGGATCGGCGGACAGCATCGCCATCAGACCGGACATGAGGGCGGAGACGGCTCCGTTCGCGATCATGAGCAGGCCGTACGGCGCGAGCGCCTGCCGCCGCTGCAGCGGGCCGTAGAGGAGGTCGGTGACGCCGTCGGCGACCTTCATGAGCAGGACCGCCCACAGCATCGTCGGATCCGCCCGGACCCACACCCCGATCCCGAGGAGCATGATCGCCGCCGCGCTCAGAAGGAGCAGACGGATTCTCATGTAGAGGGCGAAGGGATAGCGCTGCCGCAGGGTGATGAGAGTGTTCCTGAGTCCCCAGCCCGCTGCGATGAACAGAGGAGTCGAGTACGCCAGAAGCGTGGCGAACACCCCGGACTGCGCCACGCTTCCGTAACGCGCGAGAAGCCAGAAAACGAACCACTGTGCTATCGGAGCGATGAAGGTTCCGCCCAGAACGAGCGCTCGCGCACCCGTTTTGGAGGTCATCGCGCTACCGCGTGGCGAAAGCACTCGCCGCAGTTCTTCGCAATGACAGTCATCGTGCGTCTCCTCGATGCTGACAGTGACCGGCAGTGATTGACAGTGATTGGCAGTGATTGGCAGGGGCGAACAGATGTTGACAGATGCCGGTGGATGTTGGCAAATGCCGGCGGGCTCCGGCACGGGCCGAGCTGCACCGGAGCCGGTGCGGACGATGATGGGGGATGATGGGGATCGTGGGGCCCGGCCCGTCGCGACCGCTGATCGTCATGACGGGGACCACTCGTAGGGGAGCAGGTCTCCGTAGCGGGTGAGACTGATGAAGAAGTACGTGATGATGCCGAGCCACAGCACTGCGTGACGGGCCCTCGATCCGTGGGCGAGCAGGGGAGCGATGAGCATCGGCAGGCACGCCGCGAAGTAGAGGGTGACCCGGTCGAGGACGGCGAGCTGGAGACCCACCACCTGCGCGCCCAGGCCGAGGGAGTAGAAGCGGGATGCGCAGTGGAGCTCGTCGGGGAGCCTCGTGGACTGGAGGAACCAGACGACCATGAGCATGAGGGCGAGATGCACGAGGCGCCCGCGTCCCGACCCCATGTCCTGACCCAGGTAGGCGCCGTACTTGTCGCCGACCAGGTCCGTCAGGAATGCCGCGAGCGCGGCGCTCACGAGCAGAAGGCCGAGGACCACCCCTCCGCACAGCAGGACGATGCGCGCGTTGAACGTCGTGCGACGGCGGTACCGGTGGGCCAGGATGAAGGCCGGCAGGGCGATCAGGGTCGACTGGTGGACGAGGGCGGCCAGGACGAGGAGCGCCCATCCACGGCGGCGGCCCCGCAGGATGACCGCCATGCCGAAGACGAATATCGATATGGCGAGCGCCTGCCTCATGCCGTTGAACTGGAAGAGGTAGAGACCGGAGAGCGAGTAGGCGCTGATCGCCGGGAGCATCCTCGGGGCGGTCATTCGGATGGCCCCGTACTGCAGGCCGTTGGTCACCAGGGCGGTGACCACCAGGAACCAGCGCGTGCTCAGCCCGAGGAGGCTCCAGATGAATTGCCACAGGGCGAATCCCGGTTCGACGATCGACTGCTCCGTGGTATTGCTCCACGAGGCGGTGTCGATCGTGGTGTCGTACATGGACACGTACATGATCGTGTCGGTTCCCACATGCCAGGCGCGGAAGCCCGGAGCCGCCGCGAGCACGAGGACGCAGACGCAATCGATGCCCCACTGCATCGCTGACGTCCTGCGCGGCCCGTCGTCGGTCGTGCCGACGGCCGCCCGCAGCAGTTGGAGAAGAATCGTGGCGACGACGGTCGCAAGATAGATGGTCACTGGTTCCTCGAGGCGGTCGCAGGCCGATCAGGGACGAGGACGGGGTATGAAGACGAGATGCGGTCCCGATGACATCAACGAGCGGAGTGCTCATCGTCTGCTGTGTCATAGACGAAGCGGCGTCGCACGATGGGGACTCATTCGACGAGTATAACGCCGGACTCGCTCGCGGCATGACAGGACCCGATATCGTGACCGCTTTTTCATCTCCCTCATTCTGGCGTCGTCGCCGGCTCCCGGATCCCCGGGGCCCAGCAGCGGGCGCGCCGGGGCCCGTGCGGCTACCCCCTCGGACGTCCGAGCCCCGACAGCGCCGTCGCGCGCGCCAGGGACCGCAGATCGGCGGCGCGCAACGGTTCGGAGCCGGGTCCGGCCGGGAGCCCGTGAACCTTCGCCTCCCACTCGGCCGGGATCGCGGAGGCGCCCAGGTAGCTGCCCGCCACGGCGCCGGCGATCGCGGCCACGGTGTCCGAGTCGTCGCTGGCGCTCACCGCGCGACTCAGGACGAGTCGCATCCACGCGCCCGCCAGCGCCGTGCGACCGGCGTCCGGGGGGAGAGCTCCCGCCGCATGATTGGCGGCGATGAAGGCCAGGCGGGCCTTGCCCAGGGCGTCGACGGTGAATCCGTCGGTGGGCGGCAGCCCGGGCCGGTCCCAGGTCATGGGGTCGTAGGCGCCCCCGTCGAAGAGGTCGTGCCAGTAGCCGCGCCGCCCCTCGTCCACCGCGTCGAGGGCGGCCAGCGGGTTGGCCCCGTTGAACGGCTTGCCCTCCCACGCGGGCGAGACGATGTTGGCGCGGATCATCTCGGCCTGGATGACGCAGGAGTCGGCCGCCAGGGGATCGGCGTGCGTCAGCGACGCCACGGCTCGGGCGGCCGCGGCGGTGGCGCGCGGGTCGTGCAGGCGAGTCAGGCCCACGACGCCGTTGCGCATGAGCGCCCCGTTCCCGGCACTGCGGCCGCCGGAGGCCTCGTGGTAGTCCAGCGCGGCCCGGCGCATCCGGTCGGAGACGCCCGGCTCGCCGCGGTGACGGGCGACGGCCGTCAGGACCGCGCGCGTCTGGACACCGACGTCGGAGGCCGTGGAGCGGTACCAGTCGATGAAACCGTTCGCGATGGCGTCCAGGGCGGGACGGCTCGTCAGATCCGCCCCGGTGGCCGCCACCCGTGCGACGACCACCGCCATCTGGGTGTCATCGCTCCACTCGCCGGGCTCGTAGGGGCCCAGCCCCCCGCCCTGCATGAAGCCGTCTCCCGGCTCGGCCCCGCAGCCGGCGTCGGCGGGGCGGTGCCCGAGCTCCCACGGCACCCCGAGCGCGTCGCCGCAGGCCTGGGCCAGCAGCACCCCCTCGGCCCGGTCGAGCTGGGAGGCGGACAGCCCTGATAGCGCGATAGTCCTATCGATGGTCACGGAGAGGGAGCCTACGCGGCGGGCGCGGGGCGGCGGTCGACGGCATCGCAGCGCGCGGCCGCAGCGGTGGGGAGCGGTGCCCATATCTGTCCCACCCGCCGCGCCGCCCCGTGTGCGACGATCGACTCATCGCGTCGTCGCCGTGAGGAGCCCCGTCATGACCGTGGACAACCCGACCGAACCCGTCCTGACCCGCCATGAGCAGGCCGGCGGCCCCGTGCTGGTGACCGCGGGCGCCGCGGTCGTCGAGGTCGACGGCCACCTGTTCAAGGACCTGGCTCGCACCGGCGAGCTCGTCCCGTACGAGGACTGGCGCCTTCCCGCCGCCGAGCGCGCCGCCGACCTCGCCTCGCGCCTGAGCGTCGAGCAGATTGCCGGCCTCATGCTGTACTCGCCCCACCAGATGGTCCCCAACCCCGGGTCCGGTCCCTTCCTCGGGACCTATCAGGGCAGGACGTTCGCGCAGGCCGAGGTGCCGGCCTGGACGCCGACCGACCAGCAGCGGGCCATGATCAGCGAGGACCTCGTGCGCCACGTCCTGGTCATCACCCTCCGGGACGCCGCCACGGCCGCCCGCTGGAACAACGCCCTGCAGGCCCTGGCCGAGTCCCAGCCCCTGGGCGTGCCGGTCAGCATCTCCTCCGACCCGCGCCACGGGGCGGCCGAGGCCTCCGGGGCCGAGTTCGCCACCGCGGCGGCCGACGTGTCCAGGTGGCCCGAGGGCCTGGGGATGGCGGCGCTGTTCGACCCCGACAGGGTGCGCGAGTACGCCGAGGTCGTCTCCAGGGAGTACCGGGCGCTGGGCATCACCACCGCCCTGGGGCCCCAGGTCGACCTGGCCACTGATCCGCGCTGGATGCGGCTGCAGGACACCTGGGGCCCCCACCCGGGGCTCGTCGCCGACTACGCGCGGGCCTGCTGCGACGGCCTGCAGACCACCGCGGCGCCCGGAACCGGGGCCGCCGTCGGCCTGCCCGAGGTCGCGGTCTCGCC
>ERZ772921.1050-NODE-1050-length-16457-cov-3.581514_pt1 | contig 16457 bp, 14 predicted proteins | sample MGYA00512117_ERZ772921 | MGnify/ENA primary metagenome ERZ772921 (study PRJEB29015, sample SAMEA2737944) | human oral metagenome | biome: human oral; feature: human-associated habitat; material: dental | place: China | collected 2150 ... | reverse complement strand
CCCGATGCCTGCAAAAGATGGGTTGCATAGCTGTGGCGCATCATGTGCGGTGAAATATGGCTGGCACTGCCCACGCGCACTGCCCACGCCTGCAGGCGTTTTTGGATTTGGCGCGCGCCGAGGCGGCGGCCGGTGCGGCCGGTAAAGAGGGCGGTTTCGCCGGGCGCGGCGGTACGGGTTTTCAGGTAGCCTTCGAGGGCACGGATGCTTTGGGCGGTAAGGGGCAAGTGGCGCTGTTTGCGACCTTTGCCGGTAACGGCCACCCAGCCGCTTTGCAGGTTGAGGTCGGCCAGGTTGAGGGCGCAGGCTTCGGCCAGGCGCAGGCCGCTGCCGTAGAGTAGCTCGAAGATGGCAAGGTCGCGGCTGTCGAGCGGGTTTTCCGGGGCTTGGTCGAGGAGTTGGTTGAGTGGCTCGGCGGGTACGGCTTTTGGCAGGCGCTCAGGAGCTTTCGGGGCTTTTAGGCCGTGGGTGGGGTCGGCTGTCAGGTAGCCTGTTTGTACCAGCCAGCGGCAAAACTGCCGCCAAGCGCTGAGCCGGCGGGCGATGCTGCGGGGGTGTTGGTTTTGTTGGCCCAGTTGGCGCATGGCGGCAGTGAATAAGGGACGGGCAAGTTCGCTTTGCGGCTGAAAATCGGCCAGCCAGGTAAGGTCACGGCGGTAGGCGGCTAGGGGGTGGGGGGAGTGGTTTTGTTGTTGCAGGCTGTGCAGCCAGGCTTCGATTTGTGCTGTCCAACCGATGCTCATTGCGCTGCTCCGTAGCGGGCAAAATGGGTGCGGAAGGCGGTGGGGGTGCGTTCGATACGGCGTAGTTGAAAAACACCATACCACATTGCACACGGGCGATTTCGGCTTGGTCTGAGAGGCGGGTAAGTTTGGCGAAAAACGGGAAGCCGGCTTTGCCAATTTCGCCTAAGGCTACCTGAACCAACAGCTCCTCGCCATGAAAGGCTTGGGTGCGATATTGCACGGCAGCATCAGCCATAATCAGACCTGCACCGAAGGCGTCGATTTCGGTACAGCCGTGTGCAGCAAGAAAGCGTAGACGGGCTTCGTGGACGATGCGCAAAACGGCATCGTTGGCGAGGTGGTTGCCATAATTGAGGTGGCCGACTTCTACCGTGATGCGGGTTGCAAAACAGAAGTGCTCGGGCAAGTTGATTTGGATGCGCTGGGCGGCGGGCATATTGGGAAATTGCTGATTTTAAAACGGGGCTATCTTAGCATTTGTTGCCTGATGATTGAACGTATTGCAACAACATTTCGTAAAATTGTTTTGCAAAGGCCTTGACAAAATCTGCTCTAAACCCATATGCCTGGCAAGAAAATAATATGTAAAGGAAAAAATTATGCGATATGACAAATTAACCGCCAAATTTCAACAAGCCCTTGCAGAAGCTCAGAGTTTGGCATTGGCTGCGGACAGCAGCTATCTGGAAGCGGGCTTTGTGTTGAAAGCCCTGCTTGACGATCAAAATAGCGGAGCTGCCGCGCTCTTGGCTCATTCGGGTGTGAACGTGCCGCAGGTGAAACAGCGTTTGCAGCAGCATTTAAACAGCCTGCCGAAAGTGTCCGGCCAGGGCGGCGATATTCTGCCCAGCCGCGAATTGCAGGCGGTGTTGAACCTGATGGACAAAGCCGCAACCAAACGCGGCGATGCCTATATCGCCAGCGAACTTTTCCTGCTTGCCTTGGTGCAGCAAAACGATGCGATCGGCAAAATCTTGAAAGAAGCCGGAGCGACCGAACAAAACATCAATGCCGCGATTGACGCGGTACGAGGAGGACAAAACGTGAACGATGCCAATGCCGAAGACCAACGCGATGCGCTGAAAAAATACACGCTCGACCTGACCCAGCGCGCCCGCGACGGCAAACTTGACCCCGTTATCGGCCGCGACGACGAAATCCGCCGCGCGATTCAGGTATTGCAACGCCGCACTAAAAACAACCCCGTGCTGATCGGCGAACCGGGCGTGGGTAAAACGGCCATCGTCGAAGGCTTGGCGCAACGCATCGTCAACGGCGAAGTGCCCGAATCCCTGCGCAACAAACGCCTGCTGGTTTTGGATTTGGCGGCATTGATTGCCGGTGCGAAATACCGCGGCGAATTTGAAGAGCGTCTGAAAGGCGTGTTGAACGATTTGGCGAAAGACGACGGCAACACCCTGATTTTCATTGACGAAATCCATACTTTGGTCGGTGCGGGCAAAACCGACGGCGCGATGGATGCGGGCAATATGTTGAAACCGGCTTTGGCGCGCGGCGAACTGCACTGCATCGGCGCGACCACCTTGGACGAATACCGCCAATACATCGAAAAAGATGCGGCACTCGAACGCCGTTTCCAAAAAGTATTGGTCGGTGAACCTAGCGTGGAAGACACCATCGCCATCCTGCGCGGTTTGCAGGAACGTTACGAAATCCACCACGGCATCGACATCACCGACCCCGCCATCGTTGCCGCCGCAGAATTGAGCGACCGCTACATTACCGACCGCTTCCTGCCCGACAAAGCGATTGATTTGATTGACGAAGCTGCCAGCCGCATCAAAATGGAGTTGGACAGCAAACCCGAGCAGATGGACAAACTCGACCGCCGCATCATCCAGCTCAAAATGGAAAAAATGCACGTTGCCAAAGAAAGCGACGACGCCAGCAAAAAACGTTTGGAACTGATAGACGAAGAAATCGACGGCCTGCAAAAAGAATACGCCGATTTGGACGAAATCTGGAAAGCCGAAAAAGCCGCGTCTTCCAGCACCGCCGACATCAAGAAACAGATGGACGACATCAAAGTCAAAATCGAGCAGGCCAAACGCCAAGGCGACTTTGCCCGCGCGTCCGAACTCGAATACGGCGAGTTGCCGAAATTGGGCGCACAGTTACAGGCGGCGGAAAGCAACCCCGACGGCAAAAAACAAAACAAACTCTTCCGCACCGAAGTCGGCGCGGACGAAGTGGCCGAAATCGTATCGCGCATGACCGGCATTCCTGTGTCCAAAATGATGGAAGGCGAACGCGATAAATTGTTGAAAATGGAAGAAGTATTGCACCGCCGCGTGGTCGGTCAAGACGAAGCCGTGCGTGCCGTGTCCGACGCCATCCGCCGCAGCCGCTCCGGCCTTGCCGATCCGAACAAACCTTACGGCAGCTTCCTGTTCCTAGGCCCGACCGGCGTAGGTAAAACCGAGTTGTGCAAAGCCTTGGCAGGCTTCCTGTTCGACAGCGAAGACCACCTCATCCGCATCGACATGTCCGAATACATGGAAAAACACGCCGTTGCCCGCTTCATCGGCGCGCCTCCGGGCTATGTCGGCTACGAAGAGGGCGGCTACCTGACCGAACAAGTCCGCCGCAAACCGTACAGCGTGATTCTTTTGGACGAAGTGGAAAAAGCCCATCCCGACGTGTTCAACATCCTGTTGCAAGTATTGGATGACGGTCGTTTGACCGACGGACAAGGCCGCACTGTGGACTTCAAAAATACCGTCATCGTCATGACTTCCAACATCGGCAGCCAGCACATCCAACAAATGGGTACGCAGGATTACGAAGCCGTGAAAGAAGCGGTGATGGAAGAAGTGAAAGCCTACTTCCGCCCCGAAATGATCAACCGCATCGACGAAGTGGTCGTGTTCCACGGACTGGATCAGGAGAATATCCGCAACATTGCGAAAATCCAGCTCAAAGGCTTGGAAAAACGTTTGGAAGCGCAGCACCTGCACCTGAAAGTGGACGATGCCGCCTTGGATTTGATTGCCAAAGCCGGTTTCGACCCCGTGTACGGCGCACGTCCGCTCAAACGCGCCATCCAGTCGGAAATCGAAAACCCGTTGGCCATGGCGTTGCTCGAAGGCAAATATGCGCCCGAAAGCACGATTCATGTGAAAGAAGAAGGCGGCAGGCTGGTGTTTGCCTGATTTGAGGGCAGATTGAAATAAGAGGCCGTCTGAAAATCCCGCAACGGGGTTTTCAGACGGCCTTCGTCTGTCTCAGCCGCACGATGGCGACACCGCCTGCATCCTGTGGCAGACTCTTTCATGTGCCGCTATATATATATACGATTACCGATTGCCGTCATTCCTAAACAGGCGGGAATTCAAAACCGTACGCATAAAAACCTATCGGGTAAAACAGTATTCTCAATTCCACGTTCCGAATTCCGCCTGCACGGAAATGACGGCTAATAGTGAACACCTGGTTAATCCGCTATAAATACCGGAAGGAGGCGTTTTCAGACGGCCTCATTGCCGCCGGACGCTTTTTCCGCCGCCAGCAGGGCGGCAATCAACTGCTCCGAGCGGTGCAGGCCGTCTATCTGCTGCCGGATGCGCGCCTGCGTGTCGGCCAGTTTGCCGCGCAGCTCGCTGCAAAAGTTTTGCGGTTCGTCATTCAGGCAGTCGCGCAGGAGGGCGATGTCTTTCAAGGCAAGGCCGGCGCGGTTGAGCATGACGGCTTTGCGCACGAAGCCGATGTCCCGTTCGTCGTATTCCCGATAACCGCTTGGCGTGCGCGCGGGAACGAGTATGCCTGCGCTTTCGTAAAAACGCAGCATCCGCACGCTGATACCGCAGCGGCGGGCAAATTCGCTGATTTTCATATTGACCCTGACATAGTGTCATTGTGTAAGGTAATGCTTTAGCCCCTGTTTGCCGCTCATCGCTAAGCGGCGCACTTTACCGGAGCGTCAGGGTTTTTATTGTAAACAACATGATACGGAGCATCAAAATGAACCGCAGACGATTTTGCGCCGCCGCAGGCGCGGGCGTATTGCTGGCGGGCTGCAAAAGCCTGCCGAAACCCGACGGCGGCCCTGTGCGGGTGTTTATCATCCACGGCTACGGCGCTACGGTTGCCGACCACTGGTTCCCGTGGCTGGCGCAGCAGTTGCGGCGGCGTGGGATGGAAGTTGTGCCGGTGCCGCTGCCCGACAGCCTGCATCCCGATTACGGCCGCTGGCAGGACGCGCTGGCGCGGACGGTGGGGATGCCGTCAGGGCGCACGGTATTGGTGGCGCACAGCCTGGGTACGGTTTCGCTGCTGCATTATCTGAGCCGGATTCGTCCGCACAAAATCGGCGGGCTGGTGCTGGTGTCCGCGTTCGGCGCACGCATTCCGACGCTGCCGCAGATTAGCGGTTTCGATGTTGACGGCTATGTCGACCGGTGCCCGATTGATTTTGCCGCCGTGCGCCGCATGACGGACCAGATTGCCTTGTTTACCGCCGATAACGATAACATCGTGCCGCCGGAAAACACCCGCCGTTTGGCGCGGCAGTTGGGCGGAAAACCGGAAGAAATTACCGGCGGCGGCCACTTTTTAGGCAGCGACGGCTTTACCGAGTTTCCGCAGGTATTGCGGGCGATAGAGCGGATGGCGGCGGAAATAGGATGACGAAAGGCCGTCTGAAAACCCCGCAAAGGGGTTTTCAGACGGCCTTTGTTTATTTTTCCGCCAACAGGCTCAAGAGGAGTTTTTTTTCTGCGTCGTTGAGGCCGCCTTCGACAGTTTTCCTTTTCAGTGCTTCGAGTTGCGCATGGCGGAACTCTTTGATCAGTTTTCCCATGCCGTCTGAAAAGGCGGTTTCGTTTTCTTCGCCGCCGTCTTCGCCGTCATCCAAACCGCCGGCTTGATAAATCTGTTGCAAGACATTGCCGGTGTCGGTGCCGCGGAAGTGTTCCCAGATGTGCGCATGGTCGGGCGGGGTGCTGCCGGAGAGGATGAAGTCGGCGATGTTGGCCAGGCAGGCGGTATCGCCTTCGAGGACGACGTATTCGGGCAGGCGGACGTGAACCGCCCAGGCCGGATTGGACAGCAGGCTGCGGATTTGGCGTTGCGCGAGGGTCAGCATGGCCGGCTGGCGGCGGGTTTCGCGCGGCAGTTTGTAACTTTTGGCCTGTACGCGGCGCGGCGGGGTTTCTTGCCCGAGCAGGACGGCGAGGTCTGCGGGGTCGATGCCGACGAGTTCGGCCAGCCGTTGTTTGAGCAGGAAGCCTAGGGCGGGCGCGGTAATTTGTGCCAGAAGCGGTGCGGCGGTTTTCAACAGGCGCGATTTGCCTTCCTGCGTCGCCAGGTTGAGGCCGTCTGAAAGTGCCTGCCAGAAATATTCGGACAGGGGTTTGCTCTGGTGGATGAGGGCGTCTTCGAACTGCGTTTTGCCGTGGGCGCGGATGTAGCTGTCGGGATCGTGTTCGGGCGGCAGGAAGAGGAAATTGAGGGATTTGCCGTCTTTGAGCTGCGGCAGGGCGTTTTCGAGCGCGCGCCAGGCGGCTTTCCGGCCTGCGGCATCGCCGTCGAAGCAAAAATAGATTTCGTCGGACTGCCGCATCAGGATTTTGATGTGTTCGCCCGTGGTGGAAGTGCCGAGTGAGGCGACGGCGTAGGGAATGCCGAACTGCGCCAAGGCTACCACGTCCATATAGCCTTCTACGACGAGTATCCGCCCTGCATCGCGCACGGCGTTGCGGGCTTCGTAGAGGCCGTAGAGGTTGCGGCCTTTGTCGAACAGCGGGGTGTCGGGCGAATTGAGGTATTTGGGCTTGCTGTCGTCCAAAACGCGGCCGCCGAAACCGATGACGCGCCCTTGCTGGTCGCGGATGGGAAACATGATGCGGTGGCGGAAACGGTCGTAGTATCGGTTTTGCTCTTCGTTATGGATGACCTGCCCACATTCCGTCAGGGCGTTGTTGGGATAGGGCTGGAAGACTTGCGCCAGCGGCTGCCAGCCGTCGGGTGCATAACCCAATCCGTAATGGCCGATGATTTCGGCATTCAGGCCGCGTCCGTCGAGGTATTGGCGTGCGGGCGGGTTGATTTGGAGCTGGTGGCGGTAAAAATCGGCGCAGGCTTGCAGGGTTTCTTCCAGCGTTTGCTGTTTTTTCTTGCGTTCGGCACGGATTTCCGGTGCTTCTATGCGCCCTTTTTCGTGCGGAACCGTCATGCCTGCGCGGTCGGCAAGGTATTGGACGGCATCGGGGAAACTCATGCCCTGCTGTTCCATCAGAAAGCCTATCGCGCTGCCGTGCGCGCCGCAGCTGAAACAGTGGTAAAACTGTTTGCTCGGGCTGACGGAAAACGACGGCGTTTTTTCTTTGTGAAACGGACAGCAGGCCATGTAGTTCGCACCGCTTTTCTTCAACGGCACGCGTTCGTCTATGATGTCTACAATGTCGGTTTTTGCCAGCAGGTCGTCGATAAAGTCGGAAGGAATCATGGGCGGCGGTTGCGGAGGATGAGGGAATACAGGATGCGGAACAGCAGCAGCGCGGGTATCGTCGCCGTCATATAGAGGAAGAACTCGCCGCCGCTGATGCAGTCGGACACAAAAAGATAACCAAACCACATAGCGGCGGCAAAGGTGGTCAAAATCACCGTCATGGTAAAGGTTTTGTGATTCATATCGCGCTTCCTTGAATTCGGGCGGCCGGAAACCGAAGCATACCGAAAAAGCCGCCGTATTGCCATTTCCGCGCTCCGAAGGCCGTCTGAAAAAACGCAGCCGCCTTTTTCAGACGGCCTTCGGCTATAATCCGCTTCTTTTTTCTATTTTTGGAACCCCGATGCACAGCCTGGCCTATCTGCAACAACTCGACGACAAAACCGCCCTGCTCCGCCGCCTGTTTTCCGGCATCCCCATGCCCGAATGGCAGGTTTTCCCTTCACCCGAACAACATTACCGGATGCGTGCCGAATTCCGCATTTGGCACGAAGGCGACGGCATCAGCTACGCCATGTTCGAGCGCGGGCAAAAAGCGGGCACGGCCTCGCTGATCCGCCTCGCCGATTTCCCCGCCGCATCTGCCGCCATCAATCGCCTGATGCCGCTTTTACTGGCCGAACTGTCCGCCGACCCGTTGTTGAAAAACCGCCTCTACCAATGCGAATTCCTCAACACCTTGAGCGGCGAAATGCTGGTCAGCCTGATTTACCACCGCAAACTCGACGATGACTGGAAACACGCCGCCCTTGCCCTTCAGGAAAAACTCGGCATATTCATCATCGGCCGCAGCAAGGGGCAGAAACTGGTGCTGGCGCAGGATTTCGTTACCGAAATGCTGACGGTAAACGGCGAAACCTTCCGCTACCGCCAAACGGAAGGCGGCTTCACCCAACCGAATGCCGCAATATGCGAAAAAATGCTGGAATGGGCATGCGATTGCGCCCAAACGCCAAACGGCGACCTGCTCGAACTCTATTGCGGCAACGGCAACTTCACCCTGCCGCTCTCCCGCCGCTTCCGCCGGGTTTTGGCCACCGAAGTTTCCAAAACCTCGGTACAGGCGGCACAATGGAACATCGCGGCAAACGGCGCGGACAACATCCGCATCGCCAGACTGTCGGCAGAAGAATTCACCGAAGCGTTTAACGGCAGCCGCGAATTCCGCCGCCTGCAGGAACAGCAAATCGACTTGACCGAATACGGCTTTTCCACCGTCTTCGTCGATCCGCCGCGCGCGGGCGTGGACGACGACACCTTAAAACTGCTGGCGCGTTTCGACCGCATCATCTACATCTCCTGCAACCCGGAAACCTTACGCGCCAATCTGGACGCGCTGCTGCAAACGCACACCGTGGAACGCGCCGCCCTATTCGACCAATTCCCTTTTACCGGCCATATCGAAAGCGGGCTGCTGTTACACAAAAAGGCCGTCTGAAAACGGCAAACGGCAACGCAAAAATAGGTTAAAATCCGCCGTCTGTCATTTTTCATTCCCATCCGGAGCATTTATGAACCAATTCGAACCCTCTTCCTTCCAACCCGAACCGCCCCCCGCACCCGTGCCGCAGCAGCCGCAAGGCAACCAGCCGCCGCGCCTGTTTGCCGAGCCGCGCAAAGTTCCTGCCGGCGAAGGTGCGGCGTGGATAGGCGATGCCTGGCGGATTTTCAAAAAACGCCCGGGCACATGGGTGCTGATGGTGTTCATCATGCTTCTGATTATGTTCGCCGGATCGTTTGTCCCCGGCGTCAGCATGGTCATCAACCTGTTACCGATATTCTTCACCGGCGGCTTTATGCTTTCCTGCGACGCGCTGGAAGAAGGCGGCGAACTGGAAATCGGCTACCTCTTTTCCGGTTTCAAATACAAATTCAAAGAACTGGTCATCCTGGCCCTGCTCTATGTCGTGGCAATCCTATTCATTGTGCTCATCGCCGGCATCCTGCTCGCCGCTTTTGTCGGCTTCAATTTCGGCAGCGACTTCCAAGCCGCTGTGGGCGGCAATGTTTCTGCAGAAGACTTCTTAATGGTTATATTGCTGTTTTTGATCATGCTGCTGTTTATCATTCCCGTCCAGATGACCATTGTCTTCTCTCCCGCCCTGGTCGTCCTGCACGACGTACCGCCGTTTGAGGCAATGAAGATGAGCTTCAAAGGCTGCCTGAGGAATTTGGGGGCGTTTTTGGTCAACGGATTGGCATGGGCAGGTATCGGACTGATTTGCTTCGGCATCTTCTTTGCCATTATTGCTTTATCCGCCGGCGTATCCAGTATGAGCAGCGGCGATATCGGCGTCGGCCCCGCCATCGCCATGTTCCTGTTGTTTGTCCCGATATATTTTGTACTCGCCAGCCTGACCAACCTTACCTCTTACACCTGCTACCGCAGCATCTGGACCGATCCGCCGCTGCGCCGCAACGGCCGTTAAACCTGAATCCGAAGGCCGTCTGAAAAACCGTTTGTGCGGGCTTTCAGACGGCCTTTGAACATTCATCAGCTAACAGTACGGCAAGGCAAGACGGCATATGTGGTACGGCAAAGCCGCAACCCGCCGCCTTACCCCGAAAATTCATTTGACCCGCCATACGAAAAGGCCGTCTGAAAACCTGCCAAGCAGTTTTTCAGACGGCCTTTCGGCTCGTTGCGAAGTTTGATGTTTAATAACGGTCGGAAATCAAGCCGTTCTCATCCCAGAAAGTGCGGCTGATCAATTCGTCGTCCTGATAAACGGTTTCCGATTTTTTCGCACCGTTGTCGTACCATTCCAGAGTAAAGCCGCTGCGTTTTTTGTTGGCGAAATTCAATTCGGCGGTGATGCGCCCCTGATTGTCCCAGCTGACCATTTCCACAGGCTGGTCGTTCTTCATCAGCACTTCGCTTTTCGGGCTGCCGTCGGGATACCATTGCCGCCATTTGCCTTCGGCTTTGTCGTTATGGAATTCGATTTCGCTTTCTTTGCGCCCGTTTTGGTAATAGCGGACGCCCGTCCCTTCCGTTTGGCCGTTTTTATACGGCATTACGGCGGATTTGTTGCCGTTGTTGTGCCAGTTGGTCCATTCGCCGTGCGGCTTGCCGTTTTGAAACGGGGCGGACATTTTCTGTTTGCCGTTGAAATGCCACAGGGTAAGTGTGCCGTTTTCCAATTGCGGCACGAATTGGCGGATTTGCTTCAACGGCGCGCGGTAGGGGTCGGAATATTTTTTGCGCGACGGATAATAAAAATCCTGTACCGCCGCATGATTGCCCGACGGGGTGTATTCGCGCACATAAGCGATGGCAGCCGGTTTGTCGGTCGGCCTGCCCTGCTGGTCGAAATAGATTTTCTGCGGAGCCGCCCAGGCGGCGGAAGCATAAGCGGCAAGCATGGCCGCAAACAGGGTTTTATTCATTATTTCTGCCAATAGGTTTTGATGTTGACGAATTCGTACAAGCCGAATTCGGACAGTTCGCGCCCGTAGCCCGAAGCTTTTACGCCGCCGAAGGGCAGGCGCAGGTCGCTGCTGGTGTGGCGGTTGATGTATACCGCGCCGGTGTGCAGTTTTTCGGCGTAACGCCAGGCGGCCGCTTCGTCCGCGCTGTAAATGCTCGCGCCCAGGCCGTAGGGGTTGTCGTTGGCCAGCTCTACCGCATGTTCGGCATCGCGGGCGCGCAAGATGGCGGCAACGGGACCGAAGACTTCTTCGCGGTAGGCGCGGCAGGCGGGATTGACTTTGTCCAGCACGGTGGCGGGATAGAACCAGCCTTGTCCGGCGGGGATTTCGCCGCCGCACAGGATTTGCGCGCCGTTTGCCGCAGCATCAAGCACTTGGGCATGGACGCGCTCGCGCAAATCGGCGCGGTGCAGCGAAGCGAGCGTGGTTTGCGCGTCGAGCGGGTCGCCGGTTTGAAGTTTGGCGCATTCGTCCAGAAACAGGCGGATGAAGGGTTCGGCCACAGCTTCGGTAACGATGATGCGCTTGGCGGCGTTGCACGACTGCCCCGCGTCGCGGAAACGGGAATAGCACGCGTCTTTGGCCGCCTGCCGCAAGTCGGCATCGGGCAGGACGATGAAGGCGTTGCTGCCGCCCAGTTCGAGTACGGTTTTTTTCAGACGGCCTCCCGCTTCGGCAGCCAGTATGCGGCCGGTGTCGGCCGAACCGGTAAAGGCCAGCGCGTCGGTGTCAGCGATTGCCTGCGGGATGTCGGCGTGTTCCAACCATGCGGGTATCAGCGGGATGTCTGCCCCGGCCAATTCAAACAGTGCACTGCTGACGCGGGCGACGCTTGGCGCGGGTTTGACGGCACAGGCGTTGCCGGTGCACAGGGCGGGGACGGCAAAACGCAGCACCTGCCAAACGGGGTAGTTCCACGGCATGACGGCCAGCACCACGCCCAAAGGTTCGAAACGCACCTGGCTCAGGCTGGCCTGTGTGGCGATGGTTTTGTGTGCCAGCAGTTCGGGGGCGAGGCGTGTGTAGTAGCGGATGAGTTCGACCGATTTGTCGAGTTCGGCGCGGCATTCGGTCAGACAGCGGCCGACTTCTTCGCTGACCATGCGCGCCAGCCTGTCACGTTCGGCATCCAGGCGTTGGGCGAAGGCGGACAGCAGCGCGGTGCGCGCGGTAACGGGCTGTGCGGCAAAATGCCGCTGCCGCTGCCGGAGCGCGCTTAAGGCCGTCTGAAATTCGGCCTGACTCTGCGGCGGGCGTTCATATAGGGTTTCGCCTGTCAGGATGTGGATGCTGCGGAACAATCTGAACTCCGTTTTTGGGGTTGGGTGGTTTGGGTCGTCATTTGTTTTCAGACGGCCTTTTTGTTTGATGGGGAGGCCGTCTGAAAAAGCGTAATCATACGCTGTTTATGGCGGAAAGTTTATATTTTATGGTTATTTGCCTGCCTTGGGACAGGTATAAACGGAAGTGGCCGGGCAGATTGCCGCGCACATCTCGCCGCATGGCCGTCCGCCAAGTTATAACCATTCTGTCTTAACATACAACCACACAGTCTTTTTATTTTCAGACGGCCTGAATTACATTGTCGGCCTGTTTTTTAACCATAACCAACCGACCATGCGCCTGTTAAAGACTCCCAGCGTACTGCCCGGCTTCAACATCAGCCTGGGGATTACCGTTCTGTGCCTGTCGCTGCTGGTGGTGCTGCCGTTTGCCATGATGGCCGTTACCGCCGCCGGCATGGGTTTTTCTTCGTTTTGGCAGACCATCGCCGAGCCGCGCGTACTGTCCGCCGTATGGCTGACGCTGAAAATGTCGTTTTTCGCCATGCTGACCAACATCGTTTTCGGCACGCTGACGGCATGGGTGCTGGTTCGTTATGAATTTCCCGGCAGGGGTTTGGTGAACGCGCTGGTGGATTTGCCCTTCGCGTTGCCCACGGCGGTAACCGGCATCGCGCTGGCCACGCTGTACGCGCCCAACGGCTGGCTGGGGCGGTTTTTCCCGTTCAAAATCGCCTTCACGCCGACTGGCATTTGGATTGCCCTGGTGTTTGTCAGCCTGCCCTTTATCGTCCGCGCCGTGCAGCCGGTGTTGGAGGAGTTGTCGGGCGAATATGAGGAAGCGGCGGCGACTTTGGGCGCAAACCGCTTCACGACGTTCCGCCGCGTGCTGCTGCCCGAAATCGCCCCCGCCCTGCTCACGGGGGCAGGCATGATGTTCGCGCGCGCGACGGGCGAATTCGGTTCGGTCATCTTCATCGCGGGCAATGTGCCGATGGTATCCGAAATCCTGCCGCTGATTATCACCGGCAAACTGGAACAGTATGACGTGCAGGGCGCGTCTGCCGTCGCGCTGTTTATGCTGTTGATTTCCTTCTCTATCCTGTTTGCGCTCAATATCGCCCAATGGGCTTTGGGCAAACGCGCCGGAGCGAAAGCATGAAAACCAATCCGAATATTACCGAACCGCGCCCGCTGCAATGGCTGCTTATCGGCATCGCGCTGCTGTTTCTTGCCGTGATGCTGGTCATCCCGCTGACAGCCGTGTTTGCCGAAGCATTAAAGGGCGGCTGGCGGCTGTATCTGGCTTCGCTTTCCGACCCCGAAGCCTTATCGGCCATCAAATTAACCCTGCTGACCGCCGCGATTGTCGTTCCCGTCAATGCGGTTTTGGGCGTGGCGATGGCATGGCTGCTGACCCGCTTCGACTTCCGCGGCAAACAGTTGCTGACCACCCTGCTCGATTTGCCATTTTCCGTATCGCCCGTGGTGGCCGGTTTGATGTTCGTCTTATTGTTCGGCGCGCACACGGCATTGGGCGGCTGGCTGGAAGCGCAAGGCATACAGATTATCTTCGCCATCCCCGGCATTATTTTGGCTACGCTGTTCGTTACCTTCCCCTTTGTCGCGCGCGAAATCATCCCGCTGATGCAGGCGCAGGGCGACAGCGAAGAACAGGCCGCCCTGATTCTCGGCGCAAGCGGCTGGCAGATGTTTTGGCGCGTTACCCTGCCCAACATCAAATGGGCGCTGCTCTACGGCGTGATTCTCACCAACGCCCGCGCGATGGGCGAGTTCGGCGCGGTCAGCGTGGTATCGGGACACATACGCGGCGAAACCAACACTATCCCGCTGCTGGTCGAAATCTTCTACAACGAATACAACTTTGTCGGCGCGTTCGCCCTGTCCAGCATTCTGGCCCTGCTGGCCATCGCCACGCTGGCGATACAGGACATCCTTACCAAAATCCAACAGAAAAAACACCGCGCCGCCGAAAGGGAAGCAGTATGAGCATCACCATCGAAAATCTGAACAAGCACTTCGGCGCGTTTCACGCCCTGAAAAACATCAACCTGACCGCGCCGACCGGCAAGCTCACTTCGCTGCTTGGCCCTTCGGGCTGCGGCAAAACCACGCTGCTGCGGATTATCGCCGGATTGGAAAACGCCGACGGTGGCAAAATCCTGTTTGACGGGCAGGACGTTACCGCCAAACACGTCCGCGAACGCAAAGTCGGCTTCGTTTTCCAGCATTACGCCCTATTCCGCCACATGAATATTTTCGACAACGTGGCTTTCGGGCTGACCGTACTGCCGCGCAGTCAAAGGCCGTCTGAAAAACAAATCCGCAGCAAGGTTGAAGAACTGCTGAAACTGGTGCAGCTTCCCCACTTGGCCAAATCCTACCCGCACCAGCTTTCAGGCGGCCAACGCCAGCGCATCGCCCTCGCCCGCGCCCTTGCTGTCGAACCCAAACTGCTGCTGTTGGACGAACCCTTCGGCGCACTGGATGCCAAAGTGCGCAAAGAATTGCGTACCTGGCTGCGCGACATCCACCACGAATTGGGCATCACCAGCATTTTGGTCACGCACGACCAGGAAGAAGCCTTGGAAGTCTCCGACCAAATCGTCGTCATGAACCACGGCAAAATCGAACAGGTCGGCAACGCCGGCACACTCTACCGCCAGCCGAACAACGCCTTCGTAACCGAATTCTTAGGCAACACCGACGCCTTTGAAGGCCGCATCGAAAAAGGCGAATGGCGTTATGGCGAATTTGCCTGGCCTTTGGACAGGCAATACCGCTGGCAGGAACAGCACGCGGTCGGCTACATCCGCCCGCACGAATGGGAAACCAACGCCCAAAACCCCATGCTAGCTGGCACAATCGCCAACATCCACGTTTCCGGCGCGCTCACCCACCTGACACTCGCCCTGCCCGAAGGCCGCCAATTTCATGTCGATTTCGCCACATCTGAAACCGGCCGCCTGAACCTGCACATCGGCTGTGAACTCAAACTCTCCCCCCGGCAAGTGTATGTTTTCGGTCAAAGCGAACTGATTGACTACGCCATTTAGGAGTTGGATGTAAAGAGGCCGTCTGAAACACAAGGCAGGTAAGTTTCCAGCCCCCTTTCTTTTTCAGACGGCCTGATTGATAATCAGCCAAGCAGCCGCATTCCCGGAAAAATACCGGTATGCCCAAGCTGGAAATACGGCACACCCCTCTTAAAGAATGACGACGTTTTCCACTTGGGAGACATTACAGAAGGACTCTTTACTCCTTTATTGCCATTACAGGGAAAAAATAACAGAACTGATTAAAACCCGTAACCTAGCGGCGTTTTCACGGTTGTCCTGACCAGCAGCGCCGATGAACAAGATTCCACCCCTACCCTATGTTTCTCACCTGCCGTTATCGAATTTTGCCATTCGGTCGGCGCAAGCATCGAATTGGATTTATACAGCAGTTAGCCCGAAACAAGCATTTCATACCGACGATCCACACTTCATCTCAGATAGCTGCTTTTTCAAAGCAATCTACGGTTTCTTTCCTACACCACATTGAAAGCATGTATCCATTTGCATAGAATAAACCCATACAAATCAATTTCTCGAAAAGTTTAAATTTCCCAATACAAAAAACCTGCCGTTTAAACGGCAGGTTTTTGCAGAAAAATCCTTAACCTTTACGGGCAGGCAGTTTTTCTTTAATACGGGCAGCTTTGCCAGTCAAGCCGCGCAGATAGTACAGTTTGGCACGGCGTACATCACCACGGCGTTTCACTTCGATTTTTTCTACAGTCGGAGAATACAGTTGGAAAGTACGTTCCACACCTTCGCCGCTGGAAATTTTGCGCACGATAAAGTTGCTGTTCAAACCACGGTTACGGCGGGAGATAACTACACCTTCATAAGCCTGCAAACGGCTGCGGTTGCCCTCGACTACGCGGACATGCACGACAACGGTGTCGCCGGGCGCGAATTCAGGGATGGTTTTACCCAGGCGGGCAATTTCTTCTTGTTCCAATTGTTGAATCAGATTCATTGTTTATTTCCTAAGTCTAATGGGATTGCCTGTTGCTCTTGCTCTATTTCCTGCAAGAGGCGGGCTTCCTGTGGGATTAAACTGCGCCTGGCCAGCAAATCGGGCCGGCGCGCCAAAGTGCGTTGCAACGACTGTTTCAGCCGCCACCGCGCAATCAAACCATGATTTCCAGAACGTAACACCTCCGGAACAACCATGCCTTGAAATTCCAATGGTTTGGTGTAATGGGGACAATCCAGCAGGCCGTCTGAAAAAGAATCCTGCTCGGCAGACTGCATATCGCCCAATACACCCGGAACCAATCTTAATACTGCATCCATCAGCATCATGGCAGGCAATTCGCCGCCGGATACGACAAAATCACCGATGCTGATTTCTTCGTCTACGCTGCTTTGCAGCAAACGTTCGTCTATACCTTCATAACGGCCGCACAACAAAATCAAATCATCCAGACGAGCCAGTTCGGATACTTTGCCATGC
>ERZ772921.1048-NODE-1048-length-16484-cov-2.801083_pt1 | contig 16484 bp, 11 predicted proteins | sample MGYA00512117_ERZ772921 | MGnify/ENA primary metagenome ERZ772921 (study PRJEB29015, sample SAMEA2737944) | human oral metagenome | biome: human oral; feature: human-associated habitat; material: dental | place: China | collected 2150 ... | reverse complement strand
TTCTTGACGAGTATGCGCAGATTAAGCCGTCGCTCTGGGGTGAGGTTATCCGCCCGACGCTTTCCGATCGTCAGGGCTGGGCGGTATTCATCGGGACGCCGAAAGGGCAGAACCAATTTTACGAGATGTATCAGCACGCGCAGCGAGAGAAAACCTGGTTCTCGTGCCTTTATCGGGCGGACGAAACGAATATTCTGCCGGACGAGGAAATCGAGGAAATGCGGGCGACAATGACGGAAATGGAGTTCCGCCAAGAGCTGCTCTGCGACTTCTCGGCGTCGGCGTCTGACGTTGTTATTCCGATTGATCTCGTCTCTGAATCTGCGGCGCGGGAGCTTTTGCCGGGCGCCGTGGACGGGCAGCCGGTTGTCATTGGCGTCGATGTGGCGCGGTTCGGCGACGACCGGACGGTAATCACGGTGCGGCAGGGGCTCTGGTGTCGGGAGCAGCGCGTATACAGCGGCTTGGACACGATGGCGACGGCGGAGCGCGTGATTGTCGCGATAAAGGATTTTCATCCGGCCGCGATGTTTATCGACGCGGGAGCAATGGGGGCGGGCGTTATCGACCGGCTTCGGCAGCTTAGATATACCGTCAGCGAGGTCAATTTTGGCGGCAGCGCTATGGACAGCGAACGGTACGCAAATATCCGCGCGGAGATGTATTTTAACGCTAAAGCGTGGATGGAAAGCGGCGGAGCGATTCCAAACGACTCGAAGCTCAAGACGGAGCTTTCGGTCGTGGAATATAAATTTAATCAAGCGGGGAAGATTATCCTCGAGGCGAAAGATAAGCTCAAGGAGCGCACAGGCTGGAGCCCGGACTTAGCGGACAGCTTCGTTCTGACGTTTGCGCGTCCGGTCTACGTGGCGCAAGGCGAGCGATTCGACGAGCCGGAAGAGGAATACGACCCGCTGTCAGACATGTGAGGAGGAAAAAGAAATGGGATTTAATTTTGATTTGCAGCTCTTTGGTGGCGGCGGCGGTGGGGGTGGCGGTCACGTAGAGCAGATTAAGCAGTCGGCGCCCGGCTCTACGGCGGCGGCGACGATTGACAGCGCGACGGAAGGCGACCGGCAGAAAGTCAGGGAGAAGCTGGCGAAGGCGCGGGGCCGTGACTTCACGAACACCGGCGCGGCGCAGAAGACGACGGACTTTTTTGGGAGTATTAAAAAAGCGCTTTTAGGTGAGTGATTGTCATGGGGATCGTTGAAGAGGTTCTGCGCGACAGCGCGGCGCTCAAGCGAAAGAAGAGTATTGTCGGTCAGATGATGGCGGAACGGACGCAGTTCGAGGGCGTCTGGAAGAAGCTTTCGCAGTATATCAATCCGGCGCGGGGGCGGTTTGACGAGGACAAGACGGCGGACGGCAAACGGCGGGACGACGTGCTCTTGGATCCGTACCCGATTGAAGCGAGTACGAAATGCGCGGCGGGGCTTCACGCCGGGCTTACGTCGCCGTCGCGGCCGTGGTTTTCGCTGGGGCTGCAAGACGACGAGCTGGCGGATTTTCACACGGTGAAGATATGGCTCGACGAGTGTCAGGAAATCATGATGAGCATTTACGCGAAGAGCAATATCTATAACATGCTTCTCAATCTCGAAGCGGAGCTGACGCAATTCGGCACGGCGGCGTCGCTGCTCTTGGAAGACTACGACACGGCGATCTGGGCGCGGCCGTTCACCTGCGGCGAGTATGCGGGGAACGTGGACAGCCGGGGACGGGTCGTACAGTTTGCGCGAAAGTTCAAGCTGACGGCGTGGCAGATGGTCGAAGCATTCGGCGAAGAGAGCTGCTCTGACGCGGTAAAAAGCGCGTATCGACAGGATAATTACAAAGATTATTTTGCGATCTCGACGCTGATTGAAAAGAACATGAATTACCGGCCCGGCGAGATCGGCGTGGGGAATTTCCCCTGGCGTGCGTATTATTACGAGGACGCGCAGACGGAGAAGTTCTTAAAGATTGCCGGGTACCACGAGCAGCCGTTTCTCATGCCGCGCTGGACGACGGTAGCGAACGGGATTTACGGGACGGGCCCGGGGCACAGCGCGCTGGGCAACTGTATGCAGCTGCAAAAGCTGGAAAAGACGAACATGCGTCTCTTACAGAACCGGGCCGACCCGGCCATGCTGGTGCCGGCGTCGATAGCGAAGCTGAACCGGCTTCCGGGGAAAGAGACAGTTGTTTCTAACGCCGAGGTCGATGTAATCCGCCCGCTTTACGGGGCGACAGGAGCGCGGGAAGAGGTCTTGCAGGTCATTCAGTTCAAGCAGAGCCAGATCGGCGCGGCGTTCTATAACGACCTGTTCGTTATGCTGTCCGGCAACGACAATCCGCAGATGACGGCGCGGGAAGTAGCGGAGCGGCACGAGGAGAAACTCTTAATGCTCTCTCCGGTCTTAGAGCAAATGCACAACGAGGTCTTAGCGCCGTTGACGAAGCGGGCGTTTGAGATTTGCATGCGAAACGGACTGTTCCCGCCCGTGCCGGAGGAATTAGAGGGCCGGGACGAGGAGCTAAAGGTTGAGTTCGTATCGCTCCTGGCGCAGGCGCAAAAGAGTGTCTCCGCCCCCGCGATGGAAAAGACGATGGCGCTGGCGGGCAACCTGGCCGGGGCGTTCCCGGAGGTTATGGATAACATCAATCTCGATGCGGCGATCCGCAAGCACGCGCAGATGTCCGGCACGCCGGAGACGATTCTTCGCGACGAGAAAGAGGTCGAGAAGATGAGAAAGGCCCGGGCGGAGCAGCAAGCCAAGGCGCAGCAGCTGCAGGAAGCGGCGGCCATGGCAGAGCCGCTGAAAAACGGCGTCGAGGCGGCGCGGCTGATGAGCGAGATACAGCCGGAAAATAACCCGATGGCAGATATCTTATTCGGACAGCGATAACCACTCAATAACGAGTGGTTTTTTCATTGAGAGGGGTGGTGCGATTGATTGAACTGGATGGGCTGGAGAACCTCATGCGCCGGGAAGACGGGCGCAGATTCATGTCGGAATTGCTGACGTTTTGCGGCGTCGGTGATTACAGCACAAGCGACAATTTAATTCAAAACAGTTTCGTATGCGGGCGGCGGTCTGTCGGCGAGGCTCTTCTGATGATGATTCGAGCGATTCGGTCAGCAGATGAGAATCAAGACGGATTGTCGCTTTTGTATCTTATGCGGCGCGAAGAACAGCGGCGCAGAGAGGCAGAGGAAGAAGAGGAGGATGAGGATTAATGGCAGATGACGCAAGTCAGGCGGCAAGCACGCCGCCGGAAGGAGCCCCGCCGGAGGCGGCGACGACCCCCGAGGCGCAGGGCGGAGGAGATAACCCGTTCGGGTTCCCGAAGGAGGCGCAGCAGGCGAGCGCAGCGCCGCCGGAGGTTCCGCAGGAGTATAAATTCACGCTCCCCGAGGGGCTGACGATTACGCCGGAGCTGACAAAACAGTTTACGGAGATCGCGCATGAAGCGCATTTAACGCAGGCGCAGGCGGACAGCCTCGTAAAAATGCACGCGGATTTGATGATGGGCTTTCAGCGCGAAGCGGAGGCCATGAAAAATCAATGGGCGAAGGAGTGCGCGGAGCAGGGGCTCAGCACGCCGGAGAACATGCGGGCGGCCAAGCTGGCCGTGGACACGTTCGGGGGCGGCAAGGTCATGCAGGCGCTCGTCGAGAGCGGCGTGGCGTTTAACCCTGACGTACAGCGGTTCTTGCAGACGATCGGCAAGTTGATGATGGAAGACACCGCGCCGGACGGGAAACCGGCGGCGACGGGAAAAACGGCGGCGGACTTACTGTTCTCTAACAGCAAGTATGAAGCATAAATTTTTATTCAAACGGAGGTAAAAAAGATGAGCGATTGTGTAACTTTGCAGGACTGGGCGGCCCGGATGGGCGCACAGAATCAGCTTGCTATGCAGAAAGTAATTGAGCTGCAGAGCAAGACAAACCGGATTCTCGACGTGCTGCCGTTTAAGCAGTGCAACGAGAAAACGCGAGAGGTGGCTCTCATGCGGGCGGAGCTTCCGGACGTGGCGTGGCGCCTCATTAACAAAGGGACGAAGCCGGCGAAGTCCAAGTCCAAGACGGTCAGCTTCACCTGCGGCGGCATGGAGGCTCTGGCGCAGATCGACGAGCGCCTCATGCAGATCAACGGGAACAGCAACGCGTGGCGCATGTCTGAAAACGCGGCGTTCCAAGAATCGATGAACCAGAAGATGGCGACGACTCTCTTCTACGGAGACGAGAAGGTCAATCCGGCAGGGTTTACCGGGCTTTCGGCTTACTACTACAGCAAGAAGCAGGATAAACTCTGGGCGGATCAGATTATCGACGCCGGTGGTACGGGCAACAATCTGACGTCCCTCTGGGTCGTCTGCCTGTCTGCGGACACGGTATACGGGATTTTCCCGGACGGCACCAGCGCCGGGTTCAAGTACCGCGATAACGGCCGCGTGCCGCTGACGGACGCTGACGGCGCGAAATACTACGGGTACGAATCGCAGTACAACTGGGATATGGGCCTTGCCGTGCGCGATCCGCGCTACGTCGTGCGCGTGGCGAATATCGACACGAAGAAGCTGACGGGTACGGATACGGACGCGTTCGTCGAGAACATGATCCGCGCGTACAATCAGATCGAAAATCCCGAAAAGGGCACGATGGCGATCTTCGCCAATCGGCAGCTGCAGACGTATTTCGATATCGCGGCGGCGAAAAAGACGAACGTCCGGCTGACGATCGACGAGTTCGGCGGCAAGAAGATCACGCATTTCTGGGGCGTTCCGATTCTGCGCTGCGACGCGATCCTGAACACGGAAAGCCAAATTCAGTAAGAGAAAGGAGAAAATGATATGTACGTAGACAATGAGTTGATTTTCTTTAACGACACCGCCGTAGCGGCGAAGGTGGACAGCACGGTTCTCGACCTGGGCACCACGGGCGGCTGGGTTCACCCGCTCTACATCGACGTGAAGCTCTCGAATCCGGTGACGAGCGGCACTGTGGATACGATTACGCTTCAATCGTCGGACACGAAGGCCTTTACGTCGCCGGTCGACGAGGTGACGATCACGGTCCCGAAGAGCATTGACCAGAAAGCCCATGCGGCGACTCTGGCGCAGTTCTTCGCTCCGATTAAGACGGGGAACCGCTATGTCCGGCTGGAAGCGAAAGGAACGACGCCCGCCGGCGGCAAGCTTTACGCCTGCCTCGTCAACGGTATGTCGGTGGGTATGTAAATGAGGTACCTTGTAGCGACGCGTTGCTACTGGAACGGAAGGCTGTATGACCGGGGCGAAGTCGTCGACCTTGCCCCCGGCGTAGAGCCTCCGGAGCATTTCAAAGCGGCGGAGCCGGTACCCGAGCCGGAAGCCGCCCCCGCGCCCGGTAAACGAGGCAAAAAGAAATAAAAAAAGAAGCCCGGCGCGCTATGCACCGGGCCCATTTCTTCTAAACGCTATTATACAGGAAACGGCGGTGGCAGTCAATGGATAAGATCGAGATTTGCAATATGGCGCTTTCGCGAATCGGGATAGAGAATATCGAGTCGCTGACGGAAGCCAGCGAGCCGGCAAGAGCCTGCGCGCAGTTCTACGACCACGCCCGGCGGGTCGTGCTCCGGAGGTATCCGTGGACGTGGTCGACGCGGCGGGTCACGTTAGCCATGCTTTCTGAACATCCTCCGGACTATGAATACGCCTATCGCTATCCGGCGGACTGCGTAACGATCCGGCGGATTTATAACGAGAAATACGATAATTCGCCGTCTTACACGTCGTATCGTATCGCCGGCGACGACAGCGGACGGATACTCTATACCGACGTTCCTGGAGCAATCTGCGAATATACGGCGGACGTTACGGACTGCAGCCTAATGGACGACCAATTCGTCGAGGCGCTTTCATGGAAGCTGGCGGCGGACGTGGCGTTTAAGCTGACGGGCAGCGCGCAGAACGTGCAGATGGCGGAGCAGCAATATCAGACGCTGTTCCTTGACGCCGTGGCGAACAACGAGGACGAGCAGAACACGAAAGAAGAGGCGCCCGACGCTTTCATCCGGGCGCGCTTCGAGGAGGTATAAAACGATGGGACTGTTTCCGCTTAAACCGTCCTTTGCGGGCGGGGAGCTTACGCCGGCGCTCTACGGACGGACGGACTTGCAAAAATACGATATCGGGGCGGCGAAGCTCCAAAACGCCTATGTCCTGCGCTACGGCGGAGCGTCGAGACGTCCCGGCTTTCGGTACGTCGCGCCGACGCACGGCAAGCAAAAGGCGCGGCTTATCCCGTTTTCTTATTCCACGGAACAGAATTATGTTTTGGAGTTTACGGCGGGCGCGATACGTATTTACACGAACGGCGGCATTGTCACGGACAAAAAAGGCCGTCCGATTGTCGTTTCGTCGCCGTACAAAGAGGCGGACTTGGCGACGATTAAATACGTGCAGTCCGCCGACGTTTTATTTTTAGCGCAGCCGAATCATCCTCCGATGACGCTCACGCGCTACAGTCAGACGGATTGGCGGCTGGTAAAAATGGAGATTACGGGCGGCCCGTTCGGGGATCCAAACGTCGACGATTCGCTCCGGATCACGCCGAGCGACGTAGTGGGAGAGGTCACACTTACGGCGACGGGAGACTGCTTTAACGCCGATATGGTGGGGCAAAACATCCGGTTGGGGCATACGCTGTCAGGGGAGCAAAAGGTCGGCATTCCGGGGACGCAGACGACGTCAGAGCAGACGCCGACGCAGTACGTAGCCAAGAATGCGCACATCAGCGGAAAGCTAAGCGGTACGATCGACGGGCAAGCGACGGGCGTCGATCCGGAGGCGATAGAAGAGCCGCGCTATGTTCGGGATAGTTTTTCTAACGGGGATATTAACGGAACGTTCAGCGGGACGTATAACGCCATCACGCGCATGATCGAGGGGACGCTGGAGTCTGCCGACGTACATTATTATAATGATTTTTACGGCACCGTCAGCGGCGTGTTTACCGGGACAATAGATGGAATTCCGACGACGCCGGCCACGATCGAGACGTCGCCGCTCCAGGTGGACTGCGTGCCCCACGGAACGGTATACGTGGAGACGTTCGGCTTCTGGACGGGGACGGTTATCGTGCAGCGATATGAACTGGGCACCGGCGGATGGGTTACGCTGCAATCGCAGAACGGCAATCATACGCAGAATTACACAATGAAGTTTACCAACGAAAGTGATCAGATCCTGACGTATCGCGTAGTGGCAAAGGATTACAGCAACGCCGTCTGGTCAGGCGAAAACGGAAACCAGGCCGGATACGTTACCATTCAGACGTTCAGTCAGGATTATTACGGCGTGGCGCGGGTGATTGTCTATGAAGACCCTAAAAAAGCCAAGGCGATCATCACAAAGAAATTAGGGAGCAAAGAGGGCACGAATGACTTTTCTCTCTATCCGTGGAACGACGTCAAGGGGTATCCCGGCTGCGTCGGCTTCTTTGAAGACCGGCTCGTCTTCGCCGGGTCGAAGGCAAAGCCGCAGACGTACTGGGCTTCTAAGTCCGGCGATTACTATAATTTCAGCGTATCTGCGCCGCAGCAGGACGACGACGCAATCACTGGGACGATTTCGAGCGGGCAGATGAATACGATCAAGGCGCTGGTGACGTTCTCCGAAATGCTTATGCTGACGTCCGGCGGGGAGTTTAAGGTCGGGGGCGGCAGCGAAGCCTTCACGCCGACGAACCAGAAAGCAAAGCCGCAGGAATACCGCGGGATAAACGATCTGACGCCGGTATTGGTCGGCGGGCGCGTGGTCTACGTGCAGCACCAGGGCAGTATCGTCCGGGATTTGACCTATTCTTACGACGTGGACAAATACACCGGTGACGACGTATCGCTCCTGGCGGCGCACCTTTTCGACGGCCATAAGCTGACGAGTATCACCTATCAGCAGACGCCGAATTCCATCGTTTGGTGTACCCGGGATGACGGCGTTCTCTTGGGAATGACGTATATCAAGGAACAGGATGTTTACGCTTGGCACCAACATGCGACGCAGGGAGAATTCGTTGACGTCTGCTCTATCCCGGGACGAAATGAGGACGAGCTATGGGCCGTCATCAAGCGCGACGGAAAGTATTACGTGGAGCAGATGGCAACACAGAATCAGGAAGCGCGGCCGGAGAATCAATTTTATGTGGATGCCGGATACACTTACGAAGGGGAAGCGGCGGCCAGCGTCAAGGAGCTTTCCTGGCTGGCGGGAAAGACGGTGCAGATTTTAGCCGATGGGAACCGCCTGCCGGACGCAAAGGTGACGGACGATGGAACGCTTAAACTGGGCGACAAGTACAAAAAAGTCACGGTGGGGCTGGCCTTTGATACAGAGATCAAGACTATGCCCATCGAATTCAGCGGGCAGGACGGCAGCTTCGGCAGCCGAAAGAAGCGCATTGCCCGGATATCGGTGCAGTTTAAGAATACCCGGGGCGGTCTCTTTGGTGTCAACGACAAGGCGCTGGATGAAATTAAATGGAGATCCACGGAAAAATATGGCGAACCGACGAGGCTCTACGACGGAAAGCGTCATGTCGTCTTGCCGCAGGCGTCTTATAGCGACACCGTGCATATTACCATCAAGCAATCCGATCCGCTTCCGATGACGGTGCTGTCGATTATCCCGGAGGTGGAACCCGGTGGCTAAATTCGTCTACGATAAGCCGACAAAGGCAGATATCGCCTTCTTAGCTAAACACATGAGAGCCGAGGACAGGCGGGAGCTTGTGGGGGCCGTAGGGCCGAACATAAAAGGCGAGGTCGAGCGGTGCGTAAGAAACAGCGCTAAATGCTGGGTCTGCCGCCATGACGGGATCGTCCTGGCGGCCTTCGGCGTGATTGAGACGAATCCCTTCCGAAAGCACGGAATTATCTGGATGTTATCGACACGATACACGGCGCAGCATAAGGTCTACGCTGGGAAATGGACGCGAAAGGGGATAGCGGCGCTTCTTCGTGACTGGGAGTATCTATATAACTATGTGGACGCCGGGAACGAGGAAACCATCGCCTGGCTGAAATGGCTGGGGGCGAAGGTTTACCCGGCAAAGCCGTACGGGATTTACGGTCTGCCGTATCATTTATTTGAGTTTACGAGGAGGGAATAACCGTGGGCGTAGCGGGCATGATTATAGGCACCTTGGGGGCGGCGTGGCTCCAAGGGCGGGCGGCGCAGGAACAGGCGAACGCGGCGGCGCGGCAGGCGGAGACGAATGCCGCCATTCAGGAGAATAACGCGAAGAAGACAGATGACCAGGCCCGTCAGATGGATGAGGCGAATAAAATCAACGCGGAGAACGAGCGCCGCCGAGCGATGGCGCGGCTGGGACAGCAGCGGGCCGCCATCGGGGCCAGCGGTATTACGGCGACGGGGAGCGCGGCTAACGCCTTAGCCGATACGCAGTTTGATATCGACCAGCAGACGGGGATGACGCTCTACAACGGGCGGCAGAACGTAGACAAACTCTTCCAGCAGTCTACGGATTATACGAATCAGGCGGGGATTTACCGGCAGGAGGCGAGCGATTATCGAAGGGCCGGACGACGGGCCATGATGACCAGTATGCTCACTGGGGTATTCTCGTTAGCCGGTGGGCTTTATTCGGGCAATTCGGCGGCTAAAATGGGGAGCAGTGGCTCTTGGTCGGGGCTTCCCTCTTACACGTCGGCGTCGGGGCAGTCGGTGTCCGCAGGATTGAGATTAGGGCGAACGGGCGCGACGTGGGGCGCTAAGTCTGGGGCCAACGTCGGCCTATACGGCTGGAAATATTAAGTGGGGGTATTAACATGAATTTCGCACCGTACCAAAATAGAGAATCCTTAAATGCGCCCGCGTCTCAAGTTTCCAACGTACGATATACAAACGCCGGGGAACAGGCCTTAGCCCGGGCCGATGGCGTCATGGGGGCGGCCGTGGCAGATGGGTTCCTCAAACTCAAGGATACCGTGGAGCAGGGCAAGGCGCTGGAAGCCAATAACGAATATAACCAGCGCATGAGCCAGGGAACCACGGAGCTTATGCAGTTAAAAGAGCAGGAAGCCCTCGATATCACTGACCAATACGACCAGCTTCGCAAGAAGACGATGGATGATATCCAAAAGAAATACGGCACCTATCTCACTTATGGAGCAGGGGCGGCAGCTTTCCGGGAATATACAATGAGGGATGACGCCACACGCCGGGCGAACGTCATGAAGTACCAACACGCACAGACGGAAGCATACCGCACGACACAGACGAACAACGCGCTGGCGGTATGCGCGCAGCAGGCGGCGGACAGCGGATACACGGACGAGGGCATTGACGGCGCGATAGAACGGGCGCTTCCTATCGTGGGGTTTCAGTTTGCCAACTACGGGGATGAGAAAATCAAGGAGCAGCAGCGTCTCATAGCGGGTAAACTCGTGGATGACGCGGTGCAGTTCGCCGTTCGCTCTGACGATTATAAGCGTATAGATGGTCTTTGCAATAAATACGCTTCTGTCATGGATCCAAAAGCACGTGCGTCGCTATTAGCGATGGTTCGTGACCGCGCCCAAAAGGCGAATGATTTAAGCAAATGGCAACAGGCTTATGTAGACCTTGGCCCAAACGCAACGGCGGCACAGATGAGGCAGTGGCTCGAAGAACGCCTCCTTGACAGCGGAAAAGTTTCCGTTATTCACGACCTCTATGAAAAGACCAAGGGTGCGAAATATGTGCTTGGTGCGCCAGAGGATGGCGCAGACGGGACTTTTGATTGCGGGTCTTGGTCAAAGTATGTATGCGGGAAAGCGGGGCTTAATTTAGCCAGCAGGTGCGCAGATGACCAATATGATCAGATGATTGCCGAAGGCAGGGCTTTCCATGAGAAAAGTCACCTTCGGGATGGGGATTTGGTCTTTTGGACAAATACCGGCGGAGAAGAGGGAGAAAACGGGGTCTCCCATGTTGGTATCTATGATGGGGAAACGGGGAAGGTTATGCAGGCAGGCGTTCATGGCGTAGGGGAAATTGATCTTGATACCTATGACACGGTTGGATTTGGGCGCGGCGTCGGGGACGAAAAGATGTCTGCTCTTGGCTTAGAGGAAAACTTAAAGAAGATGGCGGGATATTTCGATGAACAACGTTCCTTACAGCGCGGAGCGGAAAACCGCGCCATTGAAGATGGCACATTGGCGATTAAGGAATTAGCGAATAAGGGCGTTACGGATATGTCTGCTTACGAAGGAATCCCGTCGCAGTATGGGATGATTGACGGCGTAATGAATGACCGGGTTCGTATTGAATTAGAAAGCCAGATATCTTCTTTGCAGCGGCGACAGGAGCGGGAAGCACGTGGGCGTGCAGGACGTTCAGGCGGTAATAGACCGGCAGATGGATTTGAAGGTGTCCCATTTTCTGTAGAGCTTCGCGAGCTCTTGTCGGACGGCGCCTTTGATTCGTATTCGCAAGCTGCGAAATACATCAATGATTATGCCCCGAAAGAAAATGACTGGAAGTCCGGCTACGAAATACTGGAAAGATGGAAGAACGGCGAAGGTGAGTTTGGAATAGACTGGAAGTCTATTAAAACGTCTGTTCAAGCCTTGGCGGGAGGATATAACAAGGACACGTTTGACGCCTCATACGCTTTGGCGAAAGACGCGACGCTTCCGGAAATCAGAGAATACCAGAAAACGCACGATGGCGACGTTCCTCCGCAGCAGCGGATTATTGACACCATGGCAGCCAAGCTGGCAAATATTACTATTTCTACCACGACAACGAAACCGGGATGGCTCTGGGATTCAGAAGAAAAGGAAGAGACAATGACGAGCAAAGCGGCCCTTTATAGCAAGGGCGTAGAAAGCATGGAAGACAACGGAGACGGAACCTATTCCGTTACGCTGATTAGAGACGGCGGAACGTATCGGGTATCGCAGGCGAAGGCATACGAAATCGCGAACAGCAACGAAACCGCCCGTGATATCCTCCTCCGCGGCGAGTAAAGGAGACAGCCATGAACGAAAACGAAGAACGCGCTTATTTTGATCAACTTCACAGTAAGTACAATAATCCGGAGATATTGAACCCCCAAGCGCCCTTCGCGGACAATCGCGACGAATACAATGATGTTTCCACCGGGATGGCACCTGTGTCGACCTTTGGCGGGGAAGACAGCACGGGCGGCGCAGGGGGAAGTTTTGAGAAGACCGCTTGGGATAATGTTAAGGACGTCGCCTCTGGCGTGTTTAACAGCTTATCGGAGACCATCAGCAACCGGATGGCACTCAAGAACGTATCGGAGATGGAGCCGGACGAATTATCCTCTTTCGGCGCTTACATGGAGAAGCCTGTCACTTGGGATGACGTGACAGATATCGCAAGTTTAAGAAATCCTTTCACGGGCGAGAAGGTTCCTTATGGGCTGGATGTTATCACAGGCCTACCCCGCAGGGCAGAACAGTCCGTGGATTTTTTGAAAGAGAGTATGCCGGACAGCTTCAAAGCGTCGAAGCTTTACGCGGATTATTTCTACACCGCCGACGAGAAGCGGGAACAGCGGCAGAAGGTAGAGGATTACCTTGGCATTGATAGCGCTGTCATCACCAACAACCCGGAACTTTGGGAAAAGGCGATGAAGACCATTCAGCGGATAGAGAAGCTGAAAAAGACGCCGGGAATGCTTAACGAAGACGGAAACCTCGATATGGAAAAGGTTTATCGTGCCATGCCGTATCTCAAGGAAATTCAGGAGAAGCGTGGGACGAACGCGGCGGCTATGGTGCTGTCCGAAGCGGCGGGAATGAAAACCATCAGCGACGTGTATTCCAATGAGTTTACGCGCTTCTTTGGTAGCGTTAAGACTGGAGTGGAGCGGGGTATTTATACGGCGCAGCGTCAATGGACGAACTTCAAGGCGTGGAAGGACGCCCGTCGCCCGAACGCCGCAGAAGAAGCGGAACTTCGCGCCAACGACAAGAAGATGGAGGAGCTGCCGAACTATTCCTATACTGGGCCGCTTTCTGCCGTAGGGGCGATGGTAGGGAGCGCGTTTGAAAATGCCCCGCTTCTCTTATCGTCTGGCGCTGGACAGCTTGCCGGATATGGAGCGGGGGCGGCTGTCGGCGCTGTCACGAAAAATCCGGCGGCCGCAAGAGCGACGGCGGCCTGGGTCGGAAATGTCATGTCTACGGCTCTCATGGGTTTGGAGATCGGAGCCAATCAGTACGAAACGAATTTATCGAAAATCGACAAGAACGGAAAGGCGATGTATACGCCAGAAGCAGCGGCCATGCTGTCTCTTGCGCAAGGCGTAAGTGAAGGCGTATTGGAGCAGTACACCTTCAAACAGATGGGACGCGCCCTCTTTGGCGGCAAGGAAGCCAAGGCCATTGCTGACCTCTACAAAAAAGACGCCGCCCTCGTCTTAGCTGAAAGCGGCATGACGAAAGAAGCGGCGGCTAAAGCGCTCATTGAGGAACGCCTGCGGGGGGCAGTAAAATCCGGTGCTCTCATGATGAAGGCAGAGACGCAGGAAGAGTTTTTGCAGCAAGCCAGTGATATGATCTGGGAGAATGCCGCACAGATCGCTACCCATGGTGATAACGCGGATATTTCCTCCGTGGAACAGATATTGCAGGAATCCACGGCGGCGGCTTTAGAAGCCATCCCGGCTATTGCTGGGTTCGGCGTCATTGGTTTAGCCGGTCACCCGATGGCTAACTCCCGTCCCATTCTTTCCGCGCGCCAGCACATGACGAATCTCATGACGAGCAAACTCTACCGCGACGCCCACGAAAACCTGTACCACGCCAACGTCATTGAAGGCGTGGCGAATAATTTGGAGAATATCGCGGAATTGGAGAACAAAGCGCCCCGTGAAGTAACCATGGCGCTTGACGCGCAGAATCGCCAGTTTGGCATGGAAAACACCGTGATGGACGTTAACACCTTGGCACAGATGGAAGGCGGGGCGGAGGTTGTTCAGGCTGTCGCCGAAAAGGCCGGAATCAGCGCGGAGGAAGTGGCTGCCTGCCAGCAGGGAACGGGAATGTTGGAGGTAAAGACCTCTGCCGTTCAGCAAGCCGCCGCCAAGATGGACGAAGGACAGAAGCGGAATCTCTTCCTCAATATCACAAAAGACCGGCAGTCCCTGACGCCAAAGCAGCTCAAAGAGGAAACAGAGACGATAAAAAAGGCTATGGCGGCCTTTAAGGACGCTTCCACCGATGAACAGGAGAAGGCGGTCGAGGCCTTCGTTAAATCGAACTTCAAGGATGAAAAGATCGTCAAGGCGGCAAAGGATATCCTCCTCACCGACCCTGATCACCCTATGGGGGAAATACGCAGCCGCAAGCGTATCCTTCGCCAGCAGCTTGATGAGATTTTAGAACCGATTAAGGCCGGCCTTCGGGGCGGGATGAAACAGGGCGTGGATATTGTCGAGACGCAGGAAGGGGGAACGGTACGAGTATCCAATAATGCCCCATGGTATAGGAAATGGTACGCCGACCATGGGAGAGCGCCGTCGGAGCAAGAGCTGGATATCATTGCCCGGGATATTGCCACGGGGCAACCGACGCCATATTCTGACTATCCGACGAACGATGGCACGCCGGAAGCGCAGGAATACTTCGCCGAGATAGAGAAGCAGTTGGCCGACCTTGACGAAGAGATGAACACGCTCAATGAGATTGAAAAAGTGCTGGGGGACGTGCGCCCAGGCGACGTTATTGCAACGGCGACGCTCTCTCCGGAAGCGAGACAAGTGTATAGCTATCTCTTGTCCGGGTTGGAGCAGGGAAATAAGGAAGTAAAAAAGAGCGCCCGGGCGGCGGCACTCTTAGCGGCACGGATGACGGATCGCCTTGTCACTCTTCGCCATGAAGCGGGGGAGAAGAACTATACGGCCATGGACGCCCTGCCGGAGCTTTTGACCAATGCGCCGCAGATGGCGCAGGAGAAAGAAGCGGCACAGCGCTTCGCTCAAGCCGTAGAATCGCAAAAAGAAGCCGTGCGCCGTCAGTACGAAGGCACGGAGATGTGGATGAAAGCGCCTAACGGGCAGCCGACGAACCTCACGGAAGACCAGTGGCTCGCGGTACGGACACCGGCGTTTAAGGCGTGGTTTGGGGATTGGGAAGCGGAAGCAGAAAAGCAGAAATATTTGAACACCACGCCGATTAAAGTGATGGAGAATCAAATCGTTGAAAAAGGGGATATATCTGCAAAAGAAGCGGCATTTCAATGGGCAGAGGATAACTTACCTGTGCAAATTGTGACGCGGTTTGGTAATGTTGAAATTAACCGTACCAGCATAAAAGATTCCCTTGGGCATGGTTTTTCGCAAAAGAAATTAGACGCAATCACGTCTTTACCAGAAGGGATGAAGATTGCTGCGTTTATTGGCGAAGAACCGGACTTCAATGGTGCGCCCCTTGATAACGGATATTTTTGTTACCCTATCTTGTATCAAGGAGAAACGCAGGTCGTATTTTGCCGTGCGCGTCGTGATATAAACAGTAACAAGGTTTATGTACACGAAGTCTGGATGGAAGACGAAATAAAGGACATTCCCCTTCAAACCGCTGCCAAGTTTTTAAACTCCAAGCCACACGGAGGGAATGTCCTTTACAAGTCAATTTTAGCAAATTTCTTGAATAATAGCAATACCGCCTCCAAAGTCGTCGATGAGAACGGCGAGCCTCTTGTCGTATACCATGGCAGCGACGCGAATTTTGACGTGTTCGACAGAACCAAGGGACGCAGTAGCATGGACATTCAAGGGATGTTCTTTTCTCCGTGGGAGGACGACGCGCAAGGGTATGGGAAACATGTTAGGGCCTTTTTCCTCAATATTAGAAATCCGGCTAATGGATCGCAAGCCTATGCGGCCTTCGATGATGGACAGAACTACGCCGGGATAAAGGCGAGAGAGGATTTAATCGCCAATGGCTATGATGGCGTCAAAGATGACGGAGAGGAGTTTATCGCTTTTGAACCGACGCAGATTAAATCCGTGGACAATAACGGCAATTTCAACCCGGAGGACGCGAACATCTATCATCAGGAAGCAGTCAGGGAGACGGCAGAGGAGCGAGCGAAGCGAATTAGCCAAGAGGTCTTCCAAACGTACCTGAATGATGGTATAATGAAGTCGGTAGAGGAAACCGTGGCGGCGGAGATTGGCGAGTACGTCAATCTGGACGCAATGGCCGACCCTGTAGAAAAGGACAAGGTGCGGGATCATCTGCCGTATATCCGGAAAATGCTGGCGGATTTCAACTTGATGGTTGTCCAAAAGAACAAGAAATATAAAGACCGGTTAGCGGCGAAGATTGAATATGCAAGGAGGTGCTTTGACAATGACGAGAGAATCAAAGCTGGCGTTACTCGACAAATGGTCGGAAACGAGGGACAAGGAGACCTTCATCAAAATAGGAATGGAGCTGGACCCGCAGAACACAAAAGAGGAAATGGAG
>ERZ772921.1039-NODE-1039-length-16598-cov-5.264462_pt1 | contig 16598 bp, 13 predicted proteins | sample MGYA00512117_ERZ772921 | MGnify/ENA primary metagenome ERZ772921 (study PRJEB29015, sample SAMEA2737944) | human oral metagenome | biome: human oral; feature: human-associated habitat; material: dental | place: China | collected 2150 ... | reverse complement strand
GCGCGAGTGTCGTCGACGGACCACGTTGACCGTTCGCGGCGATTTCCGACCGTTCGCGGCACATGATTACAACGTCATGTCCGCCAGATTACTTTCGGGTAAAATCATAGGCAACAGAGGGAGCCGCACGATGAGCGGCCGATGCGGGGGGTGATGCCAATGTACAGTGAGGAGCCGGATTTTCAGGTCCGCGTACCTGGCGTTGCGAGTCCCGTCTCCATGTGGTAGGCCGTGGTAGATAAAGGCCATGTTGAGCTGCACAAGCGCCGCAAGAGTCTCTAGGTAGACAGACGGATGAACCGGCACAGGTACGCGGAGGTAGGGGCGCTGCTTACTTTTCATTGAGCTGAGAGTATGGCATAAGCTCCTGTGCACCGTTTATATTGTCTGGTATATCGCACTTCCCGGGAAGGCGATCGATTCTAAGGGGATGGATCCAAAGGTTACGTGATGCCCTCAGGGCAGTAGGCATATGTGTGGGCGGGCGGTCTTCGGGCCGCCCGTTTTTTGTCGTCGGTACAACGGCAGGGGACATGTTAAGGTGACGCTCGGTCGCGCGCCTTTCGCTCACGTCGCTCGCCGCTCATACTCCCATCGGAAACGAAAGGCACCGTTTCGTGCGTGTCAGCCCACCTCAGCTGCTCTGTGGCTATACTGAAAAGCAGGTCCCACAATATCCCACGACGTGACCCACGAGCCCTGAAGGGAGAGGTGCCATGTTCTGTCCAAACTGCGGTACAAAGATGAACGATGATGTGCGGTTCTGCGGGGTCTGTGGGCATCGCATGCAGGTGCCCACGACGGCCGCTCAGCAGGGGGCCCTCACTCCAAATCCCGGTCCCACTGACGTGGGCACATCGTCTGTATCGCATCGCCAGACGCAGCTCAGGATCGCCGCCATCGTCACGAGCGTGGTGGCTGTCCTCGTCGTTGGCCTAAGCGTCGCCCGTGCCCTGGGGCTGTTTGGTGGCCTGGGTGCCGCGACCTCGGAAGGGACCGCCACACATGCGAGCTACCAGCCGAGCGAGGTCAGCTATGAGGGCAGAACCGTGCAGGCCCTTGCACGACCCTCTCTGGCTGCGGGCATCCCCGCCTACCAGGAGCCCGCCGCTCCCAGCGTCAGGGACTACACCGTGAGTACCGACCTCTCCAACGTCAGCTGCAACCAAGAGCAGCTTGAGCTCACGTCTAGCGGTTCGTCCGCTCTCAGACAGACCCTCGCGCAGAACGGCTTTGCCGTTACGGTGGGTTCGGCGGGCTTCGAGTTCTTTGAGCTCTATGAGAAGAACCGTTACGACTACCTGCCCAACTTTGTCACGACCGACTCGATGATGCACACGTACCACCTGTACTTCCAGCATCTCATGAAGAGTACCGAGAAAGGCTATCTCTCCGGTGAGCTTGCGACTGTGGGAAAGGCGCTCTGTGCAGAGAGTGAGCGGCAGCTCCAGACGCTCTCGGGCAGCGAGTGGGAGGCTGCTGCGAGGCGCAACGTCGAGTTCTTTGCGGTGGGCTCGGCGCTGCTCGATCCTGCCGCCCCTCTGCCCCAGGCGGTGGAGAGCGACGCGCGAATCGAGCTGTCACGCATCAACGCGGCCTCCGGAAGCGAGAGGTCAACCATCACGGGTGATAACGAGGACTACAGCCAGTACAAGCCTCGCGGCTACTACGAGGGTGACCCCACGCTCGAGGCATACTTTCGCGCGATGATCTGGTACGGCCGCATGGGCTTTACCCAGCGAGACGAGGACCTCGACAGGAGCGCCCTACTCATGACGCTCGCCCTGCACACCTCTGCCCTCGACTCCTGGTCGCACGTCTATGCCGTGACGAGCTTCTTTGCGGGTGCCGCTGATGACTGTGGCTACTACGAGTACTATCCGCTTGCCACGGCCGTCTATGGTGACGATGTGAGCGCTGGTGCACTTGCGGGCAAGGACACGGAGTGGCAGCGCTACCACGATCTGACCGCCCAGATGAGGGCACCGCAGGTCAACTCGGTTGCAGATGCCGACGGGCGGAGCGAGGACAAGGGCTTTCGCTTCCTCGGGCAGCGCTTTACCCTCGACGCGAGAATCTTCTCCCAGCTCATATACGACCGGGTGGGCACGAACCCCTCGGGTGAGCGGCGTATGCTGCCCAATGCCCTCGACGTGCCTGCGGCGATGGGGTCTGACACCGCGCTTGCCCTTCTTAGGGACGCTGGCGCCACAAACTACGACGGCTATGCCGAGCGCATGGATGCCCTGCGCAACGAGACCAAGGATGCCGATGGCGAGCTCTCCTCGGGCAGCCTGTACGGACGCTGGCTCTACACGCTCGATCCCCTTCTCGATGCCAAGGGAGAGGGCTATCCCGACTTCATGCGCTCTGCCGAGTGGGGTAAGAAGGACCTCCAAACTTACCTTGGCAGCTACACCGAGCTCAAGCACGACACGGTCCTGTACGCCAAGCAGGCGATGGCCGAGGCGGGTGGCCAGGACTTCGACAAGCGAGACGATCGGGGTTACGTGGAGCCGGAACCAGCGTTGTACTACCGTCTCTCCAAGCTCACGCAGGCGACCAAGGACGGCCTCTTGGGCTATGGGATGCTGGGAGACGACGACGCTGGTATGCTCGACATCCTGGTGTCGCTCTCGAGCCAACTTCAGGCCATTTCTGAGAAGGAGCTCTCGGAGCAGGCGTTGACCGACGATGAGTACGAACTCATACGCGGTTTTGGCGTCCAGCTCGAACACTTCTGGCAGAAGGTGAATGAGGCAGACTCAGGCAGGACGAACCTCAAGACTCACGAGTTTCCCGCTGCGCTCGTGACAGACGTGGCCACTGGTGACGACAAGGTGCTCGAGTTGGGTACGGGTAAGGTCTCCACCATCTATGTGGTCGTGCCCGTGGACGGGCAGCTGCGTGTCTGCACGGGTCCTGTCTACAGCTTCTACCAGTTCGCCCAGCCGGCGGCCAACCGTCTGACCGATAGCGAGTGGCGAGGTCTCATGGGCGTTGGACTTGGTGGCACGAAGTCCGCCTCCGCGCCTGACGTGGAGGCCTGGACGAGCGGCTTTCAGCTGGCGGGCAACTACTGGTGATGTTTCGCCGCGCTCGCGAGGGCGATGGTGTGAGGCGCGCTCGTGCGAAGAGTCGTCCGTCTTCTGCTGTGCCGCTTGCCGCAAGAGCCGTGGCGGCAGGCCTGTTGGTGGCGGTGGCCCTCGGCCTTGGCCTTCGAGCGCTCTGGTTGGGTGGCTGCTTTCTTCCGAGCTGGGTCCGATGGCGAGACGTCACCGTTGAGGCCGACCTCGACGGTGACGGTGCCACTGATGAGCTGCGCGTCGAGAGACGGAGGCTCTCGGTTTCCGATGCTGCGGGCAGGGGTTGGCACAGTGGGGGAGATTGGCTCGTGCAGGACGCGCTTGTGGGCGACATCAACCACGACGGGGTGCCAGAGCTGATACTCCTTGTCTGGAAGCGTGGCAGCTACGGCTCTCAGCGTCCTTTTTGGGTCGAGCGGGACGAGTGGGACTTCTCGCAGCACATCTTCATCTACCAGTGGAGGGACGGCAGGCCCAAGGCGCTCTGGATGTCATCGCGGCTGCCGCTGAGCGTGGCTGCGTTCTCTCTGGACGCAAAGGGGACGCTCACGGTCGTCACGCCTGAGGGAGAGACGTCGCGTTGGGTGTGGTTGAGCTGGGGTCTTGTGGAGGACGACGGAGTCGAGCCAGCGCGGTTGTCACTAGCCCTCGTTCTACAGGCAGGCGGCCTCGATGAGCCCGCGCAGCTCGCGTATGCCCGTGCCCGCCTTGGCTGAGGTGACGACCATGCTCGAGCGGTCGACGTTGAGCTGTTCGGCGAGGGTCGCGGCCTGCCGCTCCTGTCTGGTGCGGCTGAGCTTGTCCGCCTTTGTGAGTGCCACCACAAAGGGGAGCTCTGCCTGCGTGAGGAAGGCCAGCGTCTCCTGATCGATGCCCTGGGCGTCGTGCCTGATATCGATGAGGGCTACCACGAGGTTAAAGCTCCTTCTCTGGTCGAAGTAGCCGGCGATGAGCTTGGACCAGCGTCGCTTCTCCGCGTGGCTCACCTTAGCGAAGCCATAGCCGGGAAGGTCAACGAACATGACCCCGTCCACGTCATAGAAGTTGATGTTGGCCGTCTTTCCCGGTTGACCCGAGACGTGGGCCAGGGCCTTGCGGCCAAGGAGCTTGTTCAAAAGCGACGACTTTCCCACGTTGGAGCGTCCCACGAAGGAGACCTCGGGTGTGGTCGGCTCTGGTAGCTGCTCAGGGGTCCCGTAGGCTCCCGAGAAGCGGGCGGTCTCGTACTTGAGCTTGCTGGCCATGGGGGTTCCTCTCGCGATCGGTCGCGACATCTGCGTCGCGCGCTGAGTGCCACTGTAGCGTAACGGCACGAAAAACGGACGGACAAACGCCCACACGAAGGATCCCGCCCTTCCAGGGAAGGTACCCCGCAGATTCTGGGGCACTAAGAAAAGGAGCTCAACTGGGCAAACGTCCGCACGAAGGTACCCCACAGATTCTGGGGCACTAACCCCCAGCCCGAACCCGACCTTCGGCCCGAACCCGCGCTCCCGGCCTATGGCCCCAAGACCTCCTCGGCGAAGCCGACGCGGTAGTTCTTGAAGATCGCCTCGCCCTCCTCTTGGGTCGCGTCAAGATCGACGTCTGCGGCGATGCCAAAGTCGCGGTCGCCGTCTGCGTCCTTGAGCATCTGGCGCACGTGCCAGACGTGCTCGGTGCTCTCGTCTGTGTCATCGATCGTGAGGAAGTCCCAGCTGCGTGCGTCGCCATCGAGAAGAACCTCGTCATGGGCGTCGTAGAAGGCCTCGATGGCCTGCCTCCAGCGGGGTGCGCGCCAGCCCCAGCCCTCGTCGAGCTCTCCGAGGGCGTTCGCGTCTGAGGTCGCGATGAGCCTGACGCGGGCGAAGAGCGCGTTTCTCACGAGTAGCGTCACGGCCCGGCGGTCTTGCACGACGACGTCTGCGGCTGCAGGCGCCGTCCCCGCGTCGACCTCGTCGGTCGTGGTGCCGGCCCACTCGTCCACGAGGCTCGAGTCTACGGTGCGCACGACCATGCCGAGCCACGCCACCACGTTCAGGAGCCGCTCGTCCAGCTTGTCGGCGGGAACGGTGCGCGAGAGCGATCGGTACGCGTCGGAGAGGTAGCGCAGGAGTGTCCCCTCGCTGCGGGCGATGCCCAGGCGCTGGACGTAGCCCTTGAAGTCGGCCGCCGTCTCCACCATGTCGCGCAGGACCGACTTGCACCTCAACTCGTAGTCGGCTGCCCAGGGAACCTTTGCCACGTAGCGCTCGAAGGCCTCAGAGAGGAGCTCCTCGAGCGGCATCGGGTAGCTCACCTCCTGGATGCGCTCGATCCTCTCGTCGTAGTCGATGCCCTCGGCCTTCATCTCGGCCATGGCCTTGTCGCGGGCCTCGCGCTCCTGCGCGCGCAGGATCTGCGGTGGGTTCTCGAGCGTCGCCTCGACCATGCTGATGAGGTCGAGCGTATAGGCATCGTCCTCGGGGTCCAGAAGCTCGAGTGCCGCGAGCAGGAAGGGAGCAAGCGGCTGGTCGAGCGCGAAGTTGTCAGGCAGCTCGACGGTGGTCGAGTAGGCCTCGCCTCCACCCTCGACGCTCATGCGCTCCACGACCCCGGCGTCGATCAGTGTGGCGAGGACCTCCTCGGTGCGTGTCGCGAGCGCGGCCTTCTCTTCGGGGGACTGCATGGAGTCCTCGATGAGCCGAAGCACCCGCGCCCTGGCGTCGCCTCCCTGCTCGACCTCGGCGAGTACCATGGAGTGCGTGATGCGCAGGCGTGGGCGCAGGGTCTCGGGTGTGGCGGCGATGAGCCGCTGGAAGGTTTGCTCGTTCCAGCCCACGTAGCCTGCGGGTGGCTTCTTGGTCACGATCTTGCGGGCGCGCCTCGGGTCGCCCCCGGCCTTCGCCAGGGCGCGGGCGTTCTCGATCTCGTACTCGGTCGCCTGTGCGATAACGAGGCCCTCGGTGTCGAAGCCCGAACGTCCCGCCCTGCCTGCCACCTGATGGAATTCTCGCGCGTTGAGACGGCGCATGCGGCGCCCATCAAACTTCGTGAGCTGGGTCAGAAGGACGGTGTGGATGGGTACGTTGATACCCACGCCGAGGGTGTCTGTGCCGCAGACCACGGGGAGCAGCCCGCGCTGCGCGAGCTTCTCCACGAGAAGTCGGTAGCGCGGAAGCATGCCCGCGTGGTGCACGCCCACACCCATGAGCAGCAGGCGACGCAGGGTCTTGCCGAAGCTCGTGGTGAAGCGCGTGTGGGCGAGGGCGTCCTTGACCTGCTCGCGCTGCTCCTTTGTCGAGACGCCAAAGCTCGCGAGGTGCTGCGCGGACTTCAGGGCTGCGTCCTGGGCAAAGTGTACGATGTAGAGAGGGGCCTCCCCCGCCTCGAGCGCGACCTTGACCGTGGCCTCGAGCGTCGTGTTCACGAAGCGATAGCTGAGCGGGACGGGGCGCGGCGCGTCCAGGATGAGCTCGCAGCTGCGGTCCGTGTGCTCCTCAAGGGTGGCGGCGATGGCGCTGACGTCGCCGAGTGTGGCGCTCATGAGCAGGAACTGCACGTGTGGTAGGGTGAGCAGGGGCACCTGCCAGGCCCACCCGCGGTCGTGGTCATCAAAGAAGTGGAACTCGTCCATGGCGACGGCCCCGATGTCTGCCTGCTCGCCATCGCGAAGGGCGATGTTGGCCAGTATCTCGGCCGTGCAGCAGACGATGGGGGCCTCTGCGTTTATCGTGACGTCGCCGGTGACCATGCCCACGTTGTCACGGCCGAGCAGCCTCACCATATCAAAGAACTTCTCGCTGACGAGGGCCTTAATGGGGGCTGTGTAGTAGCTGCGACGGTCGGTGCAGCAGGCCATGAAGCAGAGGCCGAGCGCGACGAGGCTCTTGCCCGAGCCGGTGGGCGTGCCCAGGATGAGGTGGTCGCCCGTGGCGAGGTCGAGCAGGGCCTCCTCCTGGTGGGGCCACAGCTCAAGTCCGCGCGACTCGCACCAGCCCATAAAGAGCTCGAGCGCGTCCTCGGCGGGTATGTTGGGAAAGTGCTCGTCGTCGGGCCAGGGGATGAGCGCCCCCAGCTCGCCTGCGTCCGTGTCGCGTGTGCCCATGCCGTGCCTCCTGCCGCGTTTCCCACCTTGTTGGTCTACCCTATGCCATGGTACGACATAGGGCCTCGCGCCGGGCGGGCGACCTCTTGCTGGCAGCATCTCTCTGGCCCGAGGCGCCATGCGTGCACTATGCTACAGGGTGTCGGTCCGTGAGGGCCATGTCGGACCGTGAGGACCACGAGGAGAGGGGAGTGCAAGAGACATGAGGACGCTCACAAAGCGTGCGACGGCACCAGGCCAGGACCTTCGCTGCGAGGCTGCAGCCCTGCGCTGGCTTGCCGAGGCGGAGCCCCAGGGCGGCATCCATGTCGCGCGCGTACGCCTCGCCTCGAGCGACGAGCTCGTCGAGGAGGCCATCTTGCCCGGCTCCCCATCGCGCGAGGGCGCTCGCGCCATAGGCGCAGCCCTTGCAAGAACCCATGCCGCAGCTGCACCCTGGTGGGGCTGTCCGCCTCCCGCCTGGCCTAAGGCTGCGGCGGGCTACGTCATCGACGGCTCGCTGACGCCCGTCATCCCCAGCGCGAAGCTGGCACCCAGCTCCTGGGGTCCCTTCTTTGCCGAGTGGCGCATGGAGGCCTACCTGCGACCGCTCGTCGATGGGGGTACCATCGACTCAGGGCAGCGCGCACTGCTCGAGCGCGTGGCCTCCCGCATCGCGGACGGCGCCTTCGATGCCAAGGAGCCCGCGCTGGTCGAGAGGGCCATTTCCTCCTCGACGCCGGACGCGCCTGTCGCCTGCGCACGCCTGCACGGAGACCTCTGGGCGGGAAACGTCCTGTGGGACGGGTCTTCGCAGGCGCAGACGGGTGGTGCACTCATCGATCCCATGGCCCACGGTGGCCATGCGGAGAGCGACCTCGCGATGCTCGCGCTCTTTGGCTACCCCTACCTCGATGACGTCATCGCGGCCTACGACGAGCTGTCCCCTCTGGCGGGCGGGTGGCACGAGCGCGTCGGTCTGCACCAGCTTGCCCCACTGCTTTTGCACTGCGTGCTCTTTGGGGGTGCCTACGTCGCCCAGACGCTGGGCGTCGCACGTCGCTACGCGTAAGGGGCATCTGCGACAGCCCCGTCTGACTCTGCAGCCACCTCGTCTGACTCCCCGTCGCTCTCGCCGCTCTGTTCCGCCCGCCTCAGCGCCTGCCTCGACGGCACGAGCACCGACTCGTCCTTGAAGCCCACGATGCGCTCGGTGAGCTTCTCGATGTATGCCTCGGCTAGCTCGCTCAGCTTGCGCTCGCCATGCACCACGTAGCCCACGTTCATGATCTCGTCGGTCTCGAGTGGGATCGAGGCAATGCCTGCGTACATCTCGTCCGAGCGCACGCCCGTCGAGATGAGAAAGCCGTCATAGCCCTTGAGCAGGCTCGTCATCGTGGCGCGGTCGCTTGCCACGATCTGTCGGTCGTGCGCGAGCGTCGAGAGTGGCTCCTCCGAGAGGTACAGCGAGCTTTCGGAGCCCTGCTCGAAGGTGTAGCGCGGAAAGTTCGCGAGCTCCCTGACGCGCACGACCTCGCGCGTGGCGAGCGGGTGTCCCTCCCTCACGAAGACGTGCGGCTTGGCCTTGAAGAGCGACGTGAAGACGAGGCCTGACTCGTCGAGTCGCCTTCTGAGCGCACGCTCCGTCGAGGTCGAGAGGTAGAGGATCCCAAGGTCGCCCCTAAAGCTGCGGACGTCGTCGATGATGTTTGCCGTGCGCGTCTCCCTGAGCGTGAACTGGCACCCGGGCACGTCGTGCTCGGCGACAAAGTCGATGAAGGCCTGGACGGCGAAGGCGTAGTGCTGTGACGAGACGGAGAGTCTTCTGTGTGGCGTGCCTCCCGTGGCATAGCGACTCTCGAGCAGGTCGGCCTGCTCGACGACCTGACGTGCGTAGCCCAGAAACTCCACGCCGTCGCTTGTGAGCGAGATGCCGCGCGAGGAGCGCTCGAAGATCTGGACGCCTAGCTCCCGTTCCAGGTCGTGTACTGTCACAGAGAGGCTGGACTGCGAGACGAACAAGCTGTGTGCGGCGGCGTTGATCGAGCCGCTCTCGGCGATGGCGATGATGTAGCGCAGTTGCTGGAGCCTCATGGGCGCCTCCCCCGTCAGTTCCGACGACCTGCGCTAGCCTAGCTCGATGACGCCAAAGCTGTCAAGGAGCTGCTGGTACTGGTTTTCGTCCGCAGGTAGGAGCGCAGGGTCGACGCCAGAGCACAGCTCGGCGTAGCTCATCGTCTGGCCCGTCTCCAGCACAAGGTAGCGAGCGTCATCATCCGGCCTACGAAACGGCTCCTGCTCATGAGGGCAGTCCTGTACGGACGCCATCTCCTTGCTCATCTCCTTACCCATGTCCTTCGCACCTCCTCTCTGTCCTGTGTGCGTGTACGCGCACTCTTTTAGTATATGTAAGGTAGATTTTACGACTGCTTTGCCATCCTGTATACGTATAAGAGATTCAGGCTACGGTTGACTACTCAGAATTGACGCCAGATGTGGATGGGAGGCGCAATGTCTGGGAATGAGCTGGGCCTGAGGCTGAGAAGGCTGCGTAGGCTCGCGGGCAAGACGCAGTCGGTGGTCGCAGCCGAGATCGGAGTCTCCAAGGCGACGTACAGCTCATGGGAGACGGGCAGAAACGAGGTGAGGTGGCACTTTGTGGTTCCGCTCTGTAGGAGTCTCTCCTGCACGCCCAACGACATGTTCGACTATGGCAATGACGATAGCGACGATCGCTCGGGAAAGCTGTTTCACAGGCTCGATGACGCCTACTTCGATTTCATCAACCTCTATGAGCGCACGCCGGTCAACATCCGTGGTGCCGTCAGGGTGATCATGGAGGGTACTGCCAAGGCGCGCATCCCGCGCAGGCCCCGACGCGGTCCTGGCTAGGAGCGCATGCTCGCGCAAAGATGGTGGTCTTTCGCAGGTCGCACATGCTCGTGCTGCCAGCCGAGGTCACGCGCTCAGGCGCGTATTGGGCGTGTTGGGCGCGTGCTGCGGTGGCGGGCCTGTCGCCGCAAGTCTCGCTCCGCTCCCAGACGCGGTGGGCGTGCTGACCCTCAAGGGTACCTGAAGCTATGCGAAGCCGCGTCCCCGCGTTCCCGATACGCCCTCTTGGCGCCGGGACCTTCGTCCATGCCATCGAGCCGTGCTCTTCTGCGCTATCATGGTCCTAGGTCCTGTGTGGATCCGTGGCGCAGAGGAAGGGCAAAGTGATGCAGAGGGACTCCCTGGTGCATGTTGCGGCAACCGGCGGTTACGGCAGCGTCTTTGAGGTGGACGACAAGGGCGTCTGCGAGGTGGGACTCATCGATCCCTGTGCGGACGACTACTCGCTGAGGGTACCTGCTCACGCACTTATCGAGATCGAGTCCGTCGGTAGGGACCAGCTCGATGCGCTGCTCGATGCGCTCGCCCTCTTTCACCTTGGCGTTCGCCATGGCATCAGAACGGCGAAGTCCTTCGAGCTGTTTGTGGGCAAAAACGAGGAGGCGGCTCTGGAGCTCTGGTTCTCGTCCGGCATCGCCGCACCAAGGAGGCTCGCGGAGCTGGACGGCCCGAGCGAGCGAGCGCTGCTAGCCGCGCTCGCCGGACTCGATCTTGACCCCTGGCTGCACGGTGGCCGCGGCGCTGCGGGACAAGACGTCTCCCTCGAGGGCTGGAGCTGGTCTCTTGAACTCATTGGGGGCGGCAAGGGTAACTCCGGCTTTGGTCGCGGCGTCGCTCCGGCAGGCCTTGCGGCCTTGTGTGCCACCCTTACGGAACTGGGAGTGCCGATACGGTGGGAGGGTGGGGCTACAGGTCCCGTCGCGGTAGACAGCGAGCGTGCCGAGACTGCCACTCGCCGGTGAACGTACGGGGGTGGAGCGCTCAGGCCCGAGTGGCAGTGCGACTGGTGCGCCCGGGTACGCTCGGGGCCGAGTGGCAGTGCGGGTCACACTGCCAAGTGGCGTCGAGCGCACCACAACGGTACGCTCAAGGTCGAGTGGCAGTGCGACAGGTGCGCCCGGGTACGCTTAGGTCCGAGTGCCAGTGCGGACCCGGGCAGTTTGTTGACCTGCGGGCACTGCACCGACATGGGGACGGGTCTCCGCGAGTGACGAGACCGTCTTTTACGGACCAAGACAGCCTCTTGGCTAATCAGGCTGATCGTTGAGGCTTCGTGAGTTCGTGTGGGTAGGTGGTTGCGTCACCACTCCGGCGATGTGGGCCTCACCGCCAGGGCGACGACGCAGGAGTGTACACAGATTGGTCAAAATGGCCTCTCCGCGCCGTTTTGGGGCGTTTGTGTACACTGTTGGGCCGTGGGCTTGGGTTGTGGGTGGCCTTGGAATCGCAATAGTGTACACAAATGGGAGGATCGGGCCTCTCCGCGCCGTTTTGAGGCGTTTGTGTACACTGTTGCGCCTCGCGAGGATCGTGCGAGCGACCGTGGGGACGCAGAAGTGTACACAAATCGGTGGAAATGGCCCCCTCGGAGCCGTTTTGGGGCATTTGTGTACATTGTTGCGACGCAAGTCACGATACGAATTGCGGCGCGAGCTGCGTCAGGTGGCACGAGCGCCTCAGCCACCATGGCGTGTCGGCGCCTCCTCCGCGCAGGCCCCTCTCGCTTGGTCGGGAAGACAAACTCTGAGCGAGCGGCGCCGCTGCCAGGTTGGCATCTTGGCCGAGGCATTAACCCACACGAACCCTTGAAGAGCCTGATCGTTTCGTGCCTTTGCCTCGCCTTTGCCTCTTAGAGCGAGATCTCGGAGTAGGCCCTGTCGTAGTCTACCTTGGGGGCGACGTCCGTCTCTCCCTCGCGTATCGCTTTGATGCGAATCTCGCGGAGTTTCTCGACGTATTTCTGAGGGTAGTTGTACCTGAGGTTGAGGGCCCACATTTGTGCGACGAGGTCCATGCGGTCGATGAGGCACTTGTAGCACGTAAGCTCAAGCTGGTACTGGTTGTAGTAATCGGACCTGCGCTCTATGCTGATCCCCCTGGCTTGTTGTTGTGCCTTCTGGATGGTCGCCGTAAGCTGTGTGACGGTCTCCGAGTCGCCGCTGCGTGTGTCCCTGTCCGCGACGTAGTCCTCGTCATAGGCGGCCTCGCAGGCACTGACCTGCTCGTCTAGGGCAGCAAGCTCGTCATAGAGCTCTTTCACCGCCTGTCGGTCGCGCTCCCTGTCCTTGGCGGCCTTCTCTGCGGCCAGGGGAGACTGACCCGAGCCGTCGGATGCGTCGTCGTCACCCTCGTGGTATCCGCCCGGCACGACGCGCTCCGCCTGTGGGTCGGCGAAGTCCTTGCTGCGACAGCTCGAGATGCCTAGGGCCAGACCGGCGACAACGATTGCGAGGGTCAGAAACGCAAATATGAGGACGTGTCTGTGACCAGCCTTGCTCTCCTCCTTGTAGAGACGCGGGTGGTGGCGGCTGACTGGCAGAAGGGAGATGGCCGCAGGGTCGCGGGGGATAGCGGGGAGTGGAGAGGTAGGATCGGGGTCGGAGTCAGTGGACGTACCTTCCTCTTCGCACTCATGCGCCGGAATCTCTGCCTGCGCATCCTTTGCGGGCCTTAGTGGCTCCTCGTTGTCTTCTGCTGGGTCTGTGTCCTCTTCTGGCGCAGCGTGCCGTGCTCCCTCAACATGCGTGTCCTTCGCAGGGTCCGTCGCCTCTGCGTCCCCCTCCGCCGGATCTGTCGGTCCCTCGCTGACTTTTGCGGTGTCTGCGTCCTTCGCCGCGTTCTCATCCTTGTCCTCTGGCGCGGCATGCCGTGCTCCCGCGCTCTCCTGTGCGGGGTCCGCCGGTTCTGCGTCTCCCTCCTCGGATTCTGCTATCTCCTCGTCGTCCTTCGCTACGCCCTCCTCTGGCGCGGCATGGCGTGCTTCCTCGTCTTCGGACACCGCAGACGCTGGATCTTCGCCTGCCGTGTTAGCGTCACGCTCAAAGGGGCTGTCATCTCCTTTTGTCTGGGGGACAGTGGCAAGACGGTCATCCTGTGCGTGCGCGGCCTGCTCCTCGCTTTCTTTCCCGAGGGCGTCAGGGGTGTCGAGGACGTCTGCCCATTCCCTGATGTCGCAGCCGCAGCGCATGCAGAAGTGCTGTCCCTCTTTGAGGTGCGCTCCACAATTCGGACAAAAGAGTGCTGTCATATAAGCTCCAAGTCCCAGTGCCCTGTGTCGATCCCATAAATCCCCTATAATCTAGCATATCTGCTTTTTGCCCCGGACGATAGGCCCAATCGGGCGGGACGGCCACATTCGCGTGAATGTGAGCGGATCTTCTGAGTGCGGCAGGTAAGGGCATGCTCCCAGGCAGGTAAAAGAGCAGATGCAAAATACTTGACAGTGGGGGCCAACAGCGATAAGGTACTTGACAGCAGTAATTCCTAGTAATTCAATGGGTATTAGGGATGCGGTACGTACAGGCGCGGTCGCGCAGCCAAGAGAGAGGGAGTAGCAATGAGCGAGATCATCGATGTCTATGGTCGTGAGGTTCTGGATTCCCGCGGCAATCCTACTGTCGAGGTGGAGGTTGCTCTTGCCGATGGCTCCGTGGGCCGCGCCATCGTTCCATCGGGAGCGTCAACGGGCGAGTTCGAGGCCGTCGAGATGCGTGATGGCGATAAGGATCGTTACATGGGCAAAGGCGTCCTGAAGGCCGTATCCCATGCAAACGGTGAGTGTCGTGAGGCCATCGTTGGTCTTGAGGCTACCGAGCAGCGCGCCGTTGATGCGGCGCTTCGGGCAGCCGACGGCACCGACAACAAGGCCAAGCTTGGTGCTAACGCCATCTTGGGATGCTCGCTGGCGACTGCGCGCGCAGCTGCCAGTTCGGTCGGCCAGCCCCTTTACGCCTATCTGGGCGGCGTGAACGCCCACACCCTGCCTACCCCCATGATGAACATCCTCAATGGTGGTGTGCATGCGGATAACAACGTGGACTTCCAGGAGTTCATGATCATGCCCGTCGGTGCGCCTGACTTCAAGACGGCACTCGCATGGAGCGCAAAGGTCTACCACACCCTCAAGAACGTACTCAAGGAGGCGCATCTCTCTACTGGTGTTGGTGATGAGGGCGGCTTTGCGCCTGACCTCAAGACTAACGCCGAACCTTTCGAGTACCTGATGCAAGCGGTCAAGAAGGCTGGCTTCAAGCCGGGTGATGACTTCAAGTTTGCGATGGATCCTGCTACCTCAGAGTTCTACAACAAAGAGACTCATATGTACGAGCTAAAGGGCGAAGGACGCAAGCTTTCGAGTGACGAGATGATCGACTACTGGGAGGAGCTCGTCGACAAGTATCCCATTATCTCGATCGAGGATGGTCTCGACGAGGAGGACTGGGATGGCTGGAAGAAGCTCACCGAGCGTTTGGGCAAGAAGGTCCAGCTCGTAGGCGATGACCTCTTCGTTACCAATACCTCGCGTCTCAAGAAGGGTATCGAGCTTGGTGCCGCTAACGCGATTCTCGTTAAGGTGAATCAGATTGGTACCCTGACCGAGACGCTCGAGGCTATGCAAACTGCACAGCGTGCGGGCTATACCTGCATCGTCTCCCATCGTTCAGGCGAGACAGAGGACACCACGATCAGCCACTTAGCAGTTGGCCTGGGCTGTGGGCAGATCAAGACCGGCTCGCTCTCGCGCACCGACCGCGTAGCGAAGTACAACGAACTGCTCCGCATTGCCGAGGCAGACGAGAGTCTCACTCTCGCGCAACCATTCAAGCAGTAGTAATCTGCCCCGCTACAACGGCACTACTTTATGCTACCCACCCTTGCTTGGGGTGGGTAGCTTTTTTAGAATGCATCTCTAGTATCATCTTTTCAGTATCTGGTTATTCACTCATTGCTCATTTCTTCAGATCATTACAAGAGACAACACCCCGCACTTGACCCTACTACCAGATTGTAATTAGATTCCATACTACATCGAGTAGATCTGTGGGTGAAGAAATCTGAGACATTTAGCACTTAGTTTTAGATATCTTTATCCATCCCACTCTCTAGCAGGATCACACACCATGCTCGTTGATACCATGATGGTCATGCTATTGGCGTGCTGCCCATCGTGCCGTATAATAGACAGAGATGAGGAGTTGTTATGCTAGCAATGAATAAATCAAAGCGGCAGCCATCTGCGCCGCGTCGTTCGCGCATGCGTTTGCCACGTATTTCGATACCAAACTGGATATTCGGCACTATCGCAATTCTCTTTTTGTTGATTGGGGGGTACTTGCTGCTACTTACTACATCGCCTATTATTGCACCACATTTTACCAAGCCAATCACTGTGGCGACACTCGCCAAGCCTGAGGCCAAGGATAATCGTATTATCATCCCTAAGATTGGCGTTAATATCCCGTACGGCACCAATGGCAAGCTCGCTCTTGATCGCGGTGCGTGGTGGCGCTACCCCGACCATGGCAACCCCGAGAAGGGTGGTAACTTTGTCGTGGCAGCTCACCGCTTTAGCATCCAGCCCACGCCTGGCGGCACAGTAGAAAAATCACCATTCTTTCATATCGACAAGCTCGCCCTGGGCGACCAAATTCTCGCCGACTACCAAGGCAAACGCTACAACTACAAAATCACCAAAAAGTTTGACGTCAAACCAACCAGCGTTGAGATCGAAGCCCCTACAGAAGACGCTCGCCTGACGCTCTACAGTTGTGACTTAGGTGGCGCCAAAACTGGTCGAGTCGTCATCGTTGCTGAGAAGCAGGGTGAGGTTGCATCGTAGCGTTGGTGTTCTTGCACGCTACAAGATCATTCTTAGATAAATCGCTCGCACAATAAACTCCCCTATTAATGATTTTATTGGGGACGGCAACTCTTTTTGCCTTTGCAATCGTCTTGGTCTTATGTGCTATCCTGCATTTTGCGGACTCCAAAAGTCATTTCTCCTCTCTTCTTCCTTCTTGGCCGCTTGTCACAGAATAAAAGCTTCTCATTATATCCTAACTCTAATCCTATCTCAACTATAGAATGGGGCGTCTCGTCCACACCAGCCCTTTTGTGGTGTTGAGTTTATAGATCTAAGGCTATCGCTTTTTTACACCTACTCATACTCCTGCCTTCATACAAGAAGCGTATAAGCACCTACTAAGCCGATGGCAAGTCTGGAGATGAAGAATAATTAACTCTCAGGCGATTTAAAAGATGCATATCTCATTGCCATCACAACGTCACGAAATGGGGATATACTTGAGCTCATGTGCGCATTCACGCTTCGAACTACACACCCACACAGCAAAAAACCGGCCAATTTACTTGACCGGGTTTTGTCTGTAATGAGTTGAGTCGTTAGACTCTATTTGGCGAATTCAATCGCTCGTGTCTCGCGGATCACGTTGACCTTGATTGTACCAGGGTACTGCATGGTGCTCTCAATCTTGGTAGCAATATCGCGCGCGAGCTTGATGGCGCTGAGGTCATCCACCACCTCTGGCCGGACGATGACACGTACTTCACGCCCA